>Ga0207952_1000033_pt1 | contig 177481 bp, 137 predicted proteins | sample SubbioR12Aug_8Ca_FD_184831 | JGI IMG/M metagenome (GOLD analysis project Ga0207952, IMG submission 184831) | Serpentinite rock and fluid subsurface biosphere microbial communities from McLaughlin Reserve, California, USA - CR12Aug_8Ca (SPAdes) | ecosystem: Environmental > Terrestrial > Deep...
ATTGTGGCTGAGGCAGATGCAGAAGCAGTTGATTGAGCATTTGCAGTTGAGATGGTAGCTGCTATTACTATAATAGACGCTACGATTTTTTGAATGTGTTTCATGTTTGTGTTGTTTAGTTGTTTAAAGAGAATGTAAAAGTGGAATTAATTCTACACCTGAGAAATCCCTTAAACTAGGGGGGAGCTCTGAAACACTTGTAAATGCTGGAGTTCTAAATAAAAAAGATTCAAAAAAAAACCTCAATATTGCTATTGAGGTTTTACAAATTAAAATAAATAAATAAGTTAGTTAGTATTTAAACTAAATCTTAATCGAGCAAAATAATAAGCTCCGTTAAAACCCATTTGTTGAACTCTTCTGCTAAAAATAAATCTTCCTGAACTCATATTACCACTATGCGAATGTTTATCCTGATAAATATCAAAAAGATTATTTGCTCCAATTGTTGCAGTGAGATTTTTACTCATCTGATATGATAGCGATAAATCAGTTACTGTTTTTGGTGCAAAGTCTTGATCTAGTGTTTCTCTAACCCCAGTAAAAGAATTTACAGGAAAAGCACTTGGATTTAAAGGGTTAATACTAGGGTCTAAATAACTCACCCAACCAAAATTAGTAAACCTTAACATAGTAGTAAACTTATTTACTTTATACTCTATGGTTAAGCTAGATTTGTTTTGAGGATTTGCTACTTCTATTCTACTTTGATCTTCTCTATTAAAATAATTACCTAGCTGACCACTATTGACTAATACGTTAGAAGCATGAATAATGGTTTTACCATCAGCATCTTTCTTAACTGTATTTTTTATATGTGTAAGTGCTAAAGTGGTAGTTAAAGTTTGTCCTTCTTTCAATACTTTTTTATAAGAAAATACGGCTTCAATACCTGTGGCTCTGGTGTCAATTGCGTTTGTGAACACATTTGCTGTATTGGCTCCTGCAGCACTTAACTGTTGTTGAAGTTGTGTATTATTTCCACCGGTGAAATTGTTAGTTAAAACAATTCGATTATCTATATCTATTTGATAAGCATCTACTGTAACAACAAAACCTTTAAATGGTTTTGCAGTAAAACCAATAGAATAGTTTTTACTGGTTTCTTGTTTTAACCTTGGAATTCCTAAAATTTCAGCTACTTTACTATCATTAGTAAATGTACCTGCTTCAACAGGAACTAATGTAGAGCCATTAGACACAAATAAAGTATTGGTTTTAGCATAAAACTTTTGTTGCATAGATGGTGCTCTAAAGCCAGTACTAATAGAACCTCTGATATTAAAATCTTCACTAAATCTAATTCTACCGGCAAACTTGTAATTAAAGGTTGATCCAAAATCACTATAATTTTCGTAGCGTAATGCTCCCGTTAATAAAAACATTTTGCTAAAATCTTGTTCAAGATCAACATATAGAGCAGTTGAATTTCTGGTATTGGTGGCACCTCCATTAGGACTAACAAACCCTGCAAATACCTGAGCTCCTGCTGCTGCTGTTGAAGGCACATCATAGTTTTTATAAGAGGCTTCTTCTCCGCTTTTAACAGCAAAACCTTCCAATCTATATTCAGCTCCTGCAGCAACGTTTAAACCAGATAATACATCAAATTTTCGAGTTAAATCAGCATTGATGGTATTTTGATAAAATTTTAGTCCACCAGCATCAAAACTAGTTTGTTTGTTTCCAGCATTTGCAAACTGAGTGTAGTTGAGTGAATTATCAATAATAAAATTAAAACGGTTCATGCCATAAGTATTACTAAAATCTACATTCCAACCTTTAAATTTTGTTTTAATGCCAATTGCTGTAGAAAAGTCTAATATTTCGGAATTGATTTGTGGTAAAAATCCATTTGGAAAAATTGAAAATACATTATTAGCATAATTTTTTGCATTACTTACAATTGATGTTGGATAACGATAAAACCCAGCACTCGTTCCTTTTTTATTACTGTAACCACCAAACATATAAAACTCAGTATTTGCATTTATGGCATAGTTAAAGTTGTAGAATAAAGCAGTTGATCTCATTTTTGAGTTGCCTATCATCATATCAAAAGAGTTTCTATTTAGGCTTCTAGCCATCATAATAGAATCGTCTCTATTTTGACCACTAACATTTGGGAAAATGGTTCCAGTATAAGTACCAGTTCTATTGGTTGGGTCTCTTTGTATCAACTCTCCAGTTACCATTAAACTTCCTTTATTCATTTTAAATCCATAGCCAATTGCAGCTTGAAAGTTACTGCCATCGCTTACTTTAACTGGTGAAAAACTTTTATTTCCAAACTGCCTATTGTAGGCATAATGTTTTTCATATTCAGTATTATATTGTCCAAAAGATGAAGTTGCTTCTAAAACGCCTGTCTTCTTTTTTAAGACAATATTAATTACACCAGCAATAGCATCAGAACCATATTGTGCCGCAGCTCCATCTCTTAAAATTTCAATTCTTTCTACTGCAGTTGCAGGAATGGCACTCATGTCTGTCCCAACAGAACCTCTATTCACAGTTCCATTTACGTTTACTAATGCTGATTGATGCCTGCGTTTGCCGTTTAATAAAACCAGCACTTGATCGGTTCCTAAACCTCTTAATTGTGCTGGATCTACGTGGTCTGTACCATCTGCAATGGTTTGTTTAGAGGATTGGAATGAAGGGGCAATGTAAGTTAATATCTGATTAATATCAACCTGACCAACAGCATTCACCACTTCTGCAATGGGAATAATATCAACAGGCACTGCTGTTTCAGTTTTGGTTCGAGATAAACTTCGAGAGCCTACAACAGTAACCTCCATTGTTTCAATGTATTCTTCTAAAATTAGATCTTGTCTAACAGTTGTATTTTCTGTAACAACAACATTATACTCTTGCTTTAGCCTACCAACATAAGTTATACTAACTTTTTGTTTACCTACATTTACTGTTAAAGAATAAACCCCATTTTTATCTGAAGTTGTAGTAGCTGAACCTGCTTGTATTGTAGCACCAGCAAGGGTTTGACCATTTTTATCTTTAACAATACCAGAAATTACTCCTTTTTGTGCAATTACTGCTTGTGTAAAAATGAGCATCAAAACAATCATGCTCATTTGTTTAAATAAAGCTTTTTTTGTTCTCATATTTTTTAGTTTTTAGTAGTTTTTTTGATTAATTGTTTTTGTTAATCAAATGTTAAACTACAAAATTAAAATGAGATCAAAAAAAAATATTTACTGCTTGATGAATGATTTAGATTTTATATTACTTCCCTGTATAATTTGCAGCAAATACATTCCTTTTGAAAGTTGAGTATAATTTGCAGGAACAAATTCGTTGGTTTGTTGAGTTAGTAATCCTTTACCAGATTGCAAAATACTACCTTGAATATTGGTTAATCTCCATGTATAAGGACCTGAGAGATTAGATTGTACTACTATTTTACCTTCATTCACCATAGGATTTGGAGCAATAGTAATTTGCAAGCCTTTAATCAATTGGTTGTTTTTTAAAACTAATACATTGGAATAAATGGGAGCAGTATTTGGCTCGTGGCCCATTATTCTGAAATAAGCTATATCTGATTGGATTTTATGTTGATACTTATTTATACTATTATTGGTTTTAATGAGTTGTTTATAATGCACACCATCCTCACTATATTCAACAAAGTAATTCGCTTTATCAGTAGCATCAATCATCTCCCAATTTAATGAAGCAATATTTCCTTCTTGAATACTTCCAAATAGATTAATTTTTTTCAGAGGCAATACATCTAAAATGTTAGAGCTCCAAATACCTCTTCCATGTGTAGCAGCAACAATTAAGTTATCAGTCTTTCTAAGTTTTAACATGTCTACTCTAACCAAAGGAAAACCTGGACTAACATTCCATTGTGTACTTGAACCATTTACATTAAGAGTAGTAAATACACCAGCTTCTGTACCTATTACAATTTTTGAGTTATCTGTTGGATGAAAAACTGCCCAACGAACTGGCATGTCTGGTAAATTACCATCAATTGCTGTCCATGTGGTTCCCATATTAGTTGAATACCATAAATTATTTACACCATAATTAGAATAAACTGCCAACAAATAATTATCAGTAGTACCAACAGCAATGCAACTTACATTACCTGTAGTTGGAGCATTTTTGTATTCTATATCGCCTGAGCCTGTACCTGTTGTATTAGACGAGTTATTAACTACTACAATACTACCTGTTGATGAGCCCATGAACACTCGACCTGTTGTGTAAGGTGATACAGTTATAGCACTTGCTCGTCCATTATTTAACTCTGTTAAAGTAATGATATCTGAGTTTATAGTAGTTGAAGTGGCTGTTTGTGGATTATTCCATCTTAAAAAAACATTAGATCCATAATTGCAAAACATTAGATTTTGAACATCATCATAATCCCAATGATTAATGAACGAACCAATTGAACTTGAAATGTTGAATGAAGACCATGAATTTCCACCATTAGTAGAACGCCTGTATTGATTATAAACATAAGCACCAAATTGATATTGTGGCTCATTTTGATCAATATCAACAAATGCACCATCGCCACCAGTAACTTCTTTGCTGTAGCTCAATCCGGGGTTTTTCAGCTGATGTGTACCATTATCTTGTGTACCACCTAAAAAATAATCAGTTAATGTAGGATGAATAGCACAAGAATAAAATTGTTTTATACCTAAATTTCTATTTTTATCTTTAAAAGTTATTCCATTGTTACTTGAATAAAACATACCTCCATCTGTGGCCATAATTAATTTTGATTCATCTGCTGCATTCACCCACCATTTGATAAAATGATGATCTGCATGTACATAATTTCCACTTCCAACCCAATGTGTTAATCTAGAAATTGAAAATCCTCCGTCAGTTGACAAATAAGCATCAAGACCTGCAACAATAATCTCATTTGCATTTCTTGGATTAATAGCTAAAGATATATTAAACCAACCCTGAGTGTTGGTTAAAGAAGTAGTATAAACAGAGGAGTTCATTTTGGTCCAATTATTTCCACCATCAACAGATCTATAACAACTATCAATATTGTTAGATGAATTAGTGGTTACTCCATAAACAGTATCTCCCTGCACTGCCATTTCAAATCTTCTTGCTGTTGTTGATGATTTTCTTATGCTATTACCTGCACCCCAAGTGCTAGAAGTTACAATTGATGGAGTGGATGTTTTGTAATATGAAACTGTTGATGCACCGTAGCCAAAGCTTGCATGTAAAACACCAGTTGAACTGTATTCAATATCGGTACAAAAACTACTCGATTGACTTGATGGAGTAATTGTTGTAAATGTATTACCCCCATCAGTTGACCTTTGTAAACCATAACCTGCAGTTGCATAATATAAATTTCCATATTCATCACAAAGAATCTTGAAACTCTTTAATACCCCTGTTGTTGAATTTAATCTAGTCCAAGTTACACCATGATCAATTGATTTAAAAATACCATTGCCTCTTACAGCAGCAGAACTACTATAAGGCTCTCCAGTGGAAACATATATGATATCGGGATTTACAGGACTTTGACAAATTGAAGAAATTGACATATTACTTAAATAGTCGTTTATCTGTACCCAATTAGGCTCAGCATTAGTAGTAAAATTGGTGCACTTCCAAATTCCACCATTTACTCCACCACAAAAAACAGTATTTCCTGTTGGATCTGAAATATCAACAAGCACTCCTCTAATTCTTCCTGCAGTATAGGCACCTGTGTAACCAGCACCACCACCCCTACCATTTCCATTACTTGGGCCAACACTATCATAAACAGGGCCTCTTTCTTGCCAAATTCCAGTTACACTTTCTGTTGTTAATTGTTGTTTTTGAGCCATTGTAAAATCTAATGCATCCCATAATCTTTCAACAGGAATAATACCCAATGCTGGATCTTTGGTTTGCTCAAACTCTTGTTGAGCCCTTTCTGCAGGGCCATCATATTTTTCATGCTCTTCATTGTCATAAGCATTGTTATCTTGAAATGTATTACACGATGATAAAATAATAGCACTGCATAGTGCTATTAAAAAAGATTTTTTAAAAATGAAGTTCATGCAATGAAAATAATGAAAATATTAATTAATTTGTTTTATTTGGATATTGTTGAAGGGCTTGTTCTAGACAATCCATTGCAGCATTAATAGCTTCAAGATTTAAAACATAAGCTAGTCTTACTTCTTGTTTACCTAACCCTGCTGTTCCATAGAAACCTGTCGCTGGTGCTAGCATTACAGTAGCATTGTTATAACTGAAACTTTCTAATAACCACTGACAAAAAGCATCACTATCGTCAATTGGTAATTTTGCAATGGCATAAAATGCACCTCCAGGATTTGGACAAAAAACTCCTTCTATTTGATTTAATCTTTTAACAATTAAATCTCTGCGTGATTGATATTCTGCTTTAGTTGTATCAAAATAATTAGCAGGTAAATCAATTGCTGCTTCACCAGCAATTTGTGCAAAGCTAGGTGGACTTAATCTGGCTTGTGCAAATTTCATTGCTGCATCTAATAATGCTTTATTTTTAGTAACCAAAGCTCCAATTCTTCCTCCACAAGCACTATATCTTTTACTAATGGTATCCATCATTACAACATGATCATCTACCTCAGTTAAGTGCATGGCACTGATTTGATTTCCTTCATAACAAAACTCTCTATAAGCTTCGTCGCTAAATAAATACAAATTATGTTTTAAGATGAGTTGCTTCAATGCTTGCATCTCATCGTTAGTATATAAATAACCTGTTGGATTATTAGGATTACAAATTACAATTGCTTTTGTTTTTGAAGTTACTTTTTGCTCAAACTCGGCAATTGATGGTAATGCAAATCCATTTTCAATGTGCGATGTAATAGGTACAACCTTAACACCTGCAGCTACAGCAAATCCATTATAGTTAGCATAAAATGGTTCAGGAATGATTACTTCATCTCCTGCATCCATACAAGCCATAAAGGCAAATAAAATTGCCTCACTACCACCAGTTGTAATAATAATTTGATTGAAATCTACATCAATATTTACAGACTTATAATATTGTACTAATTTTTTTCTGTAGCTTTCATTGCCTGCACTATGACTATATTCTAAAACCTTGAAATCGCTATTTCTTACAGCATCTAAAATTGCTTTTGGAGTTTCAATATCTGGTTGCCCAATATTAAGATGGTAAACCGTTGTTCCTCTTTTTTTTGCTGCTTCTGCATAGGGAACCAATTTTCTAATGGGTGATGATGGCATTTGTTGTCCACGCTGACTAATACTTAACATGTAGCAAATATATATCTAGTACTAAAAAAGATAAAACTAATCCTATGATAAGTCTGTTCTTACATTTGCGAAATGAAGAAATCTTGGTTTTTTCGTTTAATAAAATTATTGTTTAGCACTGCTACTATTTGCATTACTATATTGTATGTAATAGGCTGTTTATTACCCTGGATTTCTGCTAAAGATTTTTGGATAGGTGGCTTAATAGGACTAAGTTTTCCTTATTTAGCATTAACACTAATTATTACAATTATTATATGGATTTTTATTAAAAAGAAAATTGCTTTTTTCCTACTCATTGTATTATGCCTTGGGCATCAACAACTCAGTACAATAATTGCCTTTAATAAATCAATTCAATTTGAAGAGGCTAAAGCTGCAAACAACATAAGGCTCATCAGTTGGAATATTGCTTATTTAAGTGGCAAAACTTTATACACTTCGGCAAAAGCTCATTCAGAAACTGAAGTTGTTGCTTCTATTATAAAACAAAATGCAGATATTATTTGTCTGCAAGAATTTCAAGAATGTAATAATGGTTGCAAAGGTTTGGAGTTATTGAAGAAAAAATATCCATTCTATTATTTAAGTAAATGGGATAAAAATATTGATGAAGTAGGAAGTATAGGAGTCGTTTTTTCAAAATTTCCTATCATAAAAAAAGAATTTAGAAGTTTTACAAATGGCGAAACTGTAATTAGAGTAGATATTAAAGTGCTATCAGATACTATTTCAGTATTTACTACACATTTAGAGTCATTCAAATTTTCGAGAGACGAGTTTAAGAAAATTGACCTGGCAAATGCTCAACAGAATTTAAATAAAAAAAACACAAGAGGAATTTTATCTAAACTTAAGCGTAAACTCATTACACATAGCCTTGAAGCTGATATTATCAATAAGTTTTTACTAACCACCCATCACCCAACCATACTTACAGGTGATTTAAATGAGGTTTCTACAAATAATACTTACTGGAAACTTAGAGGTAAAAAACAAGATGCTTTTCTACAAAAAGGTAATGGCTTTGGTACTACTTATAATTCTTTAAAAAATAATTTAAGAATTGACTTTATTTTTCCTGATAACAATTTCACCGTTACTCAATTTAAATTAGTAGATGAAGGTTTGAGTGATCATAAAATGTTAGTGACAGATTTACTCCTAAAAAATTAATCTTTTAAAAACAAATTCAATAAATAAGGTTACCTTCTTACTTTCGCTGCATATACAATTAAAGGAATTTCATAACAATGGCTTTATCAATTTACAACACAATAACACGTAAAAAAGAAGTTTTTACACCCATCACTAAAGGTCATGTTGGATTGTATGTATGTGGACCAACAGTAAGTGGTGAAAGTCATTTAGGTCATGCAAGACCCTACATCACTTTCGATGTAGTAAATAGATATTTACAACATTTGGGTTATAAAGTTCGATATGTAAGAAACATTACTGATGCCGGCCATTTTGAAGAAGAAGGTAGAGAAGCAGAAGATAAGATTTCTAAAAAAGCCATTTTAGAAAAATTAGAACCCATGGAATTGGTGCATAAATACACCAACTTATTTCATTGGGCTATGAAGCAATTTAATACTTTAGACCCGTCTATTGAACCAACTGCAACAGGACATATTGTTGAACAAATAGACATGATAGAAAAAATTATAGCAGATGGTTTTGCTTATGTTGCTAATGGTTCTGTTTATTTTGATGTGGATAAATATCATGCACATTTTTCTCAACAAGAAATGCCTTATGGTATTTTAAGTGGGAGAATTTTAGAAGACATGTTGGAAACAACACGTGAATTAGATAATCAAGATGAGAAAAGAAACAAAGCCGATTTTGCTTTATGGAAAAATGCAGCACCCGAACACATTATGCGTTGGAAAAGCCCTTGGGGTGTGGGTTTCCCTGGATGGCATATTGAATGTTCTGCCATGAGCAGAAAATATTTAGGCGAACAATTTGATATACATGGTGGCGGCATGGATTTACAATTTCCACATCATGAATGTGAGATTGCACAAAGTGTAGTTTGCCATAATAAAATTCCTGCAAAGTATTGGATGCATAATAATATGATTACCATCAATGGAAAAAAGATGGGTAAAAGTTATAATAATGTAATTAAACTAACAGAAATGTTTAGTGGTGATCATCATTTATTAAGTCAGGGTTTTCATCCAATGGTTATTCGCTTTTTTATTTTACAAACACATTATAGCAGCACTTTAGATTTTAGCAACGATGCCTTATTGGCTTCTGAAAAAGGATTAAAACGTTTATGGGAAGCCCATGATAACTTGAGGAATTTGGAATTAGGAAATAGTAATTGGGAGGCCAATGATAAAGAGCTTGATGATAAATGCAAGAAGTTGGTGAGTGAGTTTGAAGAATTTTTAAATGATGATTTTTCTACTGCTAAGGTTTTGGCAAATATGTTTGAATTAACCTCAACAATTAATGCCATTAAACATAAACAACTACCCTTATCTACAATTAGTTCAAACACTTTACACTTGATGAAAACTCAGTTTAAAGTTTATTTAGAAGATGTATTAGGATTACAAAGTATTGCAGAAAATACTAATACTTCATTTGAAGGTGTTATTCAGCTTTTAATCAATATTAGAAAAGAAGCTAAAGCCAAAAAAGACTTTGTTACCAGCGATAAGATTAGAAACGAATTAGCAGCTCTTGGAGTATTACTTAAAGATGAAAAAGATGGAGAAATGAGTTGGAGTTTGGCTTAATTGATTACTAAAGCCCTGCCATTATATTTTGGTAAAACATTAGCTGTATCAATACTTACACAATATTCCATATCTTCTTCTAATCCATATTGTGCTAGTCTATGCCAATGTGTGGTATTACGAATAAAAGATTTCATTTCATGCTGATGTAGTTGATACATTTCTTCTGCCATTAAACTACTATCACAATGTACCGTAAAGTTTTGTTTTACTTTTTGAATAACAACACCGGCAAACAAAGTATCTTCTAAATTAAATTTATCCTTCCAAGCAGAGCATCCTAAAAAAACATTTTTATTGGTGTTTAATAAATAATCGCAAACAGCACTTAAATTAGGAAAAGAACCTGTGATGATTTCTGAAGCACCTTTTTTTAACGACATATGCAAAAACTTGGTGCCATTAGTTGTAGTTAAAACCAAAGTTTTATTTTCTATAAAACTTCTTGGATAATCTGTTGGCGAATTTCCATATTGCAATCCTTCAATTACCTTTCCATCTCGTTCGCCTGCTGTAATACTGTTGGGGGTTGCTTTACCAATAGCAATACATTCATCTACATTATCGACTGGTATAATTTCTTTAGCACCATTATGTAATGCAGTGGCAATTGTACTTGTAGCTCTAAAAACATCTATAATTACTACAAGACTATCTGTAACATCATAAACATCTAATAATTTAGGAGAAAGTATGGTATGCAAAAAAGGCTTTTGACGCATAGAATTAAATATTATTAAATTTTAATGTGAGTTGATTGGATAGACTCACCATAAAAAATTGAAGAGTGTTTATCGAAATCTTCTGCAGAGTCTGATGTATAAAATGTTCTTGTAGAATCTTTGCTGCAGAGCATTTCAATTTCTGGATGTCGTTCTAAATAATCTTTTAAACTTGCAGCAACAATTTCTCCTTGTGCAATAATTTTTGTATCAACTGGAGAATGCTCTATAATTTTCTCCATCAGCAAAGGAAAATGGGTACAAGCTAAAAGAATACAATCAATATTACTATTTTGTTTTTCTAATGCATGAATGTATTCCTTCACAAAATAATCTGCACCTTGTGAATGGTGTGCATTATTTTCAATCAATGGCACCCACATAGGACAAGCTTGTTGATATACATTCACATCAGGAAAAAACTTTTTAATTTCTAAGCTGTATGATTGTGATTGTACAGTTCCACTGGTTGCTAAAACTCCAATATTTTTTGATTGAGTAAAATTGCCTATTACTTCTGCTGTTGGTCGAATTACACCTAATACTCTTTTATGCCCTTCAATGGTTGGTAAATGTGTTTGTTGAATATTTCTTAATGCTTTTGCCGATGCAGTATTACATGCTAAAATTACCAAATGACAACCTTGTTCAAAAAACCAGTCAACACATTCTTTAGTATACTCATTAACTGTTTCGAAACTTCTATTGCCATAAGGTGCTCTTGCATTATCGCCTAAATACATATAATCATATTGTGGAAGAGCCTTAACAATTTCTTTCAATACTGTTAATCCTCCATAACCACTATCAAAAACACCAATAGAAAATGGCTTTTGCATATTGTGAAATTAAAATGCTTTCCAACCTTGAGCAAAAAAATCGTGCAGTCCACCACCACGAGAAATTAATTTAGAGCCTTCTTCTATTTCTGTCATATATCCCACCACACTTATTTCTTCACTTGTTGTTATCTTATCGTAATCTTCTTGCTTCATTGTAAAAATTAATTCATAGTCTTCACCACCATTTAAAGCACAAACAGTGGGGTCTAATCCAAATTTAAAAGCAGCTTGTCTTGCAGCTTGATGAATAGGTAATTTTTCTTCGTAAATTCTACAGCCTAAATTACTTTGTTTACAAATATGTTTGATTTCACTACTTAGCCCATCGCTAATATCCATCATGCTTGTAGGCACAATCTTGTTTGTATTTAAAAACTCAATAATATCTACTCTGGCTTCGGGTTTTAATAATCTACCAACAATATAATCTTCACCTTCAAGGTCGGGCTGAATTTGTGGATTTTCTAAATAGATTTTTTTTTCACGCTCCATTAAAGTAAGACCCAAAAAAGCTCCTCCTAAAAATCCGCTCACACAAATTAAATCTCCTTTATTGGCTGTGCTTCTTTTGATGTATTGATCTGGTGCAACTTCTCCTATTGCAGTAACAGAGATGATGAATCCTTTTTGAGATGAAGTAGTATCGCCTCCAACTAAATCAACATTATACTTTTCGCAAGCTGCATAAACACCTTCATAAAATTCATCAATAGCTTCTAAACTGATTTTATTGCTTAATGCAACACTCATGGTTATTTGAGTTGGTGTTCCATTCATGGCATAGATATCACTCAAATTCACAACTACGCTTTTATAGCCTAAATGTTTTAGTGGCGTATACATTAAATCGAAGTGAATACCTTCAACTAACAAATCTGTACTTATCAAAGTTTGTTTACCAAAGTTATCAATGACTGCAGCATCATCACCAACAGCAACTATAGTTGAAGCATTTTTTATTTCAAAGTTTTTGGTTAGATGATCAATTAGACCAAATTCACCTAGGGTTTCTATTTCTGTTCTTTCCATTTTATTCTAATTACGATATACGATTTTAGATTTATGATTTACTCTAATTATAATGTTCAATTTTAGAATAACATTTTAATTTTGTTATGTTATATTTTTTTATTTTGATATTACTTTTTTGTTTGAGTTTGATTTCTTCTCAATGTATTTAGGCTTGCTACAATAATTGAGAGTATTTCATTCCCTTCTTTGTATAAAACTTCTATTTCATTTTTCAATGATGGATTTATTTCTTCTATCATTTCTAAAAAGAATATTGATTCATCCAACTCTTCTTCAACTATTTTAAATTTATTTATAAAATCAGCAGTTGACTTAGCTCTTAATGCTGCTCTATAATTTGCTGCAGTTGAAGATGCTGAACGATTACATTGATCTGAATAATTCTTATTTACAATATTATAAGGCAATTTTAAAACAAGCCGAGCAACTGATAAAGCATACAATTTTGTTCTATTTTTAAGTTCCTCTTTTGTCATGAATCACATATTATATTAAAATAATTCGTAAATCTAAAATCACAAAATCGTAAATTCTATATTTCTCCTCCATTTACCACTCGAACCAAATCATCATGAATTTTTCCATTAGTTGCAATAAGACCAGGCTTATAAGGATTGTAAGGATCGCCTTTTAAGTTGGTTACTTTTCCTCCTGCTTCTTCAACAATAATAAAACCTGCTGCACTATCCCAGGCACTGAGTTGATGTTCATAAAATCCATCAAACCTTCCTGCAGCCACCCAACATAAATCAATAGCAGCACTGCCTAATCTACGAACAGGTATACCTTTTCTAATAAATTTCTCAAACACTTGTAAAGGACCATTAGGCTCGTCTAAATAGGTGTAAGGAAATCCAGTAACCATGCAACTTTTAATAAGTTCAGATTTGTTAGATACTCGAATAGTTTTATCATTAAGCGTCGCTCCTAATCCTCTTTCAGCAACAAATAATTCGTTGATAAAAGGGTTATATACTGCACCCAATATCATTTTACCTGCTTGTTCAACACCAATACTTACACAACAAAGTGGTATTCCATTGGCAAAATTTACAGTGCCATCAATAGGGTCAATAATCCATTTGTATTCACTATCTTGAACTATTGCTCCAACTTCCTCACTCAAAATATAATGATCGGGATAATCGGCTTTAATAACATCAATTATTGCAGCTTCACTTTTATGATCAATCTCTGTAACTAAATTATTAATACCTTCTTTATTAAAAACTGTAAATGCACTATCGAAATTTTCTTTTATAATTTTTGCAGCTGCTTCAGTAGCCTTTAATAAAGTATTTTTTAACATGAAGCAAAGATAAAATTTTAAAGCTGTGAGCCTAAAGTTTATTGATGAAATAACAATAAGTAAGCATTAAATCTCATTTTTCTGTAGAGGTTTGGTTATTTTGCAATGCCATATCATTTTAATATAAGATGCAACTATCTATAATTATAGTAAACTATAATGTAAAATACTTTCTAGAGCAATGTTTATACAGTGTTCAAAAATCTATTGAAAGTATAGATGCAGAAGTTCTTGTAGTAGATAATGATAGTAATGATGGCAGTATTGCTTACTTACAGCCTTTGTTCCCAAGGGTGAAATTTATAGCATCAAAAACAAATTTAGGATTTGCCAAAGCCAATAATTTAGCTTTACAACAAGCATCGGGTAGTTATATTTTATTTTTAAACCCAGATACCATTATACCCGAAGATAGTATTGCAAACTGTTTAAACTTTTTTTATGAACATTCTGATTGTGGTGCACTTGGTGTTCAAATGATTGATGGAAGTGGAAATTTTTTACCTGAAAGCAAAAGAGCTTTTCCCTCTTTAACTGCAGCATTTTTTAAACTTACTGGCTTATCGATGCTTTTTCCTAAATCTAAATTATTTAATCAATACGCTTTAGGACATTTAGATAAAAATGACAATTACCAAGTAGACGTATTAGCTGGTGCTTTTATGATGATTAGTAAAGCTGCCATTGAACAAACCAAGGGCTTTGATGAAACTTTCTTTATGTATGGAGAGGATATTGATTTAAGCTATAGAATTCAAAAATCTGGTTTTAAGAACTATTATTTTGGCAAGCAAACCATCATTCATTTTAAAGGAGAAAGCACAAAGAGAGGGAGCTTGAATTTTGTAAAAATGTTTTATAATGCCATGACCATCTTCATTAAAAAACATTACAGAGGTAGTAAAGCCACTTTATTTTCTACCTCCATCAATTTTGCTATTTGGATAAGAGCTTTTATTAGTGTTATTCAGAATGTATTGAATAAATCAGGAATGTTGATTATAGATGCTTTAGTGGTTTACTCTGTACTATTTTATACAAAAATGTTTTGGGTAAACATTATTAGAGATGGATTTCCTTTTGATGGAGATTTTGAACCTTATGCCATTCCGGTTTACACTATAATTTTTATCATCAGTGCTCAACTCAGTGGTATTTACGATAATTTATATAAGCCATTAAAAGCATTAATTGCTTCGGCAACTGCTGTGGTTATTTTGTTAGCTTTTTATTCTTTATTACCTGAAACTTATCGATTTTCTAGAGGTGTAATATTAACAGGTGGCATTCTTGCAGGGTTAATGGTTACATTAATAAGATGGTTGTTTGTGCAATTAGGTTTTATTAAGCCCGATGAAGTACTGGTAAATAAACAAACCATTGTTGTTGGATCTAGTATTGAGCATGTACAAGTGTTACAACTGTTAAGCAAGACTGCAGTTAAAGAAAGGATTGTTGGTAGAGTTGGTGTTAAAGAAGATGATCTTGAACAATCCTTAGGAAATATTCAAGAATTAAAAAAAATTACCAAGCAAATTGGAATTAATGAAATTATTTTTTGTGAAGGTGTTTTAAAATTTGAACAAATTATTCAGCAGATTATTAGTTTAAAAAACAAAAGCATCAGTTTTAAGTTTCATGCTAAAAAAAGTCATTCAATTGTAGGCAGTGATTCAAAAACCAGTTCTGGTGAAACATTTTCTGTTGATGGAGATTATGCTTTATCAAAGCCCTATCAACAAAGAATGAAACGAATGTTAGATGTATGGCTTGCTGCAATAATATTAATCACTTTTCCTTTTCAATTCATCTTAATTAAAAATGGAAATACCGCTTTAAAAAATGCTTGGAAGGTTTTTGTTGGAAAGAAAACTTGGGTGGGGTATTCGTCATATCAAAATACTTTGCCCTTAATTGCAACTGGTATTTTATTGCCAAGTGGCTACCCTATGAGTGAAGTAGAAAAATTGAATAAAACTTTACTCAGAAAATCAGATACGATTTATGCGAAGGAATACGATTGGATGCATGACATCAAAATCATTATGGAGAATTATAAATATCTTGGTGGAGATTAAATCTATTTAACTGTTTTCAAATACTGACCATAACCACTTTTGGCATATTGTTCAGCTAATACTAATAATTGTTCTTTTGTAATGAAGCCCATTCTATAAGCTACTTCTTCAATACAACCTATTTTTCTGTTTTGTCTTTTTTCTATTACTCTTACAAACTCACTGGCATCACTTAAGCTTTCAAAAGTTCCGGTATCTAACCAAGCTGTTCCTCTGTTCATTACACCTACATTTAAATTACCACGATTTAAATATTCTTTATTTACATCGGTAATTTCATATTCACCACGTTTAGAGGGTTGAATATTTTTAGCTATTTCAATCACACTATTATCGTAAAAATATAAGCCCGGTACTGCAAAATTAGATTTTGGTGCTGCAGGTTTTTCTTCTATAGAAATGGCAATATTGTTTTCATCAAACTCAACTACACCATATCTTTCAGGATCATGTACTTCATAAGCAAAAATGGCTGCACCATTCACATCATTAAAAGATTGTACTAAATTGGCAAAGCCGGCACCATAAAAAATATTATCTCCTAATACCAAAGCCACTTTATCTTTTCCTACAAACTCTTCTCCAATTACAAATGCTTGTGCTAGTCCATTTGGTTTTTCTTGAATGGCATAAGAAAACTTACAGCCAATATCGTTTCCTGTTCCTAATAATTTTTGAAACTGTGCAGAATCTTCAGGAGTTGTAATGATGAGAATTTCGTTTATCCCTGCTAACATTAAAACAGAAAGTGGATAATAAATCATGGGCTTATCATAAATAGGCATCAATTGTTTACTGATTCCTTTAGTGATAGGATATAAACGAGTTCCACTACCTCCTGCTAAAATTATTCCTTTCATAGTTTATTATTTTATTGCCACAAAGACGCTAAAGCACTATAGATTTTTGTGTTGATGGCTTCTTTGTTTTAGGTATATGATATTACCAACTATCACAACTTGTTATTGAATCTTTTTTAATAGTCAAACACATTGTTAAGTTAATTATATTATGCCTTAGTGGCTATAATTAAAATTTAAAAGTATGTTTTATCTCTTCAAAACTTGGCAATACACTATCCTTTTCTGATAAGATGATAGCTGATGTTGGTAATTGCCAGTTTAAATTTAGTGTTGCATCGTTATAAATAAATCCTCCTTCAGCAGCTTTATGATAAAAATTATCGCATTTATAAAAAAATGTTGCTGTATCACTTAACACTACAAAGCCATGAGCAAACCCTCGTGGCACAAAAAGTTGTTTATTATTATTTGCTGTTAACTCTAAACTGAAACTTTTTCCAAAAGTGGATGAGTTTGGACGAATATCTACCACAATATCTAACACAGCACCTTCAATAACCCGAACTAATTTTGCTTGCGAATATTCTCCTAATTGATAGTGCATTCCTCGTAAAACACCTTTGGTAGATTTTGATTGATTATCTTGAACAAATGAAATGTTTAACCCTGTTTGCTGATGAAACTTTTGTTGATTAAAGCTTTCAAAGAAATAACCTCGTTGATCGGTAATAACATTATCGTGTATGATGAAACAATCGTTCAGTATGGTTTGTTCTACTTTCATTCCTTATCTATTTGAATACATGTTATCATAATAACCCTTATAAGCTCCACTAGTTACATGCTCTAACCAATCTTTATTTTCTAAATACCAAATAATGGTTTCTTCTAATCCTTGTTCAAAAGTAACAGAAGGTTTCCAGCCAAGTTCTGTATTGATTTTTGTGGCATCAATCGCATATCTTCTATCATGTCCTGGACGATCTTTGATGTAAGTAATTAACTGTTCACTTTCACCAACATTTCTTCCTAACTTTTCATCCATGAGCTTACAAAGCAGTTTTACCAAATCAATATTCTTCCATTCATTAAATCCACCAATATTGTAAGTGTCATTTACTTTTCCTTGATGAAACACTAAATCGATGGCAATAGCATGATCTTTAACATAAAGCCAATCACGCGTATATAAACCATCACCATAAACCGGTAAAGGTTTTTTGTTGATGATATTATTGATGAAAAGTGGAATTAATTTTTCAGGAAAATGAAAAGGACCATAATTATTACTGCAATTAGAAATTACCGTTTGCAAATGATAGGTTTCAGCATAAGCCCTCACAAAATGATCTGAGGATGCTTTGCTTGCACTATAAGGTGAGTTTGGACTGTAAGCTGTAGTTTCAGTAAAGAAACCAGTCTCTCCTAATGCACCATACACTTCATCTGTTGAAACATGATAAAATAAATGTTTGCTCAAATCATCTTTCCAAAATTCTTTTGCAGTGTTTAATAAGTTTACGGTTCCTATAACATTTGTATAAACAAAATCTAAAGGAGAAAGTATTGAACGATCAACATGTGATTCTGCAGCCAAATGAATGACATCTGTAATTTGATGTTCTTGGAAAACAGTTTTTAAATGATCAGCATCTAGAATATTTACTTTCTCGAATTTGTAATTAGACGATTGGTCTACATCTTTTAAATTCTCCAAATTTCCTGCATAAGTAAGAGCATCGAGATTGATGATATTATAATTAGGATATTTGTTGACGAATAATCGTACAACATGACTACCAATAAAACCTGCTCCACCTGTGATTAAAATATTCTTCATTGTGTTATGTGCTGCTTAAAATTTGAATGCAAAGAAAAATGATTGAGATTAATTTATATGAATTGATTTCTTGTAATTATCCTAATACATTATTCCCAAACAGTGTTTTTGATTTCTTCATAAACTTTTTTGATGCCTTCTTCTAAAGATATTGAAGCTTTCCAACCTTTAGAAGCCAGTTTGCTTACATCCATTAATTTTCTTGGAGTACCATCTGGCTTGGTTGTATCCCAAACTATCTCACCTTCAAATGCTGTAATTTTTTTAACTAATTGAGCCAGATCTTTAATGCTAATATCTTCTCCAAAACCAATATTAATTAATCCGCTTTCATTGTAATGTTGCATGAGATAGTAGCAAGCATCTGCCAAATCATCTACATGTAAAAATTCTCTATAAGGACTACCGGTACCCCAAAGTGTTACTGATGCTTCTTGATTTCTTTTTGCTGCAATGAATTTTCTGAGCAATGCCGGCAATACATGTGATTTTTCTAAATCGTAATTATCATTTGGCCCATACAAATTTGTGGGCATTACCGAAATAAAATTACAACCATATTGAGCACGATAAGCATCGCACAACTCAATACCTGCAATTTTTGCAATGGCATAAGGCTGATTGGTTTTTTCTAAATATCCCGATAATAAAGATTCTTCTTGTAAAGGCTGTGGAGCCATTTTAGGGTAAATGCAAGATGAACCTAAGAACATTAATTTGGTTACTTGATGCAAATAAGCTGCATGAATGATGTTAGCTTCCATCATCAAATTATCATAAACAAATTCTGCTCTATAAGTATTATTAGCAACAATGCCACCAACTTTTGCAGCAGCCAAAAAAACATATTGTGGTTTTTCTTCAGCAAAAAAATCTTGTACCGCTTGCTGGTTTCTTAAATCTAATTCTTGTGAGGTTCTGGTAACAATATTTTGAAAGCCTTCAGAATGCAACTTTCTAACAATTGCACTACCTACCATTCCTCTATGCCCTGCAATGTATATTTTATCTGTAGTATTCATTTATTTAAGTCTTTGGTCTTTGGGTAAAAGTCTTTTGGGTTTACCCAAAAATTATTTTAATATACTAGATCTTAAAGCACTAATTCTTTTTTGTAGTGATTGAATTTCATCAATTAACCCTTTACTATTTTCAATTGAAATAAAATTAAGGTTTGTTGAAATAATTAATAAAGTTTCCACTTCAAAACAAGAGCCTATGGATATTTCTAAAAACCTAGCAAAGTCATTTGCCGTTTTTCTGCTGCAACCCTCTGCAATATTGGTTGAAATAGAAATTGAAGCTCTTGTTATTTGTGAAATAATACCATATTTTTCAGAACTAGGAAATGATTCTGATACATTATAAATTTTCGTTACAAAATCAATAGCAATTTTCCAGACTTCAAGTTCTCTGTAGTTTCTCATAATTAAGTCGTTAGTCTTTGGCTGAAAGTCTTTAGTATTCTAGCTAAAGACTTTTACCTTTAACCCAAAGACCAATCTACAATCCACTTTCCTTAATATGTTTTTCCTTTTTAAAAATTACAACGTCACTGGCCACCATTTCTTTAATCATTTCAGGCAATGTGTATTTCGGTTGCCATCCTAATTTTTCTTTGGCTTTAGAAGCATCTCCTATTAATAAATCAACTTCAGTTGGTCTAAAATATCTTGGATCTACTTTAACAACTACCTTACCTTCTGGCAATTGAAACTCTGGATGTGAACATTTAACTACATACCCTTCTTCATGATCTCCTTCACCTCTAAATGCTAATTCAATGCCCACTTCTGCAAAACTCATTTTACAAAAATCTCTGATCGTAGTAGTGATACCTGTTGCTAATACAAAATCTTCTGGTTGCTCTTGTTGAAGAATTAAATACATCCCTTCAATAAAATCTTTTGCATGACCCCAATCTCTTTTGGCATTCAGGTTTCCTAAATAAGTACAATCTTGCATGCCTAAGGCAATTTTTGCTGTAGCTCTGGTAATTTTTCTGGTTACAAAAGTTTCACCTCTATTGGGTGATTCGTGATTAAACAAAATACCATTACAAGCAAACATATTATACGCTTCACGATAGTTTACGGTTATCCAATATGCATAGAGTTTTGCAACAGCATATGGAGAACGAGGATAGAAAGGTGTTGTTTCACTTTGTGGTACAGCCTGCACTAACCCATATAACTCTGATGTTGAAGCTTGATAGATTTTAGTTTTTTGAGTTAAGCCTAATAAACGAACAGCTTCTAAAATTCTTAATGTTCCAATACCATCTGCATTGGCAGTATATTCAGGCTCTTCGAAACTTACATGAACATGACTCATAGCAGCCAAATTATAAATTTCATCGGGCTGTACTTCTTGAATAATTCTTATTAAATTGGTGCTATCTGTTAAATCGCCATAATGCAAATGCAAATGCCTATTTGGAATATGAGGATCCTCGTATAAATGGTCTATTCTTTGAGTATTAAATAAAGAACTTCTTCTTTTTATTCCATGAACTACATATCCTTTTTTTAAAAGAAACTCGGCTAAATAAGCTCCATCTTGTCCTGTAATACCTGTTATGAGAGCAATTTTCATGTAATGATTTTAATTATTGATGATGGTTTGAAAATAATGTAATGTTTTTTGATACATATGATTAAAGGTGTAATGAGCTTCATAAGTTGCTCTTGCTGCTTTTCCCATATTCTGCCTCACTTCTTTATTCTTTTGCAAATATTCAATTTTTTCTTTAAGTGATTGGCTATCGCCTTTTTTTATCACAAATCCTTCTACTCCATTAGTGATGGCTTCTCCAGCACCACCAACATCAGTAACAATAATGGGTAAACCAGCACTCATTGCTTCTAAAGTTGAGATTGGGAAGCCTTCCCAATTTGAAACCAGTACGAATATTTGAGATTCCGACAAATATGCATCTACACTACTTTGAAAACCTAAAAATTGAACTTTACTTTCAATATTTAATTGCTTTGCAAAATGTTGATTTTTTTCTAGCAGTGGGCCATCGCCTAATAAAAGCAATTCAATTCCTTCAATGTCTTTTATGGCTTCAAATAGTGTTCGATGATCTTTTTGATGATCGTGACGAGCAATAAAAATAATTTTAGTTAGATCAGATTCATTAAAACTTTGTGTTTTAATTTTCTTATCAGAAATTCCGTTTTTTATTACTTTAGTTTTTTCAGGATAAATCGTTTTAGATTTTTTGCCTAATTCAAAATCGAATTCACTTACACAAATCCAATAGCCACTATATTTTCTCAGTATTTTTTCAATTAATTTAAAAGCTACAATTTTCAAAAAAGGAAGTCCATTTGTATAAGACCATCCATGAACAACAAATACGTTTTTGGTTTTTGCTAAATAACAAGCTATTCTTCCTACAATGCCAGACTTAGATGAATTAATACAAACTAGATCTGGCTTTACTTCTGCAATCAATCTTTTTAATTCAAAAATTACTTTTACATCTTTCCAAGGATGAATAGATGTTTCTAAGTTTTTTACAATTTTAGTAGTAATATTATGATGAAGAAGTTGATGGTTTAATTCGCCATTTGTTCCCATTGCAACAATTACTTCATGCCCATCATTACTCAATTGAATGGCAAGCTCTTTAACATAAATTTGAGCACCCCCAATATTATCTCCTTTAGTAATTAAAAATAAAAACTTATGCTTCACTTGGAATTAGATTTTGAAGAATTAATCATATTCTTAAATGCATCAATATAATTTGATTCATTTTTAAAATGATTAGCACAATTCTGTTTCATTAGCAAATATGAATCTTCGTTCAAAAATAAATCATGAATTTTTTTTCCCATCTCATATAATTCATGATTATTAGAGTTATCCTGAACAATAAATCCATTCATATGATCAGTTACATAGTTCTTTATTTCACCAACAGGAGTAACAATAGGAATCACTCCATGTATCATGGCATCTACAACACTCATTGCCATTCCTTCGTTGTTACTCATCTGTATATAAAAATGATACAAAGGATAAATATTACTGGTTTGAGAAGCATCAAAAACACCTTTAAACCTTACCTGATTGTTAAGTTGTAGAGTGTCAATTTTTTTGTTTAAAATTTCCTGATATTTAGCAGAACCTGTGCCATATATATCAAATAAAAATTGGGGCTCAATTTTTTTGAATTCAAAAAAGAAGTCGAGTACTTTTTCTAAATTTTTGGATTCATGTAATCTACCGGCATATAAAAATCGAATTGGTAATTTTACATTTTGAAGAGTTTGCCTATCAGTTTTATCATTATTAAATATATAAGGAATTACAAATTGGGGTGTAGTATTTGACAGTAAATGCTGAAAAGCTTTTTGAGAATGTTTAGAATCAAAAGCAATAGCAGTAGTTTTCTTCAAAATTAATTGAGTAAAGAATTTATCTAACCAATGAAAATATTTTTCATTGTGAATAAAGGCAATAATTTTTGTGTTTTCGTTCAGTATTTTTTTTGCTAACCATCCTACTAAATAACTCTTCCATAGTGAAAGTATTAGAATGTCTGGCTTTTCTTTTCTTAATTGAATTAATATAGGAATGATTGAAAAAATGATGAACTTGTTTTTGGCAAAAATGAAATGATTGGCAACTTTGTCATTAATAAAACTATTGTGATTTGATAGTGTTACAACTTTATAGTCAAAATGATAATTGAGTTCTTCTACTGATAAATTAATTCCCTTTTCAACACCTCCAAGCTGCATCGATGATATTAAATGAATGACTTTAATTCTTTGCATATTTTTGTTGAAATGAATAATAATAAAACATAATGAATGCCAATAAAAACCAAAACCAAGGATACCAATAATTTGAAATATTATTATAGTGCAACAAACCAGCTATAAAAGAAGTCAACAAGAAAATACTAATGATGTGTTTGATTTGATAAAGCTTTATTAACACAAAAAAAATCACCATTAAGAAAATAGCCAGACTTATTAAGCCATTTTCAAAAGCAATAGTTTGGTATACCGACAAGAAAGTATAACTATCATCATGTTCAAAAATTTTATACCAACTTGGCCCAGATCCAAATAAGATATTCTCTATAGGAAGTTTTGGAAACTTTTGCCAGAAATAATCAGAACGTTCTTGTCTATCATTTAATGAAAATGAATCGAATTTTTCATCAAGTGTTATTTGTAAAATTTCGTTTAAAGGAATAAAAGCATTGATGATTTGCCAAACGATTAATACAACAAATATGGTTAATAATATTTTTTTGTAATTCCTAAAAAGGTCATTTCGAATTAAATTAAATTTTAATACAATCGCCAATAAAATACTAAAAGGAATTAAGATAAATGATGAAACACTAAAGGAAGTAATAATAGAAATTACAATACAAAAAGTAGCAATGTTTTTAATCATTGGTTTTAAAGTACAAAAATTGCTAAAGTATAGATAGTAAATACTCAGAGGAGCAAATAACTCCATCATAAAACCATAATGGCCCGATTCTTCAGCAAAGCCTCGTGATCGAATTAAAAACCCAGTAATTAATGGGTCGTACTCTTTCACATTGGCTCTAGGTATAAAATCAGTTACATTAATTGATAAAAAATTAGTTAATGTAAATTCAAATAAAGAAAAAAGGGAACTGATTAAAACTGCAATAAAAACAACCTTTAATGTGCTTGCTAATAATTGCTTTGGAGAGGTATGACTTATAAAAAAAAGATAGGGAGAAATAAAAAATAAAAGAAAAGAGCTAAAATATGCAAGTGTATGATTCAAAGAAAAAGAATAGGCTAAGCCATTCACTAAAAACGATATTAAAACAAAAAATAAAAAAAGAGAAATTAATACAACTTCATTATTAATAAAATTTATGGGCAATGATTTATTCTTTACATTTTGAATAACATTAAAGCCCAATAAAAATAATGCTGCAATAATGGGCAAGTTGATTGTACCACTTAATGCAAAAGCAGAAGTAAAAGGCATTGCTAATATATAAACAAAAAAAAGTCTATTACCTAAGGTATGCACTAGATTTTAATTTATAAAGTATCCAATTTTTGTAATAATAATACTTTCTTTTAATGAAAGAGATTTGATTTAAACCCCATTCGTTTAAGATTAAAATTCGCTCTGCATCAATTTTACCACTACTAGTAATACTATTGGGATGATCTCTAAAAACTGTACTAATAATATTAAGATGTTTGTAATTGTTAGTAGAATGTTTTAATGCTTTCAAAATGTAATCGAAATCAGAAGCATACTTATATTGTAGATTGTAAGTTAAATTATTTTTTTCGATAAATGCTCTGGAAATAAAAAAACTTGGATGAGGAACAAATGTGCAATGCTCAGAACATAGCACTTCGTCAAATGAATATTTTCTTAATTTAATATGTCTAAATCTACCTTCAATTTTTCTAGCAATATCACAATAGAAAAAATCAAGATTATTAAATTTAATTTTGGTAGAAATATTTTCTAATGTGTTTGAAGAAAATAAATAATCATCAGAATTTAAAATTAGAATATAATCGCCAGTAGCTTTTGCAATTCCTTTGTTGATAGCATCATACATGCCAGCATCTTTTTCAGAAATAAAATAATGCAACTGATCTGAATATTGATTGATAATATTAACTGTTTGATCACTTGATGCTCCATCAATAATAATAAACTCTACATTAGCATATGTTTGATTGAGCACACTTTTTATAGTTTCTTCAATAAAAGCCTCACCATTATACACAACAGTGATGATTGAAAATTTTAGTGAATTTATAGAAGTCATCATTTTATAAAAATGGCATCTAATTGTAATAACTTACCAGTTTGTTCATTGGCTAATCCGCTCTCCACTGCAGCTAAAGCAAAACCAAACGATTCTATTTTCTTTTTTAATTCATCAAATAAAATCTCTCCTTCATATAAAGGTGTTAAAGACATTTCAACTTGCAACACTTTTATAGCATGTAAAGAGTTTGAAGCCCCATTCAGTACCATATTTTCATACCCCTGTGTGTCAATTTTTAAAAACACTTGTTCAGGTGCAATATTGTTTTCTCTCAGAAAAATATCAACCGTAGAAATTACAATTTCTTCAGAGTTCACATAAACAGATTCTTTTGCAACAGCAGTGTGTTCACTTAAAATAGGAAGTATAGAACTACTTACAGAGTTAGCAGCATTATTTATGGTAAGTTTGGTTTCAACTTCTCCTAATCCTTTATTAATAGCAATCCAATTTTGTTGATTTGCCTTTTTACTTAATTTTTTAAATGCTAGTGATTGTGGCTCAAATGAAAATATTTTGCCTTGATAACCATGCCGAAAAAGATGGGTAGCAAACTGACCCACATTGGCTCCAACATCTAAAACATAATCAACATGATTATTTTTCAAATATCTGATTAACCTTCTTTGTTCTCTTGAAGGATATCGTTTAACACTAAGATGAAATAAATTAAAAAAATAATTTACAAATTCTAATATAGATTGCTTAGTCATTCAGTTGAAAAAGTTTATACGCTCTAAATAAATAAATGGTAGTTATAATTAAAATAACACACATCATGTAAATAATTGAAAATGCAAACTGATGAAGTAATAATAAAACAGCTAATGAACCTAGTAACAATAAAAAATTTAAATTGATATGTTTTGAAAAATTGATAAAAACATAATCGAGTTGTTCTTTTTTATTGAATTGATAAATAATATACAAAGAACCTATTAATAACGATACTGACCATGCCACAACAACTCCTGTGCCACTGAAAAGCAATCCTAAGGTAATTGAAAAAACAATGTTTAATAAAGCTATAATGATGTGAGAAATAAAAGGAATTTGATATTGCTTTTGTGCAAAAAAGTTAAAATAAGGGGTAATGGAAATAATATTAATTAAGTTTGAGAACAGGAGTATTAGAAAAATAATGATAAAATACCAATCGAGCTCCTTCAAAAAAAATAAGCTTATTATAGGTGATAAAATAATTAAAATACCACTTGAGATTACCGACCATTCAATATTTCGAGAACTTATTTTTTCATAATAATTCAAAAAAGCAATCTTTCCTTCGGTAAATTTATTTACAAAGTAAGCCAGTAGCGTTTGATTAGTGACAGCAAAAATATTTCTCAATTGAGCTATAATTTTATTGGCAATTTCATACTTAGCAACATAAGTCAATCCATACTTAGCAAGAAAGAATTTAGTAATGGGTTCATAACAAAGAACAAGTAAAGAAATGCCTTGAAGCTTCCAACTATCTCTAAAAAATAGTAGAATATTTTTCTTGTCAATCTCCTTACTATTAAAACTGATTTTAATTTTTCGCAAAACAAAAAATAAAATACAAACTAATAAAAATACTGCCTGAAATATTTGAGCAATAGCAACTCCAATTAAGGCATAGTTTTTTATAGTAAAAAAACAAACAGTTAAAAATAATATATTGGCTAAACCAATAAATAAATTCTTAATGTAATTTAATTTTCTAGCATCGAGAACAGATGAAAAGACTGTAGACAAGAGATTGATGAATATTGCAAAAAGATTCAGTGAGATTAAAGTGAGATAATTCAGAAAATTTTCTTTAAAAAGTATAGCAAGAGCCACATAAACTATGATACTTAGTAATATAAAAAAAGCTACATAAATTACCAGTCCATTCATCATTAATCTTGCAGCTTTTGATTGAAAACTGAATTCATCGGCCTCAGCAACCTCACGAATGATATTGGTATTTACAGCTGCTGTTGATTGACTGAGAATAGATGTAAAACCAATAATAATAGCCCATAAACCCAATTGTTCTATTCCTAGATTTAAGAGAATTATTTTGTATAAAATAAAAAATGTAAGTGAATTCAATAGCGTAATGGCAATTGAACTATAAATATTAATATTTGCTTTCAAAATAATTAGTATAGATAATCTATCATTTATATGCTCTGATTTGTTGTTTAATCAACAAAAAACTAACGGTAAGTATAAAACCAATCATAGCAAATAAAATAGCTGTTATTCCTTTACCCATACCTACTTTATCTAGTGGTAAAATAGGTACATCAATCACTTGAATTAATGGAGTTTCTCTTAATAAAGTAATTTTTGCAATAGCTAATTGCTTTAAAACTTCGCTGTATAATTGAGTGTTTGCTGTAACATCAATTCTTCTTTTAACACTACTTACTCTTAAAATTTGTTTATTCGGATTGATGTTTAAATCATTGGTTTCAGCTTCATTACTGATACTTTGGTTTAACAAATTTTTTAATGAGTCGGCTTGATTTTGAAGAAAAGATAAACTTTCAGTTGATTTTTTTGTTTTATAATCAGAATAAAATTGAATTACATTATTGCTCAGTTGTTCTATAAACTGTTTAGCAAATGTTTCATTTTTATCTACAAATTCTAAATTTACAATTCCTGTTTTTTTATCTTTCTTTTCAACAATTAATTGAAATTTATGTATGTTATAGTAAACACTATTTAAAATTGAATCTCGGGTACGGTTGTGTTCTTTTACCAAAAAATAATTAGGACTAGAAATAATATGCTGCAATTTTTTGCTTAATCCAGTATTGTCTAAGTAATCATCAATTAATAATCTTTTATTAGAAGTTTGATCTACAGGAGATAAAAGTGTTTTAATAATCAGTTTCTTACTTTTAAATAATTCTAACAAATTATCTCCTTCAAAAATACCACCCCCACTTTGACCTAAATCAATACCAAATTGTGCAGCTATACCAGCATAAGCTCCAATTTTATCGCCTGAAGCATTTTCAGAAACAAAAGTTAATGATGCTTTATAAGTAGGACCAACATATTTCTTATAAAAAAACCCACTAATACCAAATGCTAATACTATTGCAATGATAAGAAGTGACTTTGTTTTTAAAAAATCGACTTTTTTCTTTATTGAGTGTACTAATTCAATAAAAGAAATGTTTTCTGATGCTCTGTTCATGTTTTAATTTATCTAACTAGATTTATTATAGCCACTACCACACCTGCTAAACTCGCTACAGCACTTGCCAAACCTACAGTTTCAGCAGTACTCATTTTTCTACCACCCTTATCTATTAATTTAGGTACTAATATTTCTGAACCTGCTTCAACTTTAGGGTAGGTTTTAAAGAATAAAAACTTTTTGGTTTTAGCAGCAATGCCATTAGCTTTCAACACATACACTTTATTTTTTTGTGCATTATCTGTAAAGCCACCTGCTCTATCAATATAATAATTTAAATCTTCGCCTTCAACATACACCACTTCTGTAGGAAATAAAACCTCACCACTTACTTTAATTTCTCTTTTGATTTTGGGTACATTAATCACATCGCCTTCTTGCAAATAAATATTCTCAATACTGTTGGTATCTCTTAAAATTTTCTCAACATCAATCCCAATTTTAACGGTTGGATTTAAATATTCCTCAGAGGTAGATGAAGAAGTATCTTTAATTTCTTGTTTTAACTTCTTAAAATAAATATCACTGGTATCTTTTAAAATATTGGCTTTATTGATTCTGGTAATGCTAACCCCTTTTGTAAAAGCAGAATGTGTTAAACCCCCAGCACGTTGTAAAACATGATTTACTTTTTCATCGGAAGAAGAAAGAATATAAGTTCCGGGGTATAATACCTCGCCTTCTATTTGAACCTTTACTTGAGATTTATATCCTGGCTTTACTCTAATAGTTACAATATCCCAGGGTTTTAATTTAATATCATTGCCTTTTAAATCTAATTCTTTTTCACTGTTAATAGTAATCACTTGAGCCAATTCGTTAGAACTTGCATCGAATTTGGCCAAATCTAATCTGCTGGCAATTTCAATTTTCTCAACAGTAGCCCCTTCAGTAAAGCCACCTGCTGCAAAAATTAAATCTTTTAAACTTTGATTTTTATAATAAGGATATTGATTAGGTTTTTTCACCTGACCTTGAATGGTTACCAAATAATCTTCTTTATAATCTTTTGCATTACCTATTAATATTTCATCGTTCTTTTTTAATGCAATATCGTGCTGTTTGCCTTGAATAATTTCAATAGGGTTGAAGGATAACATTTCTTTACTGTAATCATCATTTGTTCTCATGATAATTCCACGTTGAAGAAAAGCTTCATCGGTTAATCCATCAGCTTTTTTAATGAGCTGTGCTAAAGTTAATCCTTCTGATAGTTCGTATTGACCCGGTCTGTATACTGCTCCACGCAAAGTAATTCTGTTAGCAAAACGATCTAATACTTTACCAATATCTATAATATCTCCATTATTGGGAATGTAATTATTGAAATCACTTTTGGCTACATCTTTAATTCGTTTTTCTTTTCCATTATTTTGAATGATATGGATAGATTCTGAATAAGCTTGAGGTGTAAATCCACCGGCATATTCAAATATTTTACTGATGGGTTCATTAGCTATGGCTTCAAAAACTGCAGGTTTATTAATTTCACCAGAAAGGGTAATGATTTTTTTTGCTGTTGGAATTCGAATCACATCTCTATCCATTAATCTTACATCACTGCTCTGATCTGCATGTAATAAAAATTGATAGGCATCAAACTTTGTTACCACTTTATTGTTACGCACCAATTCTATATGTCGTAAAGATCCTTTTTCGTTTGGACCACCACAAGCATATAATGCATTGAACAAAGTTGAAAGAGAAGATAAGGTATAGGTTCCTACTCTTCTGGCATCTCCAATTACAGTTACTTTAATACTTCTAATTTTGCTGATGCTGACTTGAATTTGAGATTGACCACTGCTGATGCTGGCATAACCCGATGCAGCCATTTTATCTCTGATTTTTTTGGTTGCAGCTTCAACCGACATTCCATTTACACTAATTAAGCCCACATTCGGAATACTGATATTACCTTCGGGACTAACTACAATTTTATGATTCACTTCCTGATAGCCAAAAACATCAATATTGAGTTCATCATCGGCACCAATGGTATAATTTTTTGGAGTTGGGATTCTGAGGTTGGGTTCAAATGTGATATTGTCGTTATTAAACAAATCTCCACCAAACACAAAAGTAGAAAATGTTTTTTCTTTAAGTTTTTTAACGTCTTTATCGAAGCCAGTAGAATCTACTCCTCTACTACCTTCTGACTGTTCTTTTTTAAGGCGTTGTTCATTCTTCAATTTCATGGATGGTGTAATGGAAGAGGCATCCAATCGTGCCATACGAGCCCTCAGTTTTACAATTTCTGATACAGGAAATCCACGTTGAATAGCCAATTGTTCTGCTTGAGCTTCTGACAGGCCTGATTGTTGCAATTGCATTTTGTACTGAAGAATGTCTTCATCAGTCAGCATATCTACTTTAATAGTAGATATATCTTTTCCTTTCAATAAATCTTGTGCAAGGATAGGGTTGAATGACAAATATCCCACCAGAACAAGCACAAGGAACTTGTAGTTAATTCTTTTGATCATACTTAAAAAATGAGAAACACAATTAAAAATCTAAAAGTAGAATTGGTCTATAGTTTGGCTATTGTGTTTGGTGAAGGTAAAGATAAACGTTGAAATGATATGGAAAAGCGGGGAAGAAATTTATTTTTGGATTCTCTTAAATCCTCTTTAAAGGAAAGGACTTTAAAAGAATTGCTTTATTTTTCTTAAAGGCTTTAGATGTAAGGTAAACCATTTAGGTTTTAAATTATTGACTAGCCAAGCTTTTCTATCGTTAATATTGGCTTTTACTCTATTGTTCAAATTTTTTGTACTAGCACCTCCCAATCTGAAATGAACAATTATTTTATTAAGATAAGCCCCTTTAAGTTGGTGCTTATACATAAAACGCAGCATGAGTTCATAATCAGCTGCACTTCCCAAACTCAAATTAAATAAACCATACTGTTCATACACTTTTTTTCTTACAAAGAAAGTTGGATGTGGGGGCATCCACCCGAATAAAAAATCATTTAATGTATAAGAACCTGCAATCCATTTTCTTTTTATTTTACTGATATCATTACTATCAACAAAATTCAAATCACCGTATAATACATCACAATTTGTTGTTTTAAATACTTCAGCAATTTGTTGCAAAATATCATTTGAAACATAAAAATCATCACTGTTTAAAATACCAATAATATCACCAGTAGCAGTTTGAATCCCTTTATTCATGGCATCATAAATTCCATGATCCTTTTCTGAAATTATTTTTGATACATGAGGAAATTGATTAACTACTTCAAGTGTTGAATCTTTACTCAAACCATCAACAATAATGTGTTCAATATTTTGATGTGATTGCATTGCAACACTTTCCAACGTTTGCTGTAAAGTTGAACTACTATTATATGTGGCTGTGATGATGGAGATTGTTAACATTCAAATTTTCTTTCACGACATTTAACTGCCGGATTACCTGCATAAATAAAATTAGCTTCTAAATTTCGAGTGGCAATAGAACCTACTGTTAGAATTGAATTTGTATAACAAATAACACCTGGACAAACTATTGATTTAGCTCCTATCCATGTGCCTGATTCAATAACAATTGGTTTGGTAATTAAGTCGAATGTAGATTTTTTATAATCATGATTGCCGGTTAATAAATAAGCTCCTTGAGAAATACACACATGATCTTCAATAGTAACAAAATCTAAATTATCAATCCAAACGCCCTCACCAATCCAACAGAAATTTCCAATTTTCAATTTCCAAGGAAATTTAATATTGATGCATGGTTTAAATCTAACAAATAGTCCAATTTTTGCCCCAAACAATTTTAATAAATATGTTTTAAGAGATGAAGGAAAAGGAATTGATGATTTAAAGAAAATAATGTTAATAAAATACCAAACAGTATGTGTTAGTTTTGTAGCACCAATATTTAAATTGGGCTTAAATGATCTCAGATCTTGACTTACTATTTTATTTGCATTATTTTTCAAATTTAAAAAGCTCTTTATACTTATTTAATATGTCTTTTTTATAATAAAAATCTTTAGAAAATTCATAAGTATTTAAACAATATTTTTTAAAATTTTCATAATCCAAATCTCTAAAATATTCAATACCTTTCTTGATTTCAGTTGAATTATTAATGTCTAAATTAATCCCGCATTTTTTTTCTTTTAAGTTGCTCCAAGGTGTAAAATTACTTATTAAAATTGGTCGTCCAACACTTAAACTTTCATAAATTGCATGTCCAAAATTTTCGCCACTAGTTAATAATATAAATGCATCGTAACGAGCTATGGTATTTTGAACATTTATTGGTTCAACCTCTCCTTTATATTTTGCAATATTTTGCATTTCATTTAAAAGTGGTTTACATTTTCTTTCCCAATAATTTCTGTCTTTTATAGGTCCATATATATCAAGAGTAACCCCTTTTAAATCTTGAATTGATTTTAACAATAGATGTAAGTTTTTTTTTTCTGAGATTAAAGACAAATAAATCAAATTTAATACACCTTGTTTTTTCTCAGGGATTGTAATACTTGTCACCGGAGTCTTTGGTATATTAGAAACTACAAATATTTCGTTACTTTTTGGAAACCATTTTTTAATATCCAAGGCTTCTTGTTCATCAGTTGCATGCCAAAAAACATTTTTAAATCCACCAAAAATGTTTAAAAGAAATAAATAAATATATTTTTTAAATTTCTTATTTGATAAAGCACCTGCTTGAAGCATGCCTCTTGGGGCAATAATCACCTTTGACTTTGGTTTGAATATTATTGGAATAATATTGTAACGTAATGAGTAAATACCATTTAAATACCAAACTTTAGAATTTTGTTGCTTTATAAATTTAATCCACTTAAAAATTGATGTTTCATCATTATACCAAATTGAGATAGAAGCTGATATTTGAGTCCAACTATTGCTTTCAACATTTAGTATAGAATTATCATTATCCTTATTTGAACAAAGTATTTTCACTTGGTAATCTTTTTCTAAATATGCAACAAGGTTATTTAAAGACTGAATTGGTCCACCTGCTTTAAATGCAGGAGTATACCAATCATAAAAAATCAATATTTCATTTTTCATCATTCCTTGTTAACTCGCATTTATTATCAATTTATTGCTTTTACTTTTAACTCTTTTCATAAAATAAAAAACAATAAATGAAACAAGGAAGGTAGTTTTCACTAAATGACCCATTGATGTTTGAGTTTCACAGTCTGGTCTAATTGGATAGATGTAGATTATTGGGAGTAGGAAGTAAACTAAAGGATAATATTTAATTAAATATTGAAAATATTTTAAAGAATAATTTAACAACAAACCAAAACAAAAAAGCATCACTAAGCCACCAAAATATCCAAAAGACGCCCAAGCATCTCCTACAATTCCAATACCCATTGATGTTCCGAAACTAATAATAATTCCAGAATATTTATTTAATAGTTCCCTATCACCTGCTCGTATTTTGTCTGGAGCCAAAATACGTGGCATAAATGCTGCTTCAAAATATTTATTGATCAGGTCAAAATTAGCATAATCAACTCTTTTAGGAATATTATTCATTGTTCTTGCAGTAATCCAGCCTTGATTAATTCTTACTATATTCTGAATCAACGAAAATTTACTAGCCTCTTCAATTTCAGATTCAGCAGTTTTTCTGAATACTTTAAAGCTTGAGTTCTCTTTTGTTATTACAGATGATGCAGACCTAAAATTTTGTTTCGCTAATTGAATTATTACAACCAAAAAAACAAATACTCCTATAGCAATAATTTTCTGTATGAAAGAAGGTTTTAATTTTATAGCTAAACTAATTCCCCAAAAAATCATCCATGTAAGTAAATCATGAAACATTCCTCTATTTAATGATTGAAGGACTAAAAGAGTTACTGGAATAGCCAATAATAAATAATTTATTTTTTTTCCAGAAAGAATAATATAACACACATATACATACTTGAGAGAAATTATAAAATAAATAACAAAATCGAAAGAAGTATTTGATTTGAAAGGGAAAAAATGAAAAAATATAGAAATGAAAAATAATTTTTCAAATAAAGCACTATCGAATTTTATAAAATTTATTTTTACGTTTTTCAAAATATCATCTTCATCACTTTTAATTGAATTATAGAATAATCCAATACCAATTAATAAAACCCCAGTAAAAGCAAATGAGAAATATTCTTGAGAGGGGATAACCATACTATAAATAGATTCGTTATCGTACATATATGATAAATATGGACCTAATAAATATTGAAGAGAAAGAAAAACAATAAAAATATTTCTAATTCTAAAACCATTATTAGCCTCAACAATAAACTTAAAAAACCATACAGCAAAAAAAATTGGTGCAAGTAAAGCATTATCCCAACCAGCAGAATTACCAATAATAATTACAAGCAAAAAAGATGTTAAAATTAGTAAAGAATTAATTTTCATTTACACTTTAAATATGACTTAAGCTAATATTTTATTAATTGCAACAGAAATTTTATCAAACCTCCAATCTTTTATTCTTTCTTGTGATTGTTTCCCCATCTTTATAGTTTCTCTCTTATCAACTGTCATTAAGTTAATTTTGCTAATCAAGTCATTAATATTATTACTTTCAAAGACAAACCCGTTTTTTCCATTTTCTACCAAATCAATAGCACAGCCACATTTATCACTAACCAAAACAGCTCTACTGCAAGCCATAGCTTCATTCACAGCTAAGCCCCAAGTTTCACCTGGACCTTGTGATGGCAAACAATAAATATCACCTAATCTATATACAGCAGGCATTAATGATTGATTTTGGAAAGGCAAAAAATGAATATTATTTATTTCCTTAGCTCTTACTTTTAAATTAGATTCTAGTTGCCCATTCCCAACAAAAATTAGGTGAAGATTATTTTCTCTTAAATTTTTAAAAGCTTTTAACAATAATATTGGATTTTTTTTTTCTTGAAATTTTCCACAAAAAAGAATAGTAATGTCAGTTTCTTGAATTGAAAATTCTTGCTTTATTTTTTCAATCCAATGTTCTTGTTCTAAATTAATTGTAGCAAATCTATCATTATCAATTGCATGTGGTACAAAAACTAATTGTTCCTCTTTTAAACCAAATTTTTTGTAATAAGCTTTATTTGCTTGACCCACATATAATGCAATATCAATATACTGGTATACCCAAGTTAAAAAGTATTTTCTGACTAATGATTTAAATGAAAAAGCTTGATGTTCGTCTATTAATGTTGAATCACCACGAAACCATAAGGGAATTTTTCCTTTACAGTATCGAATTACTTTTAAGTGAGAATTAAAATTCCAACCAAAAACTAAAACATGGGTTGACCCAAATTCAACAATAGATTGAATTAAATAAGGATTTATGATTCCATTGAAGTGATGAGTACCTGGATTCTTAGAACTATTGTTACAAAACTCATATTGATATCCCTCTAATAATGGAATATCCCATTCAACAATTTTATTGAAATCAGGATCAAACTTTTCTTTTATTCCTCCTACACCCCAAGTATAAAAAACCTTACAATCCATTCCTTTATCGGTTAATAGTTTAAAAATTGGTGCATAGTATTGAATAGGGTGAGTAGTAATAATTGCAAGCCTCATTATTAATTTTTATCCTTATTTAATACATTCAAAAGCTACTGAATTTTTGAACCTACTTGCCTCTTCAACATACTTGAACATCTTATCATTGCAATCGCTAAATTCACATTTTCTGATTGAATTAAATCCAACATTTTTTAATTCAACTTCCAATGATTTATAATCCCACATCCATAAATGTTTTGAATTCCCTAAAAATGATACTATTAAGCCTTTAAGCCCCCGACTTCTTTTTTCAACCCCAAGCATTGTTGTAATTGATATAAACTTTATACTAGCACTTGTTTTACCTGCTTTTAACTCTTCCAAATATAGTTTAGCAGCATATTCTAAATCAGGAACTACACATCTAAATATTCCTCCCTTTTTGAGAATTTTAAAAGAGTTTTTTAAGGCAATTCTAAAATCATAAAGTGACAGATGTTCTAATGTATGTGAGCAATACAAACCATCACAAGAGTTTTCATCTATTGGTAACCCTTTAACAATATCACCATACTTTACATTACTTGGAAATTTGGTATTCAATTGTAAAAAACTTGATACTAATGGAATTTTTTGCAACACCAAAGTTGGGGAAGCATCATAGTTAATCCACTCTTTAGGAGCGGATAACCCACATCCGTATTGAACATACTTATTCATACTTATAATTTTTAAAAATAATAAAGATTTACAAAGTGGTTTTATACCAATTTAAGGTTTCTTCAATTCCTTTTCTAACATTTACTTTTGGTGACCAACCCAAAATTTGGTGAATTTTTTCTACGCCAATAGATCTTCTTCTAATATTATCAATATCTCTTTCAGGTACATTTTCGATTTTAATATTTTTAGTATAGTTATTAATGATCTCAGCTAATTTATTTACAGAAGTTTCTACTCCAGTACCCACATTAAAAACATCTCCTAGGGCTTTAGGGTGTGTGGCAGCTAAAATTGTAGCATCAACAGCATCTGTAATAAAAGTATAATCTCTTGTTTGTTCTCCATCACCAAAAATGTTTAAAGTTTCATTAATTAATGCATTATGAATAAACTTTCCTAAAACACCACAATATGGATTTCTTGGAGATTGACCATAACCATAAACATTCGAATAACGAACACTACTTGTTGGTAATCCATAACTTCGATTATATATTAAAGTATAATTTTCGCCCAACAATTTTGTAGCAGCATAATTGCTCAAAACAATTGTTGCATCATTTTCAGTTACTGGCAAACTGGCTGCACTACCATAAACCGAACAAGATGATGTATAAACAAATCTTTCTAAATTCGCCAATTTGTTATTTTTTATAAACTCAAGGATCAACAATGTACTTTCTGCATTCACCCTCATATCATCTAAAGGATCTTTACCTGATGCCGATATTTGTTTACAAGCTAAATGGAATATAAAATTAACATCAACAAATAATGGAAAAAGCTTCTCAGTTTCTAAAACGGATATTTTTTGAAAATTAATTTTATTCAAATCATCTCCAAGAATAGAAGGGTCGCTATTTACACAATTATCAACAACAATAACAGAACAATTATATTGGTTTACTAGGGTTTTTACAAGATTATGACCAATGAAACCCAAGCCTCCAGTTACTAAAATTTTCTTACCTGAAATTTTATCTAAATGATTGATCATAATTATTATTTAATAACTAAAGAAATATTTTGTAAAAATGCCGAAGTCATTCCATTTGCTGTATGTTGCAAAACCAATGGATTATTTAATGATATTGGAATAAAATTGTTTTTATTTTTAATTAATGTTTCGAACATTTCAGTTAATTTCTGTGTTTGGTTTATTGGCAATTCTTCATTTTTTGATGAGTAAGTTACAACATAAGGATAATTTATTTCTTTTAAAAACAAAGCTGGAAAAGAATCTTTATGAACAAATGCAACAAAAGGTTTTTGAGAAGCAACTAAACCCATAAGTTTTGATGCAGCATAATAAGGCTGCATACCACCAATTAAAAATAATATATCGGCACTCATAGTTAACTCAACAGCTTTTTTATAAGTAACTCTTAATGGATTTTCTTTAACAAAATGCTGCATATTATTTTGTTCTATCCATTTACCTAATTGTGGTTTTGAGAGTCCTTCACCTGCATAACTTGTTCCAATAAACTGAACTTCTATTTTTAGGATTTTTTCTAACTCTTTTAAGCTAGGCATTAAACCATTTAAAACTGGGTAACAATCGTTCCATATTGCACCAATATATCTAAGGATAATTTTATTTTCAGTTTTGTCACCAAATCTTATCTTATCAAAATCACTTTGCTCTGCTCCATAAGGTATAGCAAACATGGGTTTTGAATTTAAACTTGGGTGTCTTTTTATCAAATTAGAATTAATACCTTCAGAAACAGAAAAAATTATAGAGGCGTTTGAACAAACCCATTTTTCTAAGGCAACAGCTATACCTTGAGAAATTTTATGTTTAAAAGTTGCATATTTTTTTTCTTGATCATGAACCCAAGGATCAATAAAGTCAATGCCATAAGGCACTTTTGTTAACCACTTAACAATGGGTGCAATAACTAAAATATACCAAGGTGGTACTAAATATAAAATAAATGATGGTTTTGAAATTCTGACTTCATTTATTAATTTAAAAAATAAAAAAGGTAACATTCTTAAACCTAAATCTCCAATACCAAATTTTCTGGTAGTTTTTTGGTTTAAACAGTGTACAGTTTTTTCTGTGTATTCAGTGCCAAGCAATTCCTTCATCCAAACATCTTCTACTTCTTCTCTGTATTTTGGTTGAACTGTAAAACAAATAGGATAAAATCCAAATGAACTTGCATGTTTAACCAATAATCTTGCTCGTTGAGATGGCGGAGAAGAAGAAGGAGGAAAATGTGGGGTAACTAGAAAAAGGGTTTTCAAACAATTATTATATAGTTAATATTACTTTAGAAAATAGATTTTATACTTTGTTAATTTATCAATTAATGAGTCAATAATTATTGGTTTAATATATGGATTTTTCATTTGTAGTTCATCGGTGATAATAAAGTTAATATTTTTTTGTTTTATAAAATCAAGTTGTTTTTTGTAAAAATCACCATTTACTTTTTCCACAGGTTTGTATGATTCAAACTCGCCCTGACTAATGAGACTTTTTGATAATCCTAAACCTTCTTTCATATTCATATCTGAAATATTAATAATTCCAATTTGCTTATTTAAAAGTTGAATAAAATGAAATTTTCTTAATGTATAAGGATTATAATCCCACACTACTGCATTGTCCATATTTTTAATAACAACACCCCAATCACCACTATTTATTTTTTTATCTATTTGACTAATGAATTCTTTTGATATTTTCGGGTGATCCATTTTTAAGGAGTTTGGATTAATATTATCAAAAAAAATAAAAGATGCTTGTAATATAAAAGTTCCAATAAGAAACCCCATTTTATTTTTTTCTACTTTACTTACAAAATATAAAATAAAACAAGTAATTGCAATCGCTTTGGGAAAGTACATAATCCCCCCAGAGTCAATATTAAAATTAAATAATGAACCATAAAAAATTGGAAGCATAATTAATAAAAAAATTGGAAAAATTACTATCAAATTTTTTCTAAGTAATATATAGATTTTTTTAAATGAAATTAGTAATATAATAGGTATTATAAATAAGCAATAATAGAAAGGAAGTCTGAACAAGTTTTCTCGAAAAAAAATAAAAATGAAATTTTTAAATATCAAAGAAAATGAAATTTGATTACCACTGTTTACATTTCCATTTAGATTACCAAAAACTAAATAAAACAATGTAAAGCCTACTAATAAAATGAGGCTTAAAAAAAAATAAAAAAATGAATTTTTCTTCTCTCCTTTAAAGTACTGATAAGCCCCATAAATGAAAATAAATGTAAGTATAGGTGGTGCAGCCAATATGTTGCAAATAGGCATAAATGCTAACCAAATAAAGGCTAGAAAGTAGTGTTTCTTTATATACTCATTTAAAAATAAAATTGTAAAAATAACCGCACAATATATTCTTGGTTGTGTAAATAAATTAATATCAATTAAATTTTTAATTGGTATATAACCAGTAAAAAAAATACTTAAAAAGGTTAATGCCACAACTAGTATTTTATTTTCAAAATTTAATTTGCTTATAAATGTGTAAAAACACATAAATGAAAGTGTAAAAACTAATGGGGAAAAAACAAATTGATAAATATCGAAATTACTCATTAAATTGAATTCTTGAAAAAGTGAAATTATCCAAATATCAAAGTAATGATAAGGTGTTCGATACTGATTTAAAAATTGATAATCTAATATTGATGGAAAATTTCTGCCTTCTACCCCTGTTAATCTGATAAATTCAGCCGTTTTGTTATAATAATAATAATCATCAACACCATAATCAAAATAATCAATAGAAAAGTAACTTTTATTAAAATACTGTATCATAAGGAACAATAAAACAAATGATACACATAATGTTAAATATTTAATATTTATTGATAATTTAAACTCTTTTTTCCACTTATTTTTTGTATGCGTTAGGTAAATTAAAGATATTACTAAAAATAAAAAATTAATAGTAACAAATTCAGTTTTAATAAATGAATAAATGACTATAGTTATTATTAGGCCTAAAATAGTTGATTTAGTAAAACGCTCTAAATCATCATTTTCTGTAGAAGAAAAATAATTAAATAGTATTAAACCAATAATATGAAATAATATTATACTTGAAATTATTATAAGAATATGAGCTATCATTACTTTTTCTTTATTATGTAACCCGGCCTATTTTTTACCTCTTCAAAAATTCTCCAAATATATTCAGCAGTAATACCCAAGCTAAAGAGAATCAAACCACTAAAAAATGAAATTATAATAACTGTAGATGTCCATCCAGGTACTTCACTTAATTTCCAAAAATTATCATTACCTATTAATCTTGCATATGCATAAATTATAATTATCACAAATGAAAAAATAGAAAAAAATAATCCTAAAAAAGTAATCAATTTTATAGGAAAAGTGGAACTAGAAAAGAAAAAGTCTTTTGCTAAATTTATTTTCTTTTTTAGTGTCCATCTTGATTTTTTATTATCCCCTTTTGGTCTTTGATATGCCATAAAATGTGGATCAAAACCAAGTCGTAAAATTTCAGTAATTGTTGTTGTATTTATTGGATGAATTTTATAATTGATAAGATCAATAATTTCTCTATCAATCAAAAATGAATCAGATCCTCCTGGTGGAAATTTTATTTCAGAGAAAGTATTCATCAACTTATAAAATAAAATCGAGGTGTATTTTGAAAATAATTTATCATCCCTATTTTCACGATATGGAATGATTATTTTATTCCCTTGTTGCCAAATACGATACATTCTTATTATTGATTCATAGGGTTGCTGTTCATCATCTGGAATTATAGTGGCACAATCTCCCTTTGAAACTGATAGACCAGCAAAAGCTGCATAATGACTTGTGAAATTTTTGCTTAATTTATAAGATTTAACATTTTCAAAATTAGTTGCTAATTTATTTCCAATTTCATAAGAGTTATCATTTGAGCCATCATCAATAATTATGAATTCAAAAGATATTTTTTCATCATTTAATGCTTTTGATATTTTATTGTATACCAACTCAATTTTATTATTACTATAATAAGAAAGCAATATGACACTTAACATAAAAAATGTATTTGTAAATTATATTTTAATTCTACTATGCACAATAATTGTTTATACTCAATTATGAATTCTACTAAAAGAGGTTATTTTTTCTGAAATAAATTTTATCTCAGTTTCAGTTAAACCTGGCCACAAGGGTAAACTTAAACAGGTATTTGCAATTTCTTCAGCAATAGGAAAATCTCCTTTTTTAAAACCTAAATAGGCATAAGCTTTCTGCAAATGAGGCGGAATTGGGTAGTGAATTAATGTACCAATACCATTTTCGTTTAAATAATTTTGCAAAGCATCACGATGGTTAGTCCTAATTATGTATAAATGATACACATGGGTAGCCATATTTGCTGTTTGGGGCAATATTAAACCATCAATTCCTTTTAATGCCTCATTGTACCAGTAGGCAATTTCTTGTCTTTGTTTGGTCCAATTGTTTAAATGTTTTAATTTGACACTTAAAAATGCGGCTTGACATTCGTCTAAACGCATATTATGGCCAATTACTTCATTGTAATATTTTTTTTGTGAGCCATAGTTTCTTAAAACCATGGCTTTTTGAGCCAACTCCTCATTATTGGTGGTAATAGCACCTGCATCGCCTAAAGCACCTAAATTTTTTCCGGGATAAAAACTTGTTCCATTTATATCACCCCAAGCACCTGTTGGTATTCCATTAAAACTAGCATCCTGACTTTGGGCATTATCTTCTATAATAAATAAATTATGCTTATCGGCAATAGCTTTAATTGCATCCATTTCACAGGCTTGGCCATACAAATGCACAGGCATAATTGCTTTGGCTTTGGGTGTAATAGCAGCTTCAATTAACGAGGGATCTATATTATAAGTGTTTATATTTGGCTCAACAAAAACAGGTTTTGCCCCAACATAAGATACAGCCAACGCTGTTGCTATGTAGGTATTAGAAGGCACAATTACTTCGTCACCAATTCCAATATTCAAAGTTTTTAATGCAATATGTAATGCATCCAAACCATTACTTACACCAACAGCAAGCTGTGTTTGGTTAAATTGTGCATATTCGGTTTCAAATTGTTTTACTTTATCACCTAATACGTACCAATTGCTATCATAAAAAGCTTCAAAAGTTTGCAAGATTTCTTGTTTAATAGGCTCATGCATAGGAGAAAAATTTAAAAAAGGTATTTTCATAAAATTATTTTACAAAGAATTTTTCTCCTGTGTCTGATAGAAAATAATTATCCACTTTTTTCATTTTTGAACCATTCTTATTTATATAACCAACTATTTGAGCTGGAGATCCTTTTACTATTGAAAATGCTGGTATGTTTTTAGTTACCAATGAACCTGCACCAATTAACGAATATTGACCAATATCAACTCCACCTAATATTATTGCTCCTGCACCAATAGAAGCAAATTCATTAATAACAATTTTCTGAAAATGATCAGGATATAATTTAGATTTCGGGTATTTATCATTTGTAAAAGTCACATTAGGGCCAACAAAAACATTATCTCCTATATGAATTCCATCCCATAAATAAACACCAGATTTTATTGTTACATTATTTCCTATTGTAACATCGTTTTCTATAAAGGTATGACAGTTGATATTACAATTATTTCCAATTTTTGCTCCTGCTAATATTATAGCATATTGCCAAACATAAGTATTTATGCCTATATACTTTGTTTGAACTTCTGCTTTTTCATGAATCATATTTTTGCACTATTTTAAAGTTTAAATAATCGTCATAATCCCTTAAGTAATCACCCTCATCATAATGATGAGAAGCCAAAACTAGGCAGATAGAGCCGGACGAGAAGTTAATTTCTGATGCCCAAATACCCGGGGGTATATGTAAGCCAATATAAGGTCTGTTTATTTGAACCAAACGTTTAGATTTTGCATCATCCAATAATATATCAAATGAACCACTTGCGGCAACTAAAAATTGATGACATTCTTTGTGTGCATGTGCCCCACGTGATTCACCACCAGGAATATCATATAAATAAAAAATTCTTTTGATATCGAAAGGAACTTCAATATTATTATGAATTGGCGTAATATTTCCTGCCCTGTTTTCAATTCTTGGGAGGTAAATTAAGTTACAATCGAAAACGGTATTTCTATGCATTTCTTAATGCTTTTAATTCATCAAAATCTCTAATATAATCCTTTTCATTATATTCCTTATCTGCCAAAACCAATGCCAATGAATTGGTTGAAAAATTTTCCATACTTCTCCAATATAATTTTGGCACGTACAATCCATAGTAAGAGCGGTTTAAAAGAAATCTATGTTCTTTTTTTCCATCATGCAATACCACATCAAAACTACCGCTTAATGCCACAATAAATTCTTGCAATTCGTAGTAAGCATGCCCACCTCTAGTTTCACCACCGGGTACATCATAAATCCAATAAGTTCTAGCAATTTTAAATGGTATTTGCTGGTTATCCTCAATAAAAGATAAGTTTCCTCTGGGATCAAGAAATTTTGGGAGCTTAATTATTTGTGGTTCCAATTTAATCATAGTAATTAAACATTAATAATAGTTACTTTAGCTTTTAACAATATCTATACTTCAATTTATTTGATAAGTGTGTTAAAATTTTTCAATAAAGCAACCCTTTTATCATTTCTACTAATTCATAATCGTTAAACCCACTGTTTGCTACCATTTGAGTTTGGATAGCATTTGAATTAATAATTTGAATATCAAAAACATTTTTATTTATAATAGAACACATTTGTTTTGGTGTATCAGCAACCAACAAATTACCTGTTTGCCACTTATATCCTCTCATACCTGCAGTAGTAGTAACTATTGGCACTCCCCAACTTATTGCTTTTGCCAATTTTGTTGAAGCACCAGTTGAATACCACCAAACTGGATTTAAAAAAATAGACCAAGTTGCGACCTCCGTTTCTAAATTATCGTTTGACAATTCACCCAAATAAGTAATCTGTGAATATTTCTTTGCAAGCTGTTTCCCAATTTTTTCGGGAGCTCCTACTATTCTAATTTCTATAGATTTATTTTGCTCTAAATTAAATTCGTCCAATAAAATTTCGATTCCTTGTAAGTTGGGTGGGTGATCCAATCTGCCTACAAAACCTACTCTTCCAATAATAGGATTAGACTTCAAAAAATCGGAATGTAGTTTTCGTGGCAGAAATAAAGTTTGCTTTGCACCAAACCAGTTTTCAATTTGAGTTTCAGTTTCTGATAATGCCACAACCGTATCTACATATTTTACTCTAAACTCAGATTCAGTTGCTAATAAAAAACCAAGTCGAATTTTATTTAATACTTTTTTAAAAAAAGAGACTTTTTTAATTGGTTTTGAAATTAAATGTAAAAAGTCGCCAGAATGATTGCCATGGCTCATTAATATTATTCTAATTTCATTACCAAAAACTTCTTTAATTGGTTTTGCATATCGAACCAATGATGCCATATTGATAAAAACAATTTCGATTTTGTTTACTCGTAAAAATTCGATAAATGATTTTTTATCTTTTTCTACATCATACATGCTGTAGTTTTCAAAGCCTATTTTAATAAGAATTCTTTGAATTATATGTTTGGTAAAAGAAACATAATAATGTTTTAATTCAATTGAATCAACTTTATTTAATATTTCTAAAAATTCTTGAGAGCATAATTGTACTCCACCTGTAACAGCTGAATAAAGAGAAGATTTATTAGTAAGGAAAACTGCTTTTTTCAGATTATATTTATTTTTTTAATTGACAAATTAAATTTTTATTAATTACTTATCTTGGCTGTTATTTTTTTGATATTTTTTGCATAAGTATTTTCTAGTGCAAAAGCAATTCTGTGTCTTTGTTTCTCTATATCGTTTTCGTTGTTTATGCTGTTAATAGTCTGTTTAAATAAGGTTGAATATTCCTCTTCTTTTCCTTTCATACACATGACTAGCAATTTTTGTTTTTCATAAAAAGATAAATAAGTTGAAACAATTACCTTACCAGTACTTAAATATTCTAGTATTTTATGAGAATTTGCCCCTCCATTAATATCTTTATATGGATTATTTATATAAATAAACATATCAATTTTACTCAATTCGTCGACTATTTCATCGGCCTTTTTTACACCATAAAAAAATGCATTGTGACAATTGTTTTTTATACTTTGAACTATATTATAAATTTTAGAATCAAAATCTGAAAGTAAGTTGTTATTCTTTGAATCATTAGCTCCCCAAAAATGAAAATCCATATTTTGATTTTTAGTAACAATTTTTTCTAGAATATTTTCATCTAAGAAAGGCATTACCAAATTGCCTATATATCCAACTTGAATTCTTTTTTTTATTTTTTCATTACTACCAAATTTGATTAGACTTAATTTTTCTAAATTTTTTAAAGCAAAGGCCTCGTAACTTCTGTTCAATCCATGATTTATCAATAAACAATTTTTATTTATTATACGAAATTTAGATAGAATTTCTTCAGCAACAGAAACGACTATATCAGCTCTCTTAGCAGCCCTAGTTTGAGAATTGTTAAAAATTTGATCAGCGATAAAAAATATTTTTTTTGAAGCTGGGTACATATGAAAGTACCCATGCAGATTTGGATCAAAATTCCAAATTTGTTCAAACTTTATTGAATTATGTTTTGAAATTTTTTTTATGAGACGTAATAATAAAAAGTCATAAAACTGAGTTAATCTTACTCGAAACCGCAAAAAATCAATTACTCGATGAGTAATTAATTTGTAATTAATCAAGTATAAATTTTTATACCCGTCGATTTCTGTTATTAAATAATCTTTAACTTGATTATTTTCATTAGGAGGATTTAGAAAATAAACAATATTATTTTGGTTAGCTATTTCTATAGCATAATTATGTTTTGAAATATGCAAGTTCCCCCAAGCATTTGGAGAAATAATTAAATAATTTTTGATATGCTAAATTTTAATCCCAATTTTTCTTATAAAATAAATTAGTGGTTTCAATAAATTCAAAATAGGATAATTATAATAAATCGTTTGTGTTATAGCAAATTCTTTGTGCTCTCTTCTCGGTTGCAGTAAAATTTTTTCAAACTCAAGTTGAGATAAACCAAATTTTTTTAATACAAATTCATAATCATTATGTAATTGCTGTTCTTCTATTACAGGTTTTTGCAATTCTATTAACGCTTCTTGTTTTGTTATCTGACCGCTAAAAATTAAATTTGATAAGTGTGCTTTTCTTTTATCTATACCAAATTTCAAAGGCAAGATATAACCTTGATAGAATCTGGTAAAAATACTTTCGTAATGTTTTCCTCCATAATCTCTCCAACCTAATTCTTCGGTTATTATTTTTTTTACTAATTGTTTATTATATGGCAAATAGTTTAACAAATTTATAGAACTAATTCCTTTTAAACCTCCATATATTTTTCTTTGTTTTAAACCAAAAAATGGATAAGTTTTTAAAGGTTGAGTGCCAAACTTTTTATGAATATCCTTAATATTCGCATCATCACTTTTATTAAAAACCCAAAATGATGGTAATGTAGCTTCTGTTACAATATTGTAACCACTTAAGATGTATTTTATTTTATTTTCAGCAGCTAATCTGAATAAAGTACCACTAATTGCATGGTCAGATATAGCCTCTATATCCACTACCGATGCTTTTAAATACGCAAGTTGTAAATCTTTAAACTCATTCCAATCAACAACCAAAGTATATAAATCAAATCCGAGTTTTTCAATTATATTTTCAATATTTTTTACCGCTAATTCACTATTCCATCCATTATCAAAATGAACAATCAAAGGCCTTAAGCCTAATTTCTTTGCTTGTAAGCACAAATATGTACTATCAACTCCTCCACTAATTCCTGTTAAGCAGTCATATTTTTCCCCCTCTCCAGACTTTTTAATTTCACTTATTATATAAGCTAATTTTTCTTCCCCTTCTTTCCCTTTAAAGACAAACTCTTTTTCCTTCTCTAAATATTCATAATAATAATTACATATTCCTTTTTCATCGAATGTAATATCTGGATCTGCAATTGTATCCATAACACTAATACTACATTGCTGATAAGGTCTATTAAAGTTAATATCCGGATCATTTTTTAATTTTTCTTCATCGTAAATCGGTATATCTAATTTCATTTACTTACAGTTATATATTTTTTCAATTATTTCTACTACTTTTAATCCTTCCAAAGCATTTGTTGTAATGGGTGCTCTCCCTTTTAAAACATCAATCACATTTTCAAATATAAAATGATGGTTTGCTGCCGAACCTTTGTATAAACCATAGTCGTTGGGAGGATTTGAAGGAGGGAGTTCAGGCATGGTATAATCTTTAATATTGCAAAATTCCACTTCGTTCATATATTGTCCACCCACTTTTACTGTACCATTTTCAGCAATAATGGTAATACTGCTTTCTAAATTTTTATTCCAAACTGAAGTAGAGTAATTAAGTGAGCCAATGCCACCATTCACAAAATCAAAATTCACAAATCCAGAATCCTCAAAATCGGTTAAGTCTTTATGATTAAAATCACCAAACCTGGCTTTGATGTTTGTAATATCTCCAAATAGCCAGAACATGATATCAATAAAATGAGAAAATTGTGTAAATAAAGTTCCACCGTCTAATTCTTTGTTGCCATGCCAGTTTTGTTTGGTATAATATTTTTCATCTCTATTCCAATAACAATTGATTTGAACTAAAAAGATTTCACCAAGTATATTTTCTCTGATGATTTCTTTTAACCAAACAGATGGAGGTGAATACCTGTTTTGCATTACACAAAAAACATTTTTATGTTGATGTAATGCTTCATAAATAATTTTTTCGCAGCCTGTTTTTGTAAGTGCCATTGGCTTCTCAATTACAACATGATGGCCTGATTTTAATCCATCTAAAGCATTAGATTCATGAAATCCATTTGGAGTGGCAATACTCAAAACATCGAAATCAATCTTGCTTTCTAATAGTTCGTTCAATGATTTATAATATGGAACATTGAATTCATTTAGACCTAGTAAGTTTTTTTCTTTAACATCACAAAGTGCAATCAGTTCACACTCCTGATTATTTACTATCATTGTAGCGTGTCGTTTTCCAATATGACCACAGCCTAGAACTGCAAATTTTATTTTATCCTTCATTTTATTTGTGTTACACCATTATTTTTTAAATGATATTGTTGTTTGCTTTCAGGGCATTCGGCAAAAGCATTTTCATCAAAATGTAGCCTATGACCATATTCACTTACCCAGCCAATTTGTTTTGCAGGATTGCCTACCATTAATGCATAAGGTTTAACTGGTTTTGTAATTACAGCACCAGCACCAATTAAGCAATATTGTCCTAATTCGTTTCCACAAATAATCGTAGCATTTGCTCCAATACTTGCTCCTTTTCTTACCAAAGTTGTTTTATATTCATCTTTACGAATAATAGCACTTCGTGGATTGATAACATTTGTAAACACCATACTTGGACCTAAAAAAACATCGTCTTCACAAATTACTCCTGTATATATGGAAACATTATTTTGTACTTTGACATTATTACCTAAAACAACTTTTGGAGATACCACAACATTTTGGCCAATATTACAATTTTCACCTATAACACAAAGAGGCATAATATGAGAAAAATGCCAAATTTTGGAGCCCCTACCAATAGTACATCCCTCATCAATAATTGCAGAGGGATGAGAGTAATAAAGCATAATTAATTATTAAATATTAAATTAATTTCATCTTTCTTTTCTTTAGGAAAAAATAAATAATCTGAATTTTCAATTTTTGTATTTATATCAAAATCTTTCAAAATCTCTATAGTAATTTGATTTGAATCTTTTATTATTCGGGCAATAACAAAATTTGAATTTTTTAATATTTTCGATAGTTTTTTTTGTCTTTCCAATCTGAATATATTTTCAATTGTGTAAACTGGCAAAACTTCAATAATAATAATGGGCCTAAATTCATTTATCCATTCAAGCATGCCTTCAACTACTTCTAATTCAGCACCTTCAACATCAATTTTTAAAAAGGCTCCTTTTTCACTTGGCAAAAATTGAATAACAGAATCACCATTATATATTGGTACAAATTCTTTTTTTAGAATAGCACTCTCTGGTCTAAAATTTTCAATAATAGTTGCACTTTGATCAGAGTTATCACTACTAAAAAACATTAATGGCAAAATTTCATTTTTAGAGCCAATACCAACTGGAACTACATCACAATTTTTAAAACTGTTAACGCTTATCAGTTTTTTAGAATAATGAAAACAAATGGGGTTTGGTTCAAATCCTACATAATTAATATTATCAAATACTGAATAAACTTTTACTAAAGTTTGTCCTAAATTAACACCAATATCAATAAAGTTTTTATTGAATAATGGTTTCATTTTTATTAGCAATAATGTCATCCATGTTTCAGATAATCGTAGATTAGTTAAACCAATAGAACTATCAATTGGTATTTTAATAACCTTATTATTTACTTTTATTGTTGTTTCAATATTTAAAAAAGGAAGTAATTTTAATTTGTTTAATAATCTAACTCTAATATTTAGAAAATCCATATTTTAATTTTTGAATGTTTTATTTAACTCCTTTTTTGATGGATAACTTATTAAAACGGCTTGATGTGGCCTTTGAAAAACAAACATACTACCAGCTGCAACTGCACATGCACCTGCCTGTTTTGCTTTTTTAAAATCTTCAATAGAAGCTGCACCACCTAAGGCAATAATTGGAATCTGTACAGATGAACTCATTAATTGGATTAATTCAGTATCATATCCTTTATAGGTTCCATCTGCATCAATATTGTTTATAATAATTTCTCCCGCACCGGCAGTTTCAACTTCTTTAGCAAATTCATGTGGTGATTTGTTGCTATTATTTTTTCCATTATCGGTATACACTTTATACTTTCCCAACCAGTTTTTTTTTACATCGATTGATGCAACAACACTTTGGCTACCTACCGAATTTGCAGCCTGGGTAATTAAGTTTAAATTGGTATGCAATGCTTTATTAATGATTACTTTTTCGAAACCACTAAACAAAATTCTTTTAATTTGATCTAATGTGGTAATACCGCCTCCATAAGCCATGGGCATAAATGCCTCACTTGCAATTTCTGCAATTGTTTCAAAATTTGGTGGGCGGTTATCTCTGGTTGCATCAATATCTATTACTACCATTTCATCTACTTCCTTTTCATTGAAAATTTTTACAGCATTAATAGGATCACCAACGTATTTATAATTTTTAAATTGAACAGACTTGATGAGTCCACCTTTATGTATTAGCAAAGTTGGTATAACTCTAATTTGCACTAATAATTTTTATAAAAATTTTCCAAAATCTTCATCCCGTATTTATGACTTTTTTCGGGATGAAACTGAACGCCTAAAATATTATCCTGTTCAATGCCGGCTGCAAAATCGTATCCATACTTTGCAGTTACCAAACAATCGACAGGGTTTTCTAATTTTAAATGATAAGCATGCACAAAATAAAATCTGGGTTCATCGTGCATATTTTCAAATAATTTAGATTGGCTGTAATTCTCAACCTCTGCCCAACCCATATTGGGTATTTTTTGGTTGGTTGCTAATTTGGTTTTATCAAAAGCAATTGTTTTACCTTTTATCCAACCTAAACCTTTTTCATTTCCTTCTTCACTTCCATCAGTTAATAATTGTACACCCAAACAAATGCCTAAAATCGGAATTTTGTCTTCTAATACTTTTTTATTTAATAAAGGAATTAAACCATAATTATAGAGCTGTTGCATACCATAATCGAAATGACCAACTCCAGGTAAAATAAGTTTTTCAGCATTTTCAATAACTTCTTTATCATTAGTTATTTCTGAAGCAATGCCCAAACGTTTCAGCATATTTTTTATGCTGCCTAAATTGCCAGTTTTGTAATCTATTATTGTTAGCATTTATACATTAAGATGTTTTTTTCTGTATGCTTCAAATTGATCAGACCGAATATAACCATTATACTCATGTTCACTTTTATGAAAAACACATTGCTCAGAGTCTATTTGCTTAATTAATTTCGCTGGATTTCCAGCAATTACACAGTATCCACTTACAAATGATTTTGTAACAATTGAGCCTGCTGCAACAATTGTATAATCACCTAATTCAACACCTGGTAAAACAATTGCTCCCATACCCAACCAACAATATTTCCCAATTTTTACATCTTTAATTATGTGTTTTCTATTATCTACTAAATCATGATTACCTGTTATTATTCCAACATTAGGAGCTATTTGTGTATAATCCCCAATATAAATTTTTCCCATTGCTTGAATATAATTTCCTGGGCTAAACCCTGGACATGTTTCTATACCACAATAAATATTTTTATAATTCTGAACTAAACTTGTTGAATGAACTGGCCAATATACTTCTGATTGAAAGCCTAAAACTTTTTGATTATAAAACATCGAAAAACTTATTGGAGTTTGAGTTTTAGTTGTCTCTTTTAAAAATTTATATTTTTTCAATCTGTGCAATACTCTTCTTAGTATGAAGTTTGGTATTATTTTAAAAATTAATATTTCAAGTTTTGTTAAATCCATAATTTAAAGAGAACTTGTATGATTTTACAACGTAAATTAAATATATCATCAAATAATTTAAACTATAAACAAGCAAAACATATTTTACTCCGAAATTGAGTTTAAACATAAAATAAAAAATAAAGATATTTGAAACCAGCATCCATACATGCCATAAAAAATCTTCTTTTTGTTTTTTCGCAATCAAGAAAGTATAAGATAAAGGGCTAACAATCAATTTGCCCATAAATAGTGCAATTAGAATTTGAGCATAAATACCAGCTTCATGCCATTTGCTTCCAAATACAAAAGAAAAAAGTTGAGGGCCAAAAAAGATGATAATTAAAGTTGGTAAAATAGAAATTGCTAACAAAGACTTAAGTGTTTTTACAAAAATTGGCCTACAATTTCCATACATATTATATTGTTCAGTTGCTTTTTGCTGAAAAATAGAGCTTATAGATCCTCCAATTAGACTAATTGGCATACCCAACATCCTAACTGCTAAATTATAGACTCCAACTGCAGCAACTCCAACAAATGAGTTAAGCATAAAAACTGGCAACTGATTAGTTAAATTATTAATAAGTTCAGATGGTAAAGAATAAATAGGAAATGATTTGTAATCTTTAGCCAATTTAAAAATATTAGATTTATTTGTTTGTGAGAAACCTAAATTATATTTTCTTTTCAAAGCAAAATATAAAATTAAAGATGGAAACATTTGCCCAACAAACAACCCTAAAAACAATCCCGTTTCATTATTTACTAATAAGCCTAACGCAATTGAAACTATTGGTGTAGTAATTGCTAAAAGTGTATTATTAAAAGTTAGAATATTATACTCTTTCTTTCTATTTGCCCAAACTGAAAAAATTGCATTTTGACCATTAAAAAAAATACTGAATGGTATAAACCAAATCCATTTATTTAGTAGAGGGTTCTTTAACCATTTAACAATAAATGGTAATAATACAATAATTAAAAATAAAACTATTAAAGTAAAAGCAATATTAATAAATCGATTCAGCCACATGGCATTGATTGCATTTTCATCTTCTTTTTCAAGCATTATTGTTTGCAAATATTGAAGTGTAGAGAAAACTCCAATTACGCCAACAATAGCCATATAAATTCCTAAAGTCCCATAAAATTCTTTATTATAAATTCGATATAAAATTGGTGCAGTACTTATTGAAATAAGTTGTGCAATAATATTTGCTGAAGTAAGTTTAGTTATATTCTTAAGTCCATCAGAAGATTTGTATTTATTTAATAATGCCTTAATCAATTCAACATTATTTTACTAATCATCTCTACCGTTTTCAATCCATCATAAGCATTGGCTGTCATGCTTGAATTGTTATTCAATACATCAATTAAATTTTCATATACCTGATCATGATTACTCATAGAACCTTGATAGGTTGAGTATTGGTTGGAAGCATTTCCTTGAGGCAAATCTTCAATAGTATAATTTTCTATACACTGATATTCTAAGGTATTTAAATAAGCCCCCCCAATTTTAACGGTTCCTTTTTCTCCAAAAAGGGTAAATGATCCCTCCATATTTTTCTCAAAACTGTTTACCGTATAATTGATGGTTCCGATTGCTCCATTTTGAAATTTTAAAATCACCACACCAGTATCTTCTAATTCAATAGATGTTTGATGCAAGAAATTCTTTTTAAAAGATTGTACTGCTTCCACCTCCCCAATCATCCAATATAATAAATCAATAAAATGACTAAACTGTGTGTATAAAATGCCTCCATCCAGTGCTTTTGTACCTCGCCAATTATTGTTGTAATAAGCATTGTTCCTATTCCAAAAACAATTGAGTTGTACATTGAATATTTTTCCCAATCTTCCTTCGTCAATCAGTTTTTTCACAGCAGCCACCGGTGGATTAAATCGGTTTTGTTTTACCACAAATAATTTCTTACTTGTTTTTTCTGCCACAGCAATCATTTGTTTGGCATCTTCAATTTTGATGGCCATTGGTTTTTCGCACAATACATGACAACCGGCTTCTAAACTTTTTATACTGTGTTGAGCATGTAATCCATTAGGTGTGCATACTACCACTACATCTATATTTTTTTCTTGAGCTAACAAATCCTCTAATTCAACATAAGCCTTGCAAGAATATTGTTGTGCAAAATGAGTTGCTTTATCTTGTTCAATATCACAAACTGCTTGTAAAGTGCCAAGCTGATGAATGAGGGCTGCATGTTTGGTTCCAATGGTTCCGCAACCCACTAATGCAAATGTCAAAACTTCACTCATTGATTATGCTGTTGCCACTGTTCTGTACAAATCAAAATATTGGTGGGCGATGGTTTGTTGATGGAAGCGTTTGGCATTTTCGAAACCATTTGTTATCAGTTGTGCTCTGTATGCATCATCTTCAATCAGTTTTAAAAATCCTCTTCGTATATCTTCCACATCAAATGGATTGACCAAGCAGGCTGCATTACCTGCAATTTCTGGCATGGAAGAAGTGTTGCTTGTAATCACCACTCTGCCTGTTGTATTGGCTTCAACTATCGGCATTCCAAAACCTTCAAGTGTTGATACCAAAGCAACCATATCAGATTCCTGATACAATCTTGCAATGGCTGAATCAGTTAAAGCTTGAGTAATATTTTCAAACTCTATATTATTATCAATCAATATATTTCGAGTAGCTTGGTCTAATGTTCCTACAATCACATACCTGCAATTGATACCTTGTAAGGCTTGTGCAGTTCTGGCAATATTTTTATTCTGTGCCGTTCCTAGTTGTAGAATAGTAGGTTTTGCCTTATTGAAAATTTTTGGAACAGCTTGATGAATCTGTGGAACGAAAATATAAATGACTTTTATTTTTTCTTCAGGAAATGATATGTATTGTAACAAATCTTGTTTGGTAAAGTTCGAATTCACAGTAATATAATTAGCTTTTTTTGCAGGAAGTGTAAACCAAAAACTTTTGATGATTTGCTTCTTCCATCCTGTTTTATTTTTTAAAGCACCACAATCGTGAATGGTTAAAATGCTTCTTTTTTTTTTGAAGAAGAGATTTGCAAAATGAATATCTCCAGTAATATGATTCACGTCTTTTTGGTTGAAAAAAGCTTCCAGGGCAATCAGTAATCTTTTAAAAAAACCATTACTAAAAAAACTAACTTCTTTTTTGGTGACAGCAATATCTTGAGGTTGTAAATTTCTAATGGCTTCGAAATAACTTTCAATACTAAAATTCCCTGTTGCTCTTTGTCGTCTCTGAAAATGTACTACTTGAATCATAGATTAATTCAACACGGCAACCTGATCTAATTCTTTTTTAGGAGCAGTTAAAAACACCGACCATAATCTCGAGAAATTATAATCTTTATTTTTAAATTTTTGATTCACCCAAGTTGGCATGAGTTTATTGTTTTCAAAAACCTTCATACCTCCAAACCAATTCTCAAAAGGAAAAGTAAATCCTTTTTTAGGTCGGTTCCAAATGGCTTCAGGTAACTCATTTATAAAAGCATCTACCAATAAGGCTTTGGGCTTTGATGACTGATGTTGAAATTTTACAGACTCCTCTAAATTGTTCACATAGGCCATTAAATCTCTGTCTAAAAAAGGCACTCTCAATTCTAAACTATGCCACATACTTTGGGTATCACTATCTTTCAATAATTGACTTTGCATGTAGATAGCTGTATCGTAATAAGCAGCCCTGTTTTTTTTTGTTATACTAGAAATATTTTCTTGAAAAGTATAAGTAGAAAGTTCTTCCACCACTTTATCTTCATCCATCTCTAAGATGGTAGCGATATCTTTTGGCGTAAATAAACCTCTATAAAATAAATACTCTTTTGATGCGATTGAAGTATTTAAGTACTGAATTTTTCTTTTAGGATAAGTTGAAAATAATGAAGCCGGTACTAGTTTATTAATCATGGCTAATGCATGATATTTATTGAGGTGATGAGCATGTTTTACTGAAGGATAGCCTCCAAATAATTCGTCTGCACCTAATCCACTCAGCACGACTTTCAATCCTAATTGATGAGCATATTTACAAATAAAATGTGTATTAATGGCATCGGTAGAAGGTTGATCTAAACTCTCATAAATTTCATTCCAGGAATCTAAAAACTCTTGTTTGCTAACTTTATAAAAATGATGTTTGACTCCAGTTTGTTTAACAATAATATCTTGATATTCTTTTTCAGAATATTTTTCATCATCAAAATAAATACTCAAAGTTTCTATGGGTGATGATTGTTGCTGTTGAGCCAAAATGCTTAACAGACTACTATCTATTCCTCCACTTAAAAAAACACCCACTGGCACATCGGCAATTAAATGTCTTTTTACCGATTGACTTACTAATGCTTTTGTTGTAGCCACAGCATCGGCATAATTTACTTGCTTATTTTGATATTGATATTGATAATAACAAACTATTTTTTCTTCCTTAGTTTTTAAGTCTATGGTCATGTAATGCCCTCTTGGTAAAGGCTCTACATTCTTTAAAGTGGTTATAGGTTCTGGTAAAAAGCCATAAGCCAAAAACCAGATTTTCCAATGTTCATTTTCCTCCCAATCTTCATCAATGGCTTTTAGTCCTCTAACCTCAGAAGAAAAATAAACGGCTTCATTTTTTCTTCCAATATACAAAGGCTTAATACCTGCATGATCACGAGCTGCAAAAAGGGTATTGGTATTTTTATCAATCAATACAAAGGCAAACATGCCTCTGAGTTTTTCTACTATATGAATGCCCCAGGCTTGATAGCCTTGAATGATGACTTCTGTATCTGAATTTGATTTGAATGAGTGTCCTAATAATTTAAGTTCTTCTTTAATTTCTAAAAAATTATATATCTCGCCATTATAAACTATTTCAATTGAACTATCCACACTCATCATGGGTTGATGACCTAAAGGAGAAAGATCAATAATGGCCAATCGTCTATGTCCTAAAGCATATTGTAATGCATCATTCACTATATGTCCTCCATCATCTGGTCCACCACGATGCATGGCATGAGTCATGCTTTGAATTTGTGATTCTAAATGATCTTCCTCTCCAATAATAGCTGCTATTCTACACATGTTATTTCATCAACTGTGAAAGTTGATTATCCAAAAATTCTTTCTTTAATGCTTGATAAAAATTGACCCAAAGTTTTTGGTCTTGGTTTCACATCATCAAAATACTGATTAGAAGATTTTGATTTACCACCATATGCATAACCATAACTATAGCCATAACCATAGCCATAACCATAACCATAACTATTTCCATAACCATAGTAACCATAACGAGCACCTACTTTAACGTCGTTAATAATTAGGCCCATATTAGGTAATTTCTTAGCTACATAAATATCATTAATAAAATCTACTTGCTTTTTAAATGTGTAACGCTGACGAATAACATAAATAGAAGCATCGGCATATTCTGCAATGGTAAAAGTATCACCTACTAAACCTACAGGTGCAGAATCAATAATCACATAATCGTAGTTTGCTTTTAAATTATCGAAAAGCTTTTTCATATTAGCTCCCAACATTAATTCTGCTGGGTTAGGAGGAATGGGTCCACAACCATAAACGTGCAAGGTTGGGTATTGATCTATGGTATAATAAATATCCTCAAGATTGTCTGTTTGTCCAATTAAATAATTGCTCAGTCCAACACCCTTTTTCTCCATGCCAATACTCTTAATAATTTTGGGTTTGCGTAAATCAAATTCTAGGACTGCTACTTTTTTGCCTGAAATAGCTAATACAGCGCCAAGGTTTAAGGCAATGAAAGATTTACCCTCACCACTAATAGAAGAAGTAACTAATAGTGTTTTTTTATCTGCAATTAAAAACTGCAAATTGGTTCTAATGATTCTAAATTGTTCTGAGATAATACTTCTGCTCTTATTGGCTACCACAAAAGCGTTCTCATCGTTACTATGACTAATTTCACCAACAAAAGGAGCATTGGTTTTTTTAGAGATTTCTTCCCTATTACTAATTTTATCGTTCAATAAAGAACGTAGATAGATGAATAAAGTAGGTAGAGCTAATCCTAATAGAATACCATATAATCTATATTTAGAACGATCGGGTTCTATAGGATTGTTGGGTGTAGCAACTATATCATATTGCTGATAGTTAGAAACCGTTGCAGCCGAAGCTACCAAAGTTTCTTCTCGTCTTTGCATTAGATAAATATAAATGGCCTCTTTAATACTTTGATCTCTGGTAATTTCCCTGGTAGTTTTTTCATATACAGCAGCACCACCAAACATTTTCTTTAAATTACTATCATTATCTAATAATTGATTTCTCTTTTTTTCAAGGTCGTTTTTATAATCGTTTAAACGAGTCAATAAATTGCTTTTAGATTCTTCGAGCATGTTTCGGGCTCTTTGAACTACTTCACTATTCTTGCTCAATGATTTTTCTTCATTAGCCAAGAGCATTTTATTTTGGTTAAACGTAGAAATTAAAAAGACTACTGTTGGATCATCAACCCCTAAATAAGAAGGCACTAAATCGGCTTCGTTTTTTATTTGTATTCTTCTTTGAAGTTGAGAAACTACATCTAACTTACCCGATACTTCAATGAATAACTTAGTATTATCATCAAACTCTTTGGTTTTACCCGTTAATAATTCTTTTTGATAGAAGTAAGGATTGGCAGTTTTTATAGATAAGGATTTTCTTTCAACCCCTTCTAAATCTGCACTTACTTCGGCTAATCTTCCTGTGATAAAGTTTACAGTATTAGTAGATGCTATACTTTTCTCTTCGATATTCTGATTCATATATTCACGAATCAAAGCCTGTAAAACATCGGTACCTCTTTGTGCATTTTCAGAGACTAAAGATAAACTAATGATGGTGGTTCTGGAACCCAAAGGTGTAATGGATAATCCATTTAAAATGCCTCCTGTAGCATATTTTACGGGTTGCCAAACAAACTTATAATTGGCATTAATATTTTTATAAGTTGAATCATTGCTGATTACTTTAATGTTCATTCCAAAGCAATTAAATGGCTGATTCCAATTAAAGTTTATTTTTTTGTTATTCCCCCATTTACTATTATTTTCTACAATTCCACCATTGGCATCAAAACTTACAAAACTGATATCATAAGTTCTCGAAGAGTCTTTAACACTATCAAAAACTATGGAGAAAGGCAAGCTTTTATAGTATACTTCTCTGGTATTTACCTTTCCTTCGGAGTAGAATTGAACATTGAACTGATTTTTGGTAACCACACGCTCTAACAATAGTTTCGACTTAATGAGCTCTACTTCATTTTCGAGGTTTACTTTTTTACCGCCAAACATGGCCACATCAATAATATCGGTACTACCACCCCCTCTTGAAGCTCCTGCTTTTTCATCTCCTTTTACTAAAAGTGTAGCTGTATTTTTATATTTATTGGGTACATACCTTAAAATAATGAGTGAACCAGCAATACACAAAGTTAAACTTACGATGTATAAAGGCAAATAAGATAGATAGGCAAAGAATACCTCGGCTGGAGAGGTTTTATTCTCAGAATCTAATATTACTAGATTATTATTTGATGACATGATAGGCTTTTTTAGTGTACTTTATCTTCTAAATATAGAAATGGTATTGAAGATAATTGCAAGGGTTGAAAGTGCAGCTAATCCTAAAGAAATATCTCTTTGAAAATTAGGGTTTACATTTAATGTTTTTAGTTTATTATCATTTGCAGCTACATAAATCACATCATTTTGATGGATTTGAAAGGCTTCAGTTTTAATAAAAGCAGTATTCCTCAAGTCGATTTTATAGGTTTCAAATTTTCCATTAATCTGACGTAATAAAACAATATCTTCTCTTTTACCGGCATCTGTTAAATCTCCTGCTTCGGCAATGGCATCAAACAAATTGGCTTTATCGGTTTTAAAATTCACCACTCCTGGTCGTTTCACTTCTCCTAAAACATTAGCTTTAAGATTGGTTAGTTTAACAATTACCAATGGATTCTTTACCTCATCTGATAATTTATTTTTTAACAGCTCAGCTAATTCAACTTTAGTTAATCCTGCTGCTTTAATCTTTCCAATTTTAGGCATTTCAATATATCCTTCTTGATCAATTTGGTAGCCTACACCGCCAGATGCAGAAGTAGTGCTTGCACCCATACTTGAAGATGTGCTACCAGCACTTGATAAATTAAATAAAGAAGCATCTTCTTGTCTTAATGAACCAGCAATTACTTGAATAGAGATTAAATCGTTTGGCAATAATTTCAAATCGGTTAATGCTCCATTATATTGGTTAATACTATCTAATCCTTTCTGAAAATAATTATAATCTTTATTAATTCTTTTTTGAGGGTCACAAGAAGACAACAGGCTTATTATACCTACAAATAAAACTAATGATATTAGTTTGGTATTATTATGCATATCTGATTTTTTTGGGTTGAACAGAGCTCCGCCAGGTAAGTCCCATAATGTATGTATCGAATATAAAAATAATAAAAAAATGCACTCCAAGAGTAAATCAAAGGAGTGCATCTTAAATCTATTATACAATCAACATAAAGCTCATTACTAAGGACCTTGAATTTTTTTCTAAACTATTTTTAATTATAGCTATTAATGAATGAATAACTGAATGCTTTCCATCAATTAATAGCTGCGAATATAGTATGTTTCAGTTATTCTTTTGGTATTTCTTTATATTAAAACTTAATTAAATCTGTATGTTTGAAGCTAGCAAACATGAAGAACAGATTTTACTCATTAGACATTTTTAGAGGGGCAACCGTTGCATTGATGATTTTGGTGAATAACCCAGGATCTTGGTCGCACATTTTTTCACCCCTTGAACATGCAAATTGGCAAGGTTGTACTCCTACAGATTTAGTATTTCCTTTTTTCTTATTTGCAGTGGGTAATGCCATGGCTTTTGTCATTCCCAAGCTTCAAGAACAGTCTTCAGCAAACTTTTTTAAAAAAATTGCCAAAAGAAGCATAATCATTTTTATCATTGGTTTACTACTCAACTGGCTTCCATTTTTTTACTGGCAACAAAATGAACTTGTTTTAAAGCCTTGGGCTTTTATGAATACAGATGCTCAAGGAAATGTATTTGAAGATGGTATTAGAATTATGGGTGTTTTACAAAGAATTGCCATTTGTTACTTTATAGCTTCTCTAATGGCTTTTTATTTCAAACCTAAATACCTTATTTACTTTTCTATCGCTGTTTTATTACTGTATTGGTGGATCTGTTGGTATTGGGGAAATACAGACCCTTATTCATTAGCAGGTTTTTTTGGTACACGCCTAGATGAATGGTTGCTATCAAAACACCATATGTTACATTTGGATAAAGTTGATGGGAAGATTTTCCATTTCGATTACGAAGGCATTGCTAGCACAACAACTGCAATTGTTCAGGTGCTCATTGGTTATTTAGTGGGCTTATTCATCATCAATAAAGGAACTACGATACTTACCATAAAAAATATTTTTCTTTTAGGACTTTCTTTTTTATTAATAGGTAATTGCTGGGATTTTGTTTATCCCATAAGCAAAAAAATGTGGACCAGCAGTTATACCATTTATACATCTGGTTGGGCATTGATTGTGCTATCCATAATGATATATGCTCTAGAAATTAAACAAATGAAAAATGGATTGACCAGTTTTTTTGATGTATTTGGTAAAAACCCACTGTTCATTTTTGTCTTGAGTGGCTTTATACCAAGAGTATTATCCTTAATTAGAATAGCTGAAATGGATGAAAAAGGAAATGCAATTTTCTTAAATCCGCTTTCATGGTTTTATCATCATATTTGCAAAAATGTATCAACAGATTTAAGGGTAGGCTCTCTTATGTATGCCATAATATTGATATTTTTTTATTGGCTGATTGGCTATGTTTTAGATAAAAAGAAAATTTATATTAAAGTATAAGATGATTTCGAAATTGATTAAAAAATATCCTGAAGCAAGTTTTATTCTAAAAACTATATTACTGTACTGCTTATTTAATTATGGCTCTAAATTCTGGATTGGCATTACAGCTAAGGGAAATTTTTATTCAGAGTTTTGCGATCAACATTTGAATTATATTAAATGGTTAAGACATTCCATATTAATTGGTGCTTCGTTTGTTTGTAAAATGTTTGGTTTTTCTACACAAATCATAGACACTACTATTATTAGAGTGGAAAATGGCTATGGTGTAACTATGATTTATAGCTGTATTGGTATTAGTGTTTTAAGCAGCTGGACAGCAGTTGCATTGGCTTATACTACACCCATTAAGAGAAAACTTATTTGGCTTTTTTCTGGACTAGCTGTTATTTGGATAATTAATGTTTTAAGAGTTGCCATCCTGCTCATCTTATTCAATACCTATAAAAACCCCAAAGGATTCGAATACCATCATGAAGTATTTAATACTATTGCCTACATTTTTGTACTTGTGATGATTTATTTTTATTTGAAAGATAAAAAGCTTACCCTTAAGCAATAAATACAAACAATTCATCCACAAATTGTTTTTTTACTTTTTATTACCACTTGCTTTCTTTTACCTTTGCAAGTTGCCAAATTCAAAAGCGACGCTGTAATAATATTTTTTTGACTTTAAAACGCAACTAAGCGTCATCATTTTGTACCCCATATGGCTTTACCTTATTTAATTAAACGGATTTACAACAACAGCTCAGAAGAAGTAGTAAAAAGAGGAAAAAAAATCTTTAACCTTGGTAATCATATTGAACTGGTAGAATATGATGAACTCATGGGGAACATTATTTTCAGGGTTAAAGATGATGGTTATCATACTTTCTATAAAGTAAACCTGAATCAATTTAGAAACGAGAAAACCTTAACCCTGCGTTGTACTTGCCCTTATAATTTAACAGAAATATGCCGACATAAAGCTGCTGCCCTATTTCATTTACAAGAACTTTTAGATAGAGACATGTTGGGCAGCAACGAAATTGTTTATCATCAAAAACATACCGTTGTTAAGATGAAAGATATTGAGTTAAAGTTGCTTAAAATGCTTACCGGCTCTAGAAATTTTATGTTGGCCGAAGAATTTTTAAGAACTAATAAGCCCAAAATTATTGATGCAAAAGATGAAACAGTTTGGGCCGAAATTTATGATGACAATGAAGTGCAACAAATACTTATTCGTAAAAATGAAGAGCGTGTTTTTGATACCAGTTGTACCTGCAACGCAGAAGTGCAACATCCATTATGCTTTCATAAAAGCATAGTTTTTTTACACTTGCTTACAAAGCATGGGGCCAATTATTTTGACAGTATCAGAAATTGGGATCATGTTAAAAATAAACTCTTGTCAATTTATGGTTATTCACTTGAAGATGATTTAACCAATAAGTTTGAATTTACCTATCAAGATGGTCGACCATTTTTGCGTGTTTTAGACAGCTCGATTAAAAGAGTTGCTTCAACTGCTGAAAGCCTTATAAAACCTAAGTATTTTGAACATGAAGCTATGGCAACTGCTCCTGTTATTTTAGACAATTTTGAAGAAGATCAAACTCGTGAACCTGAACTAAAATTAGCTATTGTTTTTACCACACCATCGCATCAATATCCTTTTATTCAAGTAGAAGCCGTTCAAGGCGTACCCAATCTAACACAAACAAGTTTTGTTTCTAAAGTTGAAAAAATAGATTTAAACAAATACGTGAACCTTGATGTGTTTAGTGAAGAAGATAAAGAGAGTATACAATTACTCAGAAAGCTTTTACCCACTGAAGTCAGCAAATTTATTAATAGAAATTCGCCTTTTGGAGGGGTTTGGGAACACATCATTCAGCAACAAGATGAAGATTTACCTGAAGAAACCAGACAGCTTATTGCAGAATACCTTCATCCCAAACTCAACAAGCTTTTTAATGAGCAAAGCAAAAGTCATTTTATTTTTCAATTGCCAGAAGGTAAACCTTTCACCACCGACGCTCTAAAAAATATATTTCTTTCTGATGCTAATATCATCCCTCATTTTCTAATCCACAAAAAAAATAATGAATACCAAGTAGAGTGCAGGGTGAAGCTTCCTATGACCGATGTAAACATTAATGAAAGTGAGCATATTTCTCCACTAGTATTTGAATATAATGACACAGTTTATTTATGGGAAAAACCAGAAGATATAAATATTATAGAGAAGTTTTTACCATCAGGCTTCTTAACTATTAGCGAAGAAAATTGGAGCCAACAACTACAAGATTTTATTGTTCCACTTTCTAAAGACTACACCCTTCACTTCGATAATATTAGAAAAGAAGAAGTAAAAAATATTAAACCTCAAATGAGTATTCTGCTAAAAGAAAAAGGAGAATACTTAATTTTTGAAGTAGTGTTTACTTACAACGAATACACAGTTAAACAAAACGATAAAGAGAAAATTATTCTTCCTTTTGAAGATAAATTGCTCATCATTCACCGAAACCTTGAAGCTGAGGAAGAGTGCATCAATAAAATTCAACAACTGCATTCTCTTTTTGTAAAAACTACTGCTAATAATACCCTTGCCTTAAAAGGAGCTGAAGTATTAAAAAATAATTGGTTCTTTTTATTTATAGATGCAGCTAAAGAAATGAATATTGCTGTATTTGGATTTGAAACCTTGAAACGCTTTAGATTCAATACTTCAAAACCCTCAACTAAAATATATATTAGCAGCAACACCGATTGGTTCGATGCTAAAGTTGAAATAGATTTTGGTGGACAAAAAGTTACTGTTGCCGATGTAAAAAAAGCTTTAGCCAATAAACAACAATTTGTTCCTTTGAGTGATGGCACACTAGGTATTTTACCAGAGGACTGGATTAGAAAATATAGCTTGCTATTTAAAGTAGGTGATGGCAAGCAAGAGAATATGAAGCTGAGCAAATTTCAATATAGTGTTATTGAAGATTTGTATAATCAAAGAGACGAGGAAGAACTTTTTGTGCAACTCGAAGAAAAATATGATAAGCTTCGTTTTAATTACGAAATTAAAAAAATTCCTACTCCAGAACATTTAAATGCAGTACTAAGGCCTTATCAGGAAAGTGGATTTCAATGGTTGAATTATTTAAGAGAAGTACAATGGGGAGGAATTTTAGCTGATGATATGGGTTTAGGCAAAACTGTTCAAGCCCTGAGTTATTTAAATCATATTAAAGCCTCTGAAGGAAAATTAAAAGCATTGGTGGTTTGCCCAACAACACTAATGTTTAACTGGCAGAATGAGATTAATAAATTCACGCCTATTCTTAAATATTATGTGCATCATGGTGGCGGAAGAATGAAAGACGATTTGCAAGAAAGAGAAGCCGATGTAATTATCACCACTTATGGTACTTTAAGAAGCGATATCAAAGAGTTTATTCAAATTGAATTCGATTATGTGATTTTAGATGAAAGTCAGGCCATCAAAAATCCTGCTAGTAAAGTTACTAAAGCTGCTTGTTTGCTGAAAGCTAAAAGCAGACTATGTTTAAGTGGTACACCTTTACAAAATAATACCTTCGATATTTTTGCTCAAATGAATTTCTTAAATCCTGGAATGCTAGGTAGTCAGGAATTTTTTAAATCAGAATTTGCAGTACCGATTGATCGTTTTGGAGAAAAAGATCAGAAAGAACATCTTAAAAAATTATTATATCCATTTATACTTCGTAGAACCAAAGAACAAGTAGCCAAAGATTTGCCTGAAAAAGTAGAAATGATTTTGTACTGTGAAATGGAAGATGAACAACGCAAAATTTATGAAGCCTATAGAAACGATTTCAGAGATAAAATTTTAGGTGTTGTACAGGAAAAAGGAGTGAATAAAAGTCAGCTCACCATTCTACAAGGTTTAATGAAGCTTCGTCAAATTTGCGATAGCCCAGCTATTATTAAAGAAACTGATGGAGAAAAATATCCAAACGTTTCTGTGAAGCTAGAAGAAATTGGAAGAGAAATTTCTGAGAATATTAGTGATCATAAAGCATTAGTATTTTCTCAATTCTTAGGTATGTTAGCTTTAATTAAAGAACGCTTAATAGAACTTGAGATTGATTTTGAATATTTTGATGGGAGTTCTTCTGCTGCAGAAAGAGAACGTGCTATTACACGTTTTCAAAACGATGAAAATTGTAGGGTATTTTTAATTTCATTAAAAGCAGGTGGTGTGGGTTTAAACTTAACTGCTGCCGATTATGTTTATATTGTTGACCCTTGGTGGAACCCTGCTGTTGAACAACAAGCTATTGATAGAACACATAGAATAGGGCAAACGAAAAATATTTTTGCATATAGAATGATATGTACAGATACTGTTGAAGATAAAATTTTAAAACTTCAGGAAAAGAAACGAATTTTAGCTAAAGATTTAATTACCGACGATGAAGGTTTTGTAAAAACACTCACTAAAGAAGATGTTGAATACTTGTTTAGCTAATACAACAACATGAATATAAAAGTCGCCAAATATCTTACTCCTTTATTAGTTTATGTTTTAGCTTTTATATCCTTTTCATCTACAGGTTTAGCTTGTTGGTATGCTTTAATATATACTTGGATTTTTATTCCTCTTGTAGAATTGTTCAGCAAACAAGATGAAACTAATATGCAACAAGCAGAAGAGGAATTAGCCAAACATAATAGAGCTTACGATTATGTACTCTATTCTATTGTAATTGTTCAGTTTGCTTCTTTATTTTATTTTTTACAAAGCATTAATCCAAACAATTTAAATTCTTTAGATACAGTTGCAAGGGTTTTTACAATGGGTTTACTATGTGGATCATTTGGCATAAATGTGGGTCATGAACTAGGCCACAGAGTCAATAAATTTGAACAAACCTTAGCCAAGCTTTTATTAATGACTTCATTGTACATGCACTTTTTTATTGAGCATAATAAAGGTCATCATAAAAATGTTGCAACTCCAGAAGACCCAAGTAGTGCCAGAAGAGGAGAAATGGTATATGCATTTTATTGTAGAACCATCATTTATAGTTATATCAGTGCTTGGAAAATTGCAAACAGCGAATGTTTGAAAAAACATCGATTGAAATTATCTTTTAATAATGAAATGATACAGGCACATATAATTCAAATTGCGTTTGTTGGTATGATTTATTTTTTATTTGGGGGATGGATTACCCTCTATTTTTTAATAGCTGCATTCATAGGAATATTAATGTTAGAAACAGTAAACTATATTGAACATTATGGCTTAAGTAGAAAACCAACTACAGAAGGAAAGTTTGAAAGAGCCATGCCTCAACATAGTTGGAATAGTAATCATGTAATGGGTAGGTTAATGTTATTTGAACTCAGCAGACATAGTGATCATCATTATATGGCTAGCAGAAAGTATCAAATCCTTCGCCACCACAGCAATGTACCACAAATGCCTACAGGCTATCCGGGTATGATGCTGCTCAGTTTAATTCCTCCACTTTGGTTTTATATCATGCACAATCAAATTCAACAATTTCAGCATAACAATCCTTCATCTTAATAGTATTTAGGCATTAATTATTTATTACCTTTGCCGTTTCTAAATTTAATCAAACAGAATGGTTGTAAATATTCCAGATTTTTCAGTCTCTCCACGAATTGACCAAGTAGGAATAGAGGAACGTGCATCAAGATTTACCAAAAGAAGCATAAAAAATGAAACTAAAGTCAATGGTTTAAAGCTTACTTTAAATATGATTGACCTTACCACTTTAGAAGGTAAAGATACAAAAGGCAAAGTACAACAACTTTGTTATAAAGCACAACATTTACATGATACTTATCCTGGCTTACCAACAGTTGCTGCAATTTGTGTGTATCCATCTATGGTAAAAATTGCTAAGCAAGCATTGGGTAATTCTGGGGTTAAAGTAGCTGCTGTTGCAACAGCATTTCCTAGTGGTCAAGCACCAAAAGATGTAAAAATTCGCGATACCAAATTTGCAGTCAATGAAGGTGCCGATGAAATTGATATGGTGATTAGCAGAGGAAAGTTTTTAGAAGGCGAATATAATTTCGTGTTCGATGAAATTGCTGCTATTAAAGAAGCTTGTGGTACTGCTCGATTAAAAGTAATTTTAGAAACGGGTGAACTAGTGACTTATGATAAAGTAAGAAGAGCAAGTGATATTGCTATGTATGCTGGTGCAGATTTTATTAAAACTTCAACAGGAAAAATTTCACCTGCTGCAACCATGCCTGTAACTTTAGTAATGTTAGAAGCGATAAGAGATTTTTATTATAAGACGGGTAAAAAAATTGCAATGAAGCCAGCAGGCGGAATCAGTAAATCAAAATTGGCTTTACATTATTTAGTCATGTTACAAGAAGTTTTAGGAACAGGCTGGATGAACAATGAATGGTTTCGTTTTGGTGCAAGTAGTTTAGCAAATGATGTACTCATGCAATTAGAAAAACAAAGAACTGGTGTTTATCAAAGTGCAAATTATTTTTCTATAGATTAGGAATAGTTGAAAGTTTAAGGTTTAAAGTCTATGGTTGATTAATATGAAACTACTTAAACCTTATTACTAAAATTGAGATTATTAAACAAGAGTTATAGAAAATTAGTGACATAAAATAAAAGGTTATAGGCTTATTTAAAGTAAAAACTTTAAACCTTAAACCTTAAACTTTAAACCTCATAGAATGGCTAAAGCAAAAAACAATACAATTAAATTAAACTTCGATACAAAGTATGCCCCTGCTCCAGAAAGTAAAAGCAGTGCAAAAATTAATCCTAAGTACGATTTGTTCATTAATGGAAAATTCGAAAAGCCATTAAGCAAAAAATATTTTGCAACAACAAATCCAGCGACTGAAGAAAAATTAAGTGAAGTTGCTGAAGCAAATGCTGCAGATGTAGATAAAGCAGTTAAAGCTGCAAGAACTGCTTACGATAAAACCTGGAGCAAAATGCCTGCAAAGGAAAGAGCCAAGTATATTTATCGTATTGCCAGAATGGTGCAAGAAAGAGCCAGAGAATTTGCTGTAATTGAAACTTTAGATGGAGGAAAATCTATTAGAGAAAGTAGAGATATTGATATTCCACTAGCAGCAAATCATTTCTTTTATTATGCAGGCTGGGCAGATAAATTAGAATATGCTTTTCCCAATAAAAAAGTATCACCACTTGGAGTAGCAGGACAAATTATTCCATGGAATTTTCCTTTGCTTATGGCAGCATGGAAAATAGCTCCAGCATTAGCAACTGGTAATACTGTTGTATTAAAACCAGCAGAAAACACTCCTTTAACAGCATTAAAACTTGCTGAAATTATTCAAGAGGCCGACTTGCCACCAGGTGTTGTAAATATTATTACAGGTGCAGGAGCAACTGGTGCAGCTATTGTAAATCATCCAGACATTAATAAAATTGCTTTTACAGGTTCTACAGATGTTGGTAAACTCATTCAAAGAGCAACAGCAGGAACCCATAAAAAAGTAACACTTGAATTAGGTGGAAAAGCAGCAAATATCATTTTCGATGATGCCCCACTTGATCAAGCTGTTGAAGGAATTATTAATGGTATTTTCTTTAATCAAGGTCATGTTTGTTGTGCAGGTTCTAGGTTATATGTTCAGGAAAGTGTATATCCACAAGTACTAAGAAAACTAAAAGATAGATTAGCTTCATTAATTGTTGGCGATCCAATGGATAAAAACACAGATATTGGTGCTATTAATTCTAAACAACAATTTGATACCATTCAGAAGTATTTAAAAATTGGGGAGAAAGAGGGTTTAGAAATGTATCAACATCAATGCGACTTACCTAAAAAAGGATATTTCATTCGCCCAACTTTATTTACAAAAGTGGCACAGTCGAGTCGTTTGGCTCAAGAAGAAATTTTTGGACCAGTGTTAACTATTCAAACTTTTAGAACAGATGATGAAGTAATAGAAAAAGCAAATAACACGCCATTTGGTTTAAGTGCTGGTGTTTGGACAGACAAAGGTTCTAAGATTTTTAATTTAACTACCAAGCTAAGAGCGGGTGTAATTTGGGCTAATACATTTAATAAATTCGACCCAACTTCTCCTTTTGGTGGATATAAAGAAAGTGGATTTGGAAGAGAAGGTGGTTTACATGGTTTAGGGGCATATTTAAATTTATAATAAACCACAAAGGACACAAAGAAGACTCAAAGATTTATTATGGAAGAAGTAAATAATTTATCTAGAAAAGTTATTGGTTGTGCAATTGATGTCCACAAAGCTTTGGGACCGGGTTTATTAGAAAGTGCTTATGAAGAGTGTTTGTTTTATAAAATTAGTAAGGAAGGAATGTTTGTAGAAAAGCAAAAAACATTGCCATTAATTTATGAAGATGTTAAAATGGATGTCGGATATAGAATTGATTTATTAGTTGAAAACAAATTGATAGTTGAACTTAAAGCTGTTGAAACATTCACAGATGTTCATTTAGCACAAGTTTTAACTTATTTAAAATTATCAAAAATTAAATTAGGGTTATTAATTAATTTTAATGTTGCTAGATTAACTGATGGTATAAAAAGAATTATTTTATAAATTCCCTTAGTGACTACTTTGAGTCCTTTGTGGTTAAATTAAAAACAAAATGACAAGATTGGAAGTTTTAAAAACATACAAAATTTACATTGGAGGCCAGTTTCCAAGAACTGAAAGTGGTAGATATTATGTTGCTAAAAATAAAAACGGCCAACAATTAGCCAATGTATGTTTAAGCAGTAGAAAAGATTTTAGAGATGCTGTTGTGGCTGCAAGAAATGCATTTGGGGGCTGGAGTGCCAAAGCTGCTTTTAACAGAGGTCAAATCTTGTATCGTATGGCTGAAATGCTTGAAGGTAGAAAAGCTCAGTTTATAGATGAGCTCATGAAACAAGATGCAACAGCTGCCCAAGCAGAAAAAGAAGTGAACACTTCAATTGATAGATTAATCTATTATGCCGGTTGGTGCGATAAATTTCAACAAGTTTATAGCAGTGTGAATCCTGTTGCTTCTTCTCACTTCAACTTTTCTGTTCCTGAACCCACTGGTGTTGTTGCCATAATAGCTCCACAAGAAAGTTCTTTATTGGGTTTAGTTTCAGTAATTGCACCAGTAATTGCAGGTGGCAATACTTGTGTAGTTTTAGCTAGTGAAACAAAACCTTTATGTGCAGTAACTTTAGCAGAAGTAATTAATTCGTCTGATGTTTCTGGAGGTGTGGTTAATATACTAACTGGTAAACCTAGTGAATTGATAAAATATTTTGCCGATCATATGGATGTAAATGCTATGATTTATTGTGAAAACGACATGAATACTATTAAAATGATTCAAGAAACAGCAGCATTAAATGTGAAAAGAGTTGTTCTTTACAATAAAATAAAATGGAATAGCGATGAAGCTGAAAATCCATACATGATTATGGATACACAAGAAATAAAAACAACTTGGCATCCTATTGAAAATATTGGTGGAGCAAAAGCAGGATATTAGGATAATTTTAAATTGTAAATTATTAATGAAGAAATCTTTTTACTTTTTTCTTGCTACTTGCTACTTATTACTTAATCAAGTAAATGGTCAAGTAGATACTATAAGTTTCAGAAAAGATTCTATTCAGGTAAACAAAGACCCTCGTTTAGATATTCTTGCTCAAAAACAAGCTATCATAAATAAACGTGCTCAGTCACAACTTAGTACAGGATTATATAAAGGCTTTAGATTACAATTATTAAGTTCTAATAATCGTAATCAAGCTTTTAAATTAAAGTATGAGTTAATGACTAAATATCCTGAGCATAAAGCTTATGTTGTGTATCAGGCACCATATTTTAAAGTAAGAATAGGCAATTTTTTAAAAAGGGAAGATGCTGAAAAAGCAAGAAAACTATTATTAAAATCATATAGCTCCGGTGTATATTTGGTTGAAGATGCTATTGAATATAGACCAACAAACACCACACTTCCAATGGAAGAATAAAATGAATGCATGCTAGAAAAAATTAAATCACTTGCAACACAATATGCCGATGAGTTCAAAGCCATCAGACATCATTTGCATGCTCATCCTGAATTGAGTTATCAAGAATTTAATACCTCTCTTTTCATCCAAAATAAATTATCAGAATTCAATATTCCTTTTACTGTTCTTGCTAAAACTGGAGTAGTCGGAATCATTGAAGGAAAAAATCCTTCCTCTAGAATTATAGCACTTCGTGCAGATATGGATGCATTACCTATTCAAGAAGAAAATAATGTTTCATACAAATCAAAAATAGATGGAGTGATGCATGCTTGTGGTCATGATGTTCACACCACTTGCTTATTAGGTGCTGCTAAAATTTTATCTGAATTAAAAAATGAATTTGAAGGAACTGTAAAATTAATTTTTCAATTAGGAGAAGAAAAAAATCCAGGTGGTGCAAGCTTGATGATTGCAGAAGGGGTTTTAGAAAATCCTGCACCTACAAAAATTATTGCTTTACATGTGCACCCTGGTTTGCAAGTAGGTAAATTAAGTTTTAGAAAAGGAAGAGTGATGGCTAGTGCTGATGAAATTTATATCACGATAAAAGGAAAGGGTGGTCATGCTGCTGCTCCACATCTTACTCAAGATACAGTTCTTATTGCATCTCAACTCATTGTTTCATTACAACAAATTATTTCGAGAAATAACAATCCAATTTCTCCTTCAGTTTTATCAATTTGTTCTATTCATGGTGGTAATGCAACAAATGTAATTCCAAGTGAAGTAAAACTCATGGGCACCTTTAGAGCTATGGATGAAGGATGGCGTTTTAAAGCTCATGAATTAATTAAAACACAAGCTAAATCTATAGTTGAGGGCATGGGTGCAGAATTAGATATTACTATTGATGTTGGCTATCCAACAGTAGATAGTGAACCCATGCTTACAGAACATTGTTCAATTCTTGCCTCAGAATTTATGGGTGAAAATAATATTGAAGAAACAGAATTAAGAATGGGAGCCGAAGATTTTGGCTATTATACTCAAAAAATTCCTGGTTGTTTTTTTCGCTTAGGCGTAAGAAATGAAAGCCTTGGAATTATGCATAATGTGCATACTCCTCAATTCAATATAGATGAAAATGCCATTGAAATTGGCATGGGTATTATGTCTTGGTTAGCTCTTAAAGCCTAAGCAAAAATTGTTAAAGTTGATTTAGTTTTAGCCTTAAAGCTTATTTTTACCGCAATTAAAGAGTTTTCATGAATATTAATAACATTGTTCCAAAATTTCCTGTAGTAAAAGACTCACTGCATGCAGAATTAAGAAGAAGAGTCAACCAGTATTTTACCGATAACAATATAGACCCAACAGGCGATGGTCGTTTATTTTTTAAAGCCATATTACTTGTTACCATTTTTGGTGCTTTATATACACATTTAATCTTTGTTCAACCCGTTTGGTATGTAAGCTTAATTGAATGCTTTGCTTTAGGTGGAGTAATTGCAGCTATTGGCTTTAATGTAATGCACGATGGCAGTCATGGTAGCTTTAGCAAGAACAGAATATTAAATAAAATTGCTGCTCATAGCATCAGTATGTTAGGTGCCAATCATTTTATGTGGAATATGAAACATAATATGATTCACCACACATTTACCAATATTGATGGAGTTGATGATGATATTGAAGTGGGCATTTTCATGAGAATGGCACCTACTCAAAAAAGATTAAAAGCACACAAGTTTCAACATTTTTATTTCTGGTTTCTGTATATGCTGTTATATATTTTCTGGATCTTCTATACCGATTATTCAAAATATTTTAAACAAAAAATTGGTAGTGTGCCTTTAAAGAAAATGGAACTAAAAGATCACATAGGTTTTTGGGTAGTAAAAGTATATCATGCTGCATTATTTATTGTTATTCCAATTATAATGGTAGGCTGGTTAAATTGGTTAATTGGATTTATTACCATTACTTTTTTTGCTGGATTTGTGTTAAGCATTGTTTTTCAATTAGCACATACTGTTGAGCATACTGAATTTCCTGTTGCAAGCATTGAAGAAAATAAATTGCCTGATGAGTTTGCTGCTCATCAAATTAAAACCACAGCAAATTTTGCTACAAAAAATAAATTAGTAAGTTGGTTAGTAGGCGGATTAAATTTTCAAATTGAACACCATTTATTTCCAAAAATTTCTCATATTCATTACCCTGCCATTAGTGATATTATTCGTTCTGTTTGTAAAGAATATCAATTACAATATATTGAATATCCAACTACAAGAAAAGCTATTGCTGCTCATGTAAGATTTCTTCGACAAATGGGCAAGTACGACTAATAAGTTATTCAGATTTTATAATAATTCTTAAAAGGAATAGTGATTTAATCCACTATTCCTTTTTTCTTAACCTTACCCTTGTACATTTGGTAAAATAAACTTACTCAAGTGAATCCTAATCATTACGTTGCAATTATGGCTGGCGGAATTGGCTCTCGTTTTTGGCCAATGAGCAGAACTTCTTATCCAAAACAATTTTTAGACATATTAAATAGTGGTAAAACTTTAATTCAATGGACCTTTGAGCGTTATGCTGCTTTTATTCCTAAAGAAAATATTTTCATTATTACTTCTGAAGAGTATACTGAAATAGTTGCAGAGCAATTAAAAGATTTACCTCTTGAAAATATTTTAGCTGAACCCAGCAAAAAAAACACAGCCCCTTGTGTAGCTTATATTGCTTTTAAACTCTTACAAAAAAATCCAAAAGCATCTATGATTGTGGCACCAAGTGACCATATGATTTTAGATGGAGAAACTTTTAAGACCATTGCATTAAAAGCACTAGACTTTGTAGAAAAATCAAGCAGTTTAGTTACATTAGGTATTAAACCTACTTATCCAAATACTGGTTATGGTTATATTCAGTACGATACAGAAGTTATAGAAGATGATATTTTTAAAGTAAAAACTTTTACCGAAAAGCCAGATTTAGAATTGGCTAAAACTTTTTTATTGAGTGGCGATTTTTTATGGAATGCAGGTATTTTTATTTGGAAAGCCAAAGATGTGATTGATGAATTTGCTTCTCAACAAACTGAAATGTTTGAGTTGTTTGAAAATGAAAAAAATCATTTCAATACCGATGCTGAAAAAGAAGCCATTGGCAGAATATATCCTTTATGCACCAACATCTCTATAGACTTTGCCATTATGGAAAATGCAAAATCGGTTTGTGTAATTCCATCTTCTTTTGGTTGGAGCGATTTAGGCACTTGGAACAGTGCTTATGAAAATTTAGATAAAGATTATTTAGGCAATGCTGTAGCTAGCAATAATGTAATTGTAATAGATGCTACTAAATGTATGGTAAGTGCCCCACACGATAAACTTTTAGTTTTACAAGGTCTAGATGATTTTATTGTTGTAGATACTAAAGACGCATTACTTATTTGCAAAAAAGATAAAGAACAAGCCATTAAAGATTATGTTGCTGAAGTAAAACGAAGCAAAGGAGATAAGTATTTATAAATTTAAAAAAACTGCGAAATATTTTGTTTCGCAGTTTTTATGTTGATTATTACAAATACTTCATATTACATTTACCCATGCCATTGTTATAGCTCTACTGTGGAATGAAATTTTAGTAATCTGACTAACATCATTCTTTTTAAACACTAAATTTTATGAACTCTAATCGATAGCAAGTAATTTTGCATCCTATTAAATCATCTTATACAAATTTTATGGAATACAGAATAGAAAAAGATACTATGGGCGAAGTTCAAGTTCCTGCTCATGTGTATTGGGGAGCACAAACACAACGTAGTATTGATAACTTTAAAATTGCACAGGATATTAATAAAATGCCAAAAGAAATTATTAAGGCATTTGCAATTTTAAAACATGCTGCAGCAATTACTAATTGTGAATTAGGTGTATTAAGCGAAGAAAAGAAAAATGCAATAGGTACTGTATGTAATGAAATTTTAAATGGAGATTTAGACGATCAATTTCCTTTAGTAGTTTGGCAAACAGGAAGTGGAACTCAAAGTAACATGAATGTAAATGAAGTGGTGGCTTATAGAGCACATGTCATTAATGGAGGTACATTAACTGATAAAGAAAAATTCTTGCATCCTAATGATGATGTCAATAAATCTCAAAGCAGTAATGATACTTTTCCAACAGCAATGCATATTGCTGCATATAAAATTTTAATAGAACAAACCATTCCTGGAATTGAAAAACTTAGAGATACACTTGCTGTAAAAAGTAAAGCTTTTATGCATGTGGTGAAAATTGGTCGTACCCATTTTATGGATGCTACCCCTTTAACAGTTGGACAAGAATTTAGTGGTTATGTTTCTCAACTCAATCATGGATTAAAAGCCATAAAAAATACATTAGCTCATTTAAGTGAATTAGCATTGGGTGGCACTGCAGTGGGTACAGGAATAAATACACCAGATAACTATGATGTAGTTGTAGCTAAACATATTGCTAGTTTATCAGGGTTGCCATTTGTAACAGCAGAAAATAAATTTGAAGCATTAGCTGCTCATGATGCTATAGTTGAAGCTCATGGTGCTTTAAAAACAGTTGCTGTAAGTTTAATGAAAATTGCCAACGATTTTAGAATATTATCTTCTGGTCCAAGAAGTGGTATTGGAGAATTATTTATTCCAGACAATGAACCAGGCTCTTCAATTATGCCAGGAAAAGTAAATCCTACACAATGCGAGGCTTTAACAATGATTGCTGCACAAGTATTGGGCAATGATGTTGCCATTAATATTGGAGGCTCTAATGGTCATTTTGAATTGAATGTATTTAAGCCAATGATGATTTATAATTTCTTACACAGTGCTCGTTTAATTGCTGATGGTTGTGTAAGCTTTAATGATAAATGTGCCATTGGTGTTGAACCTTTATATGATAACATTAAAAAGCATGTTGATAATAGTTTAATGTTGGTGACTGCACTCAACACAAAAATTGGTTATTATAAAGCTGCAGAAATAGCACAAACAGCACATAAAAATGGCAGCACTTTAAAAGATACTGCTATTGCATTAGGTTATTTAACTGCAGAGGAATTTGATGCTTGGGTAAAACCAGAAAATATGGTTGGGAAGATTTAGTTTTTTAAAGTCATTGAGAGGAACGAAGCAATCTTTAATTGAATTTGAGATTGCTTCAGGCAAGAACCTTCGCAATGACAATATCATTTATTTCTCAGCAGCGTCTCTCTTTGAGGACGCTGCGTTATTGATAAAGGCAATGTCCCTTATAGGAGACATTGCTGAGAACCAAGTAACGCTTTCAAAGCTACAAGCTTTTAAGAGCAGACTTTGGTGAAAATTATAAATAGCTATTATCTACAAGCCACTTAGCAATTCTTTTTAAAGTGAATTGATTTTTATCTATGCTTGCATCAGCAACTATGATGTTTTCTTTTTGCGGTATAGATACCACTCTTTTAATATTATCTTTAGCGGTAAATAGCTCCATATTTTGTGCATTATTGCCACCAGTGAAAGAAACCCTTGCAACTACAACACCACTTGGTAATGTAAATTCATAATGATCCATTTGGTTGTATTCGCCCTTGTTTACAAAATTTCCAATTATTTTACCATCCTGCTCAACATTTTTACCTACAACAACAGATACTGGCCAAGCCCTATTACGGGGTACAGTAGTGTAATCTACTGCAATTCTAGGACTAGCACCATCTCTTGCAATAAATTCTTTTACTTTACTATCATCTGTATTATCATTTATTATTATTCCACTTTTCCCTATAAGTTTTGCAAAAGATTTTTCTTGACTTAAGGCACTAATTTTAAAAATGCCCACTTGGTTACTAGTTAAAAAAGTAAGTCTGTAAAACAAATAAGAGTTGTCGAATTTATCTTGTTCAAACTCTGTAGCAACTGCTGCAATAATTATTTTAGTGCCTGTTAAATTATATACTTCAAAAGTTTTGGTTAAGCCAAAGTTTGTTTTCTTTACTTCAATTTTAGCATAATCATTTCCATCTACTTTAAGCAATCCGTTTTTATAATCGACATCCTGACCAATTAAAATGCTTATTGAAAATGCAAAAGCTAGAAAACTCAATACTGTTTTTTTCATGATTATTTAATATGGCAATAAAAATAGTGAAATAAAAAGTATTGCCAATTTTGATGTACAGCTCTGCGAAACATTTTGTTTCGCAATTTTTATTTTGTTGCTATAAGCAACTTAATAATACTATCAAAGCTACAAGCTTTGAAGAGCAGAGAAAATAAACCAAGGCATAATTGCTTATGAAGTCTTCGTCATTTCGAAGGTTCTCGCCTGAGAAATCTCCCAAATAGTTATTATAGATTTCTCCATTCGTCGAAATGACGAGATCACTTTTCGCCTTTGTTGCAGTTCTTTACCAACATGGATTATTCTTCTTTTCTCCTCACCACCAAAAACCAATTTTCACTTAATGGCAAATAACCATAATCGTAACAAAAAAAATAGGTTTGGTCTTTTTTGTTTTTGTAAGTATGGGTATGATATTTAAAAACAAAACCTTTTTGTGTGAGTTTGTCTAAAGTAATTTTTGTCATTTCTTCTTTATCGGTTAAAACCTCAGCCAAAATTTTTCTATTCTTCAATAAAGTATTATTCACTTGCTTAACATAAGCATCGGGTTTGTTTGTTGCTTTTTGTAAGTTGTTGTAATTGCTTCGACAATAATCATCACAAAATTTTTTATCAACCCTTCCTCTAAGTGTTTTATTACAAGCTAAACACTTTTTTAAAGCTGTTTCCATGTGCATTATTTAAAGTGAAAAATATAAATCAAGAAACACATAACTCAATGACATTCCGTTAAATCAAGACTAAAATTATAAAAAATTATCCGTATTTAATCGGATATACACGGATATCATCGAGAGTAAACGGTTAATCTCCGACTAAAGGTTTTTGGCAATATCATCTTTGCCTTGTCAAACAAAAACTGGTCAGACGTCGCCACTAAAGTTTGATTGAAATAAATTAATAACCGTTCCGAAAATGTAGGAACACAAAACAAAACATCATGTACGCATTAAAAAACAAAGTTCAATTGATTGGAAACTTAGGTAACAATCCAGAAGTTAAAACATTAGAAAGTGGTAAAAAAATGGCAAAGTTTAGTGTAGCCACCAACGAAACTTACAGAAATGCAAAAGGCGAAAAAGTAGTAGAAACCCAATGGCATAATTTAATTGCTTGGGGTAAGGTTGCTGAAATTGCTGAAAAATTTTTACAAAAAGGAAGTGAAGTGGCTTTAGAAGGAAAACTCATTAATCGTAGTTATAACGATAAAGAGGGCAACAAGAAATATATAACAGAAGTTCAGGTAAATGAGTTATTGTTATTAAGCAAGGAAGCTAAAGCCTAGTGTCTTTGAAGTCGTCATTTCGAATTCCGGTTCATTTGGATTGAGAAATCTGTTAAATTTTGATAAGATTTCTCGTTCGTTCCTCACTCGAAATGACGTAAAGATTGCTTCAGGCACGAACCTTCGCAATGACAATATCATTAAAACAAAAAAAGAGCAGAATAAATTCTGCTCTTTTTTAATTTATTCAATGAAATAACTTTTTGTTATTTACTTACAACATTTAATTCATCAACAATGTGTTTTGCACCACCCAATTTTTCTATGCACCACAATACATATCTTACATCCACACAAATGGTTCTGTTTAAATCTTTATCGAAAGCTAATTTATGACTTAAAGCTTCGTAGTTACCATCGAAAGCTAAACCAATTAATTCGCCTTTGCCATTGATAACAGGGCTTCCACTATTGCCTCCTGTAATATCATTAGTTGTAATAAAATTTACCACAAGATCTTTATAGTTTGGATCTGCATATCTGCCAAAGTCTTTTGCATTATATAAATCAATAAATTTTTGTGGAAGATCGAACTCGTAATCATCTTTCACATATTTATCCATTACGCCTTTCATGGTACAAACAATATCATACTTTACTGCATCTTTTGGATAATAGCTTTTTACATTACCATAACTTACTCTCATAGTAAAATTAGCATCAGGATACATCATCTTAGCTTTAACAGGATCCATTTCCATAATACCTTTTAAATATGCTTTTCCTAATTCATTATTTTTTGAATTAAAAGCTGCAAATTTTGAAGCATAGTTTTTATTATAGTTGTTAATGAAAGCTGTTGCTGTTTTATAGGCAGGATCGTTTTGTAAAGCTTCAACCGTTGGTTTTGCTGTAAAGGCTTTCCACTTAGCATCATCAAATGCCATTGTGTTTTCAAAAACATCTGCAGCATATTTTTTGAATGGATTTTCTTCTATACTGCTACTCTTAAATAAATCTGTATAAAATTCTTTGGGTTGTTGAGCAGGGTCAACATCTGTCATGAATAGCGATAAAGCATGAGCTAATATTTTTTGATCACTTTTTTTGTTTTCATTTTCCAAAAAATTGGCTCTAGCTCTTTCGGCAGCTTTAACAGCTTTTTCAATATCTTCTGCTTTTGCATCTTTCTTGTTCAAAGCATTTTCTAAACTCATCCAAGAACCAGCAAATGCTAATAATGGTGAGCCCATAATACCTTCATTCAAATATTGACGGTGTTTAGCATATGGCCTCCAAGCTTCGTAATTTTTGGCATAATCAGCCACTATATTTTCATATTCAGCTTTTCCTTTTGCCCAATTATTAAACTCATTTTCAAATTTTTTCTTGTTGCCATACACATCATACTTTAAAAGTTGTTTGGTTTCGCCGTCAAAAAATTTCCAATAGTTGGCAATACCGGCATAAGATGATGCTAATTGAAGTTTTACTGCAGGATCTTTAATCATTTCTGCATACATATATTTCAAACGCATATCTCTCAACTTCACTAATGATGGGTTGTTGATATCAGTACTTAGTTTAACACCATCACTAATTTCATAGCGATTAGTGCTACCAGGATAACCATAAATCATACTATAATCACCATCTTTTAAAGGTTTAATACTAACGGGTAAAAAGTATTTTGGAGTCATAGGAACATTAGCCACATCGTAATTGGCAGGTTGACCATCTTTAGTGGTATACACTCTAAAAACTGAGAAATCACCAGTATGTCTTGGCCACTCCCAATTATCAGTATCACCACCATATTTACCAATACTTTCTGGAGGAGTTCCTACAAAACGTATGTCTTTATGTACATCATAAACATATAAAAAGTATTGATTGCCTTTAAACATACTAGCAACTACTGCACGTTTAAATTCGTTACCACCAGTAGCTTCTTTAATAAGATCTGATTGAATTTGTTGCATTTTAGCATTACGTTCGGCACCAGTTAAACTGCCTAAACCAGCTTCAATTTTTTGGGTTACATCTTCAATTCTATTTAAAAATTGAACAGATAGACTGGTTTGAATTTCTTTGCTTTTATCGGCAGCCCAAAAGCCATCTCTTAAATAATTGTTTTCAACTGAAGATGCTTTAGCAATTGCACCATAACCACAGTGGTGATTGGTGAATATTAATCCTTGATTACTTACAATTTCTCCCGTACATCCTCCACCAAAAATTACAATAGCATCTTTTAAAGAAGCATTATTGATGCTGTACAATTGTTCAGGTTTAAGTTTCAAACCTTTTTTTACCATGTCGTTATACACTTGTTGACCCAATAACATAGGCAACCACATTCCTTCGTCTGCATAGGTTCGGAACATGATTAAAACAAGCGATAATGAAACCAATATCTTTTTCATAATTCAAATTTTGTGAGTAGCAAACCTAAGGAATTGTAATTTGTTTTTTATATGATATTGATTAGTGGTGCTATTGAAATAAAAGACATAAAAAAAGTAGCCATTCGACTACTTTTAAATCTTGAAAACCTGTTTTTATGCTTTGAATTTTTTAATAAACTCTTTAGTAAAATCACTTAATACCAACTTACCACTAATGGCTGCTCTTTGCATTAAAAGAGTATCCCAATGCTCTGTTCCACTCCAAAATGCTTTTTTAATTTCGGCCATTGCTTCAGGATTTTGTGTGGATAAATTCTTGGCCAATTCCATTGATTTTGCTTGTAATTCATCAATGTTTTCCACAATTTCTACAAATAGCCCCTTTTCTTTAGCCCATTCTGCTGATCTAAAATTTGAAGCATCAATAGCTAATTCATAAGCTGCAGAAGTACCAATCTTACGTTCAACTGCTGGTCCAACTACAAAGGGTCCTATTCCAACTGCCAATTCACTCAATTTAATTTGAGCATATTTTGTAGCCAAAGTATAGTCGCAAGCACTAGCTAAACCAACCCCTCCACCAACAGCTTTACCTTGAACACAACCTATGATAAATTTTGGACATTTACGCATGGCATTAATTACATTGGCAAATCCACTAAAGAATTGTAAGCCTTGTTCTTCAGTTTCAATATTGATTAACTCGTCGAAGCTAGCACCAGCACAAAAAGTTCTTTCGCCTGCACTTTTTAAGAGTACAACTTTACAGTTTGAATCTTGAGCAGCAGTATAAAATGCTTGAGCCAATTGCTCTAAAATGCTTGCTGGTAAAGAGTTGTGTTGAGCAGTAAAAAATTCTATTACACCAATTGTATCTGTTACCGAATATTGTACATAAGATGATTGCATTGTAGATGATTTATATCTGCAATATTAAAGCAATCATTATTATTTGTGGGTGTAGTAGAATTTTTACAATATCAACTTAATAGAATGTAAAAAATAAAAATTATTTTTTAGCTGCTGTTTGTTTAGCATAAGCCAAAATTGTGTCCATAGTTTTTTTACTCGGACTTAAAGGTTTTTGCTTCAGTTGATCCAGTTGTTTTTTTGTTCTTTTTAATGAATTGATTTCTTTTAATAATTCTTTGTCGTTTAGCAAAGCCTTATCAATCGCCATTTTTAAAATTGGCGATGCTTCATCGTACAAGAACTGCATGAGTTGTTGCTGAGAAAATTTTCGCATACTCTGTTTGAATTAGCTGTTATAAAATTACAGCTTTCGAAGGGTAGATGCGGAATGTTCTATCAAAACGATTGTGGATAACTATTATTGTGTTTACCTTAAAAATTATGGTTGTGGATATTCTATGATATAGATATCCTCATTATCCTTCTTTAAGAAATATTTTTCTCTGGCAAATTTTTCTAAAGCTTCGGGGTTATGTTGTATATCTGAAAGCTCTTGCTGAGCAATTTCAATTTCTTTTTTATAATAAGCTGCTTTTGTTTTAAGATTGTCTAAATCCTTTAGTCGAGATTGTTGTATAAAAAAATCAGTCTCATCAAAAAACAAGACCCAAACTAACATAAAGGCAAAAGAGAGAAAATATTTATTGAATAAAATTTGAGCCCACATTTTCATATCGTAAAAATAAAAATTCAGTTCATAAAAAGTATAATTGTTCATAACTTAAATTTTTTAATAAAAGAATTGTTGAATTCCGATAGATTAAATAACAAATTAGGTTGGCATAAAACTTATTTTACTTTTGCGGTATGTATGCTTTATTAAGGCAATTACTTTTTACACTTTCTGCACATCAAGCACATGAAATATCCATGCAACTGCTTAAAGTAGGCTGTAGTGTTTCATTGATTAAAACCTTGCTTGCTCAACAATTTTCTATTGATAATAAAGCATTAGAAAAAAATGTTTTTGGCTTGACTTTTAAAAACCCGGTTGGTTTAGCTGCAGGTTTTGATAAGAATGCTGAATATTTACATGAATTGGAAGCCTTAGGTTTTGGATTCATAGAAATTGGCACAGTAACCCCAAAAGCTCAGCCTGGTAACCCTAGACCAAGTTTGTTTAGATTACCCAAAGACCTTGCTCTGATTAACAGAATGGGATTTAATAATGAGGGTGTAATGGCTGCCAAAAAAAGATTAGAAGTTTGGAGAACTAATCATACAAACAGTAAATTAATTATTGGTTCCAATATTGGTATTAATAAAACTACTGAACACGAGCATGCTCACGAAGATTATAAAACATGTTTTAATGAACTTTATGATGCAAGTGATTATTTTGTGGTAAATGTAAGTAGTCCAAACACCCCAGGATTGAGGGCTTTACAAAGCAAAGAAGCCCTAACAAGAATTTTAGGAGAGTTGATACATGAAAATGCTGGCAAACCAAAATCAAAACCCATCTTATTAAAGATTGCTCCAGATTTGAGTAATGATGAACTAGATGATATTATAGCATTAACCAAAGAGCTTAATATAAGTGGAATCGTTTCATCGAATACTACCATTTCTAGAGAAAATCTTTGCACTTCGGCAAAAACAATTGCAACAATTGGTAATGGTGGTTTAAGTGGCAAACCTCTCAAAACTAAAAGTGATACAGTAATTAAATATGTTCATGAAAAAAACTCTGAAATGCCTTTGATTGCAAGTGGTGGAATTTTTAATGGACAAGATGCAAAAGATAAATTTGAACTTGGTGCAAGTTTGGTGCAAGTTTGGACTGGATTTATTTACGAGGGTCCTTCCATCGCCAAAAATATTTGTAAAGAACTTTTAAAAGATTCATAATATCGTACAATAAATTTTTATATGGAACATTTATTAACCTCAGAAAGCATTATTAGCTTTATAGTTTTAGTCATTCTAGAAATTGTTTTGGGAATCGATAATGTAATTTTTGTTTCCATTATCATGAATCGTTTGCCTGAAAGCTTAAGAACAAAATCGAGATGGACTTGGATGTTCTCTGGCATCATCATGAGATCTATTTTGCTTTTAGGATTAGGATGGCTATTGAAACAAAAAGGCAAATCATTATTTGAGTTATTTGGCAGAGGATTTGATTTGGCTAGTTTAGTTATGATAGCTGGGGGTTTGTTTTTGATTTATAAAACTGTAATGGAAATTCATCATAAACTTGAAGGTGAAGAGGCAACTAACATGTCAGGAAATAATAAATCATTAAGTTTCTCTAAAGCCATATTTCAAATTATTTTAATTGATATGGTATTCAGCTTCGATAGCATTATTACAGCAGGCGGAACAGCTAAACATATTGAAATTATGATTGCAGCTGTTGTTATTGCTATGATTGTAATGTTTTTATTTAGTGCTGCTATAGCTTCATTTGTTCATAAACATCCAACCATAAAAATGTTAGCTCTTTCTTTTTTAGTAATGATTGGATTGGTGTTATTGGTAGAAGGTTTCGATAGTGAAAAAGCTCATGATTTACATTTAAAAAATTATGTATACTTTGCTATGGCTTTTTCATTTTTAGTAGAAATGCTGAATATGAAAGCCAGAAAAAATTCGAACCCAGTTGAGTTAAGAGAGAAAGTCTTGAAAGAAAACATTGAAGATAAATTGGCTAATTAATTTAAACTTAGTTTAGAGATTTTATTGCATGAACACATATAAAAAAGCAAAAGTTAGTGAAGGCGTAGATTGGTTATCGGCATGGATATATCTTCTACTTGTTGCCATTGGTATTCTTTGCATTTTTATGGTAGAATATAAACCTCAAACAGATTTATTACAATCTTTCATTGGTGGAAAAACAAATTATAGTAAGCAACTCTTGTTTGCATTATTCTCCTTAGTAATTGCACTCTTCATTTTATTATCAGATAGTAAATTATTTACAGCATTTGCAAACCTTTCTTATGCTTTTGGTGTAGTGCTAATGTTATCAACTTTTGTAATAGGAAAAGTGGTGAATGGCTCAAAAAGTTGGATTCCCATGGGAGGAGGATTTAATTTACAGCCAGTAGAATTGTGTAAAATTTTTACTGCATTGGCATTAGCAAAATATTTATCACGACAAGAAACCAGTTTCGATAAATTAAAATCTCAAGCCATTGCTATTGCTTTAGTATTGTTTCCTTTTTTGATTTCTACATTACAACACGAGTTAGGACTTGGCTTAGTATATTTTTCTTTTTTTATTGTAATGTACCGAGAAGGCTTGCCACCAACACTCATGATAATTGGTGCAGCAATTGGTGTGTTATTGGTAGCATCCATTATTGTTGAGCCAGACACATTAGCTATTGCATTAACCACACTTGCTGTATTATTAATTTATTTTTTACGTAAGCAAATGAAACGTAATAAAACATTATTACGTTGGATTATTGGTGTTTGGATTATTTGTGTTGGCTTTCAAAAATTTGCAGTTCCTTTTGTTTTTAATAATGTTTTTGAGTGTCACCAAAGTGCAAGAATTTATAGTGCTTTTGGAGGAGATTATGATTGTACACAAAACAAACACCAAGCTGCAGAAGGAAACAAACCTATTCGTAAACCTGATGATTATAATGTTAGGCAAAGTAAAATAGCCATTGGATCTGGCGGATTTTTTGGAAGAGGATTTTTAAAAGGCACTCAAACTCGTGGACGTTATGTACCAGCACAAAATACTGATTTTATTTTTACATCATTAGGAGAAGCCTTTGGTTTTATTGGCTCTGTTGTTTTTTTAGGAATTTATTTATTTTTCTTATTTAGAATTATTAGAATGGCAGAACGACAAAGAAGTACATTTAGTAGAGTGTATGCATACTGTGTAGCCAGCATTTTATTTTTTCATATTGCCTTAAATATTTTAATGACAATTGGCTTGTTTCCATCACCAGGTATTACATTACCATTAGTAAGTTATGGGGGTTCATCATTAGTAACATTTACTATTCTTATTTTTATTTTATTAAGATTGGATGCAGATAGACAAATGGTGTTGAGGTAAATTTATTTTTTAACTCAAATTATTTCAATGAGAATTATTATCACAGCAGCAACAGAATTTGAGTTAAGCTTACTTAAGCATAAATTTAAGTCAACAAAAGAAAGAGATGTAATTTTTATTGCAACAGGCATTGGAATGCTTGCAACTTCTGTTAGTTTAATGCAATTAATTTATGATCATAAACCAGATTTTATTATTCAAATAGGAATCGCAGGTGGTTTTAATGTAAAAGAAAAATTAGGTAAAGTTTATTTGGTAGAAGAAGAATTTTTAGGAGATGTTGGTGTTGTAGAAAATGGAAAATGGAAGGATGCTTTTGATTTACAATTAGCAAAAGCAAACTCAAAACCATTTAAGAAAAAAGGTCTACTTAATTCTAACATAAATAAATATAATCATCTTGAGTTGCCAATAGTAAAAGGGGTAACTGTTAATCAAATTTCAACAGATAACAATCACATACAACAACTCATCAAAAAATATAATCCTATTATCGAAACAATGGAGGGGGCTGCATTACATTATGTTTGCATTTTGAATAACATTCCATTTTTACAAATTCGTTCCATATCAAATTACATTGGAGAAAGAGATAAAACAAAATGGAAAATTAAATTGGCTTTAAATAATTTGAGTAAAACTGCAATTGCAGTAATCAATCATCAATATAAACTCAACAAATCGTAAATGTTTAGTCTAGCATTTTCTCCTTGTCCGAACGACACTTTCATTTTTGATGCATTGATCAATAAAAAAATTGATACTAAAGGCTTAGATTTTGAAGTACACTTAGAAGATGTTCAAACCCTTAACCAATGGGCATTACAAGAGCAACACGATTTTACAAAAATTAGTTATGGTGTTCTACCCTTAGTATTGAACAATTATAAAGTATTAGAAAGTGGTGGTGCTTTAGGAAAAGGAGTAGGACCACTTTTAATTACGAATTCAGAATTAGGAAGTACGAATTACGAAGTACAAAATAAGAAGTACGAGGTACAAAGTACGAAGTACGAAGTAAGAGGCACAAAGTACGATAATGGTGCAAATAACAAACTCCAAACCCCAAACGAACAACAAGAAACAAGAAACTCTAAACAACAAACTCCAAACAACAAGCCACAAACAACAAACGAACAAAATAAAATAGTCGCTATTCCTGGAGAAAACACAACTGCACATTTATTATTTTCTTTAGCTTATCCTAATGCAAAAAATAAAGTCTTTATGCCCTTTCATGAGATTGAGGATTTTGTGTTGAACAATGAAAATGCTTTAGGTGTCATTATTCACGAAAACCGATTTACCTATCAAGAAAAAGGGTTGTATTTAGTAAAAGATTTAGGCACATATTGGGAAGAAACTTTTAATCTCCCCATTCCTTTAGGAGCAATAGTTGCACATAATAGAATTCAAAAAGAAATGAGTCTACTCGTTGATGAGTTAATCAGAGAAAGTATAGATTATGCATTTAAACATTATCCTTTTGTTTCAGATTATGTAAAACAACATGCTCAAGAAATGGAAGAAGAAGTGATGAGAAAGCATATAGATTTATATGTCAATAATTTTTCCTTAGCTTTAGGAAGTGCTGGTAAAAAATCGGTATTAAAATTGCTAGAAATTTATCAACAACAGCATCCAACTTGTCAAATTATCTCTAATGAGATTTTCATAAATAATTAGTTATGGAAAGTAATTTTTTAACTAGTGCTATTAAGCAATTTGAGTATTATCAACAATTAGGCGAAAAAACATTTCATCAACTACCAGACGACAAATTGTTTTGGCAATACAATGCAGAAAGCAATAGTATAGCAACAATAGTAAAACATTTACATGGTAATATGCTTTCTCGCTGGACAAATTTCTTGCATTCCGATGGCGAAAAAGAATGGAGGAATAGAGACGCCGAATTTGAAAATGATATTACTACAAGAGAAGAAATGCTGAAGCTTTGGCATGCAGGTTGGCAATGTTTATATCTTGCTTTAAAAAACTTAAAAGATGAAGACCTAAATAAAGTTGTCTTTATCAGAAATCAAGGTCAAACAGTAGTTGAAGCAATTAATAGGCAGCTTTGCCATTATAGTTATCATGTAGGGCAAATTGTTTGTATTGGAAAAATGATTTGTAACCAAAGCTGGCAATCACTTTCTATTCCAAAAGGAAAATCTGTAGACTATAATACTCAAAAGTTTGCACAAGAAAAACATATAGAACACTTTACAGATGAAAGTTTAAGGCCAATCTCTTAGCAAATTATTAACAAGAATTAACAAGATTAAAAATACCTTAAAATTACTTTTGTCGAATAATAACGATAGATATTAATGGCACAAGATTACCAAAGCAATTTTCTTAAAGCATTTTTACAACTTCTCAAAGTTTTAAAGCTCGATAAGAAAGATATTTCTAGCATTTACTTTTTTGCCATTTTAAATGGGTTAATTGCTTTAATTCTTCCATTAGGCATTCAAACCATTATAAGTTTTGTAATGGCAGGTTCAATATCTGCCTCTATTGTTGTGTTAATTTTTATTGTGGTTTTGGGTGTTTTTTGTAATGGATTAGTGCAGGTTAGGCAAATGCAAATCATAGAAAAAGTTGAGCAAAAAATTTTTACACGGTATACTTTAGAAATTGCAGATAAACTTCCAAAACTTGATATTGAAAAATTAGACGGAATTTACCTTCCTGAATTGGTGAACAGATTTTTTGATGTACCATCATTAGCTAAGCGAATTGATAAACTTTTACTAGACCTACCATCAGCAATAATTCAGATTCTATTTGGATTGGTATTATTAATGTTCTACCATCCTATATTTATTGGTTTTGGTGCTTTTCTAATCACTATTGTTGTTGTTTTATTAACGCTAACTTCAAGAAAAGGCTTAGCTACAAGTATTGCAGCTAGTAATTATAAATATGCTATAGCTGCTTGGCTCGAGGAAATGTCGAGGGTTATTAAATCGTTTAAATTCGGCAAAAAAACAGACCTGCATATTCAAAAAACAGATGAACTTATTGGTAATTATTTAGAGTCAAGAACCTCACATTTTAAAGTGTTACTCACACAGTTTTGGAGCTTAATTACTTTCAAAATTATTATTACAGCTGCTATGCTAACGGTGGGTGCAATTTTATTGGTTAATCAACAAATAAATGTGGGTCAGTTTATAGCTGTTGATATTGTAATTCTTGCCATTATATCAAGTGTAGAAAAATTGATTTCTAACCTTGATAAAATATATGATGCTTTAACTTCTATTCAAAAAATCAGCAAATTAGTAGATAGTGAATCTGAAATAAATGGTTCATTAAACTTAAACCCAATAGACAAAGGTGTTTCCATTAAACTTAATGATGTAAGTTTTCAATACCCTAACGGCGATTTTACATTAAACCACATTTCTTTAGATATAAAGCCAGGTCAACTGGTTTGTATTGATGGTGCTTCTGGTTCTGGTAAATCATCTTTATTAAGATTACTTACTGGCGAATACCATAATTATGAAGGTTCTATTTTAATAGATGATGTACCTATTTCAAATTACAACTTAACTAGTTTAAGATCACTGACTGGTATTTTATTAAATCAGCAAGATATTTTTAATGGAACTTTATACGAGAATTTAACCATGGGTAATCCAGATCATAAAGTTGAAGATGTAAGTTTAATTAGTCATCAATTAGGATTAACCGATTTTATTCAAAGTCACCATAAAGGCTATGATGCTATTTTAGATCCTTTTGGAAAAAGATTGTCTTCTAATATTAAACAAGAAATTCTTTTAGTTAGAGCATTACTTGGTAAGCACAGATTATTGTTACTAGAAGATCCTTTTGACCATTTAGATGATAAAGAAAAATCAACAGTATTACATTACTTAAAAAATAATACTGTAGCCACTACAATTATAATATCAAGCGACAAAGTAGCTCAAGCAGCATGTGATGTAATTGTAAATTTAAAAGATGGAAGAATAATAAACTAACTTAAGATGCCAGACTTTTTACATGAAAATATTGATGAAGTTGTAATTGATTCTACCCTCACATCTTACAAAAAAATCTATCGCATTAATAAGCATAGTAAAGTGAAAAGATGGGTATATTTTATTGTAGGACTAACACTTATTGTATTACTATTACCTTGGACCCAAAATATTAGATCGAAAGGGTCTGTTACAACTTTACGACAAGAGAATAGACCTCAAGAAATTAATACAGTAATTTCAGGTAGAGTGGCTCAATGGTATGTAAAAGAAGGAGATTTAGTAAAGCAAGGAGATACTATTTTAAAATTAGCTGAGGTTAAGGTTGAATATTTTGATCCTAATTTATTAAATAGAACAAAAGATCAAATAGTTGCCAAACAACAATCTTCAGAAGGATATAAAGGCAAAGCCAATACTGCATTATTGCAAATTGAAGCTTTATTACAAAATAGAAATTTAAAACTTCAATCTTTAGATAATAAAATTCAACAGCAACGTTTAAAAATTATTAGTGATAGTATGGATATAATAGCTGTTACTAATGATTTTAATATTTATAAACGTCAATTAGATGCTGGTAAAATAATGCTCGATAGTGGTGCTATTTCGTTAATAGATTTTGAAAAAAGAAAAGCAAATTTTCAAACTGCTTATGCCAAAAAAATAAGTGCAGAAAACGATTTTGTTCAAAGCAAACAAGAATTAACCATCTTACATATAGAAAAAAATAGTGTTAATCAAGATTTTGCCGATAAAATTGCAAAGGCTGAAGGAGATAAATTCAGCTCTATATCTGATGCTGCAAATGCCGAAGGAGAGATTGCAAAACTTAAAAACTTGTATGCTAACTACGATATTAGAAATCAACTCTATTATGTAATTGCTCCTCAAGATGGCCAAATTACTAAAGCTAAAAAAGCAGGCATCAACGAGTTTATAAAGGAAGGAGAAATGATTGCCGAAATTGTTCCTACTAAAGTTCAATTAGCTGTTGAGTTATTTGTAAATCCAATGGACATTCCTTTAATTAGTAAAGGACAAAAAGTTAGATTTATTTTCGATGGTTTTCCTGTAATTGTTTTTAGTGGATGGCCCAATTATAGTTATGGCACTTTTAGTGGTGTTGTTGCTGCTATTGAAACCAATATTAGTGTTAATGGAAAGTTTAGAATATTAGTGATAGAAGATCCTGATCCTGAAGAAAAGAAATGGCCAAAATATTTGCAATTAGGCACAGGTGCACAAGGCATTGCTTTATTAAAAAATGTACCAATTGGATATGAGTTATGGAGAAATATCAATGGATTCCCTCCAGAATATTATAAGCTCAATGAAGTTAATGAAAAAAAGAAATGATGAATTTGAAAAAGCTAATTAGTCTTGTTTTTTTATTTTTAGTTATTCAACCTATAATAGCACAACAATCTAATGAAAAACTATTTTCTTTAGATGAGTTTATAACTATTATTAAAACCAATCATCCTATTGCCAAGCAAACTAATCTACAGGTGCAGCAAACTGAAGCTGGCCTATTAGCAGCAAAAGGAAATTTTGATCCAAGCATTAGTATAGATGCCTCTAAAAAAACTTTTGATGGAAAAAATTATTACAATTATTTCAATCCAGAACTAAAAGTTCCATTGCCTGTAGGTGATATTAAAACAGGAGTTGAAGATAATGGTGGAGGTAATTTAAATTCTGAATTTACTCCTGGTCGTTCTAGTTATTTTGGTATTGAATTACCCTTAGCCAAAGGCTTGTTGATAGATAAAAGAAGGGCGGTATTAAAGCAAAATAAAATCTTTGTTCAACAATCATTACAAGAACAAAAACAAACCATTAATAATTTATTGTTTGATGCTTATGTTGCTTATGCAAAATGGGCTGCAGACTATCAGTTGTATCAATTGTTTAGCAAGTATGTATCAATTAGCAATCAAAGATTACATTTATTAAAAATTGCAGAACGTAATGGTGATAAGAGTGTAATGGATACTTTAGAAGCTTTTACCCAATTGCAAAATTTGCAAATATTGCAAAATAATGCACAGCTCAATTTATTGAATTCGGTTTTAGATGTTTCTAATTATTTATGGATGCAAAACGATTCTGCTTATGCTTTGGCAGAAAATATAGTTCCCTATACAGCTATTTTTTCAGATCTAAAATTTACAACAGACTTAACCACATATATAGAGCAGGCTTTAGCTAATCATCCCTTATTAAGAACATATAATTTTAAATTAGATGCTTTAGATGTTGAACGAAAATTAAAAGTTCAAAATTTATTGCCCACATTAAATACAAAAGTCAATTTATTAAATCAGGATTATGCCGTATTTAAAGGGTTTGACCAAGCCTTTTTTCAAAACAACAACAAATGGGGTATTGATTTTAAAATGCCTTTATTTTTAAGAGAAGGCAGAGGAGAACTGAAAAGAACAAAACTAAAAATTGAAGAAACCAACTTAGACTTAAGCTTAAAGAAATGGGAATTAGAAAATAAAATTAGAAGTTATTATAATGAGTTTGTTTTAGTGCAACAACAATTGCAAACTGCTTTACAAGCTTATGAAAATTATAATAAATTATATCAAAACGAATTGCTTAGATTTAATAATGGAGAAAGCAGTTTGTTTATTTTAAATAGTAGAGAAAATAAAGCATTAGAATTTTATCAGAAAACAGTTGAATTAAGAGTGAAACTGTTTAAAGCCAGATATGCTATTGATAATAGTGCAGGATTGTTGCAATAGATTAATCATAATGAAATCTGCATTGTAGAATAATACACTTTTGATCAAGCCCTTTTTTGCCTTCAACTTTGTAAACTAATCTGTGTTCACCAGTAATTCTTCGGGACCAAAATCCTTTTAAATCATATTTTAAAGGTTCGGGTTTGCCAATGCCTGTAAAAGGGTTTATTCTAATATCTTTTAAAAAGTCTTTTATTTTTAAAACAATTTCTGAATTATTTTCAATCCAAAATTCAAAATCTTGCCAGGCATTTGGTGTAAATTCAAAAATCATTTTAGTCTATATCAGTAAAAGAAATTTTTTTATTTGTTTTCATTTGTTGAATAGATTCAGATAATCTTTTTCTATTGGCTTCAGTTGATAGCAGATGTCCTGTTTCGTTGAGAGAATTATATTCTTTAATCGACATCATAACAATTGCATCATCTTCAGAATTTCTAGGAACTATAATTATATCGAGAGATGAACTTATATAGTCCAAATATTTTTTAATATTTCCTCTGAGTTGTGATATTGAAACAGCTTGCATAAATTATAATTGTACTTTCAAATGTACAATATTTTGTACAAACCAAGAATTATTTATTTTTTGCCTAAGGAATTCTTAAATAAATAGATCTTAGTAATATTTTGAATTAAAACCTAAAACCAAATAACCCAATCAACTTTTCAACCTTTAAACTACTTTCTATTACCTTCACCAACTTAATTAGAGATTATGTTATCTGAAGAAGAAGTAAAAAATAACAGTGCTGCAATTATTGAACAATTAATAACAGAAGCCTTAACAGAAACTCATTTAGAAGTGTTGTTCGATTATTTAGGTCAAGATCAATGGTCGTTTATAACGACCCACCATTACGAAGAAGATAAAGAAATTTCACTTCGATTACATGCCAATCACGAATTCAAATTGATTCTTGGGTATTATGATGATGAAGACGAATTTCATGAAATTATACATACTCTAAGCACCAAAGAACAAGAAGCCATACCCGATGGATTACAAAAATTAATGCATAAAGTAGTGAGTGATGAGCAGAGTATTAAAGTAGCAACAAACTTGTTAAAAGGAAAAATTTAATCATTAACGTTCAACTCAGAACTTTTAATTCTTAACTCATAACTCTTAATTAAAAAACTATCTTCTCATACCTCTCATGCCAGGGAAACCACCCATTGGCATATTGTTCATGCTTTTCATCATTTGCTTCATCTGTTCGAATTGTTTTAAAAAAGCATTTACTTCAGTAATATTTTTCCCACTTCCTTTTGCAATTCTAGCTTTACGTGAAGGGTTTAATAAATCTGGATTCAGACGTTCAGCAACTGTCATACTATTAATCATGGCTTCAATGCCTTTGAAACTATCGTTATCTACATCAATATCTTTAATAGCTTTTCCAACACCTGGAATCATGCCCATTAAATCTTTTATGTTACCCATTTTTTTAATGGTTTGTAGCTGAGTTAAAAAATCTTGAAAATCGAACTTGTTTTGTTTAATTTTCTTTTCGAGTTTTTTAGCTTCCTCTTCATCAAATTGCATTTGGGCTTTTTCTACCAAGCTGGTAATATCGCCCATGCCTAAAATTCTTTGAGCCATACGATCAGGATAAAACACATCTAATGTGTCCATCTTTTCGCCACTGCTCATGAATTTAATAGGCTTGTTGACTGTGTACTTAATTGAAATAGCAGCACCACCTCTTGTATCACCATCAAGTTTGGTTAAAACAACTCCTGTAAAATCTAATCTATCGTTAAAGGCTTTTGCAGTGTTAACTGCATCTTGCCCTGTCATGCTATCTACAACAAATAAAATTTCTGTTGGGTTAATAGCATTTTTTATGGCTGCAACTTCTTGCATCATTACTTCATCCACAGCTAAACGACCTGCAGTATCTATAATAACAACATTATGGTTATTCAGCTTAGCTTCTTTAATTGCATTTTGAGCAATTAATACTGCATCTTTAGTATCTAGTTCTTTGTAAATTGCTACTCCAATTTGTTCAGATAAAACTGTTAACTGATCAATCGCTGCGGGCCTATAAATATCTGCTGCAACCAATAAAGGACTTTTACCTTTTTGGGTTTTTAAATAGTTGGCTAACTTTCCAGTAAAAGTTGTTTTACCAGAACCTTGTAAACCTGCAACTAAAATAATAGCAGGGCTTCCGGTGATTTTAAATTCTGCTGGTTCGCCACCCATCAATTCAGTTAATTCATCCTGAACAATTTTAGTCATTAATTGTCCTGGGCTAATGGCATTAATTACTTTCTCACCAACAGCTTTTTCTTTAACCTTATCTGTAAACTCTTTTGCAATTTTAAAATTTACATCGGCTTCTATTAAAGCTCTTCTAATGTCTTTAATTGTGTTAGCAATATTGAGGTCTGTAATTCTAGCCTGACCTTTAATATTCTTAAATGCCGATTCTAATCTTTCTTGTAAATTCTGAAACATTTTTTTTAGTTTAGGGTTTAAGGTTTAAGGTTTTATGTTTAAGGTGGTGATAACTTGAAACATTAGACTTTTAACATTAAACTTTTTTAATGGCTGCAAATATAAAACTCATTAATCTATTTAGTTTTTGAAATTAATTCTATAGTTTAGATTTTACGATGAAGATTAAACATCAAAAAATTATGAGAATTAATATTTTACTACTGTTTTTTATTCTTAATATAATCCAATTAAATGCACAAATTAAATTCGATTACAGTTCTACAAACAAAATATTCGAAAAAGCTAGAAAAGAAAATAAATTAATTATTTTAGGAATTTCAAGTTCAAACTGTGAAAAATGTAATGAGCATGTTCTGAACGAATTAAGTAACGATTCAATTTTAATGATTCTGAAAAGTAACTTTATTATTACAAATAAGAATGAGGTGCCACTTGAAATTACTTATGATTCTAGTCTTATTTTTTCTGTAGAAAAGAACAAGGGGTTTTTATGTTTAGATAACTCTGGTAACATTTTATCTGCAATTGCACCAGTTAAAATAAATCGTAAATTATTTTTAGAATTTTTACATAGAGCCAATGTAAATAAAACAAAAGAAATTAATCTTTCATTTTATTTAAATGAATTTACGGCAACAACCAAGAAGGAGTTTAACCAAATTAAAAATTTGCTGAACATATATGATGAAATTGGACTTTATCCTTCACAATATTTACTTGATCTAATTTGTGAAACAGCCCCTGAAGATTCTGCAAAATCAAGAACATTTATACAATATTTATTAAAACATGGACCACAAGTAAACTCAAAAGCGTTTCAGTACATTGCTCAAGATGGTGAAGTGTTTAATACTAGTTGGTTTAGGATGGATTTAAAAGAAAGAGTTGCAATTAACAATTTGGTTTTTTATAAATCTATGATGGTTGCTATTGAAAAGAAGGACAAAGCATATGCGGAAGCAGTTGCTAATTTTAAAGCTTCTTCTTCTAATACTAGAAGTTTTGAGGCATTTCAGAGAACTTATGATTTTGAATTACTTCGTTTTTATAAGGCAATAAAAGACACCAACATGATCATTAACTGGTCTATGAAATTTGTTGAAAGCTACATCGTCAAACTCAATGTAGATAGCATTTTGCGTATAGACTCATTGAATACTTTAAGAATAAAAGCTAGTACACATTTAAATCAACAAGATGTATCTTCATCTAATGTTCTAAATTGGGATAAAGAAGAAACTGCTCAAATTGCAAAAAACAGCAGCTTCTATTCTAATATTTTAAATGAAGCAGCATGGACAATTTATGTTTATACAAAAGATAATTTTAAAAACAACTTAGCACTTAAATGGTCTAAGAAGAGTATTGAATTCGAAAAAAATTATGCAGTATTAGATACTTATGCTAGATTGTTGTATAGGAATAACAAGATAGATGAGGCAATTACTTATGAGTTGGAAGCAATAAAGCTTGCCAAAGAAATGAAAGCAAAAACAACAGAATTTGAGCAGGTTTTACAAAATATGAATAATAAAGCAAAAAAAATAGACGAGTACTAAAATTTTATTTTTTTTAATCTCTCGAAAGCTTTGTATAACGTTTCTTCTTTTTTAGCAAAGCAAAAACGCAACACTTTATTATCCTCTTTGTTTTTATAGAATGATGATACAGGAATTGTAGCAATGCCATAGTTTTTTGTAAGTTCAACTGCCAAATCAAAATCATTCTGTTCACTAAATCCTTCATAACTATAACATTCAAAATAGCTGCCATGTGATGGAATGAGTTTGAATGGAGTTTGTTGCATTAAAGTTCTAAAATAATCTCTCTTTTGCTGAAGTTGTTTTCCTAAACTTAAATAGGCATTTTCATTTTTTAAATAAGTTGCTAAAGCAAATTGTACAGGACTATTACAACTAAAACAATTAAACTGATGCACTTTTCTAAACTCTTGCATCAACGGTTTTGGAGCAATACAATAACCCAATTTCCAACCAGTGCAGTGATAAGTTTTGCCAAACGAAAAACAAACAAAACTTCTTTCAAATAACTCAGGATAATTCAACATACTTAAATGCTTTTTATCATCAAAAATTAAATGTTCATACACTTCATCACTCAAAATAAATAGATCATGCTCAGCAACAATTTGTTTGAGTTGATTAATGTCTTCTTCATCCAACACCATTCCTGTTGGGTTGTGTGGACTATTAATCATTATCATTTTTGTATTGGCTGTAATCTTTGCTCTGACTTCATCCCAAGGAATTCTGTAACTGGGATATTGTAAAGAAATCAACACAGGGATAGCTCCATTAATTTCTATATTAGGAATATAACTATCATATGCAGGTTCAAAAACAATCACTTCATCTCCTTTATTTAAAACTGTAGTTAGTGCTGTATAAATAGCATAAGTTCCTCCTGGAGTTATAGTAATTTCATTATTGACATCAATATTATTATTATATAATTTCAAACATTTTTTTGATAGCTCTTCTCTCAAAGCAGGCAAACCATTCATGTGTACATACTGATTATTGCCAGCTTTCATTGAATCATTTACTAAATCTATCAATTCTTCACTCATCATAAAATCAGGAAATCCTTGTCCTAAATTAATTGCACCATGTTCTTGTGCTAATACACTCATAGTAGTAAAAATGGTAGTACCAACATTTGGAAGTTTAGATAGTATTTGCATGAAACGAAGATAATTGTAAAGAATTATGAATGCAGAACTATGAATGTTGAATGAAGAAATAATTCAACCATTTTATAAATACAAGCTTTACCTTTAAGTTTCATCTTTAACTATGAATTCTAATTTTAATTTATTCAAAAATCAAATTACTAGCCCTATAAAGTTTAAACTTTTCACTCTCACAAAATTACCTATGGCATTTTTTAGTGGATTGAAAGTTGAAGCACTAGAACCCAATACTGCAGCAGTTTCTGTAAGGTTTAAGTGGATCAATCAAAACCCTTTTAAGTCAATTTATTTTGCTGTATTAAGTATGGCTGCTGAATTAAGCACAGGAGTTTTAGCTTTTGCTCAGATTTATAAAAGACAACCAACAGTAAGCATGCTTGTAGTAAAACTAGAAGCAGAATTTTATAAAAAAGCTGTAGGAAAAATTGTATTTACTTGTAAAAATGGAGATGAAGTTATTGCTGCAATTGAAGATACTATTGCAACCAAACAAGGAGTAACTGTTGCTTGTACATCGGTTGGAATAGATGAAAAGGGCGACGAAGTAGCTAAATTTATTTTTACTTGGAGTTTTAAATCGAAATAATTATGAAAATAACATTTCATGGTGCTGCAAGAACTGTAACAGGATCTAAGCATCTTATTACTTTAAAAAATGGAAAAAAGATTTTATTAGATTGTGGATTGTTTCAAGGCATGGGTAAAGAAACCTTTGAGCTTAATAATAATTTAGGTTTTGATGCTACTGAAGTTGATGTGATGATTCTTTCACATGCTCATATTGATCATAGTGGATTAATTCCTAAACTAGTTAAAGAAGGGTTTATTGGACAAATATTTTGTACACCTGCAACACAAGAATTAGCCAATATTTTATTAGAAGATTCTGCTGTAATACAAAGAGATGATACTCGTTACATTAACAAAAAAAGAGAACGACAAGGATTACCACTTTATGAACCTTTATATGATGTAGAAGATGCTGCAAAGGCAAGTAGTTTTTTTAATGCACAAGAGTATAATCAATGGTTTACAGTAATGGAAGGAGTTGAAGCTTTGTTTACAGATGCTGGACATATTATTGGCAGTGCATGTGTTCATCTTCGCATTCATGAAGAAGGAAAAACAACAACAATTACCTTTAGTGGCGATGTGGGCAGATATAGAGATATCATTTTAAAATCGCCACAAACTTTTCCTCAGGCCGATTATATTATTTTAGAAAGTACATATGGCAATTCATTGCACGATGATATTATTAACTCTACTGAAACTATTTATAACTGGATTCAGAAAGCTATAGTAGAAAAAAAAGGCAAGCTCATTATTCCTGCATTTAGTGTGGGTAGAACACAAGAAATTTTGTATTCACTCAATCAATTAAGTCTAGAAAATCGTTTGCCAGAAGTTAGAGTATTTGTTGATAGTCCACTAAGCTCAGAAGCCACACAAGTTATTAAAAGCTATCCTCAATATTTTAATAATCGAGTTCAAAAAATATTAGAAATTGATAATGATCCATTTGGGTTTCCAGGATTAGTTTTCACCCAAAATGCCGATGAGAGTAAAGCCATTAATCAGCTCAATCAACCTTGTATTATTATTTCAGCCAGCGGTATGGCAGATGCAGGAAGAATAAAACATCATATTCTAAATAATATTGGCCATGCAAAAAATACAATTCTATTTTCTGGATATTGTGAACCAAACTCTTTGGGTGGAAAATTATTAAATGGTGCTAAAGAAGTAAGAATTTTTGGTGAGTTTTATGATGTTGTTGCCGAAGTGGGTAGAATGAGAAGCATGAGTGCTCATGGAGATTATGACGATTTATGTCAATACCTCAGTTGCCAAGACAAAGATTTAGTAAAACAATTATTCTTAGTACATGGGGAAGAAGATGTACAATTCGACTTTCAAAACAGCTTGTTGAAAAAAGGTTTTAAAGACGTTGCCATTCCTAAAATGCATCAAACTTTTGAGTTAGATTAAGTATGAATCACCATTAAAGGCACTTTAGTATGAAAAGCTAATTTATTAGTATAGCTTGGATTTAAAATTTTTGAAAGCCAGCTTCTTTTTTTAGCAACATTAATAATGAGTTGAACATTATCATTTTCTGCAAACTCATTTACAGCATCTTCAAAATCATTTCTCAATGAATATTTATATTGTGGATGGTACGCTTTTAATATATTATGTAGTGCAAATTTTTCTAATGCTGGTTCAACTTGTTCTCGTGTAAAATCTGGATCAAAATTTACCACTTCTAATTCAGGCATGGCAACATCTAAAAAATCTTTTATTTGTTGTTGTGGTACAGAAGTATTGATGTCTTTAAAATCGCTTAAAAACATGGCTTTTGCAATATATTCATAAGTACAATCTTTAGGAACTATAACCACAGGAATGGTAGTACTCTGTGAAATGGATATGGTATTACTTCCTATTAAAGTTTCGTCTAAAGCTCCTCCACCTGTAATTCCCATTACTATATAAGCAATATCGTTTTTCTTACAAAGCTCAGCAACACCAGCTTCTAGTAGTACCATTTCAGATAATGGCTCAATCGTTATATGTAATGGAGCAATTTGTTGTAATCGGACTGCTTCTTTTTCAAGCTGAGCTTTACTGGTTTCTCGAATTGCATCTATTTCTGCAATGACCAATGTACTCATTGGATCAGTAATGCTAATAGGTTGCCAAGTATTATAAAGAATGATATGATCTATTCTCATTTGTTTGGCAAAACCTATAGCATAGTTAGCTGCATTTGATGCAGTAGAAGAAAAATCGGTGGGTATTAGAATTGATTTCATGGAAAATGGTTATTACCAAATTTACAACAATTCTTTTTTAAGGATAATGACATAAATCAGTTGCTCAACTGATTTATTTTTCCATTTGTTCAATAACTGCTTGTGTAACTCCAGTAAAGCTAAATCCTCCATCGTGAAACAAGTTTTGCATCGTAACCATTCTGGTTAAATCACTAAACAAGGTAACACAATAATTAGCACAATCTTCAGCCGAAGCATTTCCGAGTGGGCTCATTTTTTCTGCATAATTAATAAAGCCATCAAAACCTTTAACGCCACTACCTGCAGTAGTTCTAGTTGGCGATTGAGAAATGGTATTGATACGAACTTTATTCTTAACGCCATAGTGATAGCCAAAACTTCTGGCAATACTTTCTAATAACGCTTTAGCATCGGCCATTTCGTTATAATCTGGAAAAACTCTTTGTGCAGCAATATAGGTTAAGCCAACAATACTTCCCCATTCACTAATAGCATCTAATTCATATGCAGTTTGGCAAACACGGTGTAAGCTTAATGCAGAAATATCTAAAGTTTTATATTCAAATTCGTGGTTGAGTTTTGTATAATGATTACCTTTTCTAATATTCATGCTCATGCCAACACTATGCAAAACAAAATCTATTTTGCCTCCAAAATGTTCCATTGATTTTGTGAAAAGATTATTTAAATCTTCCATATTGGTTACATCTGCACCAATAATTGGAGCATTACAAGCTTCTGCTAATTTATTAATTTCTCCCATTCTTAATGCAATAGGAGCATTAGTTAAAACAATTTGTGCACCTTGTTCAACACATTTTTCAGCAGCTTTCCAAGCAATTGATTGGTCGTTCAACGCACCAAAAATGATTCCTTTTTTTCCTTTCAATAAATTATTAGACATAAGCTTTAATTTGAAAAACAAAAGTAAGGCGAAACCGTTAAGATTAAAACATATTGCTCTTTAAAGCTTATTGTTTTAATCGTTATAAAGTTGCTTTACCAAAAAACGAAATGGATACTTTTTGCAGTACAGTGAAGAGAATAATTACAATACATTCAAAATTTGTTCTTTCATTTTTTCTAGTTCATCTTTCATAAGAACTACTAACTTTTGAATAGTTGCATTATTGGCTTTTGAACCTGTAGTGTTGATTTCTCTACCAAATTCTTGAAGTATAAACGATAATTTTTTGCCTTTGCTTTTCTCTTTTCCTTGTAATATTTCTTTAAAGTAGGCAATATGATTTTTTAATCGAACTTGCTCTTCACTTATATCAATTTTTTCAATATAATAAATCAGTTCTTGTTCTAAGCGGTTAGTATCATAATTATCCTTGCCAACATTATCTTCTAATACTTTAATAAATCCTTCTCTAATTTTTTCTCTACGTTGAGGTTCTATTAGCTTAATTTGATCTTCTAATTTTTCAATTTCATCAACCCTAAATAATAAGTCTTTTTCTATAGATGCACCTTCGTTTAAACGATGTTTGTTGAGGTTTTCAAGGGCTACTTTAAATAATTCTTGTAATTGTTGCCATTCATCTTCTGTTAAACTTTCTGTATTATTAGTTACTACATCTGGCAATTTTAAAATAGCAGCTAATAAGTTATCTGTTGATGTTTTTAATTCAGTGGCTACTTCACTAACACTATTAAAATATGCTTTTAACAATTCTGTATTTAATACAATGGGTTTTGCTGAACCATTCGATTTTATGTTGATAAAACATTCAACACTTCCACGTTCTAATTCGGTATTAATAAGATTTCTAATATCTATCTCAAACTGTTTTAAAATAGATGGAGTCATCATTCTGAGGTCGAATTGTTTGCCATTTAACGACTTTACTTCTATTATAAACGTTTTGTCGTTTATGGTTTGTTCTGCCCTGCCATAACCTGTCATGGAATATATCATAATTCAATAATTGTTGTAAAAATAAATGAATTGTATTTGGTTCTACTAAAAACAAAAATGCCTCACAAATGTGAGGCATTTAAATATTTGAAAATCTGTAATTATAGTTTAGTTGTTTTGAACTTTGCAGTGGCAAAATTTACTTCAATTTTATAATTACCAGCAGTTGTTGGACCAGGGAAATTATCTGGCAAGTTGTAGCCAAAAGTTCCTCCTGCTGCTAATCCTGCTAAGTTTTTGTTAGCAACTGAATATTTATTGCTCCAATCTCCATTTACTGGTAATAGTAAATATTCTTTAGAAGCGGTAATAGCTAATGAAGCTATCTCGAACTGACAAGAGTTTAATCTTGTAAATTGTTGAGATGGAACAGGTACTGGATTATTCCAACCACCTGGTGTAGCATCACCTACTATAAATAAATTAGATGGTAAATTAGGACCAGTAAATGGTACTACTGTATATCTACCTCTTTGAAAATCCATAGTAATTAAATATTTACCTGTTGTACCTGGTGATTTAAAATTATCTCCTCCAGAAGTATAATATTGAAAATCTCCAGCGTCGGCAATACCAGGTAAGGTGTTATTTGGAATAGCGTATTTCTGGCTCCAATCTCCATTTACTGGTAAAATTAAATACTCGTTTCCAGAAGCTAAATCAAATACTCCAACAAAAGTTGTTGCATCTAGTTTTGCAAATTCTTGTGTAGGTACTGGTACTGGATTGTTCCAGCCACCATTTGTTGCTCCACCAACAATAAATAATTTACCACTTGCAGGTGGAGTTATTTTTGGAGGAATTAAATAAGGAGTTGCTTTAACTTTAATTGTATTAGATACTTTAAGATCGTTGTTATTATTGTATGATGATGTTAAACGAACATCTATATCATAAGCCACGTTAAAGTCGAAACCAAATCCTAATAAAATAGTGTTTAACTCTTTACCTGTTAAATCTTTTTTTAATGCTCCAATGATGGTCATTTTTACAGATTTAGCAAAGTTTCTTCCGGTAGAATCAATTTCTAAAACATATTTATTATTGGCTTCGTTGGTGGCATAACCTGGATTAGTCCAAGAGAAAGTTACTGCAACTAAATTAGAATCTGCTGGTGCAACTGCAATTACTGATTTAGAGCTACTCAAAGTAGGTGTGCTACCAGTAGTATAGTTTGGTAATGCATTTTCTTTTGTACATGCCAACATGGTTGTGCTGACAATAGCAAAGAGTAATGCAATTTTTGATAAATATTTCATAATGCTATTTATTATTGTTAATAGTTATTTATTGTACAGTGAATTTCCCTGTTTTAAATTCAAGCGTTAGGGTGTAGGTTTTAGAAACAGCAGGTGCCAATATATCGCCACCACCTGGTCTAAAATCATCACCATTTGGGTTATTGGAATTGTTACCACCCATACAACCATATTTAGCACCCCAATCTCCATTAACAGGCAATAATAAATAAGATTGCCCACCATTAAGCGGAAGTGTTATAGTGAAGGTAGTTGAACCTACTTTAGTTAATTGCTGAGAAGGTACAGGCACCGGATTATTCCAACCTCCAGGTGTTGCACTTCCTACAATAAATAAATTAGCAGGTACCGGATAAACTACATCTAAATAACCAGTAACAGTTATATTCAAAATATTTGAATAAACTACTAAGCTATTATTTCCTAAAAAAGCTTTTACTCTAACGTTTAATGGAGTAGCCACATTTTCTGGAATATTCATTTTTGCAACAAGAGTATTAAACTCCTTTACTGTAAATGTTTTACTTAGATCTTTTGTAATTGCAATTTCTTGCAATGCTGCACTTGAAAAATTGCTACCAGATTTGTCAATTTGAATGGTATAGTTTACGTCTTGTGAACTCAACCCTGTTGTAAAAGTATAGTTAGGATTGGTCCAGTTTAAAGTAAATGCAGGATTATCTTTTTCATTTATATTCAAAACCATGGTTGTTTTAGTAGCGGTTAAAACAGGTGGTGTTGATGATTGAGAAAAGATTTGATTTTCTTCTTTCTTACAAGCTCCAAAGCCAATACTTACAATTGCTGCAAGAAAAAGTAATTTAGTTAATTGTTTCATATCTTAAAATTTTTTGTTACTGATTAATATCCAGTGTTTTGTTTTAAATTGGTATTACTAGCCAAATCAGAAGATGGAATTGGATAAATTTTTCTAAAGGCAGCAACACCTGTACCATCTTTAGCACCACCTTTCCAAGGCCATAAGTAAGCTGACTCAACAAATCTATCGTAACGAATTAAATCTGTTCTTCTAAATCCTTCCCACATTAATTCTTTTGCTCTCTCTTGTAAAATAAAGTCAACTGTTAATTGAACTGGAGTGATATTGCCAGAAGCATTACCATATGCTCGAGTACGTAATAAGTTAATATAGCTAGTTGCAGTTGCAATATCACCTGTAGTTCCACCACGAGCAACTCCTTCGGCATAAATTAAATACATTTCTGCAATTCTAAAAATTGGCATATCAATATCTACCCATGTTAAGCTGCTTCCATTGGCTCCAGCTTTAGTTTTATTTCTGTATTTAGTTACAGCAAAACCATCATTAAAACTGGTTAAGTCGTTAATTTCTTTGTTTTGTCCATTAGTGTAGAACATGGCTCTTTTATCTTGATTGGTACCTAAGTCGCCATATAAATCAACAATAGCTTTTGTTGTTCTAATGCCATACCAACCGCCATCTACTCCATAATCAGCAGCATTCATTGAACCACCAATTGAAGCATGGGTTAAAAATGTTGTACCACCCCAGTTTTGTGTTTTTAAACCATCATAATTAATGGTTAAAATATTTTCACTAGTGTTGGTATGATTATCAGCCATCATTAATTGTGTGTAATTGCTAATAGGTGTATAACCAGCATCTATTACTTTTTTAGCGTATGTAATAGCTTCATTATTTTTTGCAGTACCTGTATACACTTTTGCATTTAAATACAATCTGGCTAATAAAGCCTGACAAGCTGCTTTATCTGCTCTACCATATTCATTGCTTTTAGCAGCCACCATTGGTGTTTCAATGGCTTTTAATTCATTCTCAATGTAATTAAACAAATCGGCTCTGTTAATTTGTTTTGGAATTGTAACACCAACAACATCTGTTTCTGTAATGAACGGAGGATTACCAAACAAATCCATTAACACCCAATATTGATAAGCTCTAATAAAACGAGCTTCTAAAGCATATTGTTTAATGTTTGCTGCATCTTGTCCTGTAATTCCACGCTCAGCAACTTTTGCATCGGTTGATTGGCGTAAAAATTCATTAGCAACACTTATTTGATATAAGCTTCTATAATACAAGCCTTGTAACATTGGGTTGGTTGGACCCCAATTCATTAAATGGAAATCTTGTATACCTGGATCGCCCCAAGCTACAACTGCTTCATCTGTGCTTAATTCTTGGGCTTTCCAGAACAAACGAAAAAAGTCTGAAGTACCTGCATCAATTCCAGCAATATCGCCAGAACCTGGTCCATAATTACCTGTTAAGGCAAAAGCACCATAGACTTTACCTAAGTTTTGCTTATACCCTAAAGGTGTAGAGTAAGCAATGTCTGCAGTAACATCGTTAGTAGGTTGCAAGTCTAATTTCTTGGTACAAGAATTAAAACTGCTAGCTAAAACGAATGCTAAAACTGCGGTTTTTAAAATATATTTTTTCATATTATTATTTTTATTTAATGTTTACATTAAAAATCTAAACCAATACCGAATACAAATACTCTTGGACGTACATATAAATTATTATCTATACCGCCACTAATTTCTGGATCTAACCCTTTGTATTTAGTAATTACAAATACGTTTTGAACATTTGCAGTTAAACGTAAGTTAGCTTTGTTATTAAATACTTTTCCTACATTATATCCAATGTTAATATTATCCATTCTTAAGAAAGAAGCATTTTGTACCCAATAATCACTTAAGTAATATTTTTCACCATTACCTGATAGATTAGATTCTAAAACCTCAGTTGACCCATTTCTTAAAATACCAATTGGGTTGATAATGTTTCTTAAAGTACCAGAACCACTTCTAACATTATTGTATAAATAATTACCAACATTAGCTCTCATTACAAAACCGCCACTCCATTTTTTGTAAGTGAAATTTGAATTGATCCCCATGAATACAACAGGATCTACTTGCTTGTATTGATATAGGTCACTAGAATTAATTGTACCATCTCTATTTAAATCTTCGAATAAACCATCAATTGGCTTGCCAGTTTTGTCGTCATAGATTTGTTTGTATGTATAAAACGCTCCACGAGGATGACCAACAGAATTAATTAAAATAGTTTGTCCAGTACCTCCAGAGAAACCACCAAAAGTATTACCTACATATGAAGGATCTTCAGAAAGAGTTAGGTTAGTAATTTCATTTTTATTGTAGTTAATGTTGAATCCTAAATCCCAAGTAAAGTCTTTTTTAGCAACCATTGCAAGGTTTAAAGTTAACTCTACCCCTCTATTTTTCATATTACCCACGTTAGCAATAATGATATTGGTAAAATTAGAACCAGCTGGTTGATTTGCTGCATTCAATAAATCTTTAGTTTTTCTTTCATAATACTCAATAGTACCAGTCACTCTGTTATTAAATAAGGCAAAATCAATACCCGCATTTAACATTTCAGTTTGCTCCCAACGTAAAGCACTATTATATCCTGCAGGTGCATAAATGTTGTAAAATGTATTTCCAAATTGATATTGACTTTGATTTGAACCTAAGTTATAAGTTGATTGGTATAAATAAAGAGGAATACCATCTTGTTGACCAGTAATACCATATCCAAAACGAAGTTTTAAATCGTTAATAGCTTTAGTGTTTTTAAAGAATTCGTCTTTAATTCTCCAACCTACAGCCACTGATGGGAAGGTACCCCAACGATTATCTTTTGAAAAACGAGAAGAGCCATCTCTTCTCATAGTAGCAGTTAATAAATATTTTCCTTTATATGAATATTGTAAACGGCTATAGAAACCAATCAATCTATTTTCTGGAATATCAAATGGGAATACTGGTGTATTTACTTTTGTTCCATTAAACGTGTTATCAGAAAAACTGAAGTTGGTTGTTTTAAATGCTTGATATGAATAACCAGCAGTTAAATCAAAATCTCCGAATGATGTACTTCTAGCATAATTTAAGTAAAAGTCCATTAAAGTATTTTGCTTAGTCTGACGATATTGATTGTTTACCCCACCATGAAATTTACTATTGGCATCTTGAAATCTTTTATAACTAGATGCTGCACTATCATTAATTACTACAGTACCTGCTCCTTTAGAAATATCATAACCCAAGTTTAATACGGCTCTTAATTGAGGTAAGAAATGAAATTTATAATCGAACTGTACATTACCAATACTTCTTTCAACATGACTTCTATCATCTCTTTGATTTAATAAACCCACAGGATTAATTGGAGCTAAAGATTTTAAACCAGTAGTTGATTGAGGATCTAACCACTCCCAATATCCACCAAAACGATTATTACCACTTAATACAGGTTTTGTTGGATCAAAACCTACAGCAGCACCTATTGCACCTTCATTGGCAAATTGATTTTCAGTAACTGCTCCTTTAATATTAAAATCAACTTTTAAATGATTATTGAAAAATTTAGGACTAATTACAATTGCTGCAGAAGTTCTTTTTAAACTACCACCTCTTAAAATTCCTTGTTGATTTAAGTAGCCTAAACTAGCTCTGAATGGTGTTTTACCAAAAATTGAACCACTCATACTTATGTTATTATCAGAACCAATAGCTGTTCTGTAAATTTCATCTTGCCAATCTGTATTTGCTGTACCTAATAATGCTTTATCACTTGGTTTGCCATTTGCATTTACAAAAGCTTTAAATTGATCTGCAGATAATACATCAATTTTTCCTGAAGGTGTGTAAACACTGGTCATTGAAGAAAAACTAAATTTAGCTTTTCCACCTACACCTCTTTTTGTTGTAATAATAATTACACCATTAGAAGCTCTTGAACCATAAATTGCAGCTGCAGAAGCATCTTTTAACACGTTGAAACTTTCAATATCTGCAGGATTGATTAAACTTAATGCATTTGCAGAGCCTGAAATACCATTTGGGTCAACAGGTACTCCATCAATTACAATTAAAGGATCGTTACTTGCATTTAAAGAAGCACCACCTCTAATTCTGATTACTGAACCACTACCAGGAGCCCCACCATTTGGTGTAATAGAAACCCCTGCTACTTTACCAGAAATTAGTTGTTCTGGTGTAGTTAACTGGCCTTTAACAAAATCTTTTGCTGAAACTGTAGCAACAGATCCGGTTAAATCTTTCTTTTTTGCAGTACCATATCCAATTACAACCACCTCATCTAAACTTTCAGTAGAAGGTTGTAAAGAAAAATTCATTTGTCCATTTGCAGGAACTTTCATTTGTCCAGAATTAAATCCTACAGAAATAACTTCGATTGTAGCATTTGCAGGAACTTTTACTGAGAAAGTTCCATCGCTATTGGTTGAACCAATTGATTTTCCTCCCACAACTTTTATTGTTGCTCCAGCAATTGGTGCACCAGCAGCATTAGTTACCTTACCGGTAACCATTTTGTCTTGTGCATTTGCTTGTAGCACAAACAAAGGCATCAAAATGACGATTAGCAGTCGTTTAAGATTCATAGTTTTGTTTATTTATTGTTAGTTAATATCTCCACAGTTGATTAAAAAAAATTAACGTTCATTAGTTTAAATTCTCTATTTATAAAGACAAACAACTTGTAATGATAGTTGCACTAATTTGCAATAATCACTTTAGCAGTTTGTTTAAACCCATTTACTTCTACTTGAATTAAATACAGCCCATTTAACGGAATTCTTGCATTAATATTGGATGTATTGAATTGAAATTGTTGTTTACCTCTTGATTTAAATCCTGAAAAAAGATTGGCCATTACTTTTCCATTAATATCTACCATACTTAACTTAACCATTCCACTTACAGGTAAATCATAATTAATAGTTGCTGAAGCTCTAATTGGATTTGGTCCAACAGTTAATTGTAAGTCTGTAACACGTATAGGCGTTATTGGTGTTGGAACTGGACCAGCATTTAAAATAACAGCATTTGCATTTTTATCTGTGTATACAAAATAATCTCCAGGAGCTAAAAACATACCATGAGCTGTATTGGTAACATTGATGGTAGTATTATTTAAATAATCGTACCATGTACCTGTATTTGGAAAAGTTACAGAAGTTCCAGTTGCAGAAACTCCAAAATTTCCAACAATCACTACTTTCAAATTAGCATCACCAAAATGTAATTGTTTAATTGATGGAGATAATGAAGCCGTAACTGAGTTTACTGTAAATGCAGATGAGTATGTTGGAAAATTTCTTAAAGCATTTAGTTTTGAATATACATCAAATATTTTTTTTCTATTTACATTTTGATAATAATCCCATTTAATTGGTTTATCATCTAGTCTACAGTTATTATTAATTGTTCCATTGGTACAATAATTTATTGAATAATCATAACCTAATTCACCGAATTGCCAAATCATTTTTGGCCCTGGCATTCCACTTACAAATGCAGCTACCATTTCTTGACGTCTAAGTGCAGTATTGGTATCTTTAATATTATAGCCTCCATTAACATTACCAAAGGAAATATTTTTATAATTTAATCTTTCTTCATCATGACTTTCGGCATATCCTATTAAATGAGCATTATTCCAACTTCTTGAAGTACTTAATGAGTTTCCGAAATCACTGTCTGTACTATAGCCCATGCTAGCTTGGTTGAAACTATGATTGGCATTACCCCAAAGCAACATACCATAATTTGAAAGTTCTGTTTCTTCTGAATTGGTTGCAAAATGTTCTAATATACAATAAGAGTTTGGAGAGATGGCTTGCATTTTGTCGTAAATTCTTTTCCAAATAGCAACTCTACTTCCATCATAATTGCTCCATAAACCTACATCAGAACCACTATTGGTTTGAGTAAATCCTTTAGACAAGTCCCATCTAAATCCATCAATTTTATACTTGGTTAACCAATGTGTAACAACCCGATCTACAAAATCTTTTGTTGCTTGACTTTCGTGATTAAAATCGTAACCTACATTAAAAGGATGTTTTGCATCTGGATTAAACCAAGGGCTATTGGTTGCTGGCTTTCCTGCAGCAGCATCCCAATACATTTGTACCATTGGTGAACTTCCGAAAGCATGATTCAATACCATATCTAAAACCACTGCAATTCCATTTTTATGACATTCATCAATAAACTGTTTTAAAGAATTCTCTGTGCCATAATATTTATCTGGTGCAAAAAAGTAAGCAGGGTTATAGCCCCAACTTTTATTGCCTTCGAATTCTGTTACTGGCATTAATTCAATTGTATTAACACCCAGTTTTTTCAAATAGTTTAACGAATCTTTTAATGTATTAAAATCATGATTCACTAAGAAATCTCTTAATAACATTTCATAAATAACCAGATTCTTTTTATTAGGTCGGTTTAAAGTATATTGCCAATTGAATGGGGTTTGATTGGTTTGTAAAACACTTACAATACCTGTTGTTTTATTAACTGGATAGGGTTTTAAATTAGGATAGGTTGTTGGAAGAATATATTGATCGTTCCAAGGATCTAAAACTTTTTCGCAATTATAATCTGCAACTTTTAAGCTTCCATCAATTACATATTGATAAGCATATTCTACACCAGCAGTAAGGCCTGTTAACTTTAACCAGAAATATTTACCATCAGCAGTTCTGTTCATTTGATAGTTTGATAATTCTGTCCAATTATTAAAATCTCCAATAACTGTAATATTTGTTTTGTTAGGTGCATATAATACTAATGTTGCAACAGTTGGGTCAGTTTCATAATTAATTCCTTCTACCACTCCAGGAGGTAAAGGAGCAATTGTAACAGGACTAGCCACATAAAACTTTACAGTATCGTAAACTGTTGAAACGCCATTGTTAGCTTCTGCAATTATAGTTTGAGAGCCAGCAACAGTAATTTGTGGATTTGCAGAAATAGTAGTAACTGCTGCACTATTTGCAACTATGTTTCCATTAAAATATAATTTCATTGTAGAGGCTGCACTAGCTTTAGCAGTTATGGCTACATTATCATTTACATTTTTTGTTATAGTTTCTGTTCCTAAAATATAAGTTGGTTTTCTAAAAGGATTGTCAATTCTAGTATATAAATCATTTTCATAAACAGGCACATACATGTCTCCACCATCTGAATTTCTTAAAACTTGTGAGCCTGTTCCATTTCTAAACAAAATGGCAATTCGCAATATTTTTTCAGTAGGATTAGTAATATTAAAGAATGTTCTTAATCCTCCTGTAATAGTGAACTTCCATTTATTATTTCCAAGATAAGTTGCATTTGCAGCAGCATTAGTAGTACCCCAAGTAAAAGGAGCACCACGCCAATCTGAACTAGAAGTACTAGAAGTTGTAATTACACCAATATGCACATATATACCTGTAGTTGGCGTAAAATCTTTAATTCCCATATTGCCTAAAGTAGCATCACATGTAATTTCTACAGGTGTTGAAGTTTCTTTAATAAAGTCTGGTGCCCAGCTTAAAAGTTGTGCATTAGAAACAAACGTTAGTAAGCAACTGAAAGTTAAAAGTGTAAAAAATCTCATATGAATTAAATCAAAAAATACATCACGTTAAAATGGAAAATACCTTAATTGTGTACTTTACACACATTGTGTCTACAAATATCATTAATTAATACAAACAAAAAAAACTTTTTTTAGGGGATTTTTAAAATTTGAAAAAGGAAGAAAATGACAGTTAAGTTTTGCTAGAAGTCAATACCAATAAACTTTCTACGGCTTTTATTGTATTTTTCGAAGTTGAATCGATAAAGTTTACCTGGTCGATGAGGTACATCTTCCTCCATTTCATTGAGGTCAATTAAGAGGTCCATATTGGCAAATTTTTTTCTAAAATTTCTTCTATCTAACTCAACACCTAGTATGGCTTCGTATAAATTCTGCAGTTCTCTTAATGAGAATTTATCTGGCAAAAGATTAAAACCCACTGGATTTTCTTGAACCATTTTCTGTAACCATTTATGACAGGTTTGCAAAATTTCTAAGTGGTCAAAAGCCATTTCTGAAATAGAAGAAACACTATGCCAGTGCAATTCATTATCGGTTATTTGTAAACTATGGTGTTGTACATTTAGCAAAGAGCAATAAGCAACAGTAATGACTCTGCCCCCTGGATGTCGTTTAGGATGACTAAAAGTTTTTACTTGATCTAAATACACATCACTCATACCAGTTCTTTGTTCTAAAACTCTGTATGCTGCAGCATCTATTTCTTCTGATTCATTCACCACATCACCTAATAAACTCCAAAGACCTTGATATTTTTTTAAATCGCTTCTAATGAGTAAAACCTTAAGCTCTTTATCATCAAAACCAAAAATTACACAGTCAACCGTGATGGGCATTTTTGGATAACTGTTTACTAATTCAACCCCATTTTTTAATGACATAACAGTTGTATTGTAAGTGTTTTGGTAAAATAATTTATGAAAGATAAAGGTTTAGTGATTCAATTTAAAGAATACGGAAGCTTACTTTTTATGTTGTATTTAATTGATGACTTGTTTTTCCAAATCTTCTTTCTCTATTCTGAAAATCTAAAATGGCTTCGTATAAATTTTGTTTTCGAAAAGCAGGCCAATAAGTTGGTGTAAAATGTAATTCTGTATAGGCAATTTGATATAATAAAAAATTGCTGATTCTAAATTCACCACTTGTTCTAATTAAAAGTTCAGGATCGGGAATGGAATGTGTACATAAAAATTGATTGAATATTTCTTGAGAAATATTTTCTGCTTTAATATCACCTTGTTCAACTTTTTTTGCTAATTGTTTAACAGCATGTATAATTTCCCATCTACTACTATAACTCAAAGCCATTACTAAATTTAAACCAGTATTAGTTGAAGTCATTTCGATGGCTTCTTCCAATTCTTTTAAAGCAAAAGCAGGCAACATACTTACATCACCAATAACATGAAGTTTAATTTTATTCTTGTTAAGGATTGGCACTTCTTTACGAATAGTTTCAACTAACAAGGTCATTAATCCATCCACTTCATTTTTGGGTCTATCCCAATTTTCTGTACTAAAAGCATAGAGCGTTAAATATTCAACTCCTAATTCAGCACAGCCTTCAACAATATTTCTTACACTTTCAACACCATGATAATGTCCAAATAATCTGTCTTGACCTTGCTCTTCGGCCCAACGGCCATTACCATCCATTATAATGGCAATATGTTTAGGCAATTTTTCTTTGTTGATTTGATGAATTAAATCGGACATGTTTTATTACAATAAGTGAACACAAAAATAATGATTAGAAAAAGAAACAATTATTCCATATTTGGACTTAACCAACGTTGCATTACATCTGGACTCATACCTTTTCGTTTGGTATAATGTTCAAATTGATCTTGCTGAATTTTTCCAACTCCAAAATATTGGCTTTGAGGATGACTAAAATACCAACCACAAACACTACTTGCAGGAAACATGGCTAAACTTTCTGTAAGAATAATACCCGTATTTTCAGTTGCATTCAACATTTCAAAAAGCTTATATTTTTCTGTATGATCTGGACAAGCAGGATAACCTGGTGCTGGGCGAATGCCTTGATATTTTTCTTTGATTAAATCTTCGTTACTTAAATTTTCTTCTTGTACAAAACCCCAAAAATCTAATCTGGTTTTTTTATGTAAGTACTCTGCAAATGCTTCTGCCAATCTATCTGCTAAGGCTTGTAACATAATTTTATTATAATCGTCTAATGCTGTTTCAAATGCTTTAATATGCGGTTCAATGCCATGAATGGTTACAGCAAATGCACCTAAAAAATCGTTAACCGTTGACTGCTGACCGTTGACTGTTGATGGATAAATAAAATCTGCTAAACTTAAATTCGGCTGACCCGGTGCTTTTTCAATTTGCTGACGTAAACACTCTAAATGAAAAGTTTTATTTTCTTTTGAAACTATAATTGTATCATCATTTGAATGAGCAGAAAAAAAACCTACAACGCCTTTAGGTGTAAGCCAATTTTCAGCAACTATTTTATCTAACAAAGCATTTGCATCATTATATAATTTGGTAGCTTCTTTTCCAATAATTTCATCAGTTAATATTTCTGGAAAATTGCCATGCATTTCCCATGCAATAAAAAATGGTTTCCAATCAATATACTCACGTAAATCAGATACGCTAATATTTTCAATTTTTTGAACACCCGTTACATTTGGTTGTATTGGCTGATAATTTACCCAGTCAATCTTTGCTTTGTTTGTTACAGCATCTGTGTAGGCTAAGTATTTTTTTTGTACTTTTTTATTATCGAAACTCTCTTTGAGTTTTTTGTATTCTTCTTTAATATCAACTAAAAAATGTTCTTTAGTTTCTTTATTCAATAATGTTCCAGCAACTGTTACACTTCTACTTGCATCTAATACATGTACAACCCCATGTTCGTATTCTTGAGCAATTTTAACAGCAGTATGCATTCTGCTTGTTGTAGCACCACCAATGAGTAAGGGAACGTTCATATTTCTACGTTTCATCTCTCGAGCAATGTGAACCATTTCATCAAGTGAGGGTGTAATTAATCCACTTAAACCAATAATTGCAGCACTACATTTTACGGCTTCTTCTAAAATTTTGTCTGCAGCTACCATAACACCTAAATCAACAATATTGTAACCATTACAACCTAACACAACACCTACAATATTTTTACCAATATCATGTACATCTCCTTTAACCGTAGCTAAAAGAATTGTTGCAGCACCTGCAGTTTCTTCGTTTACAGTACCTGCTTTGATGTGTGCATTTTTTCTATCTTCTTTTTCTTGTTCAATAAATGGGGTAAGAATGGCAACAGATTTTTTCATAACCCTTGCCGATTTTACAACCTGAGGCAAAAACATTTTTCCAGCTCCAAATAAATCACCAACAATATTCATCCCATCCATTAAAGGGCCTTCAATTACATCCAATGGTTTTGGATATTTTTCATACGCTTCTAAAGTATCTGCATCAATATATTCTGTAATTCCATTAACTAAAGCATATGATAATCTTTTTTCAACAGGTTCACTTCTCCAAGCTTCGTCTTTTTTCTCAGTTTTATCTTTAGCTTTTACAGTAGTTGCAAATTCTATTAATTTTTCTGTGGCTTCGTTATTTTCATTGTTTCTATTTAAAATAACATCTTCACAAAGTTCTTTTAAACTTAGTTCAATTTGATCGTATACTACTAACTGACCAGCATTTACAATGCCCATATCCATACCAGCTTTTATGGCATGATATAAAAAAACCGAATGCATGGCTTCACGAACAGGTTCATTACCACGAAAAGAAAATGATAAATTACTTACACCACCACTAATTTTTACAAGTGGATATTTTTGTTTGATGATTCTTGTAGCTTCAATAAAATCTACCCCATAGTTATTATGCTCTTCTAAACCTGTAGCAATAGCAAAAATGTTTAGGTCGAATATTATATCTTGTGGAGCAAAGCCAACTTCTTCAACCAAAATTTTATAAGCACGTTCTGCAATTTCTACTTTTCTCTTTAAAGTATCTGCTTGTCCTTTTTCATCAAAAGCCATAACTATAACAGCAGCACCAAATGTTAAACAAGTATGTGCTTGTTCTATAAACTTCTCTTCACCTTCTTTCATTGAAATAGAATTCACAATGCATTTGCCTTGAACACATTTTAACCCAGCTTCAATAATTTCGAATTTGCTACTATCAATCATTACAGGAATCTTAGCAATATCTGGTTCACTTTGTAAAAGATTTAAAAAAGTTGTCATGGCTTCTTTTCCATCTAACAAAGCATCATCCATATTTACATCAATGACCTGTGCACCATTTTCTACTTGCTGACGAGCAACGCTGAGGGCTTCTTCGTATTGATTAGCTCTAATTAGTTTTGCAAATTTTTTTGATCCTGTAACATTGGTTCTTTCACCAACATTTACAAAATTGGTTTCTGGTCGTACCACCAATGGCTCTAATCCACTTAATCTCAGATAAGGTTGTATAGTTGCTTGCATTGTTGCAAAAATAAGTGCAGTTCTATTAAGTTAATGGTTTAAACTTTAAGGATTAAGATGATTTGTTCAATATTGGCTACAAAAAAATCCCTATGAAATTACTACATTTCTTAGGGATTTACATAAAAGATAATGGAATCGTTTATGCAAGAACAGATTTTTCGTTTTCAACCGTTACAGTTTCGTCTTCAACTGTTGCCATAGGAGCATTGGTATGTACAGATTGAATTCCATTATCTTTAGCTGCTTCAGTTGTATACATTTGGCTAGAGCCTATGATTTGACCATTTGCAGCTTTAAGATTAAAATAATATTTTTCGTTAGATGAGTTTTTTGATTCGAATTTTGAGAGATCGGCAGCATTTGTTTTAACTGATTCAATTCCATTTAAACAACTTGATTTTAAACTATACCCTTGGCTACTTAAAATAACCTGTCCATTTCCTGCTTTTAAATTAAATTGATATTCTCCATTTGTTCTTGCACTAATTATAAATTTTCCCATTACTGATTTGTTTTAAAGTGTTAAAAAATATTGTTATATGAACTTTTACATTCAATGATAATAATATAAGCATTTTTTCTTGCAATTCCAAATTAATAAGCTTACAAATACAAAAAAGCCAGTAAATACTGGCCTTTCAAGAGATATAAATAAGATGAAATAAATTTTAAACAATCAATGTATCCTCATAAAAAACAACTTCTCCTGTACTAATATTATGCATACCACCAACAATACCTATTTGATTTTTTTGAATCATTTCATTTAGAATAGGACTTTTTTGTTTAATAAGTTCAATAGTTTGCTTAACATTAATTTCGGCAACATTTTGAACAAAAGTTTCATTTGTAGAGTTTCGATTATTAGGTGTTGATGTTTCTGCTAGTACAGCAGGTTTTATTTTAGATAATAATGTTGTTAAGTTTCCTAACTCAACATCATCGCAAGCACCTTTTATGGCACCACATTTAGTATGACCAAGAACCACAACAATTTTAGAACCTGCTACTTTACAAGCAAATTCCATACTTCCTAAAATATCATCATTAAGAATATTGCCGGCAATTCTAACACTAAATACATCTCCAAGACCTTGATCGAAAATTAATTCTGCGGAAGTTCTAGAATCAATACAACTTAAAATAACTGCAAAAGGATGTTGGCCATCTGAAGTTTCATTTACTTGTTGTAAAAGATTTCTATTGGCCTTAAGATTATTCATGAATCTAACATTGCCCTCACGCAAGATTTCTATGGCACGTTTTGGTGTTATTTCAGATTGTAATTCTTTAGTTAAAGTTCTCATTTTATTTGTTTTTTGTATTCAGTTAATTTCAATAAAATTTTTTGTTTCTACAGCAATATTTTTTGTTTTTGCCTGCGTTTTAAAATCTTGAATAATTTCAACAACATCATAAGCAATAGACTTAGAGTTACTACAATCAATGATAACTTTAGAATTATTTGGTATTGAACTTAATGCTTTTATAACACTAGCTTTATTAAAGAAAGAAACTTCTTCTGCTAAAACAAAATGATGCACTTCAACCCCATCTTCAGTTGTTTTTACTTCTTTCATATGATAAGCATTTCTGAAACTATGGCGAAGTGTATAAAATATTCCAAACAACAAACCAATAGTGATACCCTTTAGCAAATCTGTCATTAAAATGGCAACAACTGTTGCTACAAATGGCATAAATTGTTCCCAGCCCAATTTATACATTTGTTTGAATAATGAAGGTTTAGCTAATTTATAACCAACCATTATAAGAATAGCTGCTAAACTAGCAAGTGGAATCATATTCAATAAACCAGCAATTGTTATAGCACTTATTAATAAAAACACACCATGTAATATGGCACTCATTTTTGTTTTACCTCCAAAGTTGATATTGGCAGAACTACGAACAATAACTTGTGTTATTGGTAAACCACCTATTAATCCTGAAACTACATTACCTAAACCCTGTGCTTTTAATTCTCTATTAGTTGGAGTAATACGCTTATCTGGGTCTAATTTATCTGTAGCTTCTACACACAACAAAGTTTCTAAACTTGCTACAATAGCAATTACAAAACCGGTTTTATAAACTTCCAAATTGCTTAGCTGAGAAAAATCTGGGAAAGTGAATTGACTAAAAAAGTCAGACAAATTATGAGCAACTGGCAATTGAACTACTTGATTGGGTAATAAGCTGTATGGTAAAATATTTTTCTGGTAGAAATAATTAAATAAAATACCCAAAACTACCACAACAATTGGCCCTTGAATGAGTTGAAATATTTTACCTTTTTTTGTTAGATATACATCCCATATAATTAAAATAATCAAAGAAATTACTGCAATTAAAACTGCCCCAGGTGTAACCCAATCAAAAGCGTTGCTTATTGTAGATAAAGTATTTTCTCCTCCTGCTTCAATAAATTGATCATCGCCTTCTGCAATTTTATCATAACCTAAAGCATGAGGAATTTGTTTTAAAATAATCAACAACCCAATACCAGTTAGCATTCCTTTAATTACCGATGATGGAAAGAAATATGCTATAAATCCTGCTTTAGCAAAACCCATTATTAACTGTAAAATTCCACCAATAACAACTGCTAATAAAAAAGTTTCCCATGAATTAAGTGAATTAATAGCAGTTAGTACAATAACAGCAAGACCCGCAGCTGGTCCACTTACTCCCAAGGGTGAACCACTTGCTATACCTACAACAATACCACCTATAAATCCAGCAATAATACCAGAAAACAAGGGGGCTCCAGAAGCTAATGCAATACCAAGACATAAAGGCACAGCTACAAAAAAGACTACAATACTAGCCGGCAAATCGTTTTTTATTTCTTTAAAATATTTAATCATTTAGGTTTTTAGGTTTTGTTTTATTAATAAAGTATTTGCATTGTAGTAATTAAGAACTATCAAGAATTCAATTATAGTTGATTCTAACCCACAAGTAAAAATTTTAATTTTATTTAAAGAGGTTAATTCTAAATTTCATTATGAATGACATTTAGATATTTATTTTTTTAAAAAAGAACTTTTTAAAACTTACTTTAAATCATCTAGAAAAAAATCAAGCAGTCTATCTCATTAAGATTTATGGTTCAATTTATGTTTAATGTATTTATTTTCTGCCTATATCTACACTAAATCAGAATAAAGGTAATGATAATTGTATTTGAATACAATGAGATGCGAAATGATTTTTTTATTGTTTTAAATTTTGTAGAATTTGATCAACAAATTAAATCTATTGATACCGATGTTTACCCACACTCCAACCATTTCTCGATAATAGCTTCTCACCACTTTCTATTGCACCAGTTTCCATTTCGGTACCCATAGAATCATTCCAGCGATTTAAATAACCAAATAATGCAATAACTCCAAGCATTTCAACAATTTCACCTTCAGTCCAAAATTCTCTTAGTTTACTTGCAATTTGGTCATTAACAGCATTAGGAATTACTGAACTTGCCAATGCAAAGTCTAATGCAGCTCTTTCTGCATCTGTAAAAGAAGGGTGTGTTTGGTATTCCCAAATATTTGAAAGTTGATTTTCTGAAGTACCATAACGCTCAGCAGCTCTAATAGTATGAGCTTGACAGTAATTACAACCTGCTGCATGGCTACTTATATATCCAATAAGTCTTTTTAATGAGCTGGTTACTCTGCCTTTGTTTTCCATTACTGCTTTATTTAATTCTATAAAAGCATAAGCAATAGATGGACGATGGTACATTGTTTTAACACTATTAGGACAAAAGCCCAGTGTTTCATTATAAAAGTTTACTAGTTCTTGCAAAGCATTATCATGTTGCTCTGAAGCAGGAAAAACTAATGGTTGTTTCATGTATAACTAGTTCTTTTTATCTTCAAATAATTTATCCTTATCTGTCTTCAAAACTTTATCGCCTTCTTTTAATAACTTACTCACCAAGTTGTATGGACCAGTTACTACTTCATCTCCTTCTTTTAAACCATTTACAATTTGAATATAGTTTAAATCTTGAATGGCTGTTTTTACTTTAACTTTTTTAACTTTTGTAGTTGCTTTATCATACACAAATACCACTTCTTCTAACTCTTCATTTACTACAGTTTGTTTATCATTATTATTAGATTTTTCTTTTTCAATATCGTCAGTATTTGCTTTAGATGGCTTTCCTTCTTTTACATCTCTGGTTGTTACAGCATTTAATGGAACACTCAGCACATCTATTTCTCTACGAGTTTGAATTTCTGTACTAGCACTCATGCCTGGTCTGAAAGGAAAACGACCTTTTGTAATTAAATCGCTATAAGTTTCTTTCAATAAACGAATATGAACTTTGTAATTGGTCACATCTGTTGTACCAGTTACTCCAAGACCTGTACTAGGATTTGCAATTTTGTATACTAACCCTTTAAATTTTCTGTTATTGTAAGCATCAACAGTAATTAAAGCAGTATCTCCAATTTTTACTTTTGGAATATCGTTTTCGCCAACATCAACTTGAGCAACTATGCTGTTCATATCAGCAATTCGCATCATTTCTGTACCCACATTAAAACTATTTCCAGCAACACGTTCTCCTTTTTTTACACTTAACAAACTCACCACTCCATTCATTGGAGAAATAATGGTTGTCCTAGATAAATCTTTGTCGGCTCTTTGTAATTGTGCTTGTGCACTTTGAATTCCAGCTTTGTTCGTTTTTAAACCCTCTTTAGCTGCATTATAATTTGCTTTAGCAGATATATAACTTTGTTGAGCTTGTTCAAATTCGGCTTTTGAAATTACTTTTTCATCCAATAATTTTTTCTGACGATTATAATTAGTTTCTGCTTGATCTAAAGTTGCTTTTAAAGCTCCTAAACTTAAATTTACATTTTCGAATTGTGCTTGTGCTTGTGCAACACCAGCAGCTACTTGATCTCTTTGTGAAAGATAAATATCTGCATAAATTTTTGCCACTACCTGACCTCTGAAAACACTGTCGCCTTCGTTCACCTTCAATTCAACAATCTCACCACTAATATCTGGGCTCACTTTAACTTCTATCTCTGGATAAATTTTTCCACTAGCATTTACTGTTTCAATAATGGTTCTTTTTGCTGCAGCTTCAATAATTGCCTTAGTACCTACATCTTTTCCAAAAACACCAGCTGCTTTTAAACCAATCATGGCTACTAATAAAACAACAATTCCTATAATAATCCAAAGTAGCTTCTTATTCATAATTCAATATTTTACTTACCAACAAATGTAAAGCAGTTCATTTATAGTTTTTTTAGGAAATTGTAGGTGGTAAGAAGATTATATAAACGGGGAATTTTTTATTTTGCTTTCTCCACAATTTCACCCAACTCTCTATCTATTTCATTGTACTTACCATACTCCACTACTCTACCAATTTCTTCTCCTTTTTTATTTAACACAATAAAAGTGGGTACGTTTAAAATATTATATTTTGTAGTTAATCCATCTGCACCACTTTTTTTTGCTCTATCAACGCCTACTAAAGTCAATTGTTTTAAAGGAAACTCGCTTTTATCTATGAGTTTATAAAACATAGGTAATAAGTTTTGTGTGTCTTCGCACCAAGTGCCACCAAAAGCTATTATTTTAATTTTACTTGAATGGCTTTTAATAGATGCCACAGCAGTTGCAGAAGGTTGAGCATATTTATAATTGTTAGCAAACCATGGAAAACTGGTATCTGATTCAATAATATCTCTATTAATTACACCTGTTAAAATTTTTTCATTTCCATTTTGTGTGGTGCTGTAATTAATTTTTTGAGTGCTAATACAACTCGAAAAAAAGAGTACAATGAATACAATAATAAAATTTTTCATTTATAAATTGGCTTTTAATTCTAATAAAAATGCTTTAAGTTTTTGCAGAGATTCTTGCAATTGAAATTGTGTTTCAATTTTATGCTGATTGGCTTTAAGATAATCCTTGCTGCCTTCAATACTCAACTTTCTTACTCTTAATAAATAATAAATTGTTTTCAGATTTTTAATGTCTTCTGGTCGGTATAGCCTATCTCCTTTCCTATTTTTTCTGGGCTGAAGAATAGTAAACTCGTTAGTCCAAAAACGCAATTGAGAAATGGTAATATTAAACCAACCTGCAACTTCACTTATTGAGTAATATAATTTTTGATTGAGTTGAGCTTCGTCTGGAACATTAATTAAATCAACATCTGCATAAACTTCGTTAAAGGGTTTTCTACCTCTTTTACTTTTTACTTTCTTTACATCATTAACAGAAGCAGGCTTTGGCTTTCTACCTCTTTTGCTTTTTAGTGCCTCAATAGGTTCTGCATATACTTTTTCAGGTTTTGCAATAGGCTTCTTTGCAGGCTTGGGTTCTACGGGTAAACCAAATAAATCTAATTGTGCAAAACTCATAATGTAAAAATAAGCGTATTTCAATAACTTAAGGAACAGGATCGTAACCTGTTTTTCCACCAGGGTGGCATTGACTCATTCTTTTAATGGTTAAACCAATTCCTTTTATAATACCATGCTTCTGTAAAGCTTCTTGTGCATATTGAGAGCATGTGGGCACAAACCTGCACTTGGGTCCAATTAAAGGAGATATACCATACTGATAAACTTTTATCAATAGTAAAAAGGGAAACATTGCTATTTTATTGAGCCACTTCATGTAAATAATTTATTTGCATTTTCTCAACTACTGCTTTCATTTTACTGTTTAAATAATTAAAATCAATTGGCATGTTTTTATCGATGTAAAGAATAAACAAATTCACTTGATGCTGCTTCACCACATCGTAAATGGGTTGTTTGTTTAATCTGTACACTTCTCTCATTAAACGCTTTACTCTATTACGCTGTACGGCTTTACTAAAGTTTTTTTTACTTACCCCAACACCACAGTGTATTGCTGCTTCGTTAGCACTATTAATCATATACATCACTTTAAATGGATGTACTAAAAATGTATTGCCTTTACTAAAAAGCTGTTCTAACACTTTTCGGCTTTTAAGCCTTTCTGTTTTGTTGAATGAAAAGGGTTTTTTCAATTTAAATTTCTTTAAGTCTAACCAATTTTTTAGTAATATTTAGCTCATATTTTCCTCCAATTTTTAAAGGAAAGTTTTCAGTTTGATGACCAACAGGAAAATTAAAACAAATTGGAATTTTGAGGTCTTTTACTTGATCTAAAATAATTTCATTGATAGTTTTTCCATAAGGAGTAATGGTATCTTTCATTTCTGTAAACCCACCAATTAGCAATCCTTTTATTCCTTTAAAAAAACCACTTCTTTTTAATTGAATTAACATTCTGTCAATATGATACAAATACTCTCCAATATCTTCAATAAACAGTATTTTATTTTTTGTTAGGTATGCAGAATTTGTTCCTAAACTGTGTACAATTAAACTCAGATTTCCGCCAATAAGTTCTGCTTCAATTTTTCCTGATTGATTGAATTCATGAGGCTCACAAGTATATTTTTGTTTTACTCCTTTAAGTGTTTTAGCTATAGATTGCACATAGACCGTAGTTTTACCTTTATCATTAAAAGCAGCTGCCATAGGAGAATGCAAACTAGCAATTTTTAAGTGTGTATGAATATGACTTTGTAACAATGTAATATCGCTATAACCAATAATCCATTTGGGATTTTTTTTGAAGGAAGTGAAATTAATTTTATCTATAATTCTACTTAAACCATAACCTCCTCTTGCACATAAAATAGCTTTAATACTTTTATCATTGAGCATATTTTGCAAATCAGCTAATCTTTCCTCGTCTGTTCCTGAAAAATAGTGATATTGATGACCAATTGTTTTTCCTACAACAACTTTATAACCCCATTGTTCAAGAGTTTGAATACAGTTTTGAACTTTATCGAATGCCATGAAACCAGAAGGACAAATAAGCCCTATGCAATCTCCTTTTTTTAGGTATGGTGGAATTTTCATGATAAAAATATCTTGCTAAAGTAATTCAAAAATGATCTAGTTAATGGCAATAAAAAACCCAATTCAGAATTTCCAAATTGGGTTTAATGATTTTTAGCTTTATTATTTATAGTCCGCTAATAGTAATACCTAAAGACATTGTATTCATTTCTGGACCAAATCCAGATTTTAATACAGGTGTTAAAGTATAAGCTCCACTTAAAGAAACCATTCCATAACCAATTCTTCCTGTAACAGATAATCTTGTACCATTAAAGAATTTTTTACTATACTCTTTTTCAATATAACTAGGTCCATAAATAGAAGCTCCTGTTTTATCTTGTAAATCTTTTCCTTTAGTATATGCTTTTAATAGTGTTCCTACTTTAGCACCAACAGCAAATTTCCAAGATTTGCCAAAGTTGTTTGGGTTTAAAGTATACCTTAGTTCAACGGGTAATTCAAAAAATATTTCGGTCACCTTAAATTTAGCAAAATGATTTGTTCCTTCAACATTTGTAAAAGGTAATCTATTGGAATTAGATTTAATATCTACATAAGTTTTATCGAAATAGATATTACTTGTTCCCAGCCCTACACCATAAGCTACACTAAATTTAGGGTTAGTTTTAAATGGCTTATCGGTCATTAAATAAAAATTGAAATGCTTTCCACCACTTGTTCTTGCACTATCACTTTTATTCATCCAACTATCGCTACCCAATTGAATTAAAAAATGATCTGCAGGTTGTGCTCTCCTAATTTTTTTTGGAAAATCGGTTGAAGAAGAATTTTCTTTTGTAACTTTTTTAGTAGTTGCTTTTTGTGCAAATGATATTTGAACAGTAGTTAAGGCTAAGATTAGAATAAAAATCTTTTTCATTTAATAAGTAATTAGTTTTAAAACTATTGAAGCAAAATAAACGAAAAGCCATTAGATAATGAGTTAAAAAAATGCCAAATAAAAAACCTCATAGTTTTGGGCTATGAGGTTTATATTTTGAATTATTAAAAATTATTCTTCGTCATCAAAATTCATGGCTTCACGAGTTGTAGTTAACACTTCATATTCTTCTTTACTACCTACAATCATGTTTTCAAATTCTCTTAAACCTGTACCTGCAGGAATTAAGTGACCTGTAATTACATTTTCTTTTAAGCCTAACATACTATCTGTTTTACCATTAATAGCAGCCTGACTTAAAACTTTAGTAGTTTCTTGGAATGAAGCAGCAGAAATCCAACTTGGTACACCTAAAGATGCTTTAGTGATACCTAATAATACTGGTGTTGCAGTTGCTGGGCGTGCATCACGAACTTCAACAGGTTTTTTATCTGCACGACGTAAGATTGAATTTTCTTCTCTCAATTCACGTACAGTAACAATTTGACCTGCTCTCATTTTTGTGCTTTCGCCAGCGTCTGTAACTACTTTCTTATCGTAGATTCTGTCATTTTCATTGATGAAATCAAATCTGTCTTCTAAATCTTCTTCTAAGAATTTAGTATCTCCAGCACTTTTAATTTCTACTTTTTTCATCATTTGACGAACGATAACTTCAATATGCTTATCGTTGATTCTTACCCCTTGTAAACGATATACTTCTTGAATTTCATTTACAATGTACTCTTGTACAGCAAATGGGCCTTTAATATTTAAAATATCGTAAGGTGCAATTTGACCATCAGATAATGGGTTACCTGCTTTGCAATAATCTCCATCTTGTACAAGAATTTGACGAGACAATGGAACTAAGTATTTTTTAACTGTTTCATCTTTACTGGTAATAATGATTTCTCTATTACCACGTTTAACATTACCAAAAGTAACTACACCATCAATTTCACAAACGATTGCTGGGTTACCTGGATTTCTTGCCTCGAATAACTCAGTTACACGTGGAAGACCCCCTGTAATATCTCTTAGTTTACCAAGAATACGAGGAATTTTTACAAGTACTTGACCTGATCTTACTTCATCTCCTTGATCAACTACAATATGACTACCTACTGGTAAGTTATATTCTTTATGCTCTTTACCATCAACAATAATGGTAGGGATTTTTGTTTTGTCTTTTGATTCTATTACTACTTTTTCTCTGTGACCAGTTTGATCATCTGATTCATCACGGTAAGTAATACCATCAACAATACCTTCGAAGCTAATGGTACCATTTTGCTCAGCAACAATTACGTTGTTAAATGGATCCCAAGTACAAATCATATCTCCTTTGTTCACTTTTTGGCCATCTTTAACCAATAAAGTAGATCCATAAGGAATATTGTTGGTGATTAATAAACGATCGTTTTTCACATCCATAATTCTAACCTCACCGGTACGACCAATTACAATCTGTGCTTTATCTCCAGCAGCATTTGTAGTTGCTACAGAACGTAAACCATCGAATTGAACAGTACCATCGAAACGAGCTACTAATCCATTTTCAATATTTGCACTACCGGCAACACCACCCACGTGGAAGGTACGTAATGTAAGCTGTGTACCTGGTTCACCAATAGATTGAGCAGCAATAATACCCACTGCATCTCCTCTTTGAGCTAAGTAACCTGAAGCAAGGTTTTTACCATAACATTTTACACACACACCACGCTTCATTTCGCAAGTTAAAACAGAACGAATTTCAACAGATTCAATTCCTGCTTCTTCAATTTCTCTAGCAACATCCGCAGAAATTTCCTCACCAGCTTTAATAATTAACTCATCTGTAACCGGGTTGAATACATCGTGTAAAGAAGTTCTACCTTCAATTCTATCAGATAATGGTTCAATAATATCTTCGTTATCTTTTAATGCAGAAGTATTAATACCACGTAAAGTACCACAATCATCTTCAGAGATTACCACGTCTTGTGCAACGTCAACCAATCTTCTGGTTAAGTAACCAGCATCTGCAGTTTTAAGAGCAGTATCTGCAAGACCTTTACGTGCACCGTGAGTAGAAATAAAGTAATCTAATACATTTAGACCACCTTTAAAGTTAGAAAGAATTGGGTTTTCAATAACCTCACTTCCACTAGAACCAGATTTACGTGGTTTAGCCATTAAACCTCTAATACCCACCAACTGTTTTACCTGAGTTTTACTACCTCTTGCTCCAGAGTCAAGCATCATATAAACAGAGTTAAACCCTTGTTTATCTGCAGCCATTTCTCTAATTAAAGTATCGGTAATTCTAGTATCTACTCTACCCCAAATATCAATAACTTGGTTATAACGCTCATTATTGGTAATTAAACCCATGTTATAGTTTTCCCAAGCTTCTTCTACTTCATTTTTTGCACTATCTAATAACTCTTGTTTTAAATCTGGAACAATAAGGTCGTTAATACTAAAGCTTAATCCACCTTTAAATGCCATTCTAAAACCTAAAGTTTTAATATCATCTAAGAATTTAGCAGTAACAGGTACGTTGGTAATTTTAATAATATCACCAATAATTTCTCTTAAACTTTTCTTAGTTAATAATTGATTTACAAACCCTACTTCAGCGGGTACATATTGATTAAACAACACTCTACCAACAGTAGTGTCTATAATTTTACGAACTAATTTGCCTTTTTCTCTAACATTAGTTCTTAATTTAATATTAGCGTGTAAGTCAACTTTTTCTTCGTTATAGGCTATAATAACTTCTTCTAAACTATAGAATGCTTTTCCTTCGCCTTTAATTACATCTTTTCCTATAGTCTTTTTACCCTTAGTAATATAGTATAAACCAAGAACCATGTCCTGAGAAGGAAGTGTAATTGGAGTACCATTTTGTGGGTTAAGAATATTGTGAGAAGATAACATTAACAACTGAGCTTCTAATACAGCTGCATTACTTAAAGGAACGTGAACAGCCATTTGGTCACCATCAAAGTCAGCATTAAATGCTGCAGTAACTAATGGGTGTAATTGAATGGCTTTTCCTTCAATTAATTTAGGTTGAAAAGATTGAATTGACAATCTGTGAAGTGTTGGGGCACGATTTAATAAAATCGGATGACCTTTTAAAATATTTTCTAAAATATCCCAAATTACTACTTCCTTTTTATCTACTAATTTCTTAGCAGATTTTACTGTTTTAACAATGCCTCTTTCTATTAATTTACGAATGATAAATGGCTTAAATAATTCTGCTGCCATATCTTTTGGTAAACCACATTCGTGCATTTTTAACTCAGGACCCACCACAATTACAGAACGACCAGAATAATCTACACGTTTACCTAATAAATTCTGACGGAAACGACCTTGTTTACCTTTTAATACATCTGATAAAGATTTTAACGGACGACCGCCATCTGCTTTTACAGCATTTGATTTACGACTATTATCGAATAAAGAATCGATTGCTTCTTGCAACATTCTTTTTTCGTTTCTTAAAATAACCTCAGGAGCTTTAATCTCCATCAATCTTTTTAAACGATTATTTCTAATAATAACTCTACGATATAAATCATTTAAATCTGAAGATGCAAAACGTCCACCATCTAAAGGCACTAAGGGTCTTAATTCTGGTGGAATTACAGGAATATATTGCATTACCATCCACTCTGGGCGATTGGTAATTCTTTCGGCACTATCTCTAAATGCTTCTACTACACTTAATCTTTTTAAAGCATCGGCTTTACGTTGTTGAGAAGTTTCAGTAGCAGCAGCATTACGTAATTGATAACTTAATTCATCTAAATCTAAACGAGCCAATAAATCTGAAATAGATTCAGCACCCATTTTAGCAATGAATTTTTGTGGATCTTCATCAGGTAAATACTGATTATCTTTTGGCAAATTATCAATAATATCTAAATATTCTTCTTCACTCAACAAGTCACCTACACCTAAGCTTTCTTTAACTCCAGCTTGTATTACAACATAACGTTCGTAATAAACAATACTTTCAATTTTTTTAGAACTCATGCCTAATAAATAACCAATTTTATTAGGTAAGCTTTTAAAATACCATATATGTACAACAGGCACTACTAATTTAACATGGCCCATTCTTTCTCTACGTACTTTTTTTTCAGTTACTTCTACACCACAACGGTCACAAACGATTCCTTTATAACGAATACGTTTATACTTTCCACAAGCACATTCAAAATCTTTTACCGGTCCAAAAATTCTTTCACAGAATAAACCATCTCTTTCGGGTTTGTAAGTTCTGTAATTAATGGTTTCGGGCTTTAACACTTCGCCAAAACTTCTTTCCAATATAGAATCTGGAGAAGCAAGGCTAATGGTAATTTTAGAGAAGGTTGGTTTGGTGCGATTGACTTCTTTTCTTAATGCCATAAAAAATACTTATGATTTTATAATTTTTATAATGACCCACACACTAATAAATAGTTGCAGATGCACTTTTATTGTGGCTGTAGTTCTTTGTGGCTTGGGGTTTGAATGACTTAGTTTTATATTGCCTCTAAGACGTAAAGGCACTTGTTTTGTTACTATAACCTTGTTTTTAAAGCTATTCATGTAACAAAAAAAATTTAACCCATTAAAAAAAGATACTACTTCCCAATTTAGAGTTGGCAAAATTAGGGGTTGTGGATAACATATAAAAAAAGAATTTTGCGGTTTGGGTTAAAAACTCTAAGGATTTATAAAAAGCTTGTTAAAATTAGGCAACACGTTTTACTCAACTTTCGTCTTAATTACTTCAAAACGACATATAATTAGCAAATAATTCATTAGCAACTGCAACGTTTGCCAACTCGGTTCTGTTTGTAATTTTAAATTTATCAAACATTCGTTGTTGAATTTTATGTAATGTATTTTCTGAAATATTTAGAATTTCTGCAATAGTTTTATAAGTTATATTGGTGCTGCTTAGCTTAATAAAAAAATAATGATTGTCACGCAGATCTAAAGGAAAATTAAATTCTATTTTCCTCTGTTCAATTTGCTTTATCATTTTTGGCATTACATACTGATTAAAGAAAAACTCATTTTTAACCGAGGTCTCAATTGCAGTAATTAAATCGTTATCATTACAAGCCTTGGTTACATATGACTTACAACCATGATATAGAAATCCAATAACTTTTTCTTGTTTGCCAATATTTCCCATTCCAATTTTTTTAATTGTAGGAAAATCTCTTTGCAACAAATAACATAAATCAACTCCATTTAAACCCATCATTTCGTAATTAACAATTACCAAATCAATTTTTTCAGCTTTTTTGCTTTTTAAACCACTTAAAAACTCATGAGCACTTTTTGAAATATTAACTACTTTATAATTTGGGTTAGCAGCTTCAATAATTTTGGCGATACCTTTTGCAACTAATAAATGCTGATCTACTATTGCTATTTGCAACATAACATATTCAATTTCAGTATCAAATATAAGGAGGGGGGGGGTAAATAAAAAAAATATTTTCAATTTTTTGTACCAAAAAAGGTACTTTTTTATTTGAAAATAAAATTTAAATTTTGTTACTGTAAAAATTTTACTTGTTTTAGATGCATATAAAACAAGCAAAAAATAAAATAAAAAGCCTATCCATACTCTGTTAAAAATTTGGACAGGCTCATGTTTGAAACAGGTGTAAAAAATTAATCTTTACCTGCACCGTACAAAAATAAGGTAAGGATTATTAAGGTTGCCTCTCCTTTTTATGAATGGCAACTTGCAGAAGCTAAAAAATAATACAGCGTTACACTGTGGTTATGTATTGCAATGGCAACAACCAAAAAAAGTAAAATAAAACGCTTGTAAAATTTAAAGTTATGCAAAATGGAATTTTATTAATAATCCGTAAACAGTATTAAACTTAAATGCTGTTTACACAAAACAAATTGTATGAAAAAATTAATTGTAGGCTTATTTGCCTTAGTATTTTGTTTGATTAGTTTTAAAGGGATTGGGCAAAACAGTATTCAAGATTATTTTAATGATATGCTTAGTGCTGATTTAAACATTTCAAAGAGACTTTTTCTTAAAGTAAAGGATATGAGTGAATCGAATAGGGATATATATATGAACAAATTAAGAGAAATGTATTCCCGTCTCGAGGAAGATAATAATTTATTTAATGATGAAAATTTTATGAATTCATTATCAAATAAAATAGGCTTTACTAATTTTATAGAATATCAAAACGCAATTGAAAGCTCAATTCAAAAAACAAATCTTTTTTTATCAGAATCGAATTACTTAAATCTGTCTGATGCCGAAAAGAAAGCAATAATAGATGAAAATACTAATAATAATGGAGGCTTTGATGTTCTTGTAAATTTTACAGGAGATGAAGGTGGTGGTGGTAATGGAATATGTAAAGATTTATCAGGATTTTTAAAGTGTTCTGGACTTTGCTATGTTGGTCTGTTCGCTTGTAAATTAAGATGCATTCAAACAGTCTCTGCATCCAATGTTCCAGCACTTTTGGCATGTGCCGGTCTTTGTGAAATTGGTGCTGTAACTTGTTATGCTATATGTTTTAGCCGTAATTGTTAATAAAGGAAATCTTATGAATAAAATATTAAATGCTATTTTACATCTAGTATTATCTATAATAATTTTCTATAGTTTTTTTCATGTTTATTTAGACGATTTATTCCCACAAAATGAATACTTAAAAGTTATAATGGTAATTATAGCAATTTTAATTTTTATATCGTTTGCTTTAACAGCGAAGACAAAATTTATGAAAAAAGTATTTGTTATTGGAGCAATAATTTATGCTCTCTTGAATATGTTAATTTGGATATTATAATTTCAAAAAAGGTTTAATTACTTGTTAATGAAGAACAAACCACTAATGAGCAATTAAACCTTTCACCAACTACATTACAAAATATTCATTATAAAAAGAAAGCTGATTTTTTATATTGCAATTAATATTCATTTTTTATTTAAATCAATTTTATGAATAATTTCTTTTTTTTACAACTTGCAACTACTTTGTTGATTTCAAATACTGCTATTTCCCAAGAAATTAATCCAAATAATAGAGTTAGAACAGAATTGTATTTTGTTAAAAAGAGTATTATAACAAATAATTCAAAAATACAATCATCCCAATTTAACTATACAAATGGTTTTGAACAAACTACTAGTATTTCATACTACATTTCTGCAACTAAAATGAAAAAAGCAACTGCCGAAACAAAAGTATTAAAATTAAAAGCCCATACATATGGCTCAATGAATAAAGAACAATTTTACGATTCTCAAAATCCTCAATCTGGAGATAATAATTTAGCAGCAGTATTTAGTAAAACTGTTGGCAGTATAACGAAATATGAATTAGATGAAAATGCAATAGTAGTTAATGTAATGAATAATACCAACGTTATTACTCCTAACACTAACGTATATGATTCTATAATTAAAGATCGTGTATTTGACATTTTCTTAAATGTAAAACAACCACAAAATATTGGAGATAGTTGGACAGATTCAATAACTACAAAAGATATTATTTTCCATGAAAAATTTACTTACAAAAGTTTTGATAATAGTATTGCAACAATTGAGGTAAATTCTGTTATGACAACAAAACAGAAGATAGAAAAAGAAGATGATGCGATGCCTAAAGAAATTATTGTAAAATTCATTACTAATGCTACTTTAAAAGTGGATGTTATTACATTATTAATAAAACAAAAAAAATCAGTTTCAAACTCAATTTATACAATAGGTTCAGGCGAAAAAGAAATAGTTGCAACAAATGAAATAAGAACTCTAGAAACTATTGAATAATTTCCTTTAGTGGTGGGGTGTCCTTACCAACCACTTTTTTAATTCATTATAAAACTAATGCTAAAACACATTACCATATTATGCTTTATAGTAACTCTTACGTTCAGGGGTTTTACGCAATACTTTGATAGTACACAAAAATTAATTATTCAATACAAAGCAGCAATTGAGTTTTCAGATGCTGCTATTAATAGCATTGCTGCACTAAACAGTTTAATTAAAAAAGAAAATTATAGAAATAAAATTTTAAGTTTCAACAACCCTACTAGCAGCGATATGGGCTTTAATTTGCAACTCGAAATTAATACTGCTTTAAAGCCTTTATTAGAAAAAGCAAAACATGTAAATACTAATAAATTTATGGATGTTGTTGGTTGTTTAGTAGGTAATCAAAGTAAAACTGGATTAACTAAAAGCTTTATTCCAACAACTGGTATATTTTCTACACTTACTAGTCTTGTTGGTAATTTAACCATAAGCGAAAAACGTATTACTAAAAACGACCTAGATAGTTTTATACTTAGTATTAGTAAGTACTTTGGTCAATACGAAAAACTGAATCGTATTAATCAACAATTCGATATAAGTATAGATAAAACAGATGTACGCTTACAAGAACTACAAACCGATTTAAAAGACTATTTATTAGACCTTATTCTTGCTTATAACAACTCTTTACAACGTAGTACTTTAAAACAAAAAACAACCGAAGAGTTACTGCTGAAATTTCTCGAGAAATCCGAAATTGAAAAACAACTAAACAATCAACAAGAAACAAATAACCTCAAACCACAAACTCCAAACAATGTTTACTTCCCAACCGATGCTATAAAAGCAGCTAAAGATATTACAAGCACCATACAAAAAATATTTACAGAATACCAAAAAATTTATACTGCTAATTATAACGACATTAGAAATATTTTAAATGAAACCAAGCAATTAGGCAGCAATATAAATAAGCAAACCATTAATAATAGTTTGGCTGAATTACAAACCCTTTACACCGAAAGTAAAAATGCAGATGTTCTTATTTTAAGAATATCAACCCTAACCGAAAGATTAAAAACTTTGGTAGCCACAGAAAAAATCAAATAAAAATTTGTACCTAAAAGGTACTTTTTTGTTTGAAAATAAAATTTAAATTTTGTTATTGTAACAATTTTGCTTGTTTTAGATGCATATAAAACAAGAAAAAATTAAAATAAAAAAGCCTATCCACACTCTGTTAAAAATTTGGACAGGCTCATGTTTGAAACAGGTGTAAAAAATTAATCTTTACCTGCACCGTACAAAAATAAGGTAAGGATTATTAAGGTTGCCACTCCTTTTTATGAATGGCAACTTGCAGAAGCTAAAAAATAATACAGCGTTACACTGTGGTTATGTATTGCAATGGCAACAACCAAAAAAAGTAAAATAAAACGCTTGTAAAATTTAAAGTTATGCAAAATGGAATTTTATTAATAATCCGTAAACAGTATTAAACTTAAATGCTGTTTACACAAAACAAATTGTATGAAAAAAATGATTTTAGCTTTTTTTATCTTATTTATGAGTTTAAATTCATATGCTTTAGTAAGTAGCCAAAAATTTAATACGATTCAGGAATTTAGCTCAATGAAAGACTTTTTTCTTTCTTGGGATACAATGATGAAGTATGAGCAAAATGAAGAAATTGTAGAAGATTATATTAGAATGAAGAATTTAGAAATGAAAAATTATTTAAAGAATCGATATCCAGAAATGGAAGCAGACGCATTAGATGTAAATGACTCTGAATTGATTTTATTTGGGGTTGCCGTTATGTTAGGTGAAGAAAATGAATTCCACTCAATAGAAGAATTAGCAGAGTCACACTCAACTATACGTTGTCTAATAGAACTAGCAATTGGATACATTGGATTACAAGATGCATTTAATGGAATTATTGGAATTTTTTCAGGCCAGATGACAGCATCAACTGCATTGGGAATTTTGAAGAAATTCATAAGAACACATTTAGGCGTTATTGCAGGAATACTATTTGTAGCAGAATTTATTGAAAACTGTTTATAAAAAAATGATTAAACTTATGCTTTATTTGAAAATAACAATAATTTCAATTTATCTTTTAATATATATATTGAAATTATTAAAATTAATATTCAATTTAAAAAAAATTAATAATAGCATTTTCGATTTCCCTACTAGAAGAGGATATCTAATTTTCTATTGCTTTTGTGTAATAATAGTATTAGCAATAGGTTTGAAATTTTATCTCGAAGATCTTAGTCCCTCTTAACCTTTGTTGGTGTTTTCCGCACCAACAAGGTTTTAAAACAACAAGTAACTTTGTTGGAGAAGAACCCTAGCTCTGCGAAACTTGTAGTTTCGTAATTTCATATTGTTGCTTCAAGCAACTTAGTAAGGCTATAAAAGCTACAAGCTTTGAAGAGCTAAAGAATTGGATTTTTAAACTATAATTTAAAATGAAAAATATTATTTTATTCTTTATTATAATTATGCTTAGCTCATGCTATAATTTGATTGCAAAAAAAGTAGGTCTAACAGATTTAGAGCCACAAATTACAAAGCTAAAACTGCATGATAAAGATGTTTATTTTTTGGGCATTATGCACCTAGGGAAAAAAGAATATTATGATAATGTAAAAATTAAAATCACAAATTTTCAAAATGAAGGATATACTTGTTTCGTAGAAGGTGCCTCTTTATTTGAAAATGGTAAAAAAATAATTGACACCATTAGTTTTAAAAAAATGAGAAAGATAACTGGTTTAGATTTTTCCAATAAATATTCTCAAATGACAGATGATATATTTAAAAAAATGGTTGAAAATTTTAAACTTCAAGATCAACCTAATTACGAAGATTTAGGTGCCAAAAACTTTATTAGAGTTGATTATAATATTAAACAATTAATTGGTTTTTTCGAAACTGAAAATACAATAGTAAAACTAGATTCTTGTGATTTGGCAACTCCTCTTGGTATTGAATTTAAGTGTAGCCAATTGAATAAAGAAACAAGGGAAAAGTTTGATAAAGAAATTTTACTAGAAAAAAGAAATAAACTATTGGTAGATTCAATTCTGAATTCAAAGCATTCAAAGATTCTTATTGTTTATGGCAAAAAACATTTAGTTGGTGTTCAAAAACTAATTTCAAATTATAATTTCCCAAAAAGTGGCTAATCAAACCATAGCTCTGTGAAACTTGTAGTTTGGTAATTTCATCTTGTTGCGTCAAGCAACTTAATAAGGTTATCAAAGCTATAAGCATTGAAGAACCTATTATAGTTTATTATTTTATTTATAAATCAACCTACACTCAATACTTTTGTGCTTCAATTATAAATAGTTTCACATGCGTTTTTTTTCAAAAGCAATTTTTTATAGTCTTACTTTTTTTAGCATTTTAGTTTTTTTCACCTCATGCAGTAATAGCAATATCAAAATAGAAGATAGCTTAAAAAAGCATTTTGATGATAATAAAGTTGAAGGCACATTTGCTATTTACAATAATGCTCAAGGCAATTTCAATATTTACAATTTAGCCCGATACAAAGATTCTAGCTTTCAACCGGCTTCAACATTTAAAATTGCAAATTCCTTAATTGGTTTACAAACAGGTAAAATTACTAATGATCAAATGATGATTCCTTGGGATGGTATAAAAAGAAAATTCGATTCTTGGAATCAAGATTTGACCATGGAGCAAGCATTTAAATTTTCAGCTTTACCTTATTATCAAGAGGTGGCAAGAAGAATTGGTCCAGCAACCATGCAAATGTGGTTAGATAGTTTAAGCTATGGTACTAAAAAAATTAACGGACCCATAGATTCTTTTTGGATTGATAATTCTTTAAAAATTACACCAGATGAAGAACTTGGGTTTGTAAAAAAACTATACTTCCATCAATTACCATTTAACAAAACCACAATGGATATTGTGAAAAAAGTGATGGTTCAAGAAAATAATAGCAATTATACTTTAGCTTATAAAACAGGCTGGGGCTATAAAGAAGATGGAAAAGCATTAGGCTGGATAGTGGGTTGGATTGAAGAAAATAAACACCCATCTTTTTTTGTGTTGAATGTTGAAGGTGCCAACGATACCAATATGTTTACAGTTCGAAAGAATATTTTAATGGCTTGCTTAACCGATTTGGGCTATTTAAAAGGAAAAAAATAAAAGATGAGTGCACTTATTGAAAAGCTTTATGCTGTTTATTTAAAACATCCTACTGTACAAACAGATACCAGAAAATTACAAGCTGGTGAAATATTTTTTGCTTTAAAAGGAGAAAATTTTAATGGCAACACATTTGCTGCAAAAGCCCTAGAATTAGAAGCTGCAGCTGTTGTAGTTGATGAAGCAGTTAATATTAAAGATGAAAGAATTTTTAAAGTAGAAAATGCTTTAGAAGCATTACAACAGTTAGCCAAGCATCATCGTCAGCAATTCAATATTCCATTTATAGCTATAACAGGTAGCAATGGTAAAACCACTACTAAAGAATTAGTAAGTACAGTTCTTGCAACTCATTTTAAAACCTATACAACAAAGGGAAATTTAAATAACCATATTGGTGTGCCTTTAACCTTATTGTCCATACAACAAGATGCAGAAATGGCTGTCATTGAAATGGGTGCTAATCATCAAAAAGAAATAGAAAGTTATTGTACTTATACATTACCAACTCATGGTTTAATTACTAATTGTGGCAAAGCACATTTAGAAGGTTTTGGTGGAGTTGAAGGTGTAAAAAAAGGCAAGGGAGAATTGTACGATTTTTTAAGAATCAATGATGGGACTGCCTTTGTATATTGGGATTTTGATTATTTACAAACCATGAGTGCAGGAATAAAAAATATTGTAAAATATGGATCAAAAGAGGGTTTGGTTACTGGAAGAGTAAAAACATCAAACCCTTTTTTAAGTGTTGAAATTACCAGTGAATTTTCATCCCCTATTATTCAAACACAATTAGTAGGAGATTATAATTTATCTAACATTTTAACAGCAGTTACTATTGGTAAATATTTTAATGTGCCCGATGAAAAAATAAAAACTGCCATTGAAAGTTATAGTCCTTCTAATAGCAGATCACAACTTATAAAAAAAGATTCTAATCAAATTATTTTAGATGCTTATAATGCTAACCCTACCAGCATGAAAGCAGTCATTGAAAACTTTGCAAATATTGAAGCTGAGCAAAAAGTTTTAATGATTGGTGGTATGATGGAATTGGGTGAAGAAAGTATTGAAGAACATCAAAAAATTATCAACTTAATTCAACAATACTCATGGAAAAATGTGGTGTTAGTAGGGGGCGATTTTAAAAACATTACTACTCCATTTTTATTTTTTAACAACTCTATTGAAGCAAAAGCTTGGTTTCAAGAACAGCAATTTTCAAATACAACCATTTTAGTAAAAGGCTCTCGAAGTACAGTAATGGAAAGGGTTGTAGAAGATTAACCTAATTGTAAAAGTGTTGCAGCAACTACACCAGCAGTTTCTGTTCTTAATCTTGTTTCACCTAAACTAACAGGTATAAATTGATGTTGAATGGCCAGTTCAATTTCATCTGGTGTAAAATCGCCTTCTGGTCCTATCATCATCAACACATCCTCAGCAATAAAATTTTGTATTACTTTTTTCTCTTCTTCTAAACAATGTGCAATGAGTTTGGTTTTTTGTTTTGCCTGATTAATGAAATCCTTTACAGTAATAGCTTCTAGCAGTTGTGGTACATAACATTGCTGACTTTGTAACATAGCAGCAATGAGAATATTTTGCATTCTTTCGAATTTAAAATGTTGCTTTTCGGTTCTTTTGCAAATGATAGGAATAATGGTTGAAATGCCTAACTCTGTTGATTTTTCTAAGAACCACTCGAACCTACTCGTGTTTTTTAAAGGAGAAATTGCTATGGCAATCTGCTTGTTTTTTGGTGGAAGTTTATTAAACTGAATTTGTTTTACTACACATGCATTTTTATGGGCATCAATAATTTCAACGGTATATAAATCTCCAATTCCACTAGTGAGTTGTAACTGTTCGCCAACTTGCATTCTTAACACACGAACACAATGTTTACTGGTTTCTTCGCTAAGTGTAAATTGTTTATTTTTTTCTTGAAGTTGGGATTGAAAAAAATAGGGAAGTTTTTTATTCATCTATACCCAAATTAGAATGGATCATCATTGTCAAGGCCTTCATCAAAATCGCCACTATTCATTTTGCTGCCTTGAACAAAAAATCTTCCACCAGGATTATTATCGCTATCTGTACCAATTGGAGATGGACCAACAGGCTTCCAAGTTCCTCCACCCATCATGCCACTAATATTGCCATCATCCCACTCTTCGAACTTTTGAATATGTAACAAAGCTCTCAACTTAATATCTTCTAATGAGCCATTTCTATGTTTAGCAATTTTAATATGTGTTAATCCTTTTGTGGTTTCATTATTCTCATCAGTATTAATTTGATGATACTCTGGCCTATAAATAAACATAACCATATCGGCATCTTGCTCAATAGCCCCAGATTCTCTTAAGTCGCTTAACTGTGGCATTTTACTTTCTTTTCTGGTTTCTAAAGCACGACTCAATTGAGATAAAGCAATGATAGGAATGTTTAATTCTTTTGCAAGAGCTTTTAAGTTACGAGAAATGGTACTAATTTCTTGTTCACGATTACCCCCTCTATCGTTTGTACCACTCATGAGTTGTAAATAATCTATAATAATTAATCCAACGCCGTGTTTGTTTACTAATCTTCTTGCTTTAGCCCTAAATTCAAAAATATTTAAAGCGGCCGTATCATCTATAAATAAAGGAGCAGTTTCTAATTTTTTTATGCCTTTGCTATGAATTTGTGCATACTCGTAATCTTCTAATTTACCACGAGAAATTTTTTCCATAGAAACTTCGCTTTCCGCACTTAAAATACGTTGTACTAATTGACTAGCACCCATTTCTAAACTAAAAAATCCAACAGCAGTTGGTCTTGTAGGATGTAAAGCAGCATTACGAGCCAAGTTTAAAGCAAAAGCTGTTTTACCTACAGAAGGACGAGCAGCCAAAATAATTAAATCAGATTTTTGCCAGCCAAAAGTTACTCTGTCAATACTATTAAAGCCACTTGTAACACCACTGATATCATCTTTTTGAATTCTAAGTTCATCAATTCTATTGATGGTTTTGGCTAAAACAGTTTGTATATCTTCAAAATTTTTCTTTAAATAATTGTTAGTGATCTTGAACATTTTAGTTTCAGTTTCATCTAACAAATCAAACACGTCTGTACTGTCTTCATAAGCATCACTAATAGTTTCACCGCTTATTTTAATGAGCTCTCGTTGTATAAATTTTTCTAAAATAATTCTGGCGTGAGCTTCAATATTAGCAGTACTTACAACCATATTAGTAAGCTTACTAATGTAGTATGGCCCACCTACAAAATCTAATTGCTCTTTTCTTTTTAATTCTTCTACAACAGTAAGAATATCAATAGGCACACCACGCTGCTGCATGTCTTGCATGGCAAGAAAAATAATTTGATGAGCTTCAACGTAGAAACATTCGGGTTTAAGATTAACGTCAATCACATTATCAAACCCACTTTTTTCTAACATTAAAGCCCCTAATACAGCTTCTTCTAAGTCTCTGGCTTGTGGTGGAATTTTACCATAAACCATTGTACTTACATCCAAACTTGTTTTTCTTTTCTTTCTATCGCGATTGGTGTTTGTCAGTTCCATCTTAAAGTATATCCTATAATATTATTAAATGATTATTGTGTTCAGTTTTGGTAACAATTTCTTAATCTGAGCGAAAATAGGAGAGTGTAAACGAAAGTATTGGTTTGTTTGTATTAAAATTTGTTAGACAGTTAATGCACATATTTTTAAGTAATTCACCACTAATTCACTTTACAATTCACAATTAATAATACATACTAACATTATACAAGGGTTTACACACATAAAAAATAGTTACCCTCTTTTTTTTCACAAAAAGACCTGCAAAAAGAAAGGTACAAAACTATTTTGGTAATTCAACAATTAACCCTATTTGTTGCACTAAAAAATTAATTAAAAAAAGTGGTTAAAATCTCTGAAAGCTACTGAAAACAAAGTTCTGAATGGTATTAAAGGGCGTTTGATGATCTACAATTTGAGCAGCTATTTTATTGAATTGGGAAGAAAATATTTTTTCCAGATTTTCTTGTGAATATTGTTGAATTGGAATACCACTACATTTTGTGGGTCCATCTTCAGAAAAAGTACCAATTATTAAATACCCCTTTGATTTTACTGTAGCAGAAACGATATTTATGTACTGATTGATTTCTGTGGTTGAAGTTAAGAAATGAAAAGCTGCTCTATCGTGCCAACAATCAAATTGTTCTTGGGGTTTAAAATTAGTAATATCTGTAACAATCCATTTTACAAGATTTGATTTTTTGCCCAAACGTTTCTTAGCTCTTTCTATTGCTGCTGTTGAAATATCAAGTACTGAAATATTTGTATAACCTAAATTCAATAATGCATCTACTAAAAAACTATCTCCTCCACCAATATCAATAATACTGGCATCTTTAGATAAGTTACATGAAGCAATATATTCTAATGATGTAGTAGGAACTGGTTGATACCAACTTACTTCATTCAATTCTTTTGTGTTGTAAATTTTCTCCCAATGTGCTTGTCTATCAAATTCACTCATGATAAAAATTATTAATAAGCTCTTGCAAACAAAACTCGTTCTTTACTTGGTTTACCACTTAAAATACAAACGCCATTTTCTTGTTCGTTGTTTAATGGAATACAACGAATGGTTGCTTTGGTAAGTTCTTTAATTTTTTCTTCAGTTTCAGGAGTGCCATCCCAATGTGCAGATACAAAGCCAGCTTTTGTATCTAGTATGTTCACAAATTCTTCCCATGTGTCAGCATTTGTAATTCGTTCATCTCTAAATTGCTTGGCTTTATTGAACATATTTAACTGGATTTCATCGAGCAATTCTTTCACATAATTAGAAATTCCATTTAAATCTACACTTGTTTTTGTTTTGGTATCTCTACGTGCAACTTCAATAACATTATTACCCAAATCTCTTACGCCAATAGCCAATCTAACAGGAACACCTTGTAATTCGTATTGAGCAAATTTCCAACCAGGACGAGCATTATCGTTATCATCATATTTTACACGAATATTCAAGTCTTTGAACTGCTTAAGCAATTCATCTACTTTTTCATCCAACATTTTCTTTTCATCAGCACTCTTAAAAATTGGCACAATCACCACTTGCAATGGAGCAATTTTTGGAGGAAGAATTAATCCATCATCATCACTATGAGCCATAACTAATCCACCAATTAAACGTGTACTTACGCCCCAACTGGTTGCCCAAACATATTCTAATTTGTTTTCTTTATCGCTAAACTTTACATCGAATGCTTTGGCAAAATTTTGTCCTAAGAAATGAGAAGTACCTGCTTGTAAAGCTTTGCCATCTTGCATTAAAGCTTCAATACAATAAGTTTCTTCTGCACCTGCAAATCTTTCATTAGCAGTTTTAATGCCTTTTATTACAGGCATAGCCATCCAGTTTTCGGCAAAATCTGCATATAAATCTAAAATCTTTTCTGTTTCAATAATGGCTTCTTCTTTTGTTGCATGTGCAGTATGACCTTCTTGCCATAAAAATTCAGCAGTACGTAAAAACAAACGAGTTCTCATTTCCCAACGAACCACATTTGCCCATTGATTAATGAGTAAGGGTAAATCTCGGTACGATTGAATCCAAGTTTTATAAGTATTCCAAATAATGGCTTCACTAGTTGGACGAACAATTAACTCTTCTTCTAATTTAGCTTCGGGGTCAACCATTAATTTACCTTCTTTTGAAGGATCGTTTTTTAAACGATAGTGTGTTACAATGGCACATTCTTTTGCAAAGCCCTCAGCATTTTTTTCTTCTGCTTCGAATAAACTTTTTGGAACAAACAATGGGAAATATGCATTTACATGACCTGTATCTTTAAACTTTTTATCCAACACATCTCTCATGTTTTCCCAAAGTGCAAAACCATAAGGTTTAATAACCATACAACCACGAACAGCAGTATAGTCTGCAAGTTGCCCTTTTAAAATTAAATCGTTATACCACTGGCTATAATCTTGTGCTCTTGAGGTTAATTCTTTTGCCATAAAAACTATTTAAAATCCTAATTACTTTTTTAATTGAACAATAAAATTGCATTAACTATACTTTGATTTCCATTAGAATAGTCCTTTTACCTTTTCTCAAATTTTTAACAAAACTTAGTTATTAAAATTTTAACTTGGTAAAGTTTTTGAATTCTATTTGTATCTGCAATGGCAGCAAATGTATGATAAGTTCAATTTCATCATTTTTAAAACTTGTTTTATGAACTATAAATTACTCATTATTACGCTTTTTTCTGTTGTGGTTTTTGCTTCTTGCAAATCTGCATACAAAAACATGCAAACTCCAGACGATTTATATTATTCACCAGCATCTGGAATAGAAGATGACAATGTAAGAGAAAATAATACAGCAAGATCAAACAATAATAACGACAGATTTTTAAGATATAAAGTTAGAAATCGTTATTTATGGGGATGCATTGATGACTATTCTTATTGGAATGATATCAGATACAACAACTGTAATTGTTATGATGGATATTATAATTGGAATACCCCTTATTTAAATAATGTTTGGAGTTGGCAAGGCTATCATTCTCCTTATTATTTTATGACTCCTTATGCAAATACTAATATTAAAACAGGCAATAGCATCAATACAAAAATTACATCCTACAACAATACCAATTTCAATAATAATAATACTAAGCAGGTAAAATCTTCTAACAATATTTCTTTACCAAGCTTTAATCCTTTCAGAATTTTTAATAGTGGCTCAACACCTAGTAGTAATGCTGGAGGCAATAGTGGAGGATTTAATAGTAAAGGAAGTAGTACAGAAAAACCAAGAACAGGAAGACCTTAATTCATCAATTTCATCAACAGCTAAAATTATTTATGAAAAAATATTTATACTTTTTTATATTGCTCTCTTGTAGTTTTTCTAAAGCACAAACACCCGATGAAGCCTTACGTTCGGCTTGGTTTACACAAAATGGAAGTGCTAGAGTAGTTGCTATAGGTGGCGTAATGGGAAGCTTAGGTGGAGATATTTCAGCGGCTAATATTAACCCTGCAGGAATTGGTTTATATAAAACAAAAGAACTGGTGTTTAATGCTGGATTACTAAATAATAATAACAATTTTAATTACAGAGATACTTTAAATAATAGTGAAAAAAATATTTTTAGATTAAGTGGGTTGGGCTTAGTCTTAGGACAAGGTGCTAAGTATACTTCAAGCAAATTAAAAAGTACAGCCTTTGCCATTTCTTTTAATCAAATTGCCAACTATCAAAACAACATAAGTTTTAAAGGGCTTAATAATTACAGTAGTTTTAGTGAACAATATTTAGAAGAATTAGTGGGTGACAAAGCAGATACTAATGCAGCTTTGAAGAATTATATTTTTGGTTCTTCGTTGGCTTTTAGAACTTATTTAGTAGATACATTAGCTGATAATACAGGCAAGTTTATTGGTTACAAAAGTTTAGTACCTATTTCTACTGGAGTAATACAAGAATATAATGCTCAAACTCGTGGTGCCTATAACGAATTGGCTTTAGCATTTGCAGGAAATTATAGCGATAAGTTTTATGTTGGAGGAACAATTGCTATACCCATCATAAGCTATAAACGAGAATTAGAATATTCAGAAAAAGATGCTACAAATAATACCAATAATAATTTTTCATCTTTTACTTATAAAGAATCTTTCCAGTCATCTGGAGTTGGTTTGGGTTTAAAATTGGGAACCATTTATAAACCTGCTGAGTTTATTCGTTTAGGATTAGCGTTTCACACTCCACAAATCATCAGTTTTAGAGATAAAATAAGGGCTTCAATGACTACCAATACTGAAGCTTATGCAGGAACCATTAGTGAAACCAGTGATGCATTAAACAGTAATAACCCTGGCGAAAGAAATTATACTTTAGTAACCCCTTATAGAGTTATTGCCAGTGCAAGCTATGTATTTAGAGAAGTAGAAAACACAAAAAAACAAAGAGCATTTTTAAGTGCCGATATTGAGTTTGTAAATTACAAAGGTGCCAGATTTTTAAAGACTGATGATGGAGGAAATTTGGTGAAGGATTACTATGAAACCCTTAACAACACTACAAAAAACACTTATAAAGGCAACTTTAATTTTAAGCTTGGTGGAGAAATAAAATTTGATCCTTGGATGTTTAGAGCAGGTGTTGCCTATTATGGAAGTCCTTATAAAGCAGAGGTTATTAATGCCGATAGATTAGTTTTGAGTGGAGGAATTGGTTATAGACATCATGGTATGTTTATAGATTTAGCCTATGCACACAACATTGTAAATGATGCTCAATTTCCTTATAGATTGAATGATAAAGCCAACACATTTGCAGTACAATCTGGCAATGTTCAAAACATTATGCTTACACTTGGTTTTAAGTTATAGTTTCTCGTAGAGGGCTCTTAATTTTTCACGAGTCATTATAGCTTCCCAGTTTTTTCCTAATGCATTTTCCCAAAGTGGTTTCATGCCAAGGCTAACATTCATCATGGTTTCAAACTGTTCATCAGTTAAGCCAATACAAATTCCTTCAGGAATATCTATGTTATTTTTTTGAACCATTTGTTTAAACTCAGCAACACCTTCTGGATAATATTCTTCTAAATGATTCATCACAATACAATTGCCAATGCCATGTTTGGTGCCTAATAAATAACTTAGACCATAACTTACGGCATGAGCAACACCAACCTGACTGTAAGCAATACTCATTCCACCAGCATAAGAAGCCATCATTAGTTTATCGTCATGTTCATCTGTCCATTCTCCATCACTTAAAAAAACTTCTCGGCATAATTGTAAAGCTTTATCGCCATAACTTTTACTAAACTCGTTTAAGTAAGTACCCGTAAGACTTTCAATGCAATGGATATAGCAATCCATACCAGTATAAAAACGCTGATTCGCTGGAGCATCTTTACATAATTCAGGATCTAAAACAATTTGATCGAAAGGCGTAAAATCGCTATTCATACCTAATTTTTTTGTTGGTCCTGTTAGCACAGTTGTTCTTGAAACTTCAGCACCTGTACCACTTAATGTTGGAATACCTACTTTATACACTCCGGGTTGTTTTACTAAATCCCAACCCTGATAATCTGCACTGCTGCCTGAGTTATTCATCATTAAAGCCACAGCTTTTGCTAAATCCATTGTGCTTCCTCCACCAATTCCAATTACTCCACTAACAGTTCCAAATTCATCTTTTAATTGTTGGGCTAAAGCATCAACTTGTTTGGTTTTTGGCTCGTAAGTAACATCTGCAAAAATGAGTTTATCGTTTTGTTGCAAAGGCACACGATTCACTAGTTCCTTTCCTTCAAAAAAATGATCTACTAAAAAAATCATGGGAGCATTAGGCTTTCGATGAGTTGCAAGAATTTCATTCAACTGATTAAAACTTCCCCGACCATAAACCACATAACCCACCATTTTAAAATTTCGAAACTGCATAAATCATTTTTTGTGTTGCAAAAATGCTGAAAAAAAAATAATGATGATGAGATATAAATGAAATGCTTCGAAATTCTATTAATTGAACACGGATTTTAAGGATTTAGATGGATTTAATTGTATTGTAAGAAATCTATATAATCCATCTCATCTGTGTCCTATTTTTTTAATTTTTTATTCCTTCTCATCAAACGCAAAAATAGAATGTCTTTGCCAATAGCTTAACTTTGCTGTATGATTATTAAATCTGCCAAGTATATAATTTCTGCACCAAGTTTCGATTTGTGTCCAAAACCTGAAAAGCCAGAATTTGCTTTTATTGGACGAAGCAATGTGGGCAAATCATCACTCATCAATATGTTGGTGAAACAGAAAAATTTAGCAAAAACTTCTTCTGCACCAGGCAAAACACAATTAATCAATCATTTTGAAATTAATGAAAAATGGTATTTGGTGGATTTACCGGGTTATGGTTATGCTAAAGTTGCTCAAAGTAGTAGAAGACGCTGGGAACAAATGATAGAAAATTATTTACGCAAACGAGAAAATCTATTAAATATTTTTGTTTTAATCGATAGCCGACACAAACCTCAGAAAATAGATTTAGAATTTGTAAATCAATTAGGCAAATGGGAGATTCCTTTTACTTTAGTTTTTACAAAATCCGATAAAGAAAAACCAGGTGTTGTAAAAAGAAATCACGACACTTTTTTAAATGAACTCAAAGAAGAGTGGGAGTTTTTACCCCAAAGCTTTATTACTAGTGCTGAAAAAAATATAGGCAGAGATGAAGTTTTGGGCTTTATTAGTGAATGTTTGAAGAAGCTTTAATTACGAATTAAGAATTACGAATTACACTGATGAAGGAAAATATTATACAACAAAAAAGTTTTCACTTTGCTATTAGAGTGGTTAATATTTACAAATATCTAATTTCAGAAAAAAAGGAATTTGTTTTATCAAAACAGCTATTACGTTCAGGCACATCAATAGGTGCAAATGTAGAAGAATCAATAGGTGGACAATCAGATAAAGACTTTCTCTCAAATATAAGTATCTCATATAAAGAAGCAAGAGAAACCGTTTACTGGTTAAAGTTACTTCAAGCAACAGATTATTTATCAGAACAAGAAGCAGAAAGCCTATTGTTTGAAGCAGAAGATATTTGTAAAATTCTAGGAAAAATTCAAATCACTCTAAAGAACCGTAATTCGTAATTTAAAATTCGTAATTATCAAGCCAATATTTCACTCAACTCTAACCAACGCATTTCTTTTTCTTCTAATAAAGTAGTTATTTCTCCAATTCTAATGCTGAGTTGATTAATTTCTTCGAAGCTCAAATTAGCATCCGCCAATTTTAATTCAATTTCTTTTTTCTCTCTTTCTAATTTGGGCATTTCTTTTTCGAGTTGCTCAAACTCGTGTTTGTCTTTAAAAGAAATTTTTTGCTTTTGTTTGGGTTGTTCAACTATAACTTGTTCTTTAAGAGTTATTGGTTGTTTTTTATTTTGCTCTTGTTCATCCAACCAAATTCTATATTGAGAGTAATTTCCAGGATAATCTTTAACCACCGCATTGCCTTCAAAAATTAATAAATGATCTACTAATTTATCCATAAAATATCTATCATGACTCACAATTACCACACAGCCTGGAAAGTCTTGCAAAAAGTTTTCTAACACTGCTAAAGTGGGTAAATCCAAATCGTTTGTTGGCTCATCTAAAATTAAAAAATTTGGATTTTTAAAAAGTATGGTGAGTAATTGTAATCGCTTTTTTTCTCCACCACTTAACGATTGTACATAGGTATATTGTTTTTCTGGAGTGAATAAAAACAGTTCTAAAAATTGAGACGCACTAATACTTCCTCCTTTGGCTAAAGGAAAATTCTCGGCTACGTTTTTTACATATTCTATTACACGAATATTGTCTTTAAACACTAACCCTTGTTGAGAAAAATTTCCAAAAACAATGGTATCACCAATATTTACTTTACCAGAATCTGGCTGCTCTAATTCTTGAATTATATTTAAAAAAGTCGATTTTCCAACACCATTTTTTCCAATAATACCAAGCCTTTCACCCTTATTGAAAGTATAATCAAATCCTTTTAAAATTTCTTTTTCGCCATAAGATTTATTTACTTTTTTAAGTTCAATTACTTTACCTCCAATCCTACTCATTTTAATTTGTAATTGCAAATGTGCATCTTCAATTTTTTGTGATGCTTTCTCTTGAATATCGTAAAAATTATCTTGTCGGCTTTTCGATTTTGTTGTTCTAGCTTTGGGTTGTTTACGCATCCACTCCAACTCTTTTCTAAACTCACTTTTTGCTTTATTTATGTTAGCTTGTTCGTTTTCGATACGAGCAGCTTTCTTATTTAAATAATTTTCGTAATTGCCTTTGTACACAAATAAATCTTCTCTATCTAGCTCCCAAATTTCATCACAAACTGCATCTAAAAAATATCTATCGTGGGTAACCATGAGCAGGGTTACATTTTCTGCTAACAAATAATTTTCTAACCACTCAATCATTTCAACATCTAAATGATTAGTAGGTTCATCCATAATAAGCAAAGTATGGTTCTCTTCAAATCCAATATCTACAAGAGTTCTAGCTAGAGCTACTCTTTTTCTTTGACCTCCACTTAATGTGCTTACTTGTTGTTGCAAGTGATGAATATTAAGTTTACCTAATATTTGTTTTACCTTAGCTTCAAAATCCCAAGCTTGTAATTCTTCCATTAAAACAATGCCATCTTGTATTGCAGCACTATTGTTTTCTTCAATAGCTAATTCATACTTTTTAATAGCATCGACTGCAGGATGTTTAGCATGAAAAATATTATCAATTATACTTTTATCTTCTTCCAAATCGGGGTCTTGTTCAAACAAAGCCACAGACACTTCTTTATTAATCCATAATTTACCTTCATCGGCAGTTTCTTTTCCTGAAAGGATTTTTAAAAGTGTTGATTTTCCAGTGCCATTTCTTGCTATTAAAGCAATTTTATCTCCCTGACTTATATGAAAAGTGATGTTTTTAAAAAGAGGAGTAATACCAAAAGATTTGGTTAATTTTTCTACCGAAACATAATGCATTGGGCAAAGATAGATTGATTGATTTTTTGCAAGTGGTAAAGTTTAGTTAACCAACATGATTTACTTTGTAATATCAATGAAATCTGAGAAAAAAATAATTGTGTTATTTGATGGTGTTTGTAATCTCTGCAATGGTTTTGTAAATTTTATTATTAAAAGAGATAAACAAGCAAGAATAAAATTTGCTCCTTTACAGGCAAATATTGCTAAAGATATTTTAACAGAACGTCAATTCAATCATCAAGAATTAAACTCTGTAGTGGTGTTAATTGATGATAAAATTTATACTAAATCTTCGGCAGCATTAATGATCTTAAAAGAACTTGGTGGAGTTTGGGCTATTTTTTATGTACTTATTTATTTGCCAAAATTTATTAGAGATTTTGTGTATAGCTTAATTGCAAAAAATAGATATAGGATTTTTGGCAAGAAAGAAACTTGCATGATTCCAACTCCAGAAATTGCTTCTCGATTTCTGTAAAAAATGATTTACATTAATTTAACATTCGAATTTAAACTTTAGAAAAAAGAGCCTGTCTATTCTATAGTTCTTGAAAAATAAATGAGTCGAGTTTTTTGAAAGTAGGAAAAAGAAATTTATTAATGTATAATTAACATTCAAACAAAAACTTGGCAAGGATTTTGGTACTATATCTTTTTAAATAAATATTCAAGATATTTATTTTTCTCATAAGCAGTTAGTTTTGGTTGAGGCCTCGATTTCCATCGGGGCCAATTTTTTTACTTCCCTAATTGAACATTCTTTAAAAATTCTACAATTCCTTTATATACTTTACTTGCTGTAAGTGTATGAAAACTAGGCTTTACTATTCTTAATTCATCTTCTATATTACTTATAAAACCCACTTCGAGTAAACAGTTAATATAATCGGTTGGTCCGCTTAAACCAAAATTAAAACTACCCACATTGCCATATTCTTTTAAACCAGTTTCTTTCATTGCTTTTAAAATGCTTAAACTCAATGGTCTAAAACCTTGATGACGATAAAACGTACCACAACCTTGAACCTCTCTATCAGCATTAGAATTTAAATGAATGCTAATTAATATATCTGGTTCTTGTTGTTGTAAAAACAATATTCTATCTTTCATTTCTAACGAAGTATCTGATTCTCTGGTCATAATCACTTTCTTTACACCCATTTTATTCAAATACTTTTTTAAAGCAAAAGCATATTTAAGGGTATAATCTTTTTCTAAAATCTTAGTATTTACTCCTTCAGCTCCTAAATTATTTCCACCATGACCAGCATCAATTGCAATTTTTAAATTTTTAATATTTAAAACAGGGGGCTGACGTTTAATTTTTATTATAAGTTGATTTTTATCGTAATGAATAGAATAACCCCAGTGATTTTTATGTTTTAACTCAATGGTTACTAGCATTACATCTTCTTCAGTTTGGGTATAATATACATTTTTTATTTCTTTTAAAGTTGATGGTAGTTGAGTAATCCAATTGGTATTGCTTTGAACACCAAATATTTCTAACTGAATTGCTGCTGGTTCAGTTTGCATCCAGGCTCTATAAGGCTTTTTAGCATCTAAGTTTACAGAAACCACATCGTAGATACTATCTGTTCCAAAAACTTTAAAATTACTGGTTAAATAAAAGGGCCATTCTTTTATGGTTGAGTCAATTTTTAGCTGTTCTTTTTCAATAAAAGCGGTTCTGTATTTTGAAAGTTGCACTTTCCATGGTGTTCTGCTGGTATCAATAACCTTAAAATTAATGCTGGTATCAATGTATCCCATTTTTGCTCCTCCTAATCTATCATCACCTAATCCATAGAGCAATGCAGGAATTTTACCTGTACTTTTTGCCCAAAATGGCTTGGTTTTAGATTGAGAAAATGAAGGTGATAAACAAATTATAACAAAAGAAAATAGACAAATTTTTTTGATTGTTGATTGCATGATTTTGAGTTTCTTGACGACAAACGAAGTTATAGATATGAAGTCTTAATTCAAATAATCTTCCCTTTTCATATTGCAATCTCTATTTTTGCGACCTAATTTTTAAGAAATGAAGTTTTACAACACTATTATTCGATATCGTTTTGCTTTAGGAATTATTGCTATTCTTTTAGCCATTTTAGTTAATGTTACATCTGGTTTTTGGCCAGCTTTTGTATTATATTTTGTTGGGGTGATTGCTCTATTCAGTCATTTTTTTATTGGCCCTCTTCGTTTAGTTCAAGAGCCTATGGAAAGAGGAGAAATTGAAGAAGTTGAAAAAATATTAAACAGTATTAAATATCCTGGATTATTGTATAAACCTGTTCGTTCTACTTACTACACTTTAAAAGGCAACTTGGCTATGATGAAACAAGATTTTGATAGTGCCGAAAAGCACCTTAAAAAAAGTAGTGAATTAGGTGCTCCAATGGCCGAAGCAGAAGGTGCCAATAAATTACAATTGGGTATGATGAGTTTACAAAAAGGAGATTTTAAACAGGGAGAAAGTTATATAAGAGCTGCAATTAGAATGGGTGTAGGAGATAAAGAAAGTGAAGCCATTGCTTTTTTAAGTATGTGCCAAATTTTTATGAATAAAAGAGAATTTAGAGCTGCTAAAGACTATTTTAGAAAAGCTAAAGCTTGTAACCCTAAAGCTAAACAAACACTTGATCAGATTAAAGAAATTGAAAAATATATTTCTAGAGTTCCTGGTTAATAAATTGATTCTTTTAAAACACTAAACCCCCAAAACTTATTCAGTAATGGGGGTTTATTTTTGTGTTGTACTTCCCTAATATGACCCTTTGATTATTTAATAATTAATATTTTTTATTTAATATTTATTGATTGATGATTGGGAGATTGATTATTTTATCATTTATCTTTCATTTATCATTTACATTTTATAATTTACCATTTACATTTCCTACTAACTACTAACTACTAACTACTAACAACTAGCTACTAGCATCTAACCACTCACTACTTGTTCTTAGTAATGATGAGTTTAGCTGGTTGATAACGTTGTCCATCTCCTTCGAGTGTAACGATGTATAATCCATCGGTAATCGTTGACTGACTCTCGGTTAAGTTGATGTTCACTTGATTATCGCCACTGTATGCTACTACTATTTGTTGCTTAACCATTCTTCCTGTTGCTGCTTCATATACTTTAAGTACTAATGGTTGTGATGAGTTGCTGTTGAACTTAGCACTAAATCTGCCATTGCTCGGATTTGGATAAATACCAATCTGCTCTACCACCACCTCGGTTGGGATATCGTTATTGATAAATCTTACCTTGCTCATGTTCACACTCATCACTGCAGCATTTCCTGTTGGATTGATAAAGCTGAAGTTTACCGCTATGATATCATCTGCTTTGATCGCTGCACTATACTTAGGTGATTTGAACTGACTCATACTGATTTTGTATTCTTTGTCTACTCCATCTACACTCATCGTATAACTATACTGATCATCCCAGTTGGTAATACCTTTTTTCACTAGCGTTACTCTTACATTAGTAGTGCCTACTGCATTTACATTGAACTTAAGGTCTTGGTAAGCCGTTACATCTTGCTCTAAGCCTCCACCCATCATCGTTTTGTAAATGCTGATGTAGTTCTTCGTAGTACCTACCATCTCTACATTTCTCATGAGTCTGTACTCATTCGATTTGCTGGTATAGTTACCTTCATTGATCACGTTGAACTTGTTAATCGTGGTCTTGGTCTTATCATAATCTAAACTCCAAGTACCGTCTGCTAAGTATACTAAATCGGTTAACTTGTTGTTTAAGTAAACATACATACTGCCTTCATAGTAATCTTTCACTGGTACAGTTAAAGTACTGGTACCATTGGCTTTTACTGTAAATGGTATGTTTCTAGTGGTGGTATTAGCATGCTCATTGGCTTTCTCTTCTATTCTAAAGTATCCAGATGTATTGGTGGTATTGTTTTGTATGGTTAAGGTTAAATCAGTGGCTCTTCTGTTGCCTTTGCTGATATAAGCTTTTGGAAGATCGGCACTCGTTACACTGTTCACCCCACCATTGTTTTGTAACTTGGTGATAATGTCTTGTGCCATCGCTTCTACCATATCATAACTGATCGCCCATAACTGGAAGTTGTATAACTTCTCATCCGGTTGATAGTTATCCGTAAACCAATTGCTCTGTAAACTAATCGTGCTTCTATTGGCTGCTGTACCTGCACTTAAATTCACTGCAAACTCTATCTCGCCAGTTCTTTGTTTAATCTTATAGGCCATTAAACTATATCCATTCACTACTATGTTCTTCACCTCTAACAACTCGGCTCCTTTTAATCTATCACAAATTGGTTTGGTGTGGTTGTAAACATCGCCTAGTGTCTTGGTTCCAAATGCTACTGCTTTGGTTACTCCTCCTTGGGTATAGTCTACTGCTAACACTTCTACTGCATTGGTAAAGTTGATTAAATCTACCGGTGTGCTGATATAAGCTGCATTGGTATTGTTGACTGTGGCTGGTACTAAATTGCTTAAAGTAAGATCGTTTGGCCCGTTTACTATGGCTCCACTTTGGGTGAACTTAGTGCTGTTGTTATAACCATTCACCTCTGCTACACTGTTCACAGCATTGCCATATAATCGCTTGCTGATTACATCGCCTAAGGTCTTACTTTCTACTCCTCCTCCGCCACCACCACTTACATTGCCACAAGTGTCAATCAATACTAAGGTTACAATACTATCGCATCCATATACATTGGTTAACTTGCTCGTATAGGTTCCTGCTGTGGTATACACTTGCCCATTGAATAAATGATTGCAAGTGTGACAGAAGTTTACATACACCGTACTGCTGCTCGTTGGTTTTAAACTCACCACCTTGGCCGCTGAACTGTTACTGCAACCTCCATTGGTTACTGTTACTGTATAACTACCTGCATTGCCTGTAGTGTATTGCTGGCCTGTAGCCCCTGCTATCAGTACCCCATCTTTATACCATTGATTACCTGTGGCTGATGATGAGTATAAAGTAATACTGCTACCTGCACACATATACGTTGGCCCACTTGTAGCTATCGTTGGTACAGCTGGCGTATTGATTACTGAGACTACTTGCGTTACTGTTGCACTGCAGCCTGATGCATTAGTTACTGTGTAACTGATCATCGTGCTGCCTGCTGATATACCTGTAATTTGTCCTGTTGCTGCATCTATTGTTGCTACACTCGTATTGCTACTGCTCCATACGCCTCCTGGTGTGGCACTGCTTGCTGTAGCTGTTGCTCCTGTACAAATACTTACTGCACATGCTATTGGCGATACCACTGGCTTGGCTTCTACACTCACTGCCTGTGTCGCTATGCCACTGCAACCATTGGCGTTGGTTACTGTGTAGCTTATCGTTGTTGTGCCTGATGCTATTGCTGTTACTGTACCTGTTGAAGCATTGATGGTAGCTACTGATGTATTACTGCTGCTCCAAGCTCCTCCTGATGTGGCATTGCTAAACGTTGCTACTGCTCCTACACATAATATCGGATTACCCGCTATAGCACTTAAGCTTGGTAAAGCATTAACCGTAACTGTATAAGTTACTGTCTTGCTACAACCTGCTGTATTGGTTACTGTATAGCTTATCGTTGTTGTGCCTGAAGCTACTGCTGTTACTTGGCCTGTGCTTGCATTTATCGTTGCTACTGTTGTATTGCTGCTTGTCCAAACACCTCCTGCTGTGGCATTGCCTAAAGTGGTTTGCTGACCTACACATAAACTGCTTGAACCCGTAATTGGACTCACCGTAGGATAAGCACTTACAGTTACCACAGTTGCTGATGCTGCACTTGAACTACAGTTATTAGCATTGGTTACCGTTACACTATAACTGCCTGAACTATTTACTGTATAAGTTTGAGCTGTTGCTCCTGATATCGCTACACCATCTTTATACCATTGATTGCCGGTGGTAGATGATGAACTTAACGTTACACTGCCTCCCACACAAAGACTCGTTGGCCCTGAGGCTGTAATCGTTGGTACCGGTGGATAAGCATGTACTGTGATCGTTTGTGTTACTGTGGTGCTGCAACCATTGGCATTGGTTACTGTATAACTTACTACCGCTGTGCCTGGTGCTACTGCTGTTACTACTCCTGTGCTACTAATTGTAGCTACACTCGTATTGCCACAGCCCCATACTCCACCTACTGTTGCACTGCTTAAAGTAATGCTTTGTCCTACACAAATATTACCTGAACATGAACAGTTCATCGTAATTGGCGATACCGTTGGACTATCATATACACTAATATCTTTGGTTACTGAACTTGTGCAACCATTGCTATTGGTATAAGTATAGGTAATCGTTGCTGTGCCTGATGACACCCCTGTTACCTGACCTGTACTGCTAATCGTTGCTACTGCTGTATTGCTACTGCTCCAAACTCCCCCTATCGTTGGATTGCTTAAAGCAATATTAGACCCTACACATACTATCGCTGCTCCTGCTATCGGACTTAATACAGGGTTCGCATGTACCGTAATATTCTTAGTTACCGTAGTTGTACAATTATTGCTATTCGTTACTGCATAACTAATCGTTGTGCTGCCTGCCGCTATCGCTGTTACCTCTCCTGTGGTAGCATTAATCGTTGCTACTGCTGTATTGCTGCTGCTCCAAGTACCTCCTGTCGTTGCATTACTTAATGCAGTAGTTAATCCCACACATACACCTGCATTGCCTGTAATAGCTGCTACTGTTGGATTGGCATTGATGGTGATATCTTTCGTTACTACTGTTGTGCAGTTATTACTGTTTGTTACTGTATAACTTATCGTTGCTACTCCTGCTGATACGCCTGTTACAACTCCTGTTGTTGCATTAATAGTGGCTATAGCTGTATTACTGCTACTCCAAGTGCCTCCTGATGTTGTGCTGCTTAATACTGTTGTATTGCCTACACACACATTGCTATTGCCTGTAATGGCTGCTACCGTTGGATTGGCATGTATCGTAATATCTTTTGTTGCTGTTGTGGTGCACCCATTGGCATTGGTTACCATATAACTGATTGTAGTCGTACCTGATGATACTGCTGTTACTAATCCACTGTTAGTAATCGTTGCTACTGCTGTATTGCTACTGCTCCATACACCGCCTGCCGTAGCATTGCTTAAGCTGATACTGCCTCCTACACAAGCACTACTATTACCTGTAATAGCTGCTACTGTTGGATTGGCATGTACCGTTACATCTTTAGTTACCGTTGTACTACAGTTGTTAGCATTGGTAACCGTATAACTGATGGTTACTGTACCTGCTGTTACTGCTGTTACTTGTCCTGTGCTTGCATTGATAGTGGCTATCGATGTATTGCTACTGCTCCATACACCGCCTGCTGTGGCATTGCTTAATGTAATCGCTGATCCTACACATACTCCTGCATTGCCTGTAATAGCTGCTACTGTTGGATTAGCGTTCACAGTAATATCTTTAGTCACAGTTGTTGTACAACCATTGGCATTGGTTACTATATAACTCATCGTTACCGTGCCAGGTGTTACTGCTGTTACCATACCTGTTGTTGCATTAATAGTGGCTATCGCTGTATTGCTACTGCTCCAAGTGCCTCCATTTGTTGCACTACTTAATGTCATTGTTGCCCCTACACATACAGCATTACTACCTGTAATCGCTGCCACTACTGGATTAGCATGCACCGTTACATCTTTAGTTGCCGTTGTTGTACAACCGCTACCGTTAGTTACTGCATAACTGATTGTTACCATGCCTGCTGATACACCTGTTACCATACCTGCACTATTAACAGTAGCTATCGATGTATTGCTACTGCTCCATACGCCGCCTGTTGTTGTATTGTTTAATGTAATCGTTGATCCTACACATACATTATTATTGCCTGTAATGGCTGCTACTGCTGGATTAGCAGAGATGGTTACATCTTTTGTTACCGCTGTACTGCAACCTGCTGCATTCGTTACTGTATAACTTATCGTAGCTGTACCTGCTGATATGCCTGTAACTACTCCTGATGTATTTACTGTTGCTACTGCTGTATTGCTACTGCTCCAACTTCCACCTGCCGTAGCATTGCTTAAAGTAGTCGTTGATCCTACACAAGCACTAGTAGTACCTGTAATAGGACTTACCACTGGATATGCATATACCGTTAACACTTGGGTTACAGTTGTACTGCAACCATTGCTACCGGTTACTGTATAGCTAATCGTTGTGCTGCCTACGCCTACCGCTGTTACAATACCATTGCTGGTAATTGTCGCAACACCAGTATTACTACTATTCCATACGCCTCCACTTGTATTATTAGTTAAAGTACTGATACTGCCTATACATACATTGAACTGGCCTGCAATCGGACTTACTACAGGGTTAGCCTTCACCGTGAAGTTGTACGTTACCGTTGTGCTACATCCATTGCCATTGGTTACCGTATAACCGATGATTGTTGTGCCTGCCGACACGCCTGTTAATACTCCCGTATTACTATTGATGATGGCTACACTTGTATCACTGCTACTCCATACTCCTCCTACCGTATTATTGCTAAACGTTACACTGCCCCCTACACAAGTATTGGTCTTACCATTTATAGGGTCTACTGTTGGATTACCATATACCGTTACCGTATAATACACCACTGCACTGCATCCTGCACCACTGGTTACCGTATAACTTATCGTTGATGTACCCGGTGCAATACCTGTTACTTGTCCCGTTGTTGCATTAACCGTCGCTACACCTGTATTGCTACTACTCCAAACTCCTCCACTTGAACTGTTGCTTAAAGTTGTTGTTTTACCTACACAAGTACTATTTGTACCCGAGATAGGACCTAATACCGGATTGGCATGTACCGTTATGCCTAACGTCGCAGTGCCCACACAACCATTGCCATCAATTACCGTATAGGTAATCGTAGTATTGCCTGCTGATACCGCTGTTACCACTCCTGTACTGCTATGAATCGTTGCTACACCCGTATTACTACTGCTCCAAGTGCCTGATGCTGTATTATTAGTGAATGTGGTAGTATTACCTACACATAAATTATTATTGCCTCCAATAGGATCTACTACTGGTCTGCCATTTACTGTTACACTTCTTGTTACTACAGTACTGCAACCATTACTATTGGTTACCGTATAGCTAATAATAACACTACCCGCTGATACCCCCGTTACTACGCCTGTATTAGGATGAACCGTCGCAATACCAGGATTGCTACTGCTCCATACACCTCCATTAGGACTACTGCTTAACGCAATACTACTGCCTGCACATACACTGCTATATCCCGTAATAGGATCTACAACAGGATAAGCATACACATTCACCACTTTTGTAGAGGATGTACTGCAACCATTACTGCCCGTTACCGTATAACTCATCGTGGCCGTACCCGCTGATATCCCTGTTACCACTCCACTACTATTGATATTGGCTACACTCGTATTACTACTTGTCCAAATACCCCCACTCGTACTACTACTCAATACTGTTGTTTGTGCTACACAAATATTACCATTGCCCGTTACCGGACTTACTAATGGCCCAGCATTCACAGTAACTAATTGACTTACCGTCGTACTACAACCATTACCATCCGTTACCGTATAACTAATCAGTGCTGTACCCGCCGCTACACCCATCACCACGCCTGTACTGCTGTTAACTGTGGCTACTGACGTATTATTACTGCTCCAAACTCCTCCACTCGGACTGCTCGTTAAATAGGTTGTACTGCCCACACAAGTGGTTGGATTACCTCCTATTGGACTCACCACAGGATTAGCATACACCGTAAAGCTTACACTCGATGATGTACTGCAACCATAATTATTGGTTATCGTATAACTAATCGTCACTGTTCCCGCTGACACCCCTAATACCTGACCATTAATATTCACCTTCGCTATACTCGTATCTCCACTAATCCACACTCCTCCACTACTCATAGTATTTAAATTGCTTACACTGCCTACACAAGTACTTAAAACACCCGTTATTGGAGCAACTACAGGCGATGCATAAACTGTAACAGTTTTTGTTTGAGTAGTCGTTATCGAATTAACTGTTCTGGAATAACTAATCGTTACTACACCCTGAGAAATACCCGTTACAACTCCACTACCGTTTACTGTGGCTACAGAAGTGTTACTACTGCTCCATACGCCTCCACTCGGACCACTCGCCAAGCTAATTGTTTTACCAACACATACCTGATCATTACCACTAATAGGTAGTACATAAAATGTAACACTTACAGAATCTTGTACACTAGCACAATTTACAGGTGTTAGCTTATCACATAACTCATACGTTACCCCATAGTTACCTGGTGGAGTTCCCGGTGCTACATGTACTGCTCCTGTACTCGGATTTAATGTAATCCCTGGTGGCCATACACCAACCTGGGATATAGTTGAATTACCACTCGGACCCAAGGTCGCAGGATGACCATTCACCTCATCATTTACCGTTACATCTGGTATCGCTATACCACCAGTCTCAGGGGCTGTGCCCTTGTCTTGAACTGGTTCCACAGCTGGGAAAACTTTTATTGTATCTACTGTAGTAGCACAATTTACAGGTGTTAGCTTATCACATAACTGATAGGTTACTGGGTAATTACCTGGTGTAGTACCTGGTACTACATTTATAGAACCATTACTGGTATTTAATGTAATGCCTGTTGGCCATGTACCTACTTGAGCTATCGTTGAATTAACAAATGTACTTGGTGCAGTATTCGTACTATCATTACTCAGCACATTAGTAATCGCTATACCGCCGGTTGCAGATGAAACACTGCCGTTTTCAGGATTAGGTTTAATTACAGCTGTTATATTAACAGTTATTGTTGTGGTTGCACAATTTGCTGGAGATAGCTTATCGCATAACTGATAAGTTAATGGATAACTACCTGGTGTGGTGCCGGGAGCAACATTTACTGCTCCTGTACTCGGATTTAATGTAATCCCTGATGGCCATGTGCCAACAGGTGTTATAGTTGAATTAGTTGGGGTACTTGGATGTCCATTAGTACTATCATTGACCATTATATTTGGAATCGCTGTACCTCCGGTTGTAGGTATAGTTCCATTATCTGGCTTAGGATTAATTACAGGTGTAACCTTAACCGTATCTACTGTTGTAGCACAATTTACAGGTGTTAGCTTATCACATAACTGATAGGTTACTGGGTAATTACCTGGTGTAGTGCCCGGTACAACATTTATAGAACCATTACTGGTATTTAATGTAATACCTGTTGGCCATGTGCCTACTTGTGCTATGGTTGAATTAACAAATGTACTTGGTACACCATTGGTACTGTCATTGCTCAGCACATTAGTAATCGCAATACCACCGGCTGCAGAAGTAACTGTGCCATTTTCAGGATTTGGTTTAATTACCGGTGTTACTTTTATTGTATCTACTGTTGTAGCACAATTTACAGGTGTTAGCTTATCACATAACTGATAGGTTACTGGGTAATTACCTGGTGTAGTACCTGGTACTACATTTATAGAACCATTACTGGTATTTAATGTAATGCCTGTTGGCCATGTACCTACTTGAGCTATCGTTGAATTAACAAATGTACTTGGTGCAGTATTCGTACTATCATTACTCAGCACATTAGTAATCGCTATACCGCCGGTTGCAGATGAAACACTGCCGTTTTCAGGATTAGGTTTAATTACAGCTGTAATATTAACAGTTATTGTTGTGGTTGCACAATTTGCTGGAGATAGTTTATCACATAACTGATAAGTTAATGGATAACTACCTGGTGTGGTACCAGGAGCAACATTTACTGCTCCTGTACTCGGATTTAATGTAATCCCTGATGGCCATGTGCCAACAGGTGTTATAGTTGAATTAGTTGGGGTACTTGGATGTCCATTAGTACTATCATTGGCCATTACATTTGGAATCGCTGTACCTCCGGTTGTAGGTATAGTTCCATTATCTGGCTTAGGATTAATTACAGGTGTTACTTTAACTGTATCTACTGTTGTAGCACAATTTACAGGTGTTAACTTATCACATAACTGATAGGTTACTGGGTAATTACCTGGTGTAGTGCCCGGTACAACATTTATAGAACCATTACTGGTATTTAATGTAATACCTGTTGGCCATGTGCCTACTTGAGCTATCGTTGAATTAACAAATGTACTTGGTACACCATTGGTACTGTCATTGCTCAGTACATTAGTAATCGCTATACCACCGGCTGCAGAAGTAACTGTGCCATTTTCAGGATTTGGTTTAATTACCGGTGTTACTTTTATAGTATCAACCACACTTGCACAATTTGCCGGTGTTAACTTATCACATAACTGATATGTCACAGGATAATTTCCAGGTGTAGTGCCTGGTGCAACTGTAACAGCACCTGTATTTGGGTTTAAAGTTATTCCTGAAGGATAAGTTCCTACAGGTGAAAGAACTGAATTGCCACTTGGACCTAATGTTGCAGGATTACCATTTACAATATCATTGCTTACCACATTTGGAATGGCTGTACCTCCTGTTGTAGGTGCTGTTCCATTTTCAGGATTTACGATAATTGCAGGTGTAACTTTTATGGTGTCAACCACACTTGCACAATTTACAGGTGAAAGTTTATCGCATAATTGATAAGTTACTGGATAATTGGCTGGAGCAGTTCCAGCTACAACATTAATCGCACCTGTTGTAGTATTTAATGTTATGCCTGTTGGCCATGTGCCAACTTGAGAAATTGTTGAATTGCCACTTGGTCCTAATGTTGCTGGATTTCCGTTTACCAGATCATTGCTAGTTACATTTGGAACAGCTGTTCCTCCTGTGTTCGATGTCACAGTTCCATTTTCTGTTACAGGGTTAATTACCGGCGTTACAAAAACAGTATCAACTACACTTGAACAATTTGTTGGAATAAGCTTATCACATAATTGATAAGTTATTGGATATTTTCCAGGAGTCTTACCTGGTGCAACAGTAACAGCTCCAGTTGACGTATTAAGAGTTATTCCTGAAGGATAAGTGCCTACAGGACTGATGGTAGCATTTCCACTTGGCCCTAGAACAACTGGGTCTCCATTAATATCATCATTAGATGTTACATTAGTTATTGCAGTGCCTCCAGTTGCAGGAACTGTACCATTTTCTGTGATAGCATTTACTGAATAATTATCAGGTTTAAGAATTGTAATATAAACTTTTGCTGTATCACACTCGCTTGGAGCTGTTGGACAAGGACCACTATTCGGAGATGGTGCATCACAAATAATATATTGAAATGAATCTATTCCTAAGAAATTGAAATTAGGAGTATATTTTATTTGACCATTTGCTTGAACACTAATTGTTCCATTAGCAGGTTGTAATATACCAGCTGTTAATGAAACATTTAATGGATTATTATCAGGGTCTGTATCATTCGATAAAACATTAATGTATGCATCAATATTTAAAGTTCCATTTGACTGATCATCATTAGCAATTGGTTTTTGATTTATAGGTGATGGGTTAATGGTAATGACAACATTTCCATTAACACATTGTTGAGGGTTACCATCATCGCATATTCTGTAAATGAATGCATCAGTTGGTCCACTAAAACTATTGTTGGGAGTATATTGAATTTGGCTACCCACTAAAACCGCTGTACCATTCGAAGGCTGAGTTACAATTGAAACAGTTAATACTCCATTTTCTGGATCAGTGTCATTTGCTAAAACATTTATTAAAACTGGTTGACATTGATTTGCAGTAACATTATCTGTATTTGCAACAGGTGGTTGATTTGTAATAGTAATAATTACTATAGCTGTATCGCACAAAGGAGCTGGAGCACAATTTGGTGCACTTGTTTCACAGATTTGATAAATTAATGTATCTGTACCTGTATAGTTTGCATTAGGTGTATAAACAATATTATTTCCTACAACAACTGCTAGTCCATTGTTGGTATTTCTTGTAATAACAGGGGCTCCAGTACCTGGGCCATCTGTATCACTATCATTAGCTTTTACATTAATACTTATAGATGTATTAGAAGGTGTAGAAACCAAATCTTTATTTGCTAATGGCCCAATATTAGTCATTAATATTGTTACAGTAGAAGTATCTGCCAATCCTCCATTATCAATTATTCTATATTTAAAAGTTGTATAGTCTGCTAAAGTTGAATTTGGTGTGAAAATGATATAATTTCCTGGTCCAGAACCCGATAAAGTCGCGGTTCCTCCAGTTACTGTTCCAATTATACCTGTGATTTCTATTGGATTTCCATCAGGATCCAAATCATTATTTAATACAAAAATATTTTTTGCAGTATTAGATGGAGTTGTTGCTGTATCTGGATTTGCTAATGGTGCTCTATTTGGAATAGCTACACATGATATAGGTAAAGCATAAGTAATGGTAAATACTGGTCTATAAGAGCTCGAACTATTTTCATTTAAAGCAAAATGTAACCTTTTGTCAACTTGTGCATTAGCAATCGTTTGTGCTAATAATATTCCACGATTTGTTGAAGTGTCATTTTGCCAATTTGTTACAGCACTTGTTACGTCAAAAGATAATTTACATCCATTACAAGCATTTCCACTTGAAGAACTAATTCTTGTGGCCTGAATAGAAGATAGAGGAGTTGAAATGATATCGCCTCCTGGATTAGTCCATGAATTGCTTGATGTTCTTTTATTCCAAGTAACACCAGATTCTGTCCAATTAGGATTTCCATTAATCTGGTATGTAGATAATGATAAAGAGGTATTATCTCCGCCTACAACTGTATACTCTAGTTTAGCACTAGTAATAATTGCATTTGCAGGAATTTGACTTCTAAAAGTTGCATTTGGAATTTGTGTAACAATTCTTTTTCTATAACTTATTTTCTTACCAACATAACCAACTGTGTTTGATCCATAGTTATTTGAATTATATTTTTCATAAATCCAACTGTCAATCGTTGATAAAGTTGTTGTAGTTGGCGAGCCCAAATCATAAGACTTATATTGACCGTTCGGACATGCATCGTCTACTATATTAAAATATACTTTCGCAGTGCTACAAATTCCTTTTTCGTTACAAATTTTATAAGTTAAAGAATCTTGGCCTGAAACATCAGTATTATTTACATAGGTTATAGACGAATCTAAATTAATACTCGCTTTTCCTTTAACTGGGTTTTGTATAATTGTTACTGAAAGTGGCAACCCTGTTGGATTGTGATCATTTGTTCTAACATCAAAAGTAATAGGCTGATCTTCGTTAATTTGAATAAAATCGTTAATTGCATTAACCGATGCTACTATACAATCGTAATTATTAATCAACATACCATCTACTCTTAAATCTGCACTACCCGATGTTCTGTAAATAATCAAATATCTTAACCCACTAGAAGGAAGATTAAATTCTTGAGAGGTTTCAATTTCAAAATTTCCATTAGTAACCGTACCAATTAATGTACGTTGTCCGCCATTTGTAGTTCTGCTATAAACGGCTCCGGTAACTGTAGTGTTATCTCCAGATGCTAATGTGACTTCAATTTTTTTGTTAGATCCAAAGCTTATTAAACTGCCAAAATCTAAAACTAAAGAATCAGAGGCTGAATTTAAAACTGCATATGATAATGGGTCTGAAGGATCATAATAACTATTAAATGAACTAGTAGGATTAGTTACCGAGTTGTTGGTTTGTGCAATGGCAGTATCTTGACTAGCAACACCCCAAGTAAAGCCTGGATAACAACCATAAACATCTGGAGTTCCAATTCCTATTGTAATATTTGCTGTGTCGCATAAACTTGCACCACAAACCCTATATTGTGCCATTGCTACCCCAGTAAAGCCTGGTGCTGGAGTATATGATACTGTTGTACCATTTGTTGTCCATGTACCATTAGCAGGATTTAAAATATTTGTTACTGTTAATGGTCCTCCATCTGGATTAACATCATTATTTAAAACATTAACAACAACTGTTGCATTATTTAAACCACATTCTGAAAACAATGTAGCTCCATCATCTGTAGCAATCGGTTTTCTTGGGCCAGGAATAATGTTTACACAAAATGAAACAAATGAAACTCTACCACAGTTATCAGTAACTTTACAAGTAATTACACATTTTGTTGTATTGGTTACAGTTGGTGGAGTATAAACAGGATTTGCAATGGTTGCATTCGAAAAACTTCCTCCACAAGTAGACGTCCATTGATAAGTAAAAGTACTGCCAGGACTAGCAGAGCTAACACTTACATTAAAATTATATGTTGAGGTACTAGATAAGGTTTGACCATCGCTTATACCAGAAGCAATAATTTGAGGTGCTTTATCTCTGCTTGCAAAAAAACTAAAGTTTAAAAATGCTCTCTGTGCTGCAATTTGTGCTGCAGAACTTCCGCTTACATCATGAGCACCTTCAAACATTACATAACCCCTATTAGGATCATCAAAGCCTCTTCCATATACCAAAGATGCAGCAACATTGCCAGTAGCATAATTAGGACTAGAAACATTTTCTTGTGTTGGATCGTAAACTATAATTTTAGCTCCAGGATTCCAACGAGTGGCTCCTCCAGCATTTGATGGTTGTAAAGGTATATAAACTTGTTCTGCACCATTTTGTTGTGCAGCATCTATAGAACCCATATACTGAGCAATAGGATCACTGAAATATTTATTTATGTATGGTTCTGATCCATCTTTATGATTGTTAGAAAGTATTAAAGTATTTTCTGGCCAAGGTGTAGGTGTTATTTTTGAATTTCGTGTAGATAAGAAATTCATTTGTTGAGAAGAATTGCTTGGATTAATTGAATTTGACAATGTACTCCCAGCTCTACAACCTACCCATATTGCACCCTTATTAGTTAAATTCCAAAAATATAAATTGCTATGTGTAGCCCATGTTGGATCTGCATGAGGCATTACATAAATATCATCACAGTTATTTAATGCTTGAGGATCTTTAAAATAATATGAGTTTGGGAAAAGCGTGTTTGTAATACCTGCATTTTTAATAAACTTTTCAGCTATACTACCATTCTTTGAGTCTAATGCCCAACGAGGAGCACTAGTTAAGGTTTCTGTAACATCTACCGTTAAAGGCGATATTGTGGTTACAAAATCTACACCCTGACCTGCCCAATATGAAATTCTTGCCTGAACTGCTGAACTTAAATATTCTTGAGGAATAATAAAAGTTCCACCCTTGAACGCTCTGGAATTATATACAAAATCATTACCGTCTTTTACTTTCCCTTGTGCAATTACCCATTTAATTGGCACTTGATGATTTCGTATTAAATCATAAATAGCACCGTATGGTTTTAGGGCATTATTAATGGTTTGGGGCGACTTACCCATGTCTATTATCAACGAACCTGTTGAAAATGTTTCATTAGCAGCTACTGCCGTTATACTTGTGGTACAACACAAACCCAGTATCAACAGCATTCTGCTTAAATACTTTACTGGCTTAGCTTTAAATGAGATAATAGACACACCTTTTTTAGACAATTGTAAAAAAGGCAATACTACTAATAGTAGCATTTTTACTGCGGTAGGATAATTTCCCAGGGTTTGATTATTCATATTTCAGGGTATTACATATGAATATCGAGAAATCAAAAAGCTCATTTTTATGCCTTCGATAAATCGATATCTTGTTTTATACAGATTACGTCAAACATTGTAACGTTATTAGAAGTTGAATTATTGTATCAACTAATTAAATGTTAAAAACTTGAATACCTTTTTTCATGAAGCAGCCTCCAAATTAATTTGGAGGCTGCTTTGTTTTTTAATCGTTATTATCCCTAATATGACCCTTTGATTATTTAATAATTAATATTTTTTATTTAATATTTATTGATTGATGATTGGGAGATTGATTATTTTATCATTTATCTTTCATTTATCATTTACATTTTATAATTTACCATTTACATTTCCTACTAACTACTAACTACTAACTACTAACTACTAACAACTAGCTACTAACTTCTAGCCACTAGCTACTAACCACTCACTACTTGTTTTTAGTAATGATGAGTTTAGCTGGTTGATAACGTTGTCCATCTCCTTCGAGTGTAACGATGTATAATCCATCGGTAATCGTTGACTGACTCTCGGTTAAGTTGATGTTCACTTGATTATCGCCACTGTATGCTACTACTATTTGTTGCTTAACCATTCTTCCTGTTGCTGCTTCATATACTTTAAGTACTAATGGTTGTGATGAGTTGCTGTTGAACTTAGCACTAAATCTGCCATTGCTCGGATTTGGATAAATACCAATCTGCTCTACCACCACCTCGGTTGGGATATCGTTATTGATAAATCTTACCTTGCTCATGTTCACACTCATCACTGCAGCATTTCCTGTTGGATTGATAAAGCTGAAGTTTACCGCTATGATATCATCTGCTTTGATCGCTGCACTATACTTAGGTGATTTGAACTGACTCATACTGATTTTGTATTCTTTGTCTACTCCATCTACACTCATCGTATAACTATACTGATCATCCCAGTTGGTAATACCTTTTTTCACTAGCGTTACTCTTACATTAGTAGTGCCTACTGCATTTACATTGAACTTAAGGTCTTGGTAAGCCGTTACATCTTGCTCTAAGCCTCCACCCATCATCGTTTTGTAAATGCTGATGTAGTTCTTCGTAGTACCTACCATCTCTACATTTCTCATGAGTCTGTACTCATTCGATTTGCTGGTATAGTTACCTTCATTGATCACGTTGAACTTGTTAATCGTGGTCTTGGTCTTATCATAATCTAAACTCCAAGTACCGTCTGCTAAGTATACTAAATCGGTTAACTTGTTGTTTAAGTAAACATACATACTGCCTTCATAGTAATCTTTCACTGGTACAGTTAAAGTACTGGTACCATTGGCTTTTACTGTAAATGGTATGTTTCTAGTGGTGGTATTAGCATGCTCATTGGCTTTCTCTTCTATTCTAAAGTATCCAGATGTATTGGTGGTATTGTTTTGTATGGTTAAGGTTAAATCAGTGGCTCTTCTGTTGCCTTTGCTGATATAAGCTTTTGGAAGATCGGCACTCGTTACACTGTTCACCCCACCATTGTTTTGTAACTTGGTGATAATGTCTTGTGCCATCGCTTCTACCATATCATAACTGATCGCCCATAACTGGAAGTTGTATAACTTCTCATCCGGTTGATAGTTATCCGTAAACCAATTGCTCTGTAAACTAATCGTGCTTCTATTGGCTGCTGTACCTGCACTTAAATTCACTGCAAACTCTATCTCGCCAGTTCTTTGTTTAATCTTATAGGCCATTAAACTATATCCATTCACTACTATGTTCTTCACCTCTAACAACTCGGCTCCTTTTAATCTATCACAAATTGGTTTGGTGTGGTTGTAAACATCGCCTAGTGTCTTGGTTCCAAATGCTACTGCTTTGGTTACTCCTCCTTGGGTATAGTCTACTGCTAACACTTCTACTGCATTGGTAAAGTTGATTAAATCTACCGGTGTGCTGATATAAGCTGCATTGGTATTGTTGACTGTGGCTGGTACTAAATTGCTTAAAGTAAGATCGTTTGGCCCGTTTACTATGGCTCCACTTTGGGTGAACTTAGTGCTGTTGTTATAACCATTCACCTCTGCTACACTGTTCACAGCATTGCCATATAATCGCTTGCTGATTACATCGCCTAAGGTCTTACTTTCTACTCCTCCTCCGCCACCACCACTTACATTGCCACAAGTGTCAATCAATACTAAGGTTACAATACTATCGCATCCATATACATTGGTTAACTTGCTCGTATAGGTTCCTGCTGTGGTATACACTTGCCCATTGAATAAATGATTGCAAGTGTGACAGAAGTTTACATACACCGTACTGCTGCTCGTTGGTTTTAAACTCACCACCTTGGCCGCTGAACTGTTACTGCAACCTCCATTGGTTACTGTTACTGTATAACTACCTGCATTGCCTGTAGTGTATTGCTGGCCTGTAGCCCCTGCTATCAGTACCCCATCTTTATACCATTGATTACCTGTGGCTGATGATGAGTATAAAGTAATACTGCTACCTGCACACATATACGTTGGCCCACTTGTAGCTATCGTTGGTACAGCTGGCGTATTGATTACTGAGACTACTTGCGTTACTGTTGCACTGCAGCCTGATGCATTAGTTACTGTGTAACTGATCATCGTGCTGCCTGCTGATATACCTGTAATTTGTCCTGTTGCTGCATCTATTGTTGCTACACTCGTATTGCTACTGCTCCATACGCCTCCTGGTGTGGCACTGCTTGCTGTAGCTGTTGCTCCTGTACAAATACTTACTGCACATGCTATTGGCGATACCACTGGCTTGGCTTCTACACTCACTGCCTGTGTCGCTATGCCACTGCAACCATTGGCGTTGGTTACTGTGTAGCTTATCGTTGTTGTGCCTGATGCTATTGCTGTTACTGTACCTGTTGAAGCATTGATGGTAGCTACTGATGTATTACTGCTGCTCCAAGCTCCTCCTGATGTGGCATTGCTAAACGTTGCTACTGCTCCTACACATAATATCGGATTACCCGCTATAGCACTTAAGCTTGGTAAAGCATTAACCGTAACTGTATAAGTTACTGTCTTGCTACAACCTGCTGTATTGGTTACTGTATAGCTTATCGTTGTTGTGCCTGAAGCTACTGCTGTTACTTGGCCTGTGCTTGCATTTATCGTTGCTACTGTTGTATTGCTGCTTGTCCAAACACCTCCTGCTGTGGCATTGCCTAAAGTGGTTTGCTGACCTACACATAAACTGCTTGAACCCGTAATTGGACTCACCGTAGGATAAGCACTTACAGTTACCACAGTTGCTGATGCTGCACTTGAACTACAGTTATTAGCATTGGTTACCGTTACACTATAACTGCCTGAACTATTTACTGTATAAGTTTGAGCTGTTGCTCCTGATATCGCTACACCATCTTTATACCATTGATTGCCGGTGGTAGATGATGAACTTAACGTTACACTGCCTCCCACACAAAGACTCGTTGGCCCTGAGGCTGTAATCGTTGGTACCGGTGGATAAGCATGTACTGTGATCGTTTGTGTTACTGTGGTGCTGCAACCATTGGCATTGGTTACTGTATAACTTACTACCGCTGTGCCTGGTGCTACTGCTGTTACTACTCCTGTGCTACTAATTGTAGCTACACTCGTATTGCCACAGCCCCATACTCCACCTACTGTTGCACTGCTTAAAGTAATGCTTTGTCCTACACAAATATTACCTGAACATGAACAGTTCATCGTAATTGGCGATACCGTTGGACTATCATATACACTAATATCTTTGGTTACTGAACTTGTGCAACCATTGCTATTGGTATAAGTATAGGTAATCGTTGCTGTGCCTGATGACACCCCTGTTACCTGACCTGTACTGCTAATCGTTGCTACTGCTGTATTGCTACTGCTCCAAACTCCCCCTATCGTTGGATTGCTTAAAGCAATATTAGACCCTACACATACTATCGCTGCTCCTGCTATCGGACTTAATACAGGGTTCGCATGTACCGTAATATTCTTAGTTACCGTAGTTGTACAATTATTGCTATTCGTTACTGCATAACTAATCGTTGTGCTGCCTGCCGCTATCGCTGTTACCTCTCCTGTGGTAGCATTAATCGTTGCTACTGCTGTATTGCTGCTGCTCCAAGTACCTCCTGTCGTTGCATTACTTAATGCAGTAGTTAATCCCACACATACACCTGCATTGCCTGTAATAGCTGCTACTGTTGGATTGGCATTGATGGTGATATCTTTCGTTACTACTGTTGTGCAGTTATTACTGTTTGTTACTGTATAACTTATCGTTGCTACTCCTGCTGATACGCCTGTTACAACTCCTGTTGTTGCATTAATAGTGGCTATAGCTGTATTACTGCTACTCCAAGTGCCTCCTGATGTTGTGCTGCTTAATACTGTTGTATTGCCTACACACACATTGCTATTGCCTGTAATGGCTGCTACCGTTGGATTGGCATGTATCGTAATATCTTTTGTTGCTGTTGTGGTGCACCCATTGGCATTGGTTACCATATAACTGATTGTAGTCGTACCTGATGATACTGCTGTTACTAATCCACTGTTAGTAATCGTTGCTACTGCTGTATTGCTACTGCTCCATACACCGCCTGCCGTAGCATTGCTTAAGCTGATACTGCCTCCTACACAAGCACTACTATTACCTGTAATAGCTGCTACTGTTGGATTGGCATGTACCGTTACATCTTTAGTTACCGTTGTACTACAGTTGTTAGCATTGGTAACCGTATAACTGATGGTTACTGTACCTGCTGTTACTGCTGTTACTTGTCCTGTGCTTGCATTGATAGTGGCTATCGATGTATTGCTACTGCTCCATACACCGCCTGCTGTGGCATTGCTTAATGTAATCGCTGATCCTACACATACTCCTGCATTGCCTGTAATAGCTGCTACTGTTGGATTAGCGTTCACAGTAATATCTTTAGTCACAGTTGTTGTACAACCATTGGCATTGGTTACTATATAACTCATCGTTACCGTGCCAGGTGTTACTGCTGTTACCATACCTGTTGTTGCATTAATAGTGGCTATCGCTGTATTGCTACTGCTCCAAGTGCCTCCATTTGTTGCACTACTTAATGTCATTGTTGCCCCTACACATACAGCATTACTACCTGTAATCGCTGCCACTACTGGATTAGCATGCACCGTTACATCTTTAGTTGCCGTTGTTGTACAACCGCTACCGTTAGTTACTGCATAACTGATTGTTACCATGCCTGCTGATACACCTGTTACCATACCTGCACTATTAACAGTAGCTATCGATGTATTGCTACTGCTCCATACGCCGCCTGTTGTTGTATTGTTTAATGTAATCGTTGATCCTACACATACATTATTATTGCCTGTAATGGCTGCTACTGCTGGATTAGCAGAGATGGTTACATCTTTTGTTACCGCTGTACTGCAACCTGCTGCATTCGTTACTGTATAACTTATCGTAGCTGTACCTGCTGATATGCCTGTAACTACTCCTGATGTATTTACTGTTGCTACTGCTGTATTGCTACTGCTCCAACTTCCACCTGCCGTAGCATTGCTTAAAGTAGTCGTTGATCCTACACAAGCACTAGTAGTACCTGTAATAGGACTTACCACTGGATATGCATATACCGTTAACACTTGGGTTACAGTTGTACTGCAACCATTGCTACCGGTTACTGTATAGCTAATCGTTGTGCTGCCTACGCCTACCGCTGTTACAATACCATTGCTGGTAATTGTCGCAACACCAGTATTACTACTATTCCATACGCCTCCACTTGTATTATTAGTTAAAGTACTGATACTGCCTATACATACATTGAACTGGCCTGCAATCGGACTTACTACAGGGTTAGCCTTCACCGTGAAGTTGTACGTTACCGTTGTGCTACATCCATTGCCATTGGTTACCGTATAACCGATGATTGTTGTGCCTGCCGACACGCCTGTTAATACTCCCGTATTACTATTGATGATGGCTACACTTGTATCACTGCTACTCCATACTCCTCCTACCGTATTATTGCTAAACGTTACACTGCCCCCTACACAAGTATTGGTCTTACCATTTATAGGGTCTACTGTTGGATTACCATATACCGTTACCGTATAATACACCACTGCACTGCATCCTGCACCACTGGTTACCGTATAACTTATCGTTGATGTACCCGGTGCAATACCTGTTACTTGTCCCGTTGTTGCATTAACCGTCGCTACACCTGTATTGCTACTACTCCAAACTCCTCCACTTGAACTGTTGCTTAAAGTTGTTGTTTTACCTACACAAGTACTATTTGTACCCGAGATAGGACCTAATACCGGATTGGCATGTACCGTTATGCCTAACGTCGCAGTGCCCACACAACCATTGCCATCAATTACCGTATAGGTAATCGTAGTATTGCCTGCTGATACCGCTGTTACCACTCCTGTACTGCTATGAATCGTTGCTACACCCGTATTACTACTGCTCCAAGTGCCTGATGCTGTATTATTAGTGAATGTGGTAGTATTACCTACACATAAATTATTATTGCCTCCAATAGGATCTACTACTGGTCTGCCATTTACTGTTACACTTCTTGTTACTACAGTACTGCAACCATTACTATTGGTTACCGTATAGCTAATAATAACACTACCCGCTGATACCCCCGTTACTACGCCTGTATTAGGATGAACCGTCGCAATACCAGGATTGCTACTGCTCCATACACCTCCATTAGGACTACTGCTTAACGCAATACTACTGCCTGCACATACACTGCTATATCCCGTAATAGGATCTACAACAGGATAAGCATACACATTCACCACTTTTGTAGAGGATGTACTGCAACCATTACTGCCCGTTACCGTATAACTCATCGTGGCCGTACCCGCTGATATCCCTGTTACCACTCCACTACTATTGATATTGGCTACACTCGTATTACTACTTGTCCAAATACCCCCACTCGTACTACTACTCAATACTGTTGTTTGTGCTACACAAATATTACCATTGCCCGTTACCGGACTTACTAATGGCCCAGCATTCACAGTAACTAATTGACTTACCGTCGTACTACAACCATTACCATCCGTTACCGTATAACTAATCAGTGCTGTACCCGCCGCTACACCCATCACCACGCCTGTACTGCTGTTAACTGTGGCTACTGACGTATTATTACTGCTCCAAACTCCTCCACTCGGACTGCTCGTTAAATAGGTTGTACTGCCCACACAAGTGGTTGGATTACCTCCTATTGGACTCACCACAGGATTAGCATACACCGTAAAGCTTACACTCGATGATGTACTGCAACCATAATTATTGGTTATCGTATAACTAATCGTCACTGTTCCCGCTGACACCCCTAATACCTGACCATTAATATTCACCTTCGCTATACTCGTATCTCCACTAATCCACACTCCTCCACTACTCATAGTATTTAAATTGCTTACACTGCCTACACAAGTACTTAAAACACCCGTTATTGGAGCAACTACAGGCGATGCATAAACTGTAACAGTTTTTGTTTGAGTAGTCGTTATCGAATTAACTGTTCTGGAATAACTAATCGTTACTACACCCTGAGAAATACCCGTTACAACTCCACTACCGTTTACTGTGGCTACAGAAGTGTTACTACTGCTCCATACGCCTCCACTCGGACCACTCGCCAAGCTAATTGTTTTACCAACACATACCTGATCATTACCACTAATAGGTAGTACATAAAATGTAACACTTACAGAATCTTGTACACTAGCACAATTTACAGGTGTTAGCTTATCACATAACTCATACGTTACCCCATAGTTACCTGGTGGAGTTCCCGGTGCTACATGTACTGCTCCTGTACTCGGATTTAATGTAATCCCTGGTGGCCATACACCAACCTGGGATATAGTTGAATTACCACTCGGACCCAAGGTCGCAGGATGACCATTCACCTCATCATTTACCGTTACATCTGGTATCGCTATACCACCAGTCTCAGGGGCTGTGCCCTTGTCTTGAACTGGTTCCACAGCTGGGAAAACTTTTATTGTATCTACTGTAGTAGCACAATTTACAGGTGTTAGCTTATCACATAACTGATAGGTTACTGGGTAATTACCTGGTGTAGTACCTGGTACTACATTTATAGAACCATTACTGGTATTTAATGTAATGCCTGTTGGCCATG
>Ga0207952_1000034_pt1 | contig 177389 bp, 251 predicted proteins | sample SubbioR12Aug_8Ca_FD_184831 | JGI IMG/M metagenome (GOLD analysis project Ga0207952, IMG submission 184831) | Serpentinite rock and fluid subsurface biosphere microbial communities from McLaughlin Reserve, California, USA - CR12Aug_8Ca (SPAdes) | ecosystem: Environmental > Terrestrial > Deep...
CCAGACGCCCAATGTGGAGTCCCATATTTTAGCTCTGCCTCATCACCAAATCTGAAAATTAAAGACCGGCCTTGTGTTCTTACAGTAAATGAATCTATATATGCTTTTAAGAGAGAATCAGTATCTCCGGGGCGTATACCTAACTGACTTAGACCGTCATTACTATTAATGTAATGCCAAAACTGAGTGCTTGTAATACCCTTAATACCAAGACCACCATATACTAAAGCTGGAACTAGGTCGGTAATTGTCCATGCGGCCAGATTACCTATAGCTTTATTCCACGCTTTGTACAGGAACGATCTCGTTGTCTGCACCGGGCGTATGAACTGGATCTCCAATGTCGGCTTTACCATTTTCGGTTCTTTCTTTTAATTCAGCTTCGGCTTTCGCGATTTCTTTATCAAAGAACTGTTTTTTTGCCTCTTTAAGCCACCTGTGCTCTGGAAAGGTTTCTAACAAAGTATCTTTATTTGTATTCAATAGAGCAGCCAAGGTTTCCATGGCTCTCATGGGAACCTCTGACGTTTCATTCTCGTCTTTTTCAAGCACATATTCTTTATAGTTCTTCCAGTAACGAGCATTGTTTGCTTTAATAAGTACACAGGACGCCATAAGAGCCTCCTGCTTAACTGTATCTGCATAACCCTCACAAGAGTTCGTATATGAGTTTTGTTGTATTAAAAATAGTCGCCACATCTTATTACGTGCCTGATCGAGTAACTCTGCTAATTCAATACACTTAGCATTGTCACTACGCGATTCACTTTCTTTTAATTGAAGCTCTAATTTTGCTATATCTTTAATAAGCTCCTGTAAAGCCTTATCGTCTTCTTCGTCCCAGATACCGTGTTCTCGCATAAGGTCTTTCATCTTTTCTCTGGGCAAAATACCATTTTTAAGTGAGTTGCTATAAGCAATACGATAAATCATATCTGCCTCAGTAACCTCTTTGACGCCAGCTTCCTTAAGAATAAACTCTGTCTCTGATCCAAAGCGATCTTTAGCCTTAAATACCTTCATGATCCCTAACTCCTATATATTGATTTACAAGGTCGTATCGCCAATCTGTATATTTAGCTCTCACAGCACTATTAAATGTATAATTGTCCATAATAGGGACTACTTTATTTATACATTCGTTTAACCCAACAATCTCTAAAATAGCCGCATCTGACAAGTAATAAAGGATACCACATCCTAATTCTTCTCTTAGTGCGTTTAATATTTTAATCTTATCTTTCGATGCCTTAATTTTAATGCTCGGCTTATCAGTAAATTCAATTTGTTTTATAGAAGATATGAATTCTGCCGTCATACAAAGACGATTATCGTCGCCTATTCTTAATGGACGATATTCTACCTGATAATCTCGTAACTCGTCTCTGGATGCCCTAATAACATCATTTACAGCAGTTTTTAGATCGTGTCTAAATAGCGACCCTTTTTGTGTGTCCTTGATATTATAAAATTCAGTTTCAAATTTTGTTAATAACTGTACCATTAAGTGCTTCAATCTTCTCTCAAAACTAGAAGATAATAACTGATGTGATTTGTTCATTATTTTACTTTCTTAGTCTCCATACCTAATAAATGTCTATTTTTACCTTTACGCAAGTGCTGTTCTTCAATGGTGCCTACTTTTTCTATGACATCCTGCTCTTGATTAATTACTTTTCTAATTTGCGGAGCATTTTTATTATAAAAAGCCTGTGCCATTTGTTCCTTTTCTTCCACTGTATATCGAATATATCGACCATATAGGCATTCTACTGCGTGCTGTTGTTTTTCGCCATGTCCTTTAGCTTTCACCGCAGCTACTCCGCAGGAACAACTTTCTGAGTAATATCCATCCAATACAATCATTTGCTCTTGATGATCTTTTGCGTTAACGTGTGTCTTTTTATTTTCTGGACTGTTTCGTTCAAGTAGCCATGCGTCTAAAGAGTCATCATTTTCGATAATATCTTCACTAGGCTTATTCGGGTCTTCGTAGACACTATCATATACCCTGCTCCAATAAATAAGCATTTTTTGATTTGAATTGATATCTGTCAGCGGACCATTAAATAATTGACTTAGATTTTCTTTACATAAATTCCACATAAGTCGCCATTCAAAAGATCTCGCTATTATTCTCAAGGTCGATTGTTCCCAGATTTGATTATTAAGGAATTCGTGTATAATAGCATTAAACGACGTGGGGTCTTGCTGCTTATATTGATATAATGAGTCTAAATTGCTCCATATCGGCTTCTCTTCATCGTCCAGTATCGTGCCAATCATTAAATTATATATGTATGTTTCCTGTGCCATATATTCAGCAGACATCATATAAATGCGGCCTTTTTGTTCTATAATATCAGTATGCTGTGCTTTGAGCTTTTCAAGCTCAGTACGCATTTTCTTTTTTTTAATTAAATGTTTTTGATTTTTTAGTGACTCGGACAGATGTTCAACTTGTTCGGTGATATGTACTAGTCGATCATTATAATCATACGGGAGCAAATCTGACGCGATAGCATCTTGAATAAGGTCTGCTTCGGTAGATACCCCCTCCGAAATGGCATTTCGATAGGTTTGCTCTTTTAGAGCGATAGCACGATTTTTCGTACCGATGGGAGTATTTTTGATATGATATGTCTTGTCATGAATAATAACAAGTCTTCTATCCCAGAGTAGCAGTGATATTTGTTCGTCTATACTAAGCATACCTAGCACCAAAAATTAGGGGCGAGATTATCGCCCCCAAAGATAACCGGACTAAGCCGGGGAGTCGTTAAAAGATCCCTAAATCGCTTCGTCTAAATGATTTTGCTCCGACATTGAATCGGCTATTACCTGTTTGGAAAATTAAAACCCTGTGATTTGGTTGGTAGAAATCGTGACTGACATTAAACACATTGAACGATTGGAAATTGTAGGTGACAATCATATTGTCGCCACCGGCCTCACCGCCAGTCGTTTGTACATCTGCTATACGGTTCGAATCACCAAGATCTACTTGGAAACCGTCACACGTTCTAATAATAATTGTCTCGTTTGGCTGAGTATTGTCTGGGCCACAGTCTATAGCAGAGGTTGCATCTACCAAGTCACCTTGAGCAGTAATAACTTCAACTGACGCGGTAACTTCGATTGGGAATGATACAACTTTAGCATACGGTCTCTTAGAACCAAGCTCGAAGATATCGTCTCGGCCAAGATCAGCAGAGACAGTAATTGTTTGAATGTGTTCCTGAATAAAGTCAGTATTAGCATTTGCAATTAATTGGTCTGAGGCAGAGGCAGTTCCGGGGCCTTGTGCTCCAAATCCACCATTAACATAAGCCGCATTGATACCAGAAATTGTCGGAATAATAACGCCTGGGATTGTGCTTGGAAGAATTGATCTACTAAGCTCCACTTCTTCGCGTCTCTGGATACCAGAGCCAACAACTATAAGACCGAATTTATCAGGCGGGCCAGCAACTTCGAACGCTCCACCTTCTACAAGAGCCGATGTTAGTCCGTCGTGACCAAATACGCCTGATGGGAGACCTTCTGGTGCATTTGGATTGTTACCAAGTGCATCATCAGGCCAAATAACTAATGGCTCGCCATTCGTACCCAATCCAGAATTTCCGCGAGTAACGCCGGAAATAGCAACCATTGTACCCCAGATTTTATCATTTCCGACTAATGTAAGGTCTTCCGTAACAAAACCATCTACCGGATAGGTATATGTAATAGATGAAAGGAATAGACCAGAGCCGGTTACAATAGAAATAGGACGACCAGTTGACCGGAATCGTGTATCAGGATAAATTTGCATTGTAACATCAACGCGATAATTAGCTGTACGAGCTACGATATCGTTACCCTGTGTTGGGTTTGTTACCATAAAGAAAACCGGCTTAGAGCCGTCAATAACCTTATTAAGGGTTAATTCAACATCAGGCTGACGCTCTGATTGTTCATAAACTTCAACTTGACCAAGTTGGAAAACTTCTTCAAGATTGAAAGTAGTAGACATACCCATAGACTGCATACCACGCGGGACTTCCCATAAACCGCCTACTTCATCAACACCCGAAGCTAATGGTCCGGTTGCGAATTCTCGGCTATTAAATGGAGCGACTGTGCTTGTGGCCGCAGCAGCATTATCTTTAAGAGCAACTTGCTCAATGGGCCAATAGATGCGATTATTTGCAACCATTTATAACTCCTTATATTGTATAACTTTGTATTATAACGATACCAGCCACAAACATAGAACGCGGCATAAGTCCGTATGACTAATACACTAATTTAAAAGAATGAGTCTCCAAGTGCCGGTAAGTGCGAAATTGGTCCGAACATAGTGGTTAGAGGCGTGTTTGGAGCATTAAGATAGGTTTTAACTTTAAATCGCACAATAGATTTTTCGTACTCTTTTTCGGCTTGTAAATTATCCGCACGTACTTCATCCAGATAAACCAAGTAGCGTATTGGCGTCCCAGACCCAACTGTTGTGACCAATGTATTGTTTTTAAGTATTTCTTGGTATGGTATATATTCGTTAGAAAGCGTATTATAAATACCACTCAATGGGAGCGGGGCCTTATTAAAATCTATAATTGGTAGCACTTTATGCCATTGAGCGGTTAAAGTATCTACTATATTATCTCTTTGCAAGTCATCTAATGCCCAAACGTGTAAATTGATTACATCCTGAATAATGGCACTGCGATTGCCCATTTCGTAAGCTTTAAAATCACGATTATCAACCTCAATAAATACCGCCGGAAATGGCTGTAGTCTACCTGATGGGTAAACAAGTTGCATAGAAGTGCCAGGGTTAGTAGTATACTTAGATTCTAAGTAGCCAAATTGGAATTGCTGGTTAAATTCGTGTTCAAATCCAACGCGAACGTCCCTATATGCAAAATCGGCATTAACTTTTAAGTCTAAAGATTGTGCAGTATTAAAAATAATTCTTCCATTAATATAATCAACTGTATGACCGAAGATGGCATCGTCTGGTCTTCGGAGTGAGCCCTCAATATAAACACCAGAGTAAGCTCGTGGTGGTTCGCTGATATTTGTGCCATCTAATGGAACGCCGCTCTCGTATATAAACTGGCGAAAGGCACTCTGCCATACCTGGCCGTCGCTTAGTCCAAAATATAGATTATCAGCAGATGTATCCGGCAGGAAAATACTCATGTCAGAACCATCATAAAAAGTGGTTCCCGAGGTAACACTGGTAAATGCATTACTTCTAATAAAGATAGTGTCTAAGAATAGTTTTAAGTTTAGCTTTAAAAGCGATCTCAATTGATAATCAAGTGTCATTAGCCAGCGGTCTCCGAAGTGTCAGTATCTTTTTCATTAATCTCTTTCAGCTTCACAATAATATATTTTCTTGTGCTAAAGCCGAATGGCCTGGTCTCCATTATACTATAACGTCTGCCCTCAATAGAGATTACGCGAGTTTGTTTTAAGTCCGGCAATGCTTCTATTACTAAAGTAATTGCCGCTTCGTTTTCTTTCAAATCCCCCATACCTTGCATATCATCGCCCATCTTAAGAGGCCCGATTTTTATATGGGCAGAGTAATTAACATCTCTGTGAGTTATCTTCACGCCAGTACCCTTAGTATTAGTTTTTGGAACTGGTACTCGTCCGAAAAATGGATTATATTGTTGAGCAGCACCCTGACTTTGCGTATTAACATCTTGTTGCACTAATGGCTCTAAATGTAGGGTCACTGTACGCCCAAGTGTAACGAAGGACGTATCAATAAATGTCTCATATATGGCTTCAAAGCCAGCAACATCGAATAAACCAGAGGCTTGTGAAAAATCTTCTCTATTTGTTAGAAATATCATTATAGTATACCGGCCTGCGATTTCATCATCTCAAACTGAGAAATTCTTACCTTAATAAATCCATCTGATAAAACAAAAATTCTTGCTCGCGGGTCATTATCAAAAATAATTTGCTTAGTAATATGATCCATACGTTCTCTGGCAAATCCAAGCCCATAAAAAGTAACTAAGTGTGGCTCTCGTGATAACGTACTCAAGAAATGACCAACCTTGTAACCGCCAAAACTAGCGGCATTGGTTAACATGCCACTAGGTCCAACGTATGCAGTATCGCCCCTGTTAATAGTGCCAACGGCATGAATCCAGTCAGTCTCATAGTCGCCCTGAGCGGCGACACCACAAATTCCAAGGGAGACTTCTACTTCGCGTAATCTTCTTGGGTCATAGTGCCTACTTAGATCCATATATTCAACATCATTATATTGCAGACCAGCGGGAATAGCTCCACTAGGATCATTTGCGTATTGTACAATCTGTATTCCAGAGACATTAGCATATGTTAAAATACCTCCTCGTTCAGATGTATATATAGTCGGAAAATCAATATTTAATCCTTCAACCTGTCTTATTGGCCTAAGAGACATTTTAAAGCACCCTTCATTACTTCAATAGAACCATAGCGTTGCCCTGCGGCTCTTAATATTTTGTTTAATATTGTTTTGTTTAAATAATCAATCTCTGGGTAAGTAAAGGCTACAGGTGGCACCGTCACGCCGAACCTGGCTTTGAAATAACCCTCTCTATAAGTGGCATATACAAGTACGTCTTTTAATTGATCGTAAATATTTTTAGGCAAATCACATGGAACACCAATATTAATACCGTAGATACGATATCCCATAAAGTGCAACGTCCCATTTTTCTCTTTATAGTGGACTAACATTAATAAACTCCTCCGCCGTAAGTGTGTGTTTTCTTAAATTACATGTTTTACACGCTACAGTCAGATTATCCAACGCATTAAGACCACCACGAGATAATGGAATCATATGATCAATGTGGAACGGACCTTTGGTATCTTTACAATAACAACATATATTCCCATCACGTTCAAATATTTCATTAATATTTACATCACCAAAACGTTTTTGGCGAGCACGTTCTTTCTTTTTAAGATTAACATCCATATTATTATGATAGCGGTTACGCTCCCATTCTCTCATGTGTTCTGCGTTATTAGCACGCCAACGACGCAGATATGCAGACTTTTCCTTTTTGTGTTTTTTATTATAATTATTAGATTTCTGCCTAAATTTCTCAGGGTTTTCCCAATACCTAGTTCGTTCCGCTATACGTACCTTGTTCAGATTATTGAGACGATATTGACGCATAGCGTCACGTTGCCGCCGCATGATCTGTGGATCACTATGACGACGCTCTTTTTTAATACGCACTTCCCTACGGGTCTTACACTGCGAACATGCAAGCTGTCTATTGTTAGTTGCTTTAAATAAAGTGTTACATTCAGAACATTTTTTCATACTTTACCATACCATTTTAGAAAAACTACCAGTAAGCCTTGATAGGAATCTTCGAACAGCATCATCTAATTCCTTCGCAAGCGACTCAGCATGAAATCTCATTAGAGACGCTCTAGTCTGTAATCGTGCAGAACCCACCTCGATACTAACACCATCAGCATTTTTAACGGAAATGCCATCATTAACAGCATTATTGACTGATGCCTCGAATGGGCCAGACGTGCCAGCGATAGAAAGCCTTTTAAGAGCAGAGACTTCTGAAGTGGCAATAATATATTCCATTTGTAGGCAAAGTAAGTCTGCATATTCATCACCGGCAGGCTCAATGGTTCCATCTTCCAAATTAATTGTTATAGGGATCACTCTGATTCGTTGGCCCCCGAATTGACCAGGAACACCAATAGGACCACGCACAGTAGGGGCCAAACCTAACTTATTATTTAGTCGGCGAACAGCCTTAATTAAAACTCGACGCAAAAATTCATCACTAAATACTTTAGCTTCTGGATCGCCAATATCTATACGGACACAATCATATACTCCAGTAATCACTTCATCTGGAGGAGAGAATCCGAAGGCAACTGATAGGGCCTGTACATCGAAATGTTCACTGGCTGTAATTAATGTACTGCCGACTGGCGTAATAAGCCATGTAATGAGCCACTCGCCAAGTGTGAACCCAGTTGGAACGACACCACTCGAAGTATATTGTCCAACGGCAGGATTTATAGCTGTGCCGCTCGCCGCCAATGTGGATGCAGCATCATATACAGTAAAATCTACGGTATCAGCATTAATAGGTACGCCATTTGCACTTAAAAAGATATCAAGTGCAGATAATTCTCCGCCTAGCGTCAGTACTTTTTTTTCAGACATTTAAAGTCCTTTAATAAAAAAAGCCGGAGGCATACCTCCGGCTTAGTATTAACATCGTTAGGTTATGCAGTAAATGTTGGTAGTTCCGAAGGCAGCTTTATAACAATTAAGTTTGCAGCAGGGGCATTGCCGCCAGTATCTTCTGTACCAATTGTAGTAATAATACCGTGTAGTGCTCTAACGCCAATATTAAGTCGCTGACCAGATAGAGCATGGACTATACCAGCAATATTAACTACTGCGGCACTTGTAGCAGAAGCCGGTGTAAATGTCTGCGTACCTGATGCAACGGCTCCATCAATCATAACAGCACCAGCATATGTTTCAATAGCTACGCCGGAAACAGCCACGCTACCGCGTACAAGATAGACACCAGGCGACTGCGTTAAGAAGCCAGATCCAACACTTTGCTCCACGCTTGAGCCTAGTCGCATTGTAGTGTATGAAGGAATGTAATATTGTCCCTTGGCAATTGTGAGTCTACCAACGTTAGGGAAAATATGTGAATTTTTCTGGAACTCTGCAACTTCGCCATACACATCTGCAATAGTATTACCTGTCAGGGAATTTATCCTTACACGTAAGAGTCCACTTGGAGCAGAGGCTTTAAGCTGCTTAAGTGCATTTTTATTAAGAATACCACGCGGTCTAGCCATAATTTAATTATCCTCTCTATAGATTTATTTTTAACTAGCAGCCAAATTCTGGCTTCGATAGAGAATACACTAATTCCGTTTACGTACTGGAATAGTCTTAGTAGATATAGACTGGTCTGGCTGCTTAAATGTTACCATAATTTGATAATTAGGTACGTTATAATCAGGACATTTAAACAATATATTGAATACACCATCTATACATTGTATTTCAAATGGAATATTAGCTCCGTTGTGCCCTTTTATAGTAACTACTAAAGTGCCACAATATGTGGTTTTGCCTATAATTGTTACAACGTCGCCATCGAATGGCTTTTGTGGGTGTACAACTAAGGAATTTACTGACCCCATATTACTAGCTTGTTCGATCATTTTTATCTTTCGTATGTTCTTTTTCGCATATTAATAATATAAAAATTGGCGGCTTTTTAGGGCCGCCAATTGTAAGTTGTTGAAGCGTCAGTATTTGCTTAGAACTCGCCTAATACGACTCTGCGAGAATCTAAGACCGCATAGCCGTGTTCCATCGTACCATAAATACCGGCTCGGCTTTGTCTATAAAGTGTTGGATCTTCAAAAGTTTCGAGTTCTTTTCGAATCGGCGAAACAAACGAGTCCATCGTGCTTAAATCAAGCCCAATACAGAACTCTTGCAACGTGGTATCACCAATCGTCTGGTGTGATCGTCCAAGAACATCAGTAAGGAAAGCCTCATATTCCTGGCCTTCACCAAACTCAGTCATTTCGTGAAGTACAACGCCATAAATACTAGCAAGTCCATATTCGCGGGACACGAAAATTTCCCGACGAGTAAATTCATCAATTTCATCGACATCCCACGCTCGAATATCTTCCATTGCTTCCAAAGAAAGATAAACATCAGTTAGTCTACCAGAGTTACCGTTACCGCCCGCAGCACGCACCATAGCTGTACGCATACGAGAGATAAGTTCCTTGGTAAATTGACCAGCAGCAGGGGTCGGAGTTAATGTACTACCTGTGAATGGAGCCGCACCAAGAGCCGTGATAATAAGTCCACGAGCATCGGCCGCACCAAGAATAGTACGCCAACCGTCTGAGTTAATTTTACGAACAAAGCCAGCTTCGTAAACTCTAACCGCTCGCATAATTACATCAAAGCGAGCCTCCTCTGCATAACGAATATCCCAATCAATTGAATTCGCAATACGGAAAGTAGGTACCCAAAGCTCGTCACCTTCGACATGACGCTCTGGAATACTACCCTGTTTCGGCATTGTAAATGCAATGTAATTCTGTTCCTCGCCAGGTTTAATAAAATCGAGAGGATAATTAGCTTGAGCACCAGGAGCAAGGACTTGACGCTCGAAGATGTTACCAAGGTTATCTCTATCGAATACACCCTGACGAAGTGGGCTATTAAGTGCAGCAGCAAACGAACGCTGTGCATTATCACGAATCATTGGATCGCTTGCGGCAGTTGCCTTAAGAGCCTGAACCGCTTCTGGAGCATATTTCTTTAACATGTTTGTTCTCCTTTAGAGTTCAAGTCTGATTTTTAGGAAACCGTCTGAACCAAGCGTAGATAGGGCTCGGCCGACTAAGAATCTGATTGCTGTTCCTGCGTTATTAAACGTACCATTGTTGCGGCTTACTTGACCGTTATCAGCAAGATAAAGTAGGTCGCCTCTAGCATACGTTCCAACCGAAATAGCTCCAGGGCCAGTTTGTTCGACGAAATCAGTTATGAATTCGCCTTCGGTAGCGAGGCCAACAACGCTACCCTTTGGTACAACATTACGCTGCCGATACTCTGGATTCTTGAAATAATTGATGTCTTCAACATCATCCAAGAGGAGTCCGGCTGGTCTAGCACTGCCAGACACAGCAGTAGCATCCGCATAAGCTCCAAGGCCATCAACGCCTGGGACATATGAGAAAATACCGCCACGCTCGGCAACACCAGACGAGGTTAATTCCACGTTTGTGTGGAATACCTGTCGATATGCTCCTAGTGCCATAATAATCTCCTTGTTATTTTACTGGATCGAAACCTGGCTTTTCAGCCTTCTCTTTACGGACCACTTCACAAACGACGTTAGCTAATGCTTTGAAACCATCTACTTCTTCGTCGGCATTAACATTGGCTCCAGCGAAATCGACGCCTTTTTCAGGAGTTGCATTACTTAGCACCTTTTCGGGGTCTGTTCCGGCATTGCCAGCAATCTTATATCTTGGAGTCTTTAATGAACCTGGATTAACTCCAGAGTTAATATTTTTACCATTAGGTATCGGTTTTACATCCCCTGTTTCATTAGGGATTGCTTCCAAATTAGCCTTGCGTTTCTCTAATAGAGCAGCGAAAATCTCTTGATTAGACGCTCCCTTACCTTTCTTAGGCGGGAAAGGGAACTTCTTTTTATCCTTTGGATCTTCGTCATCTTCGTCTTCATCTTCCTTAAATGTATTTTTAGCAGCTAAAGCAGCAGCAAGCACTTCTTTCTCTGTAAACCACTCCGCATAATCAGCTTCATTTTTAGAGGCTCCGACTGATGCGAGTGCTTGTACCTCTTCATCTGTCAAAAGACCATTAAAAAGATCCTGTACTTCCTGTTCACGGAAAGCTATTGAAGCCTTTTGTAACTCTGATTCAAGCTCATCGGCACGTTTAGCTTTTGCGGCTACCGATTTAACAGAATCAGTAATCCAAGAAATCTTAGCTTTAAAGGCAGATTCGCCACCTGTGACAGAATCAATCTTTGCTATCTCTGGGGGCGTGCTGCCAGTAGCACCTGAAATTGCCTTAATAACCTCATTAAGATCATTATCAAACGCCTTAATTGCAACATCTCTTAAATCGTTTGCTTTTGTTGCCTCAGAAGCCTTAGCCTTTAGAGTCTCATTCTCTTTTGTAAGAGTATCAACTTGGGCTCTAACAGCCTGTTCTGCGGCAGCTTTTGCCTTGTCTGCTTCTCTCTGATCAATAGTCTTAACAACTATTTCAGCAACGTCTGCTGCGGTGGAAGCACCAGGCTGACTAACACTTGCATTAGCAACCATAACATTCTCCTCTTTATCTACTAATTGTTTTAATAACATAACCATTTGTTCATTAGCCTGACTAAAATCTTTTATTTCTGTGATAAACGATCTTTTATTAGCAGGGTTATCAACAAATCCATAACCACCAAATGTAATTGATCTTAAGACTCGACCTATACGATTGGCGTCATAATTACCATTACCACCAAACGCTTTTAAATAATTATCCAAAAATGATGTTTGTTCATTTCTAGCTATAATTTTCTGTACTGAACCACCTTTATCAACTTCAGCATAGTCGTAATCATCAAACCACGCTTCCATAGACACGAATAAACTACCTTTAGCAAATTTATCTTTAATGATGACGGCCTTATCGGCATGTATCATTTTAAAGACTACTGCCTCTGTCCAAAGTTCAAAATCTACCTCTGGAGCAGTGCTTTGCTCAAAATCTATAATGTTGCCATTAAGGTCACGAGCCTGAACGCTATAAACAACACCAATAATATCTTTATCATTGTGTTGCCAATTAGCAGGCTTAAGTACTGGTGTATGTCTAGCGTCCCATAGGTCTTGTTTGGTAAAAACGTCATCATTCTCATTAATTGCAGCAGTGACTAAGCACGAGCGTACATATAAAAGATCCATTTGTGGCTTTAATTCAAAGCCATATTTTTCTTTTAAAGTTGACGCCGCTGTTTTAAATTGATCTGTATTAGGCTGAATAATTTCAGACTTAACAGGGATTAATGTTTTATGCATATTAAGAGATTACACTAATTATCCGAATGAGTTGGGATGATGTTGGTGTTCACCACAGGGTTTATTAACACCATATTCATGTGTATGTTTACCATCTACGGAATAAATCTCATAATCATCAGTTATATCTGCATGAGTATGACTACCAAATCGGTTTGATGGTCCGTGCGTATGTGCTCCGCCTAGTTTTCCACCAGGAAGATGACTATGTAATCCAAGGGGATTGCTCTCGGTATGAATATGTAATCCAGCGTATATCGCTTTTTCCTCTTCGGTAATCGGGGTCTTCTCCCATACTTTAACATCTTGTGGCTTAAGACTATATCCGAATGGATCGCCCGGATCTGAGCTATCTAACGTTCGTGACCAATGGCCTTCGTCATGTGAGCCATGAGCCTGTTTTAATGAAGCATCTAAAGCCTCCTCATTAAATCCATGTTTTCTATCGTCTTTCATTACTCAACACCTTCTGTAAATATATCCCCCTGGGGAGTTACGCCTGCATCTGTCTCTGTAGGAGCCTTTACTATAGTGCGGGCATCACCGTCAGCAATAGTTCTGTCTGTTACAATTTGTAATGCTGATCCATTAGAGCGAATACTTAAAATATTTATATTGTTTTGAAAGCCAGAATTAAGATCTGCCATTATATATTTTCCTTAATACTCACTACATTAGTAGTAGACCACGTAATATTTAAATGTCCATTCTGGACGCTAAAACTAAATGGGCCATCTTTAGGAAGGTCGAGCCCAGACTTAATGAGCAACTCTCTGAGTTTACGCTCATCAAAAGTTAGCGTATATGTTTTAGTTTCCTGAGCTTGCATTTTTTCTATTCTCAATTACTTTCTTAAAGATTTCTTGTTTTTTATTAGCCTGAGTTCCCTTATATAAAAGTTCCCGTAGTACGTCTTCCTGTAAATATAAGTATAATTCTTTAAATTCGTCGCCAGTCATGCCAGACTCCATGAGTCGTTCTGCTACTTTAACGGCAGTTTTCAACTCTGTTTGCTTGCACTTTAGAGCTTCTAAAAGAGTAGCTCCTAAAACCTTCTGGTCTGGGTACATGGCATATACTTTATCCAGTAATTCTGGCCCAGTATTTTTAATATTAGGTCTTTCAAATTCTGGTACTTTTGTTTGTAGATCTTTTGCGGGATCTTCGATAGTTGTCCCGATAGTGAATGCCTTCCGTACAGGAAGCTTCATAGTCACTCGCAGATCTGGATATTTAAAAGCTATCGCATTAAGCACCATACTCTTTAATTCCTTTGCTGTGCCAGAAAACCACGCAGGTGGATCATTCATCCAAGTAACCCTTAAAGCAGCAGAGGTAGCCTGGTCTTCAGTATTAATTGGCAAATGTTCTTTTTTGTCGATAACAAGAGAAGACTTTACGCCAGCAACAACTCCTACTAAGTCGGTTTTAGTACGGCCACCAGCCGGATCGGAAGGTAATTTTTTTGCTTTCTTTTTATTTTGCTGAAGAGAGAAATCTTCATCGCCCGGAGCCGGATCTTTAGACAATTTAGCGGCTTTTGTAAAATCCTCAATAAAGTCATCAAACATAATATTTCCTTTATTCTTAAAATGTTCTATTTCACGTAATCTTTTCTCGGCAGCATCTTTAGAATCATATGGACCGCCTATTTTCTTACCTTTGTGGGAATAAATATAATATTGGCCATTTTGTTCCTTAATAACAGCTTGTGCTTGATGCATACCGAGTAATACACTAATATTAATTACATGTCATAGCCGCTTGAGTCCAGGCAGACACCATAAATTGTCTACGATGCTCTCTATCCGGCTCTTTACCAAATTTATCCTCATATTTGGCAATTTTATCATGGTAAGTCGCCAGGACTTCTGCTTTCATCCGTGACGTAATATTATTATTTTGTAGGACGTTTAATAGAAAGTCATCAGTATTAAAACCCTGCGGAGCGGCTGGCATATGGCTAAAAACATTATAAATCATTTTTTCAAGCCGATCCCTCTCTTCTTGTGGAGCCTGCTTGATATATTTTAGTCCTTTAGCCTGTAAGAATTTACTGCCAATACTGTCTTCAAGTGCCGATAACATAGATTTACCGACTTCAAGCATCTCGTCATAATCATTAAGATCTGCTGATGCAAAACCTTTTGGTCCACGAGGGTTAGTCTGTTTACCTCTTTTAATTGGTTCTTTTGTTGCTCCTGGTCGTCCATTGGCCGTTTTTGGTGAGCCTGCTTTTTTTAATTTTAATTGATGTTGAAATTCGTTTTCTTGTTTATTTTCCATCTTTTTATTAATATCGTGTTCTTCATCCCATCCAGGTTTTACAATACCTTGTTCAATCATAGCCTCTGGTTTAAGATATGGACCACGAGCGTCCATAACCCCAACGCCAGTATTGTCACTTTCATTCTTTTCTTCTAGCTGTTTTGACATTTCCATATTAAAGTTTGTATCAAATTCACGCAGAAGAGTATCGGCAGAAAGAATGCCCCGGTCAAACAGATTAGTCATAAGGGTTTTCTCGGCATTTTTATCAGTAAGATTTGTTTTACCCCATTTAATAGTCGGTAATCTCTTAAAGCCCATCGCATCAGCGATAATTTTCAGTTCGCCAAGTAACCATGTTTCTACTTTATCTCTTACTGTATTGATCTTTTCAAGGACGGTAGCTACTGATATATTAGAATTAGAGAAATTGCCACCTTTTCCACCAAGTAGGACTTCTGGTACTCCAAGAGCTGTTAAAATATCTTTATCTGCGGACTCATGCTTCTTGGGATCAAACAATTTAGAAACATCGGCCTGTACAACCTCGGCCTCAATAGCCTCGTTCCATAGAATGTTCATAACATTCCCAGGGGTTTGTAACATATCGGCCAGTCGTTCAAAATGTTCTTCTTCAGCAGGCATACCCTTTTCTATATTACCTAATTTGAAAAGGAATATAGTGTTAATAACTGACTCACATGCACGAAGTTCCATATTACGTAAGCAGTCTTTAAACGTAAGGGCTCTAAGTGCAGGGAAGACAAATGGAACTGCCCAATCCCAATAATCTGGCTTGCGATCTTGTAGAATAAATAATTCATCGGTATCAAACTTAATCTCTGCATAGTAAGTCGCTCCGATGCCTTGATATTTACTTAGCCTGCCTTTTAATTGCTCTGGCAGACTATCTGATCTTCCAAGTTCCTTGTAGGATGTATAATTATGTATATCAAATAGATCTTTCGTATCATTACGATCAAGAGCCATAACCCAATATTGGCTATCAGTAAATCTTTTACCGCGAAGTTCCATCTGTAGTGGGTTGAGAGATACATAACCCCAAGGTATAGTGTCTTTAGCAATCTTGAGATCATCTTCATATGCCTTTTCAACCTTTATTGCTGCCGTAGCACTCGTAATTTCCTTGCTACTAAGCAATTCAGACAAGGCATTAGTTTTTGGATTAATTTCGTAATATTGTTTTTTGTCCTGTATAATAATTTTCCCATTAATAATATGCACACTTCCCTTGATGCGTCTAAGTCGTTTCTGATCATCGTCTGAGAGTTTGGCCCATTTTCTAAGGACGAAAACATTTCCAGTGGTAAAAATATCAGCAAAAATTCTATTAAGACGTTCCTTAAGCTTTACTTTACGTGCCCATGCCGTATAGAATTCTCTAGCATATTTATCTTCGTCCTGAATCTCAACGCCTTCAGTGGCGAAATCTGCATATAAATCAATAATGTTACGGACTACACCGTATCCTAGATAAGCCATCACGCACGACGCAATAATAGCATGACTAAAGGCAGCATTACCGGCAAACCTTTTAAGATATTGGAAGCCGCCATTACTGCTACCAGGAACCCATGGTCCAAATCTACTAAATGGTCCATAGCCTTGCCCCGCTCCATAATAATTACCATAGCTGACTGCGGAGTATGTAGAGCCGGTACCCATACCGCCTTGATAATAGTCGCTACCGCCACCGAGAACATCAGTACCAGTAAAACGACGTTCGATGCTATCCCCTAGATTTCCAAACGGAACAGCATAAGAAGCTATAGACTTATTATTTGAATTAATGCGGCGAGTTGCGTTAAGCATTGCCTGCGGATCTACTCTTACAGTTTTAACTGCAATCGCCTTTGATGACTTTTTAACCATAAAACCTCCAATTATATTGTAATAATATTACACTAGTATTAGTATGCTGCCTTGCCTTTTCTACGAACACCACGCATTCTTAGTCTTCTGATCCTGCGTGTAGTAGGCTCCATACCAGGGAGATTAGTTGGTTTATGTCCATGGCTCAAATATACATTAGCTGCATAATTGGCAAGTAATAATGCAGTAAATCTATCGCGGCGTCTTGCGTCAACGCCATCGCTTGAATTGTTGACTTTAGGCAATACGAATCTTTCAACGCCGGTCTCGGTAGTATCTCTAATAATAGAACAGGTTTCGTTGATACACTCATTAATGTCATTAAAAGTGCCGGTCTTAGGGGTCTTATTAGCCTGCTTAGCTTCCCAGTCATCTATACCCCATAATTCCATACTAAGTTCCTCTGCAACGCTTTCTGTTATATTGTCTACGCCGGTATACCTCTTATATTGCTTAACAATTTCTAAGTCATCGCCTTTATATGGGAATAATATGTTACACTGTTGTATAGCAGCTTCTAGACTATGAGCAGCTTCTACAGACCAGCCATTAAAATTAATCATTTCAAGGATTTTGCGTCCAGGTGCCGACATATCCGCTTTATTTTCAAGCTGATCTGGGATAGGCCAAATTAATTCATGATCGCCAACGCCGTCCTGCCCTTTTTTACAAAGCCATTCAAGTACAGCGTCACCACCACCGCCTTTATCCATTGCAATATATTTAATCGGGAATCTACGACATATTTCACGGATCATATTGGCCGACTTATTAAACTCTTTACGATCCCATGAAGCACAATACACAAGTTCTTTGCCGCGACTAGTAAGTTTTAAAACAACGCAGCCGAAGTTGTCGTTCCAGCGTGCAGGGTCAAGACCAAGAACATAAATCGCTCGTGGGTCGCCATATAATTCGATATTTACAGGAATAGCTTCTGGTGCTCGCGGCGTAGCTCGTTCGATCCATGACCGCTTAATAAAACCATCAGTATCCTCGGGAAACGTCGCTTCAAATTCCATACTGAAGATATGTGGTGCATTAGCAGCCTTAGCTGACCTAATTAAGTCTTCATCCATAAACCCTTCTGGGAGAGCATGGTATGGAATCTTAATAATTGCGTAATTGGTCCAAGTTTTAGCCATACGTTCAATATCGGAATTACTAATCATAGTAGATTTGCCGGTCATTGCTACGGCTCTTGATTCTAATGCTTTTTTAAGTGCCTCTTTATCACCACGCGAATCTAAGAATGCTCTATAGGTTTGAAACCTTTTAAAGAAATGATTCTGTCTATAAGTACCAGTGCCGGAAATTACTACTTGATTGCCGAAATCTTGAGATGACTCTATAACATCTATGATTCTTTGGTCTGCACCAAGTCTTTTTAAAGTCTTAATAAATCTATTAGTAGCCGCTTTAGCTGCCGGGTCGGCATGGACAGCAGCAAACGGCAAAATAACAACTTCGAAAATTTCTTCTGGGATAGATCCAAATTCGTCACATAAAAGTACAGTCGCTCTCTGACCTCTGACTTTTTCTCCGTCGCCAATAGGTGTCGCAACTATACTTGAATTGCCGATGCGGAACGAAGCCATGTCAGACCCATATTTAGGTCCACCCCACTGACTTAACGCTTCTTGTATAATCGGACTACACTCATATAATTTATGGATTTCTCGGAATACAAGTTTAGCCTGCCTATAACCAGCACCGACAATAACTATTTTGCTGCCAGGAACCAAAATACATCTTATTAAAGCATATAACGCCAGTAGGAACGTCTTACCGCCACCTCTAGTCATAATCATCATGGGGAATTTTTTAGTCCAGAGAATCTGTAAACAAGCCGCCTGAAAAGGCTCCAAAATCATAGGTCTACCGGCCGCATTACAAAATGTCTTTTCAACGAACCAGGCTAGCGAAAATTTAGATAAGGCCGGTATTGCTCCTAATGGACCATGTTTATCAAAAGTGTCTTGAATATCTTTAGCTATCGCGATCATTATATGCTTGCAGCAATAACTTCTTACAAATCTGCTTTCCTTTTTTGCCAGCAAAAATTACGTGGATATTATAGTGGAACATAAGTCGCATAAAGTTATTAATTACAACTGCCGGAGGCATGTAAGGCGAGGCTTTGTTAAGCCTTTTCTTATTAACATAATACATTTCCGGGTTGAGCACGTTATCTAGCGTATCCTCTATAATTAGGAACTTATATTTAAATGCCTGTAAGCGTTCTGCTTCTCGATACATACGCTCTTTTTCATCAGTCGTGGAGAAATTGTTATATATTTCGTCGATACTAGCTTTCCGCTCTATGATAATTAAATTATTAGGATCTTTTAAGGAATAATCACCAGCATCAAGTTTTTCGGTTATTACTGAATCAAAATCTTCGTCGCCATAAAAATCCCAGGCTTGTTTTTCTCTGGAATCAGTTATGAGAGAAGCTTTAGTCTTTTTCTTCATTTTTATTAAACCTAAAAACGCTCTTGAGAGCTTTTGGCGTCTCAGGTTCTTCCTTAGTTAAAAGGGTGAGCGTACCAGCTTTAACAGCCTCGACTGGATCAAAATTAACTTGAGTGCCATCGCTAAAAACATAAGTATGATATTTACCAGCACCCCATCTGTTAACAACCGATAATTCTTTTCCATGAAAAAGTACTTTGTCGCCTACATTTAAATTAGACATTTTAATTCCTTTCGTAGAATAAGCGGAGTCCTCCGCCAATGTGATGATAGACTGGAACTCCGATATAACCTGTTAATGCATCTGTTGCTCTGACACGCTCTTGAAAATCTTGCTCGCCATGTCGGGGGTCGCTACCAAAAATTGGCTCGCGAAACATACCGACTTCATTAAGTAAACTACGACGCACTAGGTTTGGGTTGTTATTAAAGCCGTTTGGACACTCATAGAAATAATAAAGGTGTCCACCAAGAGTAGCTGCTCGCCATACTTTGGCGTCGGGACATGACATAGGCTCATACTCTTTTTTATTTTTGCCCCAATTCTCATATGGATCATAAGGATCTCTAAGTCTGACAAGTCCTATGTCTTGTTGCTCATTTAATATATCTTTGGCGTGTTGCAAGAAATTAAAATCGGGTATTTGATTTCTGAAATCGTTTTCGTGGAACATCACGAATTCCCCACGGCTCACAGCTAACATCTGATTGAATCCATGGCAAATCCCGAAGTTTCTACTTTTAATAAGTGTCTTACGCTCGCACTTAAACTCATCGAATAATTGCCAATTCTCCTGGCAATCTCCATTTTCCATAAATACCCACTCTAGTTCACCGCCATATAAAGCGGCAGCCTTAGCGGTCGCTTCTAAACAAAGCTTTGTTATTTTGGACTTACCGCAGGCTAGGAATATGATAGATATTAATTGGGGCTCTTTGAATGGGTCAAATGGCTTAAATTCATGCCGCTCATAATTCCATTTATCACCATATGGCGATCTAATGCTCGTGGTCATATAAATTTGTATACTCCATAACCTCATAATCTTTGTGTTCATAAAAGCCTGATTGACCATCCCAATAAAATGAAATTGATCCAGAGGCACATATAGTATATATTGCCGGTTCTTGTATTAAATGTCTGTCAGTGTGCCATACAGAAAGATGTTTAACATGAACAATATCTCCTGTCGATAATAGCTTAATCTTACGAATTTTTCTAAACTCGCACATAAGCCTGGATTATCCTTTCCCATTCATCTACTCTAGCTTTAATTGAATGATTGGCCATTACTTTATTGTACCCATTTAAAGCTATTTGCCTACGCTCATCGTCGTGTTCGATATAATATCTTGCCTTTTCTATACACTCGTCTATTGACGAATAGTAAATAATATCTTTGCCATCTTCGAATAAATCTTCAATATGTGTATCTGGAGATAATTTATCTGTCAAAACCATTTTGCCACAGGCCATGCCTTCAAATATTCGTCTGGTCAACTCCCCGAATTGCGAACATTGTAGCACTATTTTGCCCCTAGACAAAAACTTAGGATGGTCATCGCCATAAAAAAATCTTTCGTTTTTATATTGGTTGCCTAACGCCTCTTGTAATCTTTCTGTCAATCCTTTTAAGTGACCATACCCTCTTGGTCCACATGTAGTTATTAGACCAAACTCTTCTTTGATATCTGGGTATGGCTTAAAGATATTCTCGTCGGCGTGATGTGTCCACCAGTACCCCTTAAGTCCCAATCTATTGTAGTGTTCTGCACAACTATAGTCTGGTGATAGAATAATGTCAAAATTATTTGCCTTTTGTAAATGTAAACGATGTGCTTGCGGTTCGTCGCCCGCCTCTAATATCCATAAAGCCTTCCTATAATTATTTTTACTTAAGTATGGACATGCAAAAGGACCATAATCAAGTAAAAATACTATATCTGGTTCATATCCATTGCGTATATCTTGAAAGAATAGATTCACTCCTTCGTTAGAATAATGGCGTGTTTTTTTACGTTCATCATATAAGCCATTATTATGGTACAAGTTATATTGGTTGATAACATAGCCGCGTCTTTTTAGCTCATCCCTAATTGCGTGCGGAGTGCCCCATCTTTCGCCATATGCTTCCCAGGAAGCAAAAAACATGGTGATATTTTTCATTAAAGGGTTTCCTTGATATAAGTGGTTAATTTATTAAGCCATATAATTCTATTCTTAGTAGGTATAAACTTATTACATGACCAACATAATATGCCAAAATTTGACTGCAACCAAATACTTCTATTGATCGCGTCACATGGCTTTTTATGATAAAATAAAGATGGCGTCTGTTGTATTAATTCTTTACCGTCACATCTATGATCAAATACCACAGTATCAAAAATATCCTTGCTACGAAACGTTAAACTTTTGTCGCAAATACTGCACCTTGGGCTATTGCCGTATACACTTTTAAAGAAAACTATCCATTCATTAAGAATATCATCAATATGATTTTTACGATATAATTTATGGCAATTTTTACACCAACTCATATATATTAGCAAATTGTGTCTTTTGTGGAATTCATTAATTGGTTTTATTAGATTGCACTTCTGACAAATTTTTTGTTTCCACGATAATTCATTTTTTGGTAAATTAATATTATTTTTATTTTTTAAACAACATTTACATCTTCCCATATATCCATCTTTACAGTTATTACTTTTATAGAAATGGTCTATATTTTTTATTTCTCCACATTTACTACATTGTTTAAGTCGCTGTAATATTTCCATTACGTTCCTTTCTCCAGTCCAAACACCCCTAGCACATATCCATTGTCCATTAATTTTTGTAACTCTTCATCAGATAGGCGACTCAGCCTAATAATCTCTTCTGTGGCAGTAGTCTGGGCACTCTTGCTTGATAATTCGACCGCTAAATCAACAAGCGTCCTCTTTTCGTTCTTAATCTTATCAAGACGTTGAGAACGAGACATTTTTAAGTCCGTGACTAGTTTACGATAAGTTTCCAAATGCTGCTGATATTGTTTAGCAAATTTATCATCTGCGAACGCTCGAAATCTAACATCGCCCTGTTTCCATTTACCAGCCTGTGTTTCTGCATAACACTTCTCTTCGATGGCCTTTAGATCTAAAGCTCTAAAGGCCAGGACGTATTCTACGCACGCACTAAACAAAGATTGTTCTTCGGGCTCTGAAATAGAGTCTGTAGCTTTTAGGATCTTCAAATATTCATCTAAGAAGAATTCTTTTTCAGCCTCAGTAAACGAGTTAAATACCAGAGTCGCTCTAGGAGTTTTCATTACGCTATTTTTTAAATGTTCAAACCTCTGATCACGGGTCATTTGATCAAGCGTTAAATTGAGATCTTTGGCCTCTGGTGAGGCTATAACAGCGTGCTTATTAGCCTCTTTTAAAATCTTGCCAATCTTCTTGCGAGAATATTCGTTTTTTGGCCAATTGATTTTTTCGGCTATTTGCATAGAAGATAGCCCCTGGTCATTATATGCAAGCACTTGTGCCTTTAGATCTTCCGAGATATTAGCCATCTTCCATAATCCTTTTAACAACAGAACGAATGAGTCTTTTGTTCTTATCGCTTACTTCGTTTGCAAAGCCAGATATCATAAGTTGATAATCTGATAATAGATCGCCTGATAACTTCTGTTTAATGCTTTCGTTTAAAAGTATATAATCCACGTTGGCGTCCCCCTCACAATCAACCATGTCTGTCTCAATAAATGACGGGTGCTTAATTGCGGCCTTAGTCGCCATATTCTTACGATATTTTAATATAGCATCGCATCCGTCCTCGTTGATCTTACAAGATTTTTGTATCTTGTCCCAAAACTCGCATCTTACACAAGGGGGATTATTTGGTAGGAACGTGCCACGTTGCATATTATAGAGGCGATTTTTAATACAGGTTTGTAAGTATTTGTAAGGAGATGGACCTATCCTATTTGGATCATACTTGTCAATCGCCTTTATACATTCCATTCGGATTTCTTGAGCAAGGTCTTCGGTGTCTATCCCTTGATGGGGATATCTATTCACTTCAGTATAAACTAATGCCTCTATAAGACCACTTACCTGTGCGTAATTAAGATGCTGATTCATCGTCCTCGTCTTTATCTTCGGTCTTCTTCGGTACAACAATATTTTTTGCAATTGCAGCTTTTTGTGCCTTTGGGTCCGGCACTACTTCTTCCTTATACTTCGGGACATTGGGACTAGCCTTAGCAAAGGCTGGTGTTGCCGCTTCTACTTTTGGAGCAGCGTGTCTCTCGTCAGTACTGGACCTAGTGGAATTAACAACATTACCGCCAGTATTTACTGTGAAAAAATCAACTTTATTATTTTTAGACATATTATCCTCCGTTAAAATTTGTGACCGACATACCAACAATCTTATTAAGCTCGGATTGAATATCCTCGCCTTGTTTGAAAAACAAATAAAAACCATTGACTCCAGCAATGATAGCCGGTAATTGTTCTTTACTATTACTTTTTAATGTGTTTGGTCCAATACCAACTAATTTAAGGTAATAGCCAACTTCGCCGTCTTCAATTACTAAGTCTTGGTCATCTCTAAGGATTCGCATGTTTGACCTCCATAATAAGTATAGGTTAAATACACTAATTAGAGTATTAAATATGTAGGAGGGCTCATTCATGCTATATAACACCTTGGTGCTTATGCACTTATTATGTGCTCCGATGCAACTGACACAGGTGGAACAAATCAAAGAAGAAATTGTTCTTGAACTTGTTAAATCACATCTTGACACAGACCAAAACGGAATTGTTAGTCTAAACGAGGCTTTAAAACTCCTACAAGAGAAAAAAACCCTTATGGATTATTTTGATATAGACTTAATGCTCACTATCATAGCAATGTACCTTGGTATAGATATTACGAAGAAGGGGGCAATTAAAGGCTTAGCAAAGTTGACTAAGAAAGGTAAAGATGAATAAATTATTACTGCTCATAGCGTTGTTCCTAGTAGGGTGCGGCACCACAACCCCAAGTGAACCAAAAATTTATATTCAATTCTCTTTATCAGAATCTAATTTTCAAAATACCCCTAACATTAGGGATGCCGTGACTCACGCTATCAAAGCATGGGAAAATACCGGGCTAATAAAAGCAAATTTATATACTCAGGGATATTTAATTAACACGATTCCTATCTATGTTATAGATTTACAAAATTTTCCATTATTCGCCGAGGACGGTGTTATTGGTTTATTCTATAATGGTATTATTTGGTTGGATGATTCAATCGAGACAAACTGGCCTACCCCTATCGGAGGTTATGCTCTAGCAGTGTCGATACATGAAATAGGACATGCTCTCGGGCTCCCCCATATTATTGGAGAAGACACTTGTATTAAGATGCCAGGCGATATAATATTACCCACGGATCTAGAAGCACAGCATTCTGTTATGTATCCAAGATTGCCATTCTTGGCAGAAAAGATTGGTCCGCACGAGATAGAACTTCTCAGGAATAAGCTTGGTTTATAATATACATAAGTATCCACTTTTTGATGTTGTCGCCGAATACTTCGGCTCCGATAGGACGGATTGTTGGAGCAGCGGGCCAATTAGCTGGCCGCTATTAAATGTTTTGCTTTGTAGAGCATTAAAAACTGAGAGTGTGTCCGTAATGCTTAATTGCTTGCCCCCGCTAGGCGGTAAAATTTTTCCCTTGACAGGATCGAGCTATGGTGATATAATCGTCTATGACGAACAAACGCCATTGCCCACCGGGCACTATTTATCGGTCCTAATAAATGAAAACACATATAAAAGCAATAACGGGTAGTAGAGCTTACGGACTCGCAACAGCCGAGTCCGATAATGATTGGGCGGAAGTATTTTCGCCATCGCCAGACCAGTTTTATGGATTCCCTTCTTATGAAGAACGTAGACAAGAAATTTCGCCTGACGGCACATCAGATGTAAATTATTGGTCAGCAAGATCTTTAGTTATAGCATTATACGCTGGCAACCACTTAGCTCATGAATTGTTATATACAGAAAAGTATGAAGCTGACCTGATAGGTAGAAAGATTATAGATTTTGCTCGCAACCAATTATATTCAGCGGCTCTAGGCAAGAGATTACTTGCCTTTAGTAAGGCAATGCTAAATAACTTTCAAAGAACAAAAGATTTTAAACAATTGTCTCACGCATATAGAGCCTCGTGTTATTTAGAGGAATTATTATTAGAAGGCCGCTTTCATACCTTTTTATCAACGGAGAATGAAAAAATATGTCGGTCTATTTTACATGAAAAAGATATTCATTATATTTTAGGTACTAGAAATAAACTTGATTTCCTTGCCCAAGGACTAGAAGGATTAAAGCTGCCAGATTTTAATCTGTATAATGATTTTTGCATTAAAATTCACAAAGAAATATATTCATGAAAGAAATAACTGGAGATATCTGGAACCAGGCTGAGCCTGGTTGGAAAGTCATCACTACGAACCAGGAAGTTCGTAAGGATGGTAAGGCAGTTATGGGCAAAGGTATAGCTGCCGAGGCTGTGCGTAGGCATCCAGAAATCCAAGGGCTCTTGGGAGCCCTCTTAAAAAAGTATGGTTTTGATAACCCCCAGGTAATGGTATGGCCCGTACAGGGCCTAATTACTTTTCCAACTAAATATTTTTGGGCAGATGGTTCTGATATAAACCTAATAGTAGCTATGGCTACTCAGCTAAAGCTGAACAATCATTTGGGCGATAAGCCAGTCTATTTGCCGCGGCTTGGTTGCGGCAATGGTGGATTAGATTGGTTGCGGGATGTTTATCCTGCAATTAAAGACATCCTGGCAGATGACAGGTTTATTGTGGTGCATCCAAATGAATGATTCTCGTTTATGGGATATTCTTAGAAATATTCCAAGACCCGAAGCTGTAATAGCCGGAGAAGAGGGTGTTATTTATATTCAGTATAAGAATATTGAAATCACTCTTATTAATGGAAGAGACATAATGACTATTTTTAGTTTTGCTCAAAAAATGCATTTAGAACTACAAACCCAGTTTGTAGACGAACTGATCAAGAAAATTAACGATCTGGTAGTAGCTCAGCTTGGTTAGAGTACCTGGCCTGGAACCAGGGGGCCGCACGTTCGAATCGTGCCTACCAGACCACTTTTTTGCGAACGGAGAGAGCTATGCTTTATTTAGAAACAGATGACGGTGCGTATATGGTGAGAGCAGAACAGATCCAAAAGGCTCAAGTAAATAGACAGGAAAACAAAATTACTGTTAGTATAATGAGTGCTAATGGTCAACTTTTTGATCAGTTAGCAGTAAAGTTTACAGAAGCAAATGTTGCGGCTCTTAGAGCCGCAAATGAGCCACGGCCATTGTCAGTTGGCGGCATGACATGGAACAATCCAGTAGGACAAGAATTCATTGATTAAAGGATTTTTTGGCGAATATCGTTGGCTCTCAAACTTCTGGTATTCGTCCGTCGAATACGACGGGCTCATATATCCAACGGTAGAACATGCTTATCAAGCAGCTAAAACTTATTCTATTGCTGATCGAGAAATAATTAAACAAGCGAATGCTCCAAGCGATGCAAAGCGATTAGGCAAGAGAGTTAAAATTCGTGATGATTGGCATCTCGTTAAAATTGACGTGATGAAGGATTTACTTCGTAAAAAATTTACATTACCCGCTTTGCGGGAAAAATTGCTAGCTACGGGCGATAGCCCGTTAGAAGAGGCTAATACCTGGGGAGATACATTCTGGGGAACTTGTGAAGGTCTTGGCCAAAATAAACTTGGAGAACTTTTAATGGAAGTGCGGAATGAACTACATAATTGAAGATTTTCAAGATCTGGCGGAGCTAAAAGATGGTTGGTTTGATGGAGATGGAAAAGCCTATGATCACGCCCTCTTAGAGCGTGGGGGAAGGCTACTTGCAGCAGCAGCCGCAATATTTAATTGTCCAAAACTTTATATTTATCCTATGCCAGATAGAGTAAATTGCGTCAGCGTTGAATTTGATTATCCAGAGAATAATGGTGTTGTGCTTACGTTTAATTTACAAACTCTAATACTTGATGGTTTTATAGTAAATACGAAGCACCGTAATGTGCTGAGTATGAGATTCGACTTGACAGATATCGCCGAAGGCGATATAATAGTGTCATGACTCTAGATGACTGGTCCATGCGAGATAACTTCCCTCGTTTTTTGCGTCGATTCATTTATGCTTATAATCAGCATAACTGGAAGTTTATAACGAGAGTCAGCTTTGCCTGGTATTATGCAAAAATGAGCAGAGAAGAAGTTGCTGCCATTAAAGCAGCATATGCAGCTAATGCTAAACTTTTTGAAAACTTGTGCCCGGAGAGCAACAATGCTAAAACTTGAGACGCCTTACGGCGTCGATATTATAATTAACCCCAAAGATATAACAGAGGTTATAATAAATCATAATTTGAAATCAATCACCATTTTTAGTGAAAAATGGCCTCAGTGTGAAATCAAATATGATGCGGAGCATATTAAAAAATTGGAGGCGTTAGAAAAGAATGGCTGATAAACCTGTAGTTTGGTACAATCAAGCGGGAGATATGCTAGAAGTGCTTTTTAAAAAGCATCCTAATGCATATTATGGTGATTGGATAGATGGTGGCCTGACCCTTTTAAGGGATCAGGACACCAAAGAGATAGTTGGCTATAACATAACCGGCGTAATTAATAAGTGGCCAAAGGCCATCTTAGCTACTGTCGAAGAAATGGAAAAAAGTCCGACGCCGGACTTAGAACATGTTAAGATGCTACGCATCCTAGCCGAGGCTGGCTTGAAAGATATCCTTCTGCCGGAAGAAAGGCCATGGGGCAATTATCGAGTAATTGAAAGTAGCGATAGCTACAAGATTAAACTCATTATTATGAAGCCTAATGCTCGTATGTCTTTACAACGACACGCGAAGCGTTCTGAGCTATGGAAAATTATCGAAGGAAGCGGCTATGTTTATCTCGGTGAATGCCTTGAAAATATACAGCAATATGACTTCGTTAAACAAGCGGAAATACCAGTTGGTTATTGGCACCGCGTTAAGTCAGGCCCGGAGGGACTGACTTTTATTGAAGTGCAAACGGGCACTTACTTTGGCGAAGACGATATCGAGCGAGCCGACGATGATTATGGAAGGATAAGCGAGAAATAATATGCTAGCAGCATTAGCCTTATGTCTAGCTATGCTAGGCAGCGACATATGGGTCTCTACTAATTGGAATTTTGATTTGCGACTACCACCACAAATAATAAGAGTGGATGCCGATTATAACCAGCACGTGATGCCAGATAATACTGACGAATATCATAAGGAAAGCTTTGCAGCACAAAGTAATAGTATAATCACCTTTGGTGGGGTAGCCTCTACTAATCGCAGATTAGAAATATGGAGCGGCGATAGCCGTACTGTGTCGTCACTAGTTAGTATCACCCCTTTTATTAGGGAGTCCCATAATATCTCTAATGGAAGAATAGCCGGGTATGCATCTATTACTCAAAGGGAATCAGCAACATACTTTATTGTTAATGCCGCGACGGGCGTATTGCTTCGCAGGGAAGAGATACCCCAATGCATTAAGATGTTAATTATTGGCGACGATATTTACTTTTTTAGTTCCAATGGAACTATAACGTGGTTCGCCTTCGGCGATATACGTAATACTATTACTGTGTCGGCATTAAGTGGTATCAAAGATGCTGCTTATGACGGTAATCTTATTTGGATTATGAAAAGTCAAGTAGTCACTAGTTATAGAATTATTGATGCAAATCCAGATTCGTGGCAGCCTATAAATACATATACAGATATATCAAGACCGCGTAATTTAGCAGCAGATCTTAATGGTAGGGTGCTTATTAATGGAGATCATATTTCACTCTGTTATCAGAATGGTGTTTTAGTTGGTAACATGTTATGGCCCGAGAGAGAAGATATCGCTGACGCCTGGACACTATCACTTATTCTTAATGATAATAGGGTAGCCATTCCAAGATTAACTGTTACTTGGAATGAGGGTAACTTTTACTGGAAATCACGCTTAGATCTATTCGCTTGGCCACAAGGCGGTCAAGTGAATACGATACGCAGCATTAAATTTGATAGGCCCATTATGAGGATAGCACAATGAAAATTATTGATCGTTCGCGTCTGTCTTTATCTTTTAGTCTTGATACTGTATCATATAACGGAACGTCTGCCATGGAATATATAGAAAAAACAATAGCTTACTTGCAGAAGATATACCACGATATAAGCGAAGATTATGAAATTGAACACATAGACGATTATGGTTATCGTGCTATTTTATTTTATCCTACTCGTGAACAAACACCAGAAGAGATTGCCGCTGATGCTGAGAAAAGTCGTATTAAGTTGAATGATCGTTCAACTGGAGAGAACTTTGCAGCCGTAGACCGCAAAGAATTTGATGAATTTAGAGCTTGGCAGCAAGCCAAGTTTGATGCTGCTAATAGAGTTATGCTTACAGAGTTATCCGACAATATGACTAAACCACATCCAGTAAGCGAGGCGTATATCGAATGGGAAAAAAATCATGCCGTCAAAAATAACAGTTAATATATCTAAAAGATATAGCACAGAGATTACTTACGACCAATTCATCAGCGGCCTAATAGCTGCCGGTGTTAGGATTCCGGCCGATATTAAAAGATTTAACTTTTCCATTAAAAAAGAAATGTGGGATGGTATAAGAATCTCAAATGAGGCATTAGTTTGCAAAGACTATAGCCAGATTCCAGACAGAATTATGTTTAATTGGGAAGAAAGCGAGCGAAGCGAGCTATGAAGGTAGCAATTGTCGGACGCCGACAATTTAAAGATAGTGTCCTACTTGAACGGACACTCAAGTGGCTAAGAATTCAGGAGCTTGCGACTGAAATAATTAGTGGTGGAGCAGAAGGGGCAGACACTCTTGCTGCCGAATGGGCCCGGCAGCACGGAGTCTCGCTACGCGAGATTAAGCCGGATTATACGAAGTATGCTGGTAATCCGAAATTTGCCCCAATAGCTAGAAATATGGATATTGTTCACGAGGCGGACCTCGTGATAGCATTTTGGGATGGGGTGCGAGAGAAGGGTACATGGAATGTTATACAGCTTGCTCTTGAGAAGAGTAAGCAGTTAGTTATAATACCCTTTTCACCAAAGGTGAAAAATGTATCATTTAGAGAGTAGAGAAGTTTTTCAAGTAAAAAATTATTGCGGCAAATGTAATCGCAAAGAATATCAGTATTTATTTTTGTCGGAGGCTCAGGATGCAGATTGAATCAGCTTGGACTTACAAGTTAAATATGATTTTAAGCAAAGAACATTTAAAATACGACAAGCACACTAACTATGTAGAAGATTTAGATAAAAGGTCTATTTTTGGCAGCGTTTATATAGCTCAGGTACATCGTCGCTGGCGTAAAATAGTTATTACGATTTTGGAAGATCATAGTTATTATGGGTCAAAATTCCAAGCCTTGGACAATGAAATAGAGCAGACTCTTAAGAGACCTGTAACTTTAAGGCTCGCTTGAGCCGGAGGATCAAATGAATATCATAGACACTATCAAACAGCTTCTCGCCGAGAACCAATTTGCTAGTGGCGGCGTTTTCCTTGCAGCCCTTAGCGGCGTGCTGCTTTATTTGCGACGGGTGCCGCAATTTATTTGGCAGCAACTTCGAAGATTGTTCTTGCTTGAAATAGAAGTATATGATTCGGACCCGGCATTCCATGATATTTATCTTTGGCTGATTAAAAATAAGTATGGAGCTAAAACTAAAAAGATATGGTTGACTAGCTCTAATAGGATTACTGATAAAATTGATAAATCGGGTTGGGACGAGCTATGGTCTACACGGACGGTTCCCGGTATCGGGCGGCATTTTGTATGGTTCAAGCATCGCCTGATGTATATTAATATTTTCAAGAGAGATCTTACCGCTGGCGAGGATACGATTGGCATTCGCCGACACTTTGTTATACAGATACCCTTTGGTTCCCGCAAAATACTTGATTGCTTCCTCCGAGAAATAGAAACTCTCAGAGCAAAAGATCAAAACCTATATATTAAGGTGCCCGACTCTTACTTTGGTGGCTGGAATGATATGGTGCATCGTAATATACGCAAGTTATCATATTTAGTCTATCAAGATAGCCTAATAGAGCAAATTATTGCAGATATAGATAAATTTAAAAGTTCTGCCGAATGGTATGCTAATCGTGGCATTCCTTATAAAAGAGGATATTTATTGCATGGCCCACCGGGTAATGGTAAAACCAGTCTAGTCTCTGCTATCGCCGGGCACTATCGCTATAACATATATACTATTAACCTGGCGGCTAAAGACTTATCTGATGATAAGTTAATGGGTTTAATGGCATGTGTACCAAGCAACAGTATAGTCCTTTTCGAAGATATCGACTGTTTACTAGCAAACAGAGAAGTAAAAAATAAGAATGATGGATTAACCTTTAAAGGATTGCTTAATGCAATAGATGGCATAGTCTCATTATATGGAGTGTTACTTTTTGTAACAACTAATCATGCTGATACTTTAGATCCAGCATTAGTAAGAGCCGGAAGGCTCGACAAGCACTATCTTGTCGGCAATGCCGACAAGGAGCAGATTATGCGGCTTTGTAAAGTCTGGAATCCTAATTGGGATGATTTAAAGGTAGCCGCATTTACAGAGGCACAACCGGAAGGTTGTAGTATGGCTTATATACAGGAACAACTTATTGTGGCAGAGCCACAGGAGAAAATATGAGACTCTACGCAGTTAGTAGCGGTAGTTACGATGAATATGGCATAGACGCTATTTTTCTTACTAGGCAAGATGCAGAAGCTTATATTTTAAATCAGTTTAGAGATGATTTTCTGTGTTATGAAACTCCACGCATAGAGGAATGGGAAACTGGAGTTGCTGTCTCTGATAGAAAGCCATACATCGTTTCGCTTAAGAGAAACGGTGATCTTATTAGTATAAAAGAAACTACTGTACTTGCAATAGAAGATATTAATCCTATAGAAAGAGAATATCCCGATAATGGAAGTGATCGTCCGACAAGCTTCTCTTTTATTGTGGCGGCTCGCGATGAGGCTCATGCGATTAAAATAGCGGGCGAATATAGAGCATTAGCTATTGCTATTGAATATCCATGATTCGCAGAATAATAGCACGACTTTTTAGATTTAATGCTAAGCATTGTTGGGCTCGGGGACTCGCCCATTCTTGGACAACTATTACATGGCAACATCCGTTTGTGACAAATAAGTGTATGCGTTGCAAGCAATTGCATACATGGTTTATACAGCCTTGAAATTATCCGAGTTTATTGATCAGCGATATAAAGATCTTGGCAATTCAATCAATATAGCTCGGATGGCAGAATGCATTGAACATAATCAGGTGCTCTTAGAGGACGCCGAGACAGGCAAAAGGATTTCTCAGGGAGACGAATTAAACATAATACTATGGGCAGCAGCATTCTGGTTATGTGTAGAATGAAATTCCTACCTCTTATCATGTTCCTGGCAAAAAATGTATTAAATGTGCTAAAGAAATACCAGGGTATTTTGAGGAGCCATAGACTCAAAAGAATGCTTACTGGCGGGAGCCGCCAGTAGGAGTCCCTTGCTGCTTTGCAGCAAAATAACCCCCTGGCCTGCCATTTTGGCAGTCTGGAAACTGGTGAGCCTGACTTATAATCCCCGTCCCCGGCCCCGGACCAAAGGTCCGGAGCGAGTTATGAAAAAACCCCACGTGGGCTTGAGTTTACACTCAAGCCCGTGGGCCGCACGGGCTTGCGTCTAACTCCTTACTTCGAAAGAGCGAACGTCGAATCGCATTCGTCGCACGAATCGCTGTCGTCGTCGGGCATCGTCGCCCCGCACGCATGGCACACAGTCTCGTTACTCTCAAGGGCCATTTCCGCCTCGACTAGTGAAGAGTAGGGGCCGTTCCATTCGGAACAATCGAGGTATCCATCGGCCGACAGTCGATAGAACGTGCCCGTAGCGTAGCCCGAGACGCCGTCACAGTCTCGGACATCACACGGGAACATGTAGACGCTGCCCTCGGGAGTCTCGACTACAGCCATGCGGCCCGTGTAGTATTTCGGCGTCATGAATGTCATTTCTCGCTCCGTTCGATTCGGGCCGGATCATTCCGGCCGTGCTATCTACTTCGGAATAATGATATCACGGGCTTGAACGGGCGTCCACTAGGACGCCCGTTCTTCTCATTTTGAGACTAGATGAGCCCGAGAATCAGAATCCACGAATCCCGGCCGTGAGTACAACGGCCGTCCGGTTCGACGGTACAGCCACAGGGCGTTTTCGCCTTGCCAGTGGACATCCAACGTTCCATCGTGGCGACGGAAGGGGCTTTCGTGGCCCGCTTGACGGGCCGTTTCGGAGTAGCGTCATTCCACGAATTCCAGTCGCTCATGATTTTCGCTCCGTTGCGGGCCGCACTATTGCGGCCCGACAAAGAGTATATCGGCACGTTTCCCGAAAAGCTTTACTCCGTTTCCCAGAAAATCTCAATGTTTTGCTTATCGCATACCCAGTCAGGAATTACGTCGATATCAGCATATTCCCATTCGGCCCTATCGGGCCGAATGATTAGGTGGGCTCTGCCCTGCCCAATGTCCCGATAGTGCGGGCTTGTGCTAGGCTCATGATCCCGGACCGGATTGATATAGATATGCGGCCCGTGCGGAATATCGCCGATACAGTCGGCGATATAGTAGGTAGCAATTGCCCGGCCGAAGTAGTGTCGCGTCATGTTATTGTCCGATTTTCTGGCAAGCCTCAAGCGTAGCATAGGCAGCTGCCATGATTTTCAGGCCCAGAAAGACAAGCCCGACGCATCCGAGAATCAGGAGGGCCGCTCGCGTTTTCATCGTTGCTTCGCTCCGTTGCGTCGTCGGACGATTCCGAACGACGCAAAAGAATATCACGTTTTCAGGCCCCGTCAAATTTGCCGAAACGATTTTCGTTAATGGCGAAACTATCAGGGTTTATCGCAGCCCAACAAGCGGCCGCTTCCAATAGGGGCTTCGCCGGATTCGAGCCTAGCATCATCATAGCCCGGACGGCCGTTTCGCATGTTACGGCATTGCACGCTACGGTTTGCGGGCCGCATTCTTCCGCTAGGGCAATCCATTCGGCGATTGTCATGATGTCGAATCCTCTTGATCGGTTTTCAGGGAATATCCCTCAAGCCCCTTAACAGCTTGAGCGGCCGGATTAGAACGTAACCAAGTATCGGTGGATTCGCAAAGCCCGGAAGCGGGGCCATCGTCTCGAATGTCGGCCCGACCATACTGGCCACTGTCGAGATAGTGGCGACGGCCCGTCGGGCCGACTAGCACGACGGTTTCCTTATCCGGCCGACATTGGACGTATCGGCCGGATTCTAGCGTCCCAATGGGCCGCTCAAGAGCCGTCATGAGGGTAACGTTTCGGTATTCCATGTTAGCTTCGCTCCGTTTGCCGTCCCAACGGGAATTAACTTCGGCAAAAGAGTATCACGGGCTTTAGCCCGTGTCAAATAATTCTTTAAACCGTTTGGTAGCTTAGGATTCGGCCCGAATACTTTGCAAATTTCGCCCGAAGCTTTCGGACGAGAATCACGTTTCCGTTTGGCATGAGCCTAACATGGGAACAGATACCATTTCCAAGGCCCATGAAATAGTCAATCCACGGCTGCCATACGTCGTCAGTAAAATCCCAAATACCGCGATTGCCGTCCGCACGGCACGCGAAAGCAATAGCTTTGTCGTGGTCGGCAAAACGACGACGATTGCGATTCGTCTTCATGTTAGGGGCTCCGTTTACATTGACCGAAAAGAGTATCACGGCCCATGCGGGCCGTCAAATCTCATTTTGAGAGAAACGAATTCTCATTTTGAACGTGATATGGTTCATTCTGACGCAAATTCCTGAAAATCAATGATTTATAGGCAAATTGAACGTATTTCAGGAGTTATCGCATCGGCTGAAAGCCGAGCGATTCCGCACGGCAAGAATTGCCGATTGCACCAAAACGTGCATTCTCATTCTGAGAAACGTTACCGTTAGGTAACACTCAAATTGATTCTCAAAGTGAGAGGGGCGGGATTCGGTCGTCCTCGCCCCTTATGTCGATTTTCTGGATACTTCTAGCAATTCTGCGAATTGGCATAGCTTAAAGCTTGCGTTTTCAATTTCTGGGCTTTAACTCCGTCTAGAAAGCCCTGAATATACGCTTGAGAACCGCTTGCATAAAGCCCCCCATACTGTCTCAAGCCCGCTTGAAAGCCCCGATTGTATTCCGCTTCGCGTTTCATGCTAGTAGAATATCCCGTTTTCAGGCAATGTCAAGTGGGGAAATTTACCCAATTCGCTCGAATGCGGCCGATACTGCCCCGCTCCATTCTTGATAGTCAAGCGATTGTTCATTAAAGCTAGCTCGCCTAGCCCCAGCTTGCCAAGCTTTGTCAAATCGCATATTAGGGTTTTCCCTAAGCGTTTGGGCAGTCTCGACTACCATATCTGTAAACGTTTCAAAGCCAGTCTTTCGCTCGAATCGGCTAACTTTCTTAGAATAATCCATATTCGCTAGCTCACTTAAAGGGCCGCACTATTGCGGGCCGCTTGAGACACTAGAATAGTATCACGGCCGAGTCGGGAGTCAAGTGCGGGAAATATTATCGAACGGACTCGAATTCACTAGGGCCGTGCCGATATACTTTTCGACGAATTCCTTACTTTCCTTGAGCCCAAGCCCGGACACGGCCCGAAAAGCCTTAATCGCTCCGATAACGTTTCCGCCATTATTAACCTTGGGAATAAGAGGCAAAACTTCCATGAAACAAATTCGGACAATCTCAAGTCGCTTGCCTTCCTCATTCCCAATAACGTCAAGCAAAATCTTATTCTTATCACAATCGGACATATTATTGATAATCTGATTAAGATAGCTCATTATTCGCTTCGCTCATTTTAAGGGCCGCACTATCGCGGACACCTAGAGAGTATCACGGTTCAACGGGAAGTCAAGCTTACAGCATCGGAAAGTGACATAGAAGCATAGCGATACCCGCTAGTGCCGTCCCAAAGCCATATAATGCCAGTATGGGGCGGATTAGCCTCAAGCTTTTCCCATGCTTCGCTTGCCGCATTAGAGCCTGCCCGTATTCCCTGAAAATAAGCTTTAGAGCCTGTAGGGGCATTCGGGCCGCTTGACATATACCATTCCAGGGAATAGAGCGTAAAGCCCCTAAGAAAGCCCCTATCATAATGGGTTAAGCCACGATATCGGCCACGTTTGGATTTATCAGGCATTACTTAGGCTCCTCAATAGCGGCAATCCGCCAAGTCTCGAATGGGGCGGTGGGCTTTCCCTGCCGGTCGATCCAAGCTTGACATTCTCCGACATTGGCGAACGGGCCAACAAGCTTTTGAAGCCCGTCCGGCGAGTCTAGGACCGCGACGATATTTCCAGGGAACATGAGGAAATCTCCCATAGAAGAGAATGAGCGGCCCATACCCAACCGGAACCCGTGTCGGGCATAGCTGGCAGACTATTCTTAAGTGCCGCTCAATTGGACGCTAGAAAGGTATCACGGCAGGACGGGAAAGGCAAGTTTCAAGGTGATAATTTGTCGCTTGAGCGACATTGTGTATTATAAACCCTTATTTGCCTTAAAGTTATCAAAGTGATATCATTTCGATATCGTTATGATATTAAAAGAGTTATACAAAGCGAGACCAACAGCCAGAATCATCATCGGAAGAAATATGCCAACCCAAAGCCTCAAGCCTAGCGATATCCGACTTACTTATCGGTTTATCAGGCACAATCCCATAAAGTATATCATGATCCGCTCCGCCTAAACTTTCTTCTAAACCCTTATTACAATAGGAACTTAGAATAGAAAGCCCGGCAATAATCTGTTGAATTGATGCCATAACTTCAATTCCTTGAAATAGTTAAAAGTCATACTCCTTAACGTCAATGCCCTTTGCGTTTAGGTCCAACATCTCACACTTAAACGGTTTACGGATTGATGCCTTTAAAATTTGAGGCGACCTAACATATTGCCAGAAATGCTCTCTAATATGTTGCTCGAAAGGCACTTGCTCGAAACTATCAGGCACAATAAATTCCATTACTAGGATTTTCGCCATAACTCTATTCCTCGGAAATACTTATCCTCCGCCACCCCGGAAATTGTATTTTAAGTTTTCCCATAGCACGTTGACTAGAACGAGCATAAATTGTGCCAACGTGGCTTTTCTCTTCTATCGTTACAGAATATCGAAAACTCTCCGCCGTGCAAGGAATAAGCGATAAGTTATTGCGGGCAAAATACTTAGCATGAAAATTGCAAATATATTCACCCTGATAAAATCCGCCCTTAAATTGATAATTCGCCGGATATCGGCAGAGTCTATTCCTAGACGTTCGGCATTGGCATTGCATTTGCTTCTCCGAAGCAATCAATCAAGCTTTATATAACCCTTAGCCGTTCCGCCCGTTCTAGTGATAGGGATATTCATTTTACTAACTTGGATATCCCAATTAGCCCCAGCCCTTTGAATCAATAGATCGTCGGCATAAATCAATGCAGCGTCTATATTTACAAAGGGACCGAAATACGTTTTCTCGCCCGAAGCCAGAAAACCGTCCCGATATGTTTTAATAACTAGGAACATTTTATTTCGCTCCGCTCAATTACGCTAACAGTGTATCACGGCCCTTGTGCCGTGTCAAGTGCCGGAAAAGATTTCCACTTCGATTCTATGCCATAATGGCAGTCGCCGCTTGAGTTTAAATAAAGCCCATTTAATGCTACGGGCTTGCATAAATCCCGTTTTAACTTGTCCGGTTTCTAATTCCACCCAAAAAGTGTAAATTTTACTTACCATCGCGGCTCCAATATTTTTCAGCGTTACGCATAGCGAAACGAATATTCTCTGCTCCAACCGGATTAGCCGAATGGATTGCCCAAGCAAGCTTAGGCAACGTGCCGAAGTATGCCATAAGACTAATAGATTGAGCTACAGTGTAGCCGGTTTCCTCTTTAGGCGAGCTATCGCCTAAGTCGTGGTCGAAACTAATAAAGCTTACTTGGCCAGTCGCAAGAGCCGCCCTAGCCTCTTCCGCAGTTCGGCAGTGCCGGTCAAAATCCTCGGGCATCGGCCGAACGTCGTCAAGCCAAAGTCTCATATTTCGCTCCGCTTAATTTTAACTCCACTAAGAATATATCACTTCCTAGCAGATTGTCAAGTTAATAAAATAATCGGCCCGGATTGCTCCGGGCCGATGCCTTGTCCTAGCACGCTTTAGGCTATGCCAATATTTACTTTGCACTAAATACCGTCTAGGTCGATACTTAGCAGGGATTCATTCGCTCTTTACATATTTATATACATTGCCGGGAGAATCCTCATTTTAAGCTTCCGCTAAGCGGCTTATCCCTAAGACACTAAAAGCCTATCACGCGGGCTTAGCTTGTCAAGCCCGCGTGAACAAATCCCGTATTATCTTTCTTAGCACGGGCTTTCGGAGAAAGCCCGACGATACAAGGGCTTAAGTCCAAAAATCTTAGATCGTGGATATCGCCGTCTATAACGGCATAGCCGTTAAACCATTTAGGAATATCGTCTCGAAAGACGATAGCAACGTTAAACCCACGCTCAAGAGCCGCTTTGCATTCCAGCCAATTATTTTCGCTTGCCGAAAACGTCAAGTGATAATTAGTGGGCAAAGTATAGCCCGACTTGAGCCTATGCGAAAGCTTTGTATAGTCGTAGAATTGCAGTGTCGGGAATTCGGCAAAAATTTCCGGCATACGCTTTTCCCATACGATATCAGAAGTGCCGTTTAGCCTGATAGCGGGAATTAAACCTTGCCGCTTAGCGGCCCGCACAAGAGCCGCTAAATCGTTTCTAAGCAACGTTCGGAATTCTTCCGGCTTCTGGTACAAAAGCCGGGTTTTCCTCACGCGGGCCGCTTGCACGGGCCGATATTTCCCATATCCCGAGGTATTCAGGCAAGCGGCCCGACATCCGGCCGACGATTTTGGGCAGACGTTTCGCCCGCTCAAGCTTGCCGGTGCTAAGTGTAGGATAGCATTTAAATAGCCGAATGCCTTAGCCTTTTCTATCTTATGATTATCCAAAGTGATAAGGGCAAAGCCCATATTTATTCGCCCCCTTTGAATAACTTGATATAGAGCCCGACAATGCTAATAAGAATAACCCATAGCAGAGTCTCCCATATAACCCTAATGGGATTTTCCAGCCCGTCCGAATCAAGCCCGGCCGCTTCATCGCGGCCGGGCTTAGTTCTACTCACGGAACGGGCGAACGCTCTGCCCCCGATCACGCGGGAAGAACCGCCCCGCTATTCTCGGGCACCGAATAATCGACTCCTCCAATGCGAAGTGTGAGGATACCTTCAACGGCGATAAAACGCCGATTCTTACTGGCATCATCGGGATTATATCCCGAATCGCCGGGCATGAGATATACCATAATCAGCCCGTTAGCACCGGGCGAGAATCCCAACTTTCCGCCCTTGAGCCCCTTAGTGACGTTTTCTGCCAGTCGGCAACGATATTCGCGTGCCGTATACTGGCCCGTTTCCTTATTCGGCGTTCGCGGCCGGACGATAGCAGAGAAAATCTTACCGTTAGTCGATCCAATAAGATTAACCGCCTGAACTTGCGAGATAACTTTCATTAGCTTCGCTCCAATTATGAGCCGCACAATCGCGGCCCATTAGGTTATCACGTTCTAGCCTACTGTCAAGCCCGGCCGCACGATTGCGGCCGGGCTTGCGAGACTCCAAAGCTTAGCTGATTCCGGCCGCTTCGGCAAGGAAAGCCCAGGACTGGGCCTCGAACTTTCCAGCCGTGCCCCCGAGAATACTTTCGAGCCGCTTTTCGGCCGTCCGATTGCCCTTATTACCAGCCCAGTTAGAGTTAAGATAGGTGATACCCTGGAAAATCGCCCCGAACGTCTCGGGCTTGCCAGCATAATTGATAGGATTGCGGGCCGCTCCGACGATACGTTCCGCGAGATTGATTTTCTGGGCCGAAACGTTATCCAAGTCGTTTCGGTCAATCCCGAGAAGCTTATCAACGGTAGACTCCACCGAAGCCGGGCAATCCATGAGAAGACCCAACTTTTCGGAATGAGCCGCAATTTCCTTCCGGGCCGCTTCCCAAGTCGCCCGAGCGAATTGGAGTTTATCCTTGATATCGCCCGTGTGACGGATCGAACCATCGGCACCGCCACTAAAACCCGTCGTGATCGTATTATGGCAAACGACACGGTGCCGAACAAGCTTATAACGGATTGCGTTTCCGTCGTGAAAATTCTGGAAAACGAGATAATTCTCATAGGGCGAAGTGTCGCCCGGCACGGAAAGAGCCGCATCGTTCCCATAATCGAGACGGAGGGCGATAACTTCGCTCTTTCCATCATAGAGAACGAAAGCCGCATCGGTTGACCCAAAACCCTCGCGGGCGAAATAATCGAGAATCTCTGCCATATCGGCCGGATTGCACGGGCTATATCGCTCCGTAACCGTGGCGTCCGACAGAATGAATCCGTCGTCACTTCTTACGATATGGAATTGATTCGGAACTTCCGAGAACGTAGGACCATCCGGCCCAATAATACATTGATAGGCGGGCCGCTTCTCGACATTATAGCCGAGTCCAACAAGCTTAGCGAATTCACTAGGGACCGGGATTCGGCCGTTATCGTCCGGCTCGATAACCCGGCCCTTATTATGCCATGCGGCCCCTCGGGCATAGCCCGCTCGACTCTTGACTACCATATCGGCCATTGTTATTTATCTCCGTTGGGCCGCACTATTGCAGCCCGCTTTTGAATTCGCTTGAATCTTATCACGGCCCTTGCGGGCCGTCAAGTTTAATCGAGCGGAATCGCGTCGGGCAAATTATTGCCGGAAAGATTTTCCGGCCGATACCGAATAACATAACTGCCGTCGTTGCAGACATCATAACCCGAACACCGCTCGAAAATAACTCCGTTCCACGAAATACGCTTAGGATAAGCTTTATCGACAATGTTTCGCGTCTCGAATCGCAATGCTCCAATAAAGGCGGCGGGCTTCATATTCTTAGCTCCGGCCGGATTATTCCGGCACCGACAATCTATCACTGCCCGACAGGGCAGTCAAATTTCTCTTGCAATATTATCACTTCGACGATAGGCGACACTACCAGTATCCGAATTGAACGCGGAGCGAACATAGGTCAAGCCCTGATATTCCAGGCACAACGGCAAGCTTGAAAAGCTTGCATAATCCCGACAGTCGATATCAGGATAGATGAAACTATCGCTCGAATCAAGATCGGCAATGACAATCTTAATCGGCAGGGCTTCGATTCGCTTCGCAGTCGTTTCCATGCCACTAAGATATCACGGCCCGCAAGAGCCGTCAAATAAATCTAGCCTCTACATATATAGACGGATCGAAAATATTTTCAGGCAGTCACTTGACGGCATGAAATACCGTGATACTCTGCTAGTGTCAATCGGGCACCTTGACCAATCGGCCAATGGCTCGAAATGTCGCGTGCGGCTCGATTGACGCGGCCCGGTTCGCCTGATACCGGAACGGTGCCGATTATTGGCGTGGCCGGGCGGATTATCAGGAATTCGCCCGGATTTTCCTTGACGGCCCGCACGGGCCGTGATACTCTTCTCGTGAATTAGTCGCCCGCCTAACCTAGTATCGCTCAATTGGTAAAGCCAGCGAGAAAGGGAAGTCGCCCAGAGCGGCCAGGCGGGCGACATTTTCTCATATTGACAACCTGTGCGATTTCGCACGGGTGCGTGCGTTTCCGCTCGGTCCCGCCGCCGCGTGCGTTCCCCCGGCCGGGCCGCCCGACGAGCCCCGAAACTAATAGTAAGGCATTTCGGGAGGCTCCTGAAAATTTCCCCCCGTAAGGGCGAATCTCTCACTTCTAGTATTTTTGCGGCATCGCTGCAAAGTAAGGGAAAATCTCTTGCTTACGCGATTTTTGCGTAAAATATAGCCCCATGCTATTTTTCTGCATCGGCCCGTCGTTCGAGTCGAAAACAATATGACGATTACAGCTACAGCGAGACGGCATAAGCTGCCGCTCAATCACACGCACCGTGCCGCAAGGGCATTGTGCCCGTACAACAGTCGCACGCCATACGTCGGCCCGCTTAGTGGCTTCCTCCACCATAACGTTAGGACGGCCGCTATTGATGTCCATAGCGGCCGTAAAGAGCCGGTCAAGATCACTCATATTCATGCTAGCAGTATATCACTCCCTAGTCGTGAGTCAAGTGCGGCATAGCCGCACTAAGGAATTAATTCATGTGCCTTAGCAAATTCAGTCAACATAAGTGGCCATTCTGAAACTTTAACATAAGTGTTATCATGAATTGCTTGTATATTTTGTAAGAAAGGTATTGATACATCAGGAGCTAATTCTTCTCCAAAAATATCAATAGGAGTATAGATACCAAGTAATACGTGGATTCCTTTACTGCCAAAATCAAATTCCGGCCGATAACACGAGTCAGGAATAAGAGCCCCGATAGCACATTTGGTTCCATTGCGACCGCGATAAAGACACTTTGCACCATCTATAGCTCTACAATTTTGCTTTAAAAGGTGATCGCGGACACGATCATAAATAATTTGGCGAGTTAGCATAGATGAACCTCGATATTTTCCTTAGTAAAGTAAAACTGATCTAGACTAACCCACGAGAAAATGTAATTACCATCACAATAACCAAGATATTTATATTGCTCACGCGAGGAAATGTTTGTCATTGGCCAAATTTTGTTCTTATCAAGAGCCATTACTTTGATACTTTGAGTAAGTTTAAATTGCTGACCTGGCTTTATGGTGCTAATTAACACACTACTCATAACAATATCTACTGTTTGATCCTTAATAATCCATTTACGATCTTGATACACAACATCTTGCACAACAACTAGATCGCCATAAGAATGAGCAACTTGGCATAGTTCTTCACTATCAAGCGTATCTTCTGCGTCATCATAATGGCCTTTGGCTATATAACTAACATAAATACGCATCTTTGGACTCACATTAAACTTGAACTTCTGACCTACGCTAAGTTTAGAAAGTTGAATTAGCATGATAGTTTCCTTTGTCGCTACGCGACAATTACTCTAGTTCAAAGTTAGTACCAATATAATAATAGGCTTCGCCAGTCACTATATTGACAAAGTCAATAAGAATATTGTGTTGCAAAAAATGTTTTACGAGTTTAGCTTTAAATACCCAAATTGTTTCTACATGGATAGGGTCGCCACAAGCATATCCAGATATGTTTAATGGATGAGCCTTAAGAGGCTCTTTAATTACAAAAGCATCGCCTACTTCAAGATCGGCAGATGTTCTTTGCATAGCAATTATCCCTAACGGGTTTACCCGTTAATAAACACTCCCTCATTCGTCGAGTAAGAGGTACGCAAGCCAGCCTCCGCCACAGTCTTTGCACAATCTCGGCAAGGCCGCGACATCTTAATTTCTCCTTGCCGGTTAATACGGCAACAAATAATACGATAACCGGCAAGACTTTGCCGGTTCAGCATGGCACGGGCCTTAGCAATGGCTCGTACTTCGGCATGAGCGGCCGAGAAGCAGCCGGAGCCTCTAGGATGCGTCTTATGGACAAGGTTACAGGCAGCGGCAATGACTCTTCCGCCCTTCCCTACGATAAGGGCGGAATGACGGAATTGGTCTCCGTTGCTTTGCAAGGCAGTACGAAGGGCGATCCGCACCATTGAGCTACGCTCACTTTCTTAACATAAGTGTATCACGGCTCGCAAGAGACGTCAAGTATTTTATAGTCGCCATCCAAAACATTCAATATGATGTTTTAAATGGTGAGCCGCCCCGGCTTTGCTCCGGGCACCTAAAAGTTAAGAGCTTTTTGCTCTACTGAATGAGCTAGCGGCCCACGCTTATGTTACAAGTTGCTTAGGACGGAAGAACGTCCTTTTCGACCCGCATAAGGCGAAGCCTCAAATATTCGAATACATTAGGCTTCGGGTCGCCAAGGTGGTGAGTAAAGGTGTATGTTACTAGAGTAATAAAATTGCTTCTAGTGCCTAGAAGCTGCTCATCCACAATGTTATTAAGTAGGTCGCGTAGCTCCCTAGCGAATTGAAGAAACTGAAAATCGTCAGTTGTAGGAGCTAGAAATACAGTCTCGCCAGTAATTTGACCACGACGGAATGCTTTGGCTAGTCGGCCAAGCGAAACGTCTCTACCAATTCGGCGATTAAAGCCATCTCGCGGAAAATCCCGCGACACAAAATTCTTTGCGAATGCAAAAGAAATACCAATCGCGTTAATTGGCTCGATATAACCAAGACACACCGTTGCACCGGCACGGGGCAAGTGAATAAATTCGGTTCGCATTACATGCTCACTTTCTTTTGCCGTCTCTCGGCAAATTTGAGGCTTAAGCCTCGTTATTGTTCGTACTGAAAATCTCCAAAATTCTGAAGAGCCTGAATTGCTTGCTGGATAATTGGACTAGTGTAAGAGAACGCAAAAGCACAAGCCGCCGCTTGAAAAACAAGGATATGGTTGCTATTAAAATTAGCCATCATATACTCTACGGTTAATCCAACGTTATCTACCAGGATACGTCGGCACTCCTCGCGTAATGACTTCTTCGTGTAGGTAATCATGCTAGTAGCTTATCACGGCTGCAAGCAGCCGTCAAGTGATAATTTCGATCTCATGCTCAATATTCGCTACAATATATTTTGATAATGAATTTTCGCGTTGAATAGTAATTGAATCTTTTCCCTTAAATACTACTTCAAATGTCTCAATTTTATGTGATTGTTGATAACTGCCAATAATAACACATAACATGTTAGTAGGATGACAAAACCTAAATTTTATTTCATAATTTAACGTGTCAAGTTTTCTTTTAACGGAGCATGTACTAATTTTAATGTCCGCGTTGCCAATGCCTAGAACGTAAGAATGTTTAGTATCGCAATGCGAAAAGAATACTAAATTGTCGCTACAGGCTGTGAGACTAAATTTGGCTCCAATAATCGGGCGTCCTACTCCCCGTCTTTACAATCATATATTTGACAGGTATCATCTCTAAAGTGAAAAATAGTGCCCGGCTTTATATTCTGAAAAGGGTTCATATCGCTATGCTCCATTACTTACAAGAGTCAGGGATTGGCCAGGTAATTTCAGGCTCGATCCAATGGGATTCTTGGCCATCAAAATATACGCGAACAACGTCGCAACCCTCATATGCTAATTCAATCCAGCTACCCTTTTCTACAAATGGTGCAATCTCTTCAAACATTGTTTCTTCATCATAGGAAGAATATTCAGTATTTAGCTCCAACGTAAACGTTGGCCCAAGTTTAGGGTTAGCTAGGTAATCATCAATATCAATGTCTGACGACAGGCACCAATCAGGATTTTCTACTTCTTCTGGCTTGCAACGAAACGATCTAGCCGAGTATTCAAGGAATATATTATTGATTTTAGCAACATTTTCAGGCTTTACGCTGAATTCTGCTTCTCGCAGACAAATAGAAACGCTCATGAGCGTAGCTCAACCTTTCTGCTTTGGCGTAGCCAAAGCAAGCGAATTATAGCCATTTAAAACATATTCTTCTGTCCATGTTGCTCCGCAACATGTGCAACTACAGTCACGACAAATTACTTCATCGAAAGTTTCTGCTGCATCGGCGTCGATGCAGTCTTTCTTTTTACAGGAAGGACAAGTAAAGCCGCGTAAAGCGGCATATTCGCTGTCACTTAAAGGACGCATTATTTTTAATGTCCCTGCTGTTCATGATTAAAGTCTGACAGCATACAAATAAAATCTGTCATATCTTTCTCTGGAATAACCATAGCTAGGCTATTTTCATCCTCGTCTAAAATATGGAACTCGCGTTCATTTTCGTGAAATTCAATGCAGTAAGTACAATCATTACTAAACGTAAATACGACTCTATTTTGGATTTTCATGTTGCCTCCGGCAACTAAAATGGCTCATCATCCCAATCTTCTGGATAATAAGAAGGATCATAAATTAAATCTTCGCTATCAAAATATGGATCTTCATAATCATAATCATCATAATCATCATAGCTATCTTCATTAGAGATAGCCTCTTCCTCCCACTCACAAATACTGTCCAGAATTTGCGTTAGAGGTAATGACGGGTTTCCGTCAGTATAATCAGCAATCAAATATAACATACTGGCATCAGTGATGCCATAGTCAGTTTGGATTTGTCGAATTCTATGAATTAGCATCTTCGGAATCCTCCTCAGATTTTACAGCAACATCCAGCACTTGATTAAACTCTTGGACCAATCCCTTGAATTCTAAGAATTCACAGAAAGTAGCAATAATAGTGGCATCGTCAATATCGAAACTCTCTTGAATTTCACGAATGCGTGCCCAAAGCATTATTTGCCCTCCGGGCAATCCATCCTATCATTATAACCTTGCTGATAAGGGGCTAACATTTTTCGGTCATTATATTCTTCATACTTAACTCTATCGCCATACTTTTTAATGTATTGCTCAGCGTCACGACGACCGGCCGCATATTGTTCGGCCCATTCTTTGGGTGTCATTTGCTTCTCCGAAGCAATTAATTTTAATGGTCGGGTGACAGGGAATCGGACCCTGATGAATTTCACGGGATTTTATAAGAATCCTGGGCGTCCACCGCCCACTCACCCGTAGCGATCAAGACACATATAGCTTATCACGGCGTTGCCATGAGTCAAGTAATATTATTTCTAGCCAGCCAGCAATCCAGCATTTGTTCCTCGGCAATTATTTCGTTGATAATGTACTGGGAAATAAGAATTTGAATCGCGTGGTCTCGCGGCATATCACAATGGCCACTATCAGACGAATAGCAGAATCGTTCGTTATGCCAAAGTTCACACTTTTCAAGATTTGCAAGTTCTTGAATAGAAGTGGCATAGCCAAGACTACGCCCGCCATATTCATTAATGAGACTTAGATGAATTCTCATTTTATCTAGCTCTAGCAGAAAATATCATAATCAATATTCGGCAGCGAATAAAAGTCGCTATTCATTAAATTCTGGATAATGACATAATCTGCACTAGCACCGATAAGCCGCATACCGTCGCCGGGCTTAATAGTAACCTTTGCTCCCGTTTGGCAGCATAAGCCTTTAACGCGAGCATTAAAATCGAATTCGCAATCAGGTTCCAGGTCGGAGATTATCATATAATGTTATTCCTAATTTGCTGCTTAAACCGACGACGCAACGCTCTGTTGTGCTTAGCACGATCATATTCAGATTTACAGCAATTACACTTAATCCCGCCTTTACCGGGGGACCAGTGCGTTTTTTCTTTGCTCATGATGCTTATAACATATCACGGCCTATATGCCGTGTCAAGCTAATTAATTGTTCTGCTCCCTTAAACTATCTAATATTGCTCGTCTCTCCTCTTCAACTTTATTATTTGCCCTTCGTATTAAAGTTTACCTTAAATAACACGTTTGCTAGTACGCTGATACCAAACATTTGCCAGAAAGTAACCTCGTTGCACCCTACGGCTGGCACTAGGCAAGAATTCCATAGAAAGACTGCTAGAAAATTAAACAAGAAGAAGAATAATACAAAAAGCCCCATCCCGACAATAAAAAGAATAAACTTATCCATTTCGCTTTTTAGCCTTTCGTTTAACTGGCGTATGTGTCGTTTCTTCCGTCCAATTCCACATTGGATAATTTTGCGAGTGCTTGCACTCGTAATAATAGTTTTTAGTAATTGGCGGGCTATTTCGCCGAGTATAAAAATATTCATCTATAATATGATAGCCGAAGAAACCAATTGCTACTATAATGACTGTTAAACAATACCACGCATTATCACTCATACAATCTTATCTCCTAGCCATAAATGACTGCTGCCACACTTAGTATATGTGAGTTTAACAATATCGCCAACTTTTGCACCGCGAACGCGGTCGAGCCCTGAACAAAGATGGACAATTTCGCCAGTGCTAGTAACAACGATTTTTTGGTTATTCCACTTATCAATGGCTTCTACGCGACCATATTTAGTATGAGCCTTGCTCATTAGTATGCCTCTCCATAAATATACATGTCGCTAAAATCACCTTCGGAAGTCCAATCGACACGGCGATTCCCACATTCGCAGCGACGACTTAACCCGTCCCATCCTTTACAGGGACCATCACAATTTTGACCATTAAAACTATGCCACTTTTCATCTTTAGTGGCTGCTGCTTTTAATTCTTCAAATTTGACTTCGCGGGCATCATAGAAGGCTGACTCGCTAGTAAAATCTTGTCCAAATTTCTTACCGCGTTCCAGTAGGAACGCGATAGCCTCGTCACGCACTTTAATAGCCGCACTATTAGCATTCTTTGTTTGTTCTGCGAGTAAGACCTTTTTACGAGCATCTTCAATTCGCCTAGTAAGTTCTTCAAATTCGATACGGTATGGACACCACGGAGCCCCGGCCTTACTTAAATATCTATATTCTTTGGAAGTATTGCCCCAAATTTCGTTGGCCAGCAATACTAGGCTCTTATACTTGTTCGCCAATTCGTGGCGAACTTGCTTATTATGGGCGTTTACGCTCTCGTAAAGCGTCTTTAGATCATTTAATTGCTCAGGAGTGATTTTAAGCAATTCTCCGTCAGAAATATATGGGACACCTTTGTAATTACTCATTTTACTCCGTAAAATTAAAACATCCGTCCACTTCAAGGTCAATTAATGCCTGACGCAGCATATCAGAATCCAAATTCTGTACAAAAGCAACAGACGCAGCGATTTGACATGCTTTAGGCAGATGAATTTGATTGCCAATAATTCCAGTGGCTAATTCTAGACCAGGAGCTATTCGCTTAATTTCAGCAAGTAAGTTTTCACGGGAGTAACGATATTTTTCGCTCATGACCTAACTATATCACGGCGGCGAGCCGCCGTCAACCTCCTTAAATCCCACAACACGAAACACAAAATGTTCATTATGATATTTTCAGAAAATGGCGATTTTCACGCCATGTGGAAATTGGCTTGACACGCGGCAAAACCGCGTTATAATAGCTCATGTTCCTGTAGTTTAATACATCGGCTCTTAACTGAGTCGCTGAAAACAGCACGTTTTAAAGTGAAGATGCAGACGGAGATTCTGCCGGGAACATTTTTGATCGGAGATCAAATGAAAATCTTAGATAAGATGGAAACCCTACAATTGCTTTGCAAGAGCAATAAAAAGTGGGGCATGTTTATTTCGTGGGTTGATTCAGGGGGAAATAGGCCAGTCTTTAGATATGACTTAAAAGACACGCTAGAGACTCCTGTTCCATATCTTTGTTATAAAAATGACGCACAAGCTATTATGGACGGCGAGGCTTATCTATTGTTTAATGATGAGTCCGAAATGTGTAATCATTATGATCTAACAGTTGGTGACGATGGACCGACGCAGCTAAACCCATATAATGGACCCTTTAGAGTCTATGCTATTACTTGCTCGCCTAAAGGGCAATTGATGAATGAAAACACTTGACTCACGCCTGACGGCGTGATACAATAATAATCCTTCGTAAGAGGTTGAGCTACGCTGTAAATGCGGGCGATTGCTGCGAAAGCGGCAAACGTAAGACCCGCTGGCGGAGGCCGTTCCATTGGGCCGGGATTCCCCCGGCCCATCTATTAACTAAATTATATGCCCGTCAACCTAGTATTAGAATTCTAGGAAGAGACGCGAAAACGGACTTAAGTAGCGTCTTTGTAGCCATCTAGGCCCGGTTCGGGGTACAATGGTTTACCCGGTGCAATTCCGGGGGCGGGCTCCAAAATATGACTTGACAGCCTTAAAATAAGTGATATAAATACAATGGCGGTATGGAGGAATGCAGACTCGATGCCCTCAAAAGGCATTGCCCTTAATCGGGCGTTCCCGTGCAAGTCGGGATACCGCTACCATTTACCTAAAAATGGCGAAGCCATATGACTATTAAAGAATTCATCGAATATTCCAAGAAATATGGACATTTAGCTCCTGATAAAGAAGCATTATGTTGGGAGCGTGACGTTAAAATATTATGCGGTAATAAAACTAAACTGCATCATTTTACTGCAACCGAACGTAGCACTATGTTATGGTTCTTAGAATGGGCAGCAGCTTATTGGAGTCTAATAAATCATGACGACGAACCATCGGATTGGATACCATGAAAGAAAGCGAAGCTGAGAAACTTTCCGAACAAATTGCAAAACTTGGTAAATTTGGCGATACCTGTAAATTAGATAAAAGTCTTTGGATCGACTGGCCCGACGAACATGGATATTATTGGCTGGCTGAAATCAATAATGATGATATTCCGTCACTTGTACTAGTGCATTACTTTTCACATGGCGGTGACTTTGAAGTATATGAATTTGAAGCCGAACAGGCAACGCCATCAGAAGCTTATAATCATCCACATTATAGATGGATGGGACCGATCCGCATACCAGAAAGGCCGAAGGCATGAATTATCCATACGGATACGATGCGACCGAACATGACAGATTTACTAAGGATCTTTACGCCAAGTATGGCGTAAGTGATAATCCTAAGCGTGATAAAGCATATAGTATTGCCTGGGAAATGGGTCATGCTTACGGCTATTCCGAAGTAGAAAGTCACTTTTCAGATATTGTAGCACTAATAAAGGATTAATTAAATGCTTCCTTTTAAGGACCGTTGTAGCTTCGCTACAGATACGGAACGAAATGATTGGGATGAGGGTTATGACCATGCTGTTAATGGTGTAGACTTTGATGACGAATATGCAACTGACGCATATGCGGCAGGATACGATGCCGGTCTATATGATCTACGGGGCGACAAGTAGTCGCCCCGTAAGGATTTATCTGTCACTTCACGAAATTTTACGGGTTAGGCTTGACAGAAGCCGAACCCGTGTTATAATGTTAATTAACTAAGGTCGCTCATCGTGAGCGTCCATGACTAAAAGTAGGAAGTAAAAATACCCCATAGGAGATTTTATGAGCAATTCTCGCCTTGTAGGCCATAAGTTCCGCGATCTTCATTCGCTGCGACGAAGCCGAATTGTTACTGTTCAGGAAGTTTCAGACACTTTTTACGATCATTATACTTTTGTAAAAGTAACTTCAAATCGTGGACGCACCACACAAATTTCTTACCCTCGCTTCACAAATAATTCACGTTTCCAGCCTATTAAAACACGAAAGGGCAACTGATTACCATGTCAGAAATTAATTTCGATGGACTCACACTTGAAAACTTTAGCGAACGTACAGGGCACCGTTATCGAATGACGAAGGCTCAGAAGAATCGTGGGCTTACACGCGAGGCTGCATTTCAGGAATGGTTGTCTGCCGCAACAGCGACAGCTAAGACAACACAAGGAGCTTAATCATTTGGGGGGCTACGCTCCCCAGAGCTTATTATGCAGCATTTAAAGCCTATCGGCTTGCCTATACGATGGACTATCAGCATTTTATTTGCTGCATTAGTTATGTTCGGGATAGGCGGAGATATAGTGGCGGTGTTCATTGCTTTCGCCCTCATTAATTGTACTCTTAAACATAATTAAAATAGCTATTGCTATAATGGTGATTATATGTATCATAAGATACAAAAATACCGAATGTTAATTAAGAACTCCGTCCTTAGCCGAGAATTAGTGTCACTTGCAAAATTTTTTCTACTTTTCGGCCTCCCACTCATTATCATCTTTTATTACTGTATACTATAAAACTATGTTTAATCAAGATTTCGTAGAAAAGGCGTGTTCTGAGCCAGAAGGATGCATTTCTGCTGGTGGACCATATATGAAGCCAGGACGTATTATCCTGGCCGAAGGCTATATACACCCGGTAGGGGCTGTGCCATTTAAAGAAGTGGCCTGTTCGCATGAGTTGCCACATAGCGGTAATAAGACAGAATTTGTGGCACTTGACGTGCCGCAAGGCATGTCTCTTAAACGGTGGCGTTTAGTTATTGAGGAGATTACGGATGAGAATTCTTGATCAGAATTTTAAAGTTAGCTCATCTAATATGGCTAAATTTTGGGATATTTTAGACAAGTACGATGAAGTAGGTGAGTGGGACGCTATTATTGATTTAAATAATGGTAACATTGAAAGCTTAGTGCTTGTTTATGATAGCACAGATCCATACCAAGCTTTTGCTATGTTTCAAGAGGCTGCTCCGCTCGTATCCAGCGGTAGCCAGATAGAGCTTGATATTAATGGACATATCGAAAAATGGATCTTTGATGGTACGACGATTCATAGGATCGGAGTATAAGGTATATTGATGGTATGGAATGGTTTATAGGGCCATTAGAAGAACCAGAGGAAAAGTAATTGGCACAGAGACATTTTTTAATTAGATTCTTTCAAAAGGTTAATTTTAACACCAATAAATTCTGGGATGGAACAGAATGTTGGGAATGGAAGGGATCTAATGACTATTATTATGGACATTTTTCTTTTAATGGTCGCCAAATCAAGACTCACAGATTCTCATATCAATATTTTGTAGATGAAGATTTAAAACCATATTTAGAGGTAGGACATTTATGTAATAATACTTTGTGTCTAAGGCCATCACATTTAAAAGCAATGACTCCTAAAGAAAACGTACATTATAGCAATACTACTGCACATTTAAATTCCTTAAAAACCCACTGTAAGCACGGTCATGAATTTACTCCAGAAAATACATATATACGTAAGGATCGCAATGGCAATAGAGAGTGTATTACGTGTCATAGAATAGCAACAGGATATTGTGGCGGTATGCTAAATAGCGAAAAAACCCACTGTATTAATGGACACGAATTTACAGAAGAGAACACATACATATATAGCAAAAGTAATTATCGAGCATGTAAGGCGTGTTCTAAAAATCGTTATCTACAAAAGAAGAGAAAAATGCAAATTTTAATTTTGGGAGACACGCACGGAAAGTATGATTTGGAGCATTTAATTATACAAAAAGTTATTAATAAAAATTCCAATATAAAAGCTATATTTCATTGCGGTGACTGGGGATATGCGTGGCCAACAAAATATGGTCCTGCTATTTGGGAGTATCCATTTAAAATACCATTCCATGTTACTTTAGGCAATCATGATCCATACTCATTCTATCAAACAGCAAAATTACCAGATTGGCTTCATATACAGGAACGTGGCAGTACATTAAATATTCATGGTAAAAAGATACTTTGGTGCGGTGGGGCATTTTCAATTGACCGTGCCTATCGTATCTTAAATCAAAGCTATTGGCTCGAAGAAACCATTAAACAGTCTGATCTTGATAAGTGCTTGGCTCAAGAAGGGCCAATTGATTTATTAGTAACTCACGAAACAGCAGAGTATTACCCTTTAAAAGCCAAGAGGCCGGAATTTACAGAAGGTAGATCGGATCGAATTGCTGTGCAAACAATAATAGATAAATTTAAACCTAAGTATCATACGTTTGGCCACTGGCATTCTCCTGATAATGGAGATTATATCCATCAAGATGGTAGTATAACTAAATGGGCCTGTATCCCCGAAGTAGATTCTGGGCACTTTGCCGTGTGGGATGGAGAGAATTTAGAGCTAAGCTGGCTTGACACGACCGGAAGGCCGTGATACGATAATACTGTCAAAGAGCGGCTGCGGACCCTGGAGCGTTCCAGGGAACCGAAACGAAACTAACCCCCGACTGAATGCGGGAGACGACGAACGACTGGCGTGCCGGTTAGTGCTGTTCGCCAGTACCGGGAATTGACCCGGCAGCCACTTTTTTTAAATTGAGCGAAGAGAAAACAATGCTTGAAACGATTCGCGGTGCCAGAATTAAAGTTGTGCCAGAGCAAGTTCGATATATCCGTGCGAGCACGGAAACTCTCGAAATTTACCTTCTAGACACGAGCGAACCTGATTTCCATATCTATGAATGGGTGGCTCTTAAGAGTCACCAAAAAAACTTTACCGCCCTAGTGGAGCTATTTAATGCGAGGCGATAAATGGACTACATAGCAGCCTATGTTACTTTAGTAATATACTTAATGTTGCGTATTATATGTCGAGCCATTAGCAAAGAAAAGATAAGTTATGGAGATATAATCTTTGGTATAATTTTTTCAACTCTATGGGGAATGTTTAAACATTATGTCCTTTAAGCGAAGCTTAATTATTATTCGTGGTCCATCAGGGTCCGGTAAAAGCACTATTGCACGCCACTTAGGCGGAATTGCGAAGCAAAATTGGTTCGAAGCAGATCAATTCTTTGAAAAGAACGGTCATTATGATTTCGACACTAAACGCCTTGGATTAGCTCATAAGTTTTGCCAGGAACAAACAAAAGCGGCAATGGAACACTGCGAACCTATGATTATAGTGTCAAATACGTCTATGACTATAGCCGAGCTAACTCCGTATTTACAGGCTGCCGAGCAGTATGGCTACGCCGTTACTATCTATCGCACGCCGAAACCGTGGCCGGTTGAGGCGTTGAAAGAGCGTAATAAGCATGGGGTGCCTTATCAAGTAATTGCGAAGCAAATAAACAAATACCAGGCTTCGCCTGGTGAGGTGGAATGGACCAACCTTTCTATATTCTAATTAAATTGGAGCTAAGCGACAATGCAAGAATTAACACCCGATCTCAAAGCAGAAATTTTCCAGCGTATTGATGCACTTGCAAGCAAGTTAGGCGTAGCGAGTGGTGAGTTATGGCGTATTCTTTGCCAGCAAGGGTTTGTGGCAAGCCTTATATGGATTACTGCATCAGTAATTCTTTTCATAGCATTGCTCGCAAGTGTTAAATTCCTGCATAGCACACTAATCGGCCTAAGCAAACCTGAGAACAGACATAATGAATATAATAATAATATAATAAATGAATCTTATGTTGTAAGAACAGTTATAAGCGTAATAGTCACCGCTGGATTAACTGTCGCATTCGCGTGTGTGTTTTTTAGTCACTTAGAAGTTATTTACACGGGATTCTTCAATCCCGAATACTATGCGTTTACACAGATTAAGGATTTACTAAAGTAATTGCCCGGAGGGCAAATGATAACTAACCAAAAGCTAGAATTCTGGATCAAAAACAATTTAAACGTCCTATTTATAGGCAAACACGGGGTAGGCAAATCTGCTCGCGTTATTGATGCCTTTAATAAGGCAGGATTAAATTGGCTTTATTTTTCAGCGGCTACACTTGATCCTTGGGTAGATTTTATTGGTATCCCAAAAGAATGCACTGACGCCGAAGGCGTCAGGCATATTGATCTTATTAGGCCCAAGCAATTTGCCGAAGATAAAGTTGAAGCGATCTTTCTAGACGAGTTTAATCGGGCTCCTAAGAAAGTCCGAAACGCAGTTATGGAACTTATCCAGTTTAAATCTATTAACGGCAAGAAGTTCAATAACTTAAAGTTTATATGGGCGGCTATTAATCCAGAGGACGAGGACAATAAGTCCGAGTACGATGTTGAAAAACTCGACCCTGCTCAAAAGGACCGATTCCAAATTATCGTAGAAGTGCCATGGAAAGTCGATAGTGCATATTTTACCAGTAAATTTGGCGATGAACTAGCTGGTAATGCTATAAATTGGTGGACTAATCTATCAAAGGAAGAACAAAATGGCGTGAGTCCACGTCGCTTAGAATACATAGTAGACATTTACCAGCGAGGCGGTGACGTAAGAGACGTGGTGCCTAATAATATTAATATCAAAAAGCTGACTAAAGAACTTAGCGGCGAGTCGCCGCTAAGAGAACTTGTTAAACTTTTTAAGACTAAAAATATTGCAACGGCAACCGCGTTTATCCGTGACTCGAACAATCTATCTGATTGTGAGAGTAAAATCCTCGAACAATCGGCATATCTGGAATTCTTTTTTCCCCTTATGCAAGAAGAACAACAGGTCAGGCTGATATCTAATAATAAAAAAGTATATCAACACGTTGCTAATCATATTGCTGATTATAGACCTCTCATCGAATCAATTACTAAAACTGATCCTTATTCGAAGCTTGGTCGCAAGATGCGGAGACTAATACAAGATCCTACGCCAGCTAATACTGGTAAATCAAGATACATTCTCGCAAATGAGTACCGTGCTTTAAGCGGCAAACACTTCAAGAGAACAAATGAAGAAATAATAAAAGGACTGTCTTATGGACAGGCTATTGAGGCTCGTATTGCCGCACTAAAGGCAGCAACTCAACCAGTGGCATTATATCGTGACTAACGAAGATTTCATTTTAATAGCTAGAGACTTAGAACAATATCACGGTATCTTTTCTAAGATTTGGCAGATTGGAAAGCCACATTTTACAGAAGATATTCCTACTGCGGCAGTAAGTTTTAATAAGGATGGTCAGTATATAGATTTCCAGTTTAATCCCAAGTTTTGGGCAAAATCTTCTCATTATGAGAGGCTTTTTATCATCTGTCACGAGTGCCTACACGTTATACTTAATCACGGGTTGAGGCTCGCGGGGCTTAATCCAGAGCTAGGCAACATAGCTGCTGACGTGGTTATTAATGAGGGTTTAGTGAGTAACTTAGGTTTTGATAGGAGCCGACTAGGCTCTTTAAACAAAAAAGGATGCTGGCTAAACACAGTTTTTACGGGCGAAGATGTCGAGCCCGCAAAATCAATGGAGTATTATTATAATTTGCTAAAAGAAGATATATTACAAAAGTTGGCTACCGGCCAATTAGTATTGATAGATCAACATGCCGGTTTATCCGGCATAGATGTTTCAGGCTTAGTTGATTCATTAAATCCAAGCGATAAAGAAAGTTTAGGTCGCTTGTTCCAGGCAATAAAAGACGAAACAGAAGCGTGCGAAAGTGTCTCTGCCGGAAGCGTAGCGGGCTCACTCGCCATAACAATTCGCCTGGACAAAGTCCAGGTGAAACGTAAATGGGAGACTGTTATTAAGAAATGGGCTCTTAAAAGTATGAAAGAATCTGATCGTGAAGTGTCTCAATGGACCCGTGTGAATAGAAGATTCGCAGCGATTACAAGCGATTTAATACTTCCAACGGAAGTAGTCATCGAAGATACTAACGACGAGCAGGATAAGATTAAAGTTGTATTTTTTCAGGATACATCAGGAAGCTGTCACGGTTTCGCCAAGCGTTTCTTTGCGGCGGCAAAATCACTACCGCAAGATAGATTTGATATAGAATTATACTGTTTTGATACGAGAGTATATAAAACTTCGCTTGAGTCTGGTAAGCTATATGGCTTTGGCGGGACATCATTTGATATCTTAGAACGATACGTTATGACTCAAATTGCTAAAAACGATTCGCGTCAGTATCCAAAGGCAATTTTCGTCATTACGGACGGCTACGGCAATAAAATTAATCCAATTAAACCTAAAAATTGGTACTGGTTTTTGTCGAGCAGTTATAAAAGTTGTATTCCAGATGCGTGTAATATTTTTCAATTAAGGGATTTTGAATAAATGGTCATTATATTCCCATCCGGCTATGGGCTTTATAGGATATGCACTAAATCTCAAGGCTGGCTTGGCCCGATACGGGCCAATAATATGCGGTGGCTTTACGCTACAGAAATTAATGGCACTAGAGATGTTGTGATTTTAAGGCAGACGAACCCCTGGACCAAACATGCCAAAGCATGTGGGGATTTCAGTAAGACTTACTTTGATCTAATGTTAGATGAACGAGTAATTTGGACGTGTGACTACTCTGACATGTTATGTTATATTTCGAGGGACGAAAATGCAGGATAAAGACATATTTCTTCTAGCTATAGAGCATCATGCAATTATGCAACTAGCTGGTAGATTTATGTCTAAGATCAATACTAAATCAGGTATATTCGGAGAAAATGGAGATTACCCAACAGAATGCTGGATTTGGACTGATACGCCTAATACAGATGGTTATGGAGTTTTTAGTATTGATAATAAAAATACTGGAGCCCATAGGATTGCATATAAGGTATTTAATGGTCCATTGATAGACGGTTATGAAATAGATCATTTATGTCGTAGACGAGATTGTGTATGTCCAGATCATTTAGAACAAATCACAGGTCCAGAAAACGTAAGGCGTGGCAAATCTGGAGAATATAATAGAATAAAAACGCATTGTCACAAAGGACATGAGTTTACAACAGAAAATACTTACGTCTATATTAGAGACGGACTAATAGAAAGGCAATGTAGAACATGCAAAAGAGAGACGCAAATTGCATATAGGAAAAGAAAACATGAATTATAGTATAATAATGGCTCTGATACAAAAAGCGGATAAGCCGTCCGATGTTTTTCTGCACAATTCTTTTGTAATAGAAATTCCAGAATTATATACGTTGCAAGGAATCCCTCAACCAGCAAAATATCACCCCGAGGGGGACGCATTCGTTCATACTTTACAAGTAATAGATAGAGCCAAAGAATTAGGAGGCAATGATATAACTATATTCTCATGTTTACTACACGATCTTGGCAAAGCTTTGACTCCAAAAGAAGAATGGCCGCACGCCTATAATCACGAGTCCTTGGGCTTGCCAATAGCTGCAAAGATTTGCGAGCGTCTGAATGTTCCAATAGAACATCGTGACTTTGTACTTAATGTTGTTGCTGAACATGGAAATGCTCATCGGTTCCTTGAAATGAGACCCACCACACGAGTTAAGTTCTTGAAAAGAATATGGCTATGCAATCTATACGATTTTACTCTGGCTTGCAAGGCTGATTCGCAGGGCAGAGGCGAAGAAAACTGGTTGCGGGAATACCCGCAAAGTGAAGCCATTATGGATGCGGCTCGCCGCATCGGTAAAATAGAAATAGCTGGCAAAAGCCACGAAAAGTGGCTACAGGAGGCAGCAAAAGCAATATCGTGATTACAAGCATTTTAGTTATTATTTTTGGCATATTATTCGCACTATCTTTAATAGTATCTTGTTTAGTTTTATGGGACATAAAGTGGAGCAAATTATATGAAATTAAAATTGTTGCGAAGCAACAAAAAATCGAACAGCCGTGCGAAAAATAACGCACTTGACACGGCCTAATGGCCGTGATATCGTGTAAGTGCCAGATGCGTGGACGGTCGGTCGTGAAGGTGGACCATGCCGGGCGGTAAATCGAGCCGCCCGGCAATTTAATTGGAGCTAACAAATGCCTGAAATAGTAATTATAAATGATGCTGGGCAATTCTGGAATGGCGAGTCTTATTCGCCGGAAATTAATGATGCACGCACCTATACCGATAGGTCACTAGCTATTGGGCTTGCATCGGCTCGTAAGGGCCGAGCCATCATTGGCCACGGCACTAGCGAGCAACGCGAGCTAGGCAACGTACCGGCTCCTGAGCCTAATCCTGCGGCAGTGGCCGCAGTGGAAGCCACGGCGGCAGCCGTAGAGCGTGTCCAAGCAGCCTTCGATGTTGGCCAGCTTACATTGGACAATTACGAGGATTTAATGGACGAACGATTCCGCTTAACTAAAGCGGAAAAATTGAGTGGCATTAGCCGCGAAGAGGCTTTACGTGCCCGTATTAAAAAGGGACTTATTAAACTATGAAAACAACACTCTATCAGCTTAAAAAGACTGGCAAAATCTGGCAATGGTCCTGTTGGGCACAAGGCCCAAAAGTTTATACTAGTTATGGCTATGTAGATGGTGCCCAACAAGAAACGCACGAAACTGCTACCGCCGTAAACGTCGGAAAATCTAACGAAGTTTCTCCTGTCGAACAAGCTCGACTCATCGCGGAGCGAAAGATTAAAGAGAAACTGGAAAATGGATATGCTCGCTCCCCGAGCGAAGCCAAACTAGAGCCCGAAGGGCTCGACTATGATAACTTGCCGAAGGCGTTTACGCCAGCGAAACCGATTTCGTCGATTGACGAAGCAAAGCTTCGGAAATTATTTGACGCTGGAAATTTGAGCGTGCAGAGAAAATATGATGGCTGCTGCCTTCTTGCCGTGCGGGGATCAAGCGGTATTAAATTACTGACCAGAGGGAAGTTAGAGGATAAAACAGGACACTTCCCACAAATTGTGAATGAGCTAAAAGATATTCCCGTTGGTACAATTCTGGTTGGCGAATTAATCGGGCAGAATTTTAAGACTGTCACAAGCATCTTACGCTCCAAAGATCCCCATGACGCTCTAGAGAAGCAAAGAGAAGCCGGTAGGCTGAGCTACATGATTTTTGATGTTCTGCATTGGGACGGAGAAGATATTACTTCGTGGCCATATAATAATCGTATAAATAAAATATTGGCTCACCTTGATGATAAAGATAATCCTTGTGTCCAAGTGACACATAATTTACTCGACTATAATAGTTACGACGAGCTATTCGGTAAAATCAATATCGCCATAGTGAGAGGCTACGAGGGATACGTTTGTTGGCAGCTAGACGCACCGACTAAGGTGCGACTAGACGGCAAAGAGGAGCGTACCGGAGCCTGGAAATGGAAAATAACGCATAGCGAAGATGTTTGGGCCGAATGCCCGACCGAAGGGAAGGGCAAGAACGAAGGCAAGTTAGGACAAGTTAAGGGCTATCAATTTTCGCCTACTGGCGAAAAAGTGTATGTCGGTGATATCGGGGGCGGCTACTCAAACGAAGAAAGGCTTGCCTTTTGGCAGCAACGTGATACACTATTCCCATGCGTCATTGAGATCGAAACTTCTTCCCGCCTAATAAGCGGAAAATTACAATTTCCCGTCTTTGTCAGGCTGCGTCCCGATAAGACGGAAGCAGAATGCCTTATGCAACTTGAATATAAGGGAGATTAATATGAACCGGAGGTTCAAATGAAAGTCGAAGTCTACGACGCTAAAGTTGTTAGAACACACGCAGGGCTCAAGGTAATTTACAAGGGCACGGACGGGTTTACTTATATTTCAAATGTCAGTAATTATTCATATGACAAAGAAGGTCCGTTCTTTACACAACCAGATGCTATTGATTTTCTTGAAAACGCAAATTCTTTTGAAAAGCAAAGTGTCTATTTGAAGAAAGCCTCGCCAGAGGCAACGTGATATGGACCTCAAAAGTATTCAACGTACTATTTTGGACCAAATTAAACCAGTAGAATGTAAGGTTTTCTGGTACGATAATGCGATTAATTTTATAGATAATCCAGACTGGAAACACCTATCATATTATTGTAGTGCATATCATCCAGCATCAAGATCAGCTTATATCCGTAGACTAAAATCCAAATTACATGAGAATTACTTTCTATTGCATGAAATATGCCATGATTTAACCTGGGACGGGCCTCAAGAAGAAGTAGAATATAGAGCCGAGAAAAAACTCAGAGAAATCTCTAAAGAACACGGATGGCACGAGTTTATAGATATATCAAGAATGAATTTCTTTTACTTTATTCCTAAATTCTTGTGGGTCGATGGAGTAGAACCAAAGATGACTCATAGAACATTAAATAGCTTAGACGAGCGAGTAGACATAGCAATAGAAAAGTTAGGAGAAGAAGATAATGAGTACGCATCTTATTGAGATAGTGCCCGTGGCACTTGAGCCGCATCCAAATGCCGATTCTCTTTCTATTGTGAGAATTTACGGTTATATTATTGTCGCACGCACCGAGGATTGGCTTGGGATTACAAAAGGAATATACATACCGCCAGATTTCCTGGTTAAGACCAGTCGTCCAGAATTCACATTTTTAGATGATGGAAAAGGCACTGGCACTGTCCGTATTAAAACGAAAAAGCTTCGTGGCATTATAAGCCAAGGATTGCTGATCCCTGTACCAGAATCATTAAAAGAACTGCCGTTAGGCAGCAATGTCATCACAGAACTTGAAATAGAAAGATATGAGCCTCCTATACCATTAAGCACGGGCGGCGAGACCATGCCAGCACCGTCAGGCTCGCCACCATGCTATGACATAGAGTCCTATGAGCGATACTGTGGAGGGCTTATTCACGGTGAAGAAATTGTTGCCACGGAAAAAATTCATGGAGCCAATGCTCGCTTTGTATTTGATGGCGAATTAATGTTCTGTGGTAGCAGAGTAGAATGGAAACGCGAAAGTGACGGAAATCTATGGTGGCAATGCTTGCGGCAGAATGCCGCAATAGAAGAATTTTGTCGAGCAAACCCTAACTGCGTAGTTTATGGTGAAGTATTCGGTAAAGTCCAATCGTTTACTTACGGAGCTAAGCCAGGAGAAGTTAGATTTGCAGCATTTGATATTTTGGACCTTAAAAATAATAAATGGCTAGATTACGATGCGGCTAAAGCCGCAGCGAATAAACTTCCTTGGGTTCCAGAGCTATATAGAGGCCCATTAATTGATGCAGAAATCCGCAAATATGCATCTGGCCGCTCCATAGTGGAGCGTGCCGATAATATCCGTGAAGGATGCGTGATTCGTCCAATTAAAGAACGCTACGACGAGTCCTGTGGACGAGTTGTACTTAAGATAGTTTCTCCAGAATACTTAGAAAAGAGTTAACGGCTGCCATTCGTGCCAATGCCGGACAAATTCCATACTTGTCCGGCATTTAGTGTATGTTCCTAATAGTGTTGTTTACATTTTAACCTATTAAAAGGAGAATTGGCATGAAATTATTACGAAATATCTTACTCGGAATATCGTTAATATTAGCTTCGCCAGCAAATGCTGGCGAAAGTGTCTGGGTCACGACCGACTTTGACTTCTTGGGTCATGAGCCACAGGTACTTACATTTGATGCCTCTTGGCATAGAAGCCTTCTTGCAGATTTTACAGGCGGTTATCGTCGAGACCAAGTTATATATAATCATATAAATGATACCGTTATTACTCTCGGCGGAAGTTACGCCGTTAGGCGTGACATGAATTATTTTAGCCGAACAGGCGAACGACTATCCTATACTTTTGATTTAACTGGCGTTCCAGCATGGATTCACGATGCCATGATAGTTAAAAATAAGTTCGTAGTAGGATGGGCCGGATCAGGCTCCGAAAATGAAGTTGTTTTTAGCTCAGCTTTAAACAATCCAGAAGATAGATTAAAAACGCTAGACTTAAATTCCATTTTGCCAGATGGGGGTTTTATCGTTTCTATGTTTTGTGTCCGTAACTGCGTTTTCCTATTCGATTATGCCGGAGGCGTAATCATGATTAATTTCGACGCTGACTCCCCATCAGAGCGTGGACCATTTTATTTTAATAAGCCAGAATTCGCTGGCATACAATGGGCATCGTGCGATGGACAAATTCTATGGATCGTTAAGGATTTAACGCTAGAAACATGGAATATGTCAACAATGTTTCCAGACACATGGACCTTGAGCAAAGACCTATCAGATCAAGTGCCGTCCGCCGCATTTTATGTATATTCTACTTTAGATGGCCACACTATCGTATATTCCTTTGATAGAATAGATGGGTTTGTGGATGAAAACCACACAGGATTTATTAATTTAAATGGTGCAGATGTACATAGAAGTAAACCTATCGTCATTAATCATCATAATATCTTAATTGCCAGAAAATATGGTGAAAACAATAGATTAGAAGTTTATGAATGGCCCTCCTCAATTGGTGGAGATATTCCTGTTGATGTGATTAATATTGAAAATCCTATCGTCGGCTTATTTACAGACTTTAATCCACGGAGACCACACTAATGTTTAAAATACTATTACTGGCGTTAATCTTAACAGATCCTTTTCAGGGCATAGTTGGTACAGAAACAGAACTTAGTCAGGTTCATCAAGAATCTTTATGTATATTAGATGATGCAGACAACTGGACTGTTGGTGCGTTTGAGCCAACTAGTGCAGGGTTTACCGTTCTTCAACAAATTATAGGATTCCAAACAACATATCTGAAATTAGATCGTAACGGGGTGCCTATTAAAACAGCACAATTTGAAATTCATGGACAGATAAAAGATTTAAAAAGGGTAAGTACAGAACATGTAGCTGGATATTCTACCTCTTTTCAATTAATAGATGGACAAACCGTAAGAAAATCTTGGATATGGGGATTTAATTTAAATAGAGCCCGCAATTTAAGAGAAGATTATTTAGAGGGAGTAACCATTCATGCTATGGCGACTGTCGGTGATAGAGCCTACTTTTTTGCCCATAATGGCAATGTATACGAGGCTAATGTCGAGACCCGTGAGGTATTTCTATTTCTTAGAGTGGTACCACCAGGGGTAGTAGATGTATCTTACGATAGCCAGCGTTTATGGATTGTTGGTAACGGAGTATCTTTTAGTTTGTTAACAATGGAATATGACAGTATGTATGATTCTATAGATCATTGGCATATAGATAATAAATCTGAATTATTTGAGCCTGGCACCGGGTTCGTAGCCTGTGACTCCTATTTTAATAGAACCGTTTTGTTAGGTCATAATAAAATATTATCTTTATTAGACGGTAACATTATTGCAGAACGACCTATCAGACCAGTAGGTTATGGCGGGATTTCACTTGACAGGCTAGGCAGCGTATGGTACCATATAGGTAATGAACGAGCGTTGCATCGAGACAGTTATGATCTAACCTCTCGGTGGAGTATAGAAACGACACATAAAATTAACTTTGTAGAAATGGTAAAATTTTAATGAACTCGTCACAACTTAGTCAATTTATTGCATTCGCAGCAACGAAGCATCGTCACCAGAAGCGTAAGGGTAATGGCCTTCCGTTTATCGTGCATCCGCTATCTGTGATGAAACGTATTGTTGATGCTGGTATAACCGAGGTATCCATACTGGCTACAGCAGTAGGCCACGATCTTATAGAGGATACTGGTACGACAGTATCACAAATTAAAGGCTTTCTTGAGGAAGCACATATTCATCCTAAAGAGGCAGACTGGATCGCAAGTCGCATTTATGAACTAAGTAATATTAAAGAGCGTAAGCTGAAAGATACGGCCGACTACTTCGGCCGTATGAGTCAAGAATCTCTACTTGTAAAAGTATTTGATGCAATCGACAATCTAACAGATACTTTAGGTGCTAATGCGGCAAACCAGATACACTATAATAAATATGGTGAATACTACGATTTAATTATATTCAACCTTAAAGACTCTAAATATCAGTCAACTATAGAAGAAAACACAAGAATACTATCTAATTTAATTGGCAATATTTATGCGAGCGGAGCAAGCAATGGTTAGCTATCGTTTCTCAAAATTCGGCACAATGACTGTACGTAAAACAGGCACCTGGATCAATAAACTTTTAAAACTTGGCTCTGTCGGTGAGCGTCAGCGAACATGAAGCCCTATATCCACGCCAAATCATCAGCACGCCGTTATGGTGGTAAGCCCGAGGATTATCTTGCAATACATGATTTTATGGACTCGACTAAGGCAAGTATGCCTGATGTTAGACATAGAGCTATCCTACATACAGCCTTCGGCTGCTTTTTAGTCGAGAAAGTGTTTGGCACAGTCGCTATTAATAGCGACAACAAGGAATATAGCCCGCGAGATATCGCGGAGGATCACTGTATTGAAGATATGGGCACTATTCCCACTATGGAACGCTTTTTAAGCCTCATGCCTATTGAGGCATGGATGGGGCGACCCAATACAAAAAAGACATTTATACCACTCGAACAAGACTAAACGAAAGGACTGAGTAATGAGCGATAACGCACTAGACCGTCTAACAAGTCTTACTGATGAATTGTCAAGTTTACGAGCTAAGGCTGCGACAGAAGGCAAGACTCTACTTAAAGACGCTGCCAAAACAATATTTAGTAATCACCCAAGTCTCCAATATATTACTTGGAATCAGGGTGTTCCATCGTGGCGAGACGGCGACCCATGCACCTTTGAAATTCATGATATTTGGGGGCGTGTTGGTGATTGGCCAAAAAATAAAGACGGTGACGAAATCTGGCCGAGCGAGCTAGGCGGATATAATGGCGAAGAATTTCATAATGTTGACGGATGTAAGGATCTCGCTCTGATAGATGCATTTGAAGCTTTCTGTAAGGCTGTCGTGAATCTCGGCGATCTATTAGCTGAGATTCTTGAACAGGATTGCACGGTCTTTATTACTAAAGGTGGTATCGAAACTGAATATTACGAGATGAATTGATCGCTGGATTGGCCAGCGATAATTAATGATTGATGTTTTACGGAGAAAACAAACAATGCGTAATTGGCTTACAACCGGGATTGTACTAGCTTCGCTGGCAATTGGTGGCGTTTTTGCGGTCGGTCGTCTTTCGCCGGCTTTTGCGGGCGAAAACGATCACAGTCGAGACGGCGAGATTATGTTCGTAGATGTTGATACAAATGAGCGAATTCCAAGCTGCCGTCTGCACGGGGCCCAAATTTATCGGCTTGTAAAATCAGATCATATTCAGGTCTTTACGCCCGATGGCGAGAAACTTTGTAAGTACCGTGTTGAGGATGTAACTTTTACTGCCACGCAGTATTCGAGGCCGGTCGGCGGCTCTTTATTCTGTTGGGGGCCTCCTGTTAGAGCTACACATGTTCGGATGGTTGTGAGCGTTAAGACAGTCGATTGAGCGGCATAGCCGTTCATGTTGGTTAAGCGGTCAGGGTGGCCACCCGGCCGCTTTAATTTTTAGCTTGACACGACCGCTAGGCTGTGGTAAAGTATAGGTGAAGTGACTGGCGTGGCCGGACAGCGGCCAATAGTATCTTGCCGAGAGCCGCTTGGGGTTCGTGGGCATTAAAAGTAAAGCTACCAAGATATGTCGGTGACATCTGGATTTAGTTTAACGGAAGAACGCCGCCCATGAGGTTGGAAATGTGGGTTCGAATCCCGCAACGCCAGATTAGACCGATACAGTCACTTCACAATTTTAAATGGCCCATTCGTCTAGTGATCTAGGATTCCGCCCTTTCAAGGCGGCGACCGGGATTTGAATTCCCGATGGGCTACCATTTTGCAAACTGAATATAGGAATTAGAACATGAGCGGGTTTAATGTTTAATGGTAGCATTTCTGGCTTCCAACCAGACCGTAGGAGTTCGAATCTCCTAACCCGTTCCATTTTTTACTATCGTAACCTTCGCAACAATGGCCAATCAAGGCTCTCGTCATTTAAATGGGCAATTAAAGCCTGTATACATATAGGAGCAAAGCGACTATGAAATTTAAGCTTCGCTGGCTTTGGGCCGCTCATTATCAACAAGAAGTCCCCCAATGGACTCGTGATTTTTGTAATTGGGGACCGCGTAAGTGGCTTCGATTTCGGCGTTGGGATATCCAGCGATTCTTTTGGGATTATTTTTATTTGCTGCTCTTTAAGGGCTACAAAAGCAAAGACATGTGGGGCGTGGATCATGCCATGTTTGCCTGGGTTTTACCTCGATTAAAGGCATTTAAAGCCTTGAATCGAGAGAAATATCCCGGCTGGTGTGAGAATGAAGATAACTATGCTCATAGATGGGAACGCAAAGGCGAGTGTACTCTTGAAGCCACGGGTAAATGCACCATTTGTAAATTTGATGAACAGCGTGCTGTTCAGAAATGGGAGGGTATTCTTGACGATATGATATTCGCCATTCAAAGTTATGTTGATGGTCATTGGGATGGCCCCGCATTTGGTGGATATTCTATCGGATTCTGGTATCCTGAAAAGAGTAAATGGATTAGTGGTACTCCCGAACATAAGAGAGCCGAACGCGGCTACGAGTTATTTTGTAGACATATTTTTTCACTGTGGGATTAGCCCGGAGGGCTAAAAAATGCTAATTGAAAATGAGCAACAAAAAAAAGCGATAGGTGATGCGGCTATTGCCCTTTTAAATTCTATGACAATAACAGGCGTTCCTTCGGCTCACTTAACATTTAAATGCAACGACGGAACCAAGTTAATGATTTTAATTGCACACGACGAAGAGGCTGATTATATTAAGGATCTTTTGGCAGACGCAGACGATATCAAACTGAGTTATAAAGTTGGAGAAGATAATAATGGGTCTAACTAACGAAGAAGTAAAAGACGAAATCGAGAATGACGAAATCGGTTATGTCGTACTTAACCTATTAAATCCAAGGGACATTAACGATCCGAGGCTAGCCGAATTAGTGGCTAAGGCTGCTAAAGCCTTAAATGATATCGAATCTTATTTAGGTATCGAATAATCGGAGGTTATGGGAAATGAGAATACTAGACAGAAATAGAAACATCAGATTCCGTCTAAGCAAATTTGATAACGCATATCCAGACAATCCATTAGCTATTGCCACTATAGATGAAATGATTCATGGATTAACAGAAATTAAAGCTAAGCTTGATTCAGATTCTATAGCAACATTTGTCTCATCAGAGGATGAGCTAGATCCAGTTTGCTATGAAATACAATTCCGCTCTTATAGAGAAGAAACGCCAGACGAAGAGTCTCATAGAATTAAAGGAGAAGCATTGTGCAAAGAGCGTGAGCTAGAACGACTAAAGAGACAGGCAGAACAGCTTGGCTATCAATTGAATCCGAAGGAGCAATCTTGAACATCCCAAAGGGATTCATTAAAATAGGCTCTTTCGGAGTAGACGCCGGGCTTTGCTGGATTGGAGATCCGTGCTACATTCTGCATAAAGATCAGCCCCCAAAAGACATTGGAAAAGATTGGAGCGATTTTTGTGATATTCTAGGCGATAAACATGAAGTATCTGGAGATTATCAAACTGCTGAATTTAACTACGATAAGGGACATTCTGGTTTGGGACTTTGTATTCAAAGCGGATCTGGTGATGGCTGTTATGATGTTTATATTAAAAAGGGATCGGACGGATATATCCAACAGGCCCTAATAGATTTCGTCGGGTATCCCGACGAAAATGAAGAATGCGACGACTCGATAGAGGAGGAGTAATGCTAATTAAATTTAAACTAGCTCTTAATAACATGAATGATACCTGGATCGTAAAATTATGTAAATTTATGATAGATGGAGAACACATTACAATAGATGCCAAGTATATTGTTGCAATAGGTTTACCTGATACTCCCCGGCACCTTGAGGGTCTCTTATGTATTTGGACAAAGTTACGAGATGAGAAAGGAATCGGAATTCCACTATGTTTAATCAGTAAGGCTGAAAATATTGAGGCTCTAGAACAATGGCAAGCGTTTTTAGATACTAACAAAACCAGCAAAGTATTCCCTGAAATCAAGAAGCCTAATCGTCCGCGAGGATTATATGGAAATTAAAGCAGAGTGCTCAGCTTGTGGGGCTACAGGACTTTATAAAGGATTTGCAGAACCGGAAGGAACGGCGGTAGTTTGTCATAATTGTAATGGCACCGGATGTCAGACTATGAAATATACGCCATTTACAGGCCGTAAACGAAAACGCGGAATTAAGCGTGTCATAGGTGATGGCGGGCTTTGGTTTGCCCGCAAGGGCAACGAGCAAACTATCTCGATAGAAGATTTTTACGCTTGACACTGCCGCTGGACGTGATATCATACTAGCGTAATCAACGTGCGGGCATGGTATAATGGATAGCACGCGGAGCTTCTAACTCCGAGATTCCCGTCCGATTCGGGGTGCCCGTACCATCTTATATATTGAAAGGTTCTTATGGATATTCATATTGATAAAGCGTTTGTTAAAATTATAGAGCCGGTCGCCAGCCCACGAGGGCTTGATCCAGTCGCCTTTATTAAAAAGGCATGTTCTTTGACAATCTTTATCTATAAAGAACTAGACAAAGGTAATGAAATCCTAATTAAAAATAAAGATGGTAAATTAGAAAAAGTGAACTTCTCTCAATCATGAGCCGCCAAACTAAAGTACGCTGTAGTAATGTAACTTGCCTTGCGATCATCCATAAGGATGACGCAAAGTTCGTCGCCGAAGTTATTGATGGCCACGAAGTGGCCAACATCTATTGCCCAATATGTTATAATAGCGAAGCTGTGAAACAGCGAGATATTAACAGAAACGAGCGAAGCGAGTAATGCATATTAATCGGATACAGCACCTATTAAATGACGCCTTGACAAAGCCCGAGAAACATGATAAGCTATCTGCGGTCTTAAGCAACTGGAAGAACCTTAAGCCCGAAATTAGAGGCCCTTTTACAAATTTGTATGCCCTCCCTATAGAGGAATACGCTTTTAAGGTTCGTGAGATAGACCCTGAAAATCTAATCGTGAATCTTAATAAAGAAATTGGAGCAATGCAAAAGGCACTTATTGCGAAGCAATATAACGAAGATTCAGAAGATACTATCCTAGATATCTTAAAACAACTCTGTGAGTACAGGGAACAACTACGGACAAAACTCTTGAAAGGTGAGAAAGTCGAGCTAATATGAGCGAACCGAATATTCTAAAGCCACAAGTACGCACTCGTTATAACGAGAAACTCGGGAAAACTATGAAGCACTCGGCAACGTTTCGATTCAATATTAGCAATCTTAATGACATTGCCCGAGAATTCGGAGTAACAAAAACTAACGAGAAGGCCACCACCATTGTTAAAGGATGCCAGGCTGTCGGTAACGCCGATATTGCGGCTAAACTGATTGGTCGTCGATTCTTAGTTGATACTTCTGGCCGGGAACTCCCCGCGTGCGTTGGACACTTCGATGATTTAACGGTCAGCATAGCCGATAGTTTTAGCCCGACTTATGATAACGAGCTATTCGAGACCGATCTTACCGGATCAGTTTTTGAAGCTATTAAATATAAACTATTGCTGAAAGCAATCGCTCTTTATGGCAAGCTTCTGCACGCTAATGCTAAAGATGATAAACTTATGACATTCGAAGTTATGTCAGAGCCAGTCGGCGGCGGATTAATCGAAGCACTATTCCAGAGTGGCACTTCTGAAACTCCAATTGATATCTCACTTACAGAAATCACAAACTTTAAACTAATGGAGCAGGAAACAAATGAAGTTTCACCTTCGTAATTTTGTCCACGGGTATGACGAAATCGAGCCATGTATTTTTGCGGCTATTGCATTACGCCGTAATGTTTTCATGAGCGGGGCTCACGGTATTGGTAAGTCGAGCCTGGGTAAGCTTCTTGCCAAAGCAATCGACGAAACAGGTAATGGCTTCCGTTATTTCTCTGCCGATAAAGCAAATATTATCACACTTGGAGGCTTGCCTGATATCGAAGCCACTAAAAAGTCTGGCACAATGGCTTTCGCCAAGACAGATAAATGTCTTTGGGGAGCCAAAATCATCCTTGCGGACGAACTTCCGCGAGCAGACAAAGAGCGTCAGAATTATTGGCTTGAGATTTGCGAGGAAAAATCTTTTCAGGGTATCCCAATTGGCTATGAAACTTTAATTGCCACTGGCAACGACGTTACTTATAAAGGCAATTTCGATATTGATGCGGCTCTTGCGAGTCGCTTCTTGTTCTGGCTGCCTACTCCTAAGTTTGATGATATTCAGTCCGAAGATGTCCGAGCAATGATTGCACTTAATATTGGTGATCGTAGAGATATGGCAAAGACGGCTCATGAGATTCGTGACCTTATCCAATTAATGCGTGATAAGATTGCAGAATATTTCAAGAATGAAAAGTTAGTTGAGCAGACATCTACATTCATTGGCGTTTTCACTCAATGGATTAAAGAGAAGATTTCCTATAATAAGGAACTTGCTGAGAATCCTGAATCATATGTCTCTCCGCGAGAGTTCGCTAATCAGCTAATCCATGCTATCTTTGGGCTTAATGCTTATTATGATCTACATGGTTATGAGAATTCCCTGCAAGAAGCAGGAGCTAAAGCTATTAAGTACGTTATCGAAACTCGTCACGCTGCCGCTGGCGTAGAGTTTACTAATATTTGCAATATGGCCTGGAAGCAACTACAGGGAATGCTTTGTACGAAACTGGACACGCCCGAGGGCAATCTCAAGTGGCTCTTTGCCGCAAGTATTACTCCTAGCCAGAAGGTTAGTTTCTGGCGAGAGTATATTGGCGAAGCTGTAAAAGTCCTTGGTGCTGGAGACTTAACCTATATGACGGGCGAAACTTTAAACCAGATCCGGGGCGACGATATCCAGCAAATTGGCCCGTTCTGGCACATTATGATGAAGGACGATAAGACAAAGCACATAGGTCGAGAGATCGAGGGCTTCCTGGTGAGCGAAATCGCACGCAAACTTCTCACCGGCAAAGCTGCTGGTCCTGGTAACGAAGAATTCACTCTTTATAACAAGTATGGTAATGTTGAAACGCTATCACCTAGCGAGGTAGCAGAAATCCTAAAATGAGCGATCTTAGACAAAATATAAATTCTCCCTTCCCTGTATCATATGATGGCACCGCTGCCGTCAAGTGCGACAAGTGGGGCGTGCCCAACCCAAAGGGCCGTTGGATAACCTGGCAAGTTTTACTACCAGGAGACCCGTTCCCGGCAGTCAAGATTGCGAAGCTATTCGATCCGCACTCAAAGATTAAGCCGCTAGATTATGATGAAATGCGTAAGCTGGTTGACAATGAGCCGCGTTTTAATCCGAAGCTTTCTAAATATCGGGCTAAGATGCAAGCTAAAATTACTGCCATTTACGGTCGGTTAGGCATAGCTTATACCGATGCACTTAACTCTACTAATGTTTCCAAGGAAATTGATACGGCGTGTTGGGGCGTTACTCACGATGGCAAAGAGTTTATCCTGATTAATCCTTACATGCTTATGTTCAAGCGGCAATGGGCGTCATTCTTGCTTCAACATGAGTGTATGCATAAGGCGTTTTATCGTGGCCGCGAGAACATGTCGGACCAATTCCTTAAAAATATTGTGCTAGATATCTGCATTAATCGCATCCTGGCGGCAACACCATCAGGTAAACAGAGTACGTCTTGGCTTAAGTTTTGCGAATGGGTTTATCCTGCCGAGTCTAAGAAAACCGTGCTTGCACTTTGTAACGCTTCGCTCACGCGAAAAGAACTTAATACTCTTGAGCGTGTGAATCCCGCCTATGTAGTTATTTGGAAAGAAATCTATGAAAAAGAACAGGGGTTTATAAACGTAGGCGTCGGCAAGAAAGGTAAGCCGAAGCGTCGTAAGATTGAGGGAATGCTTTCATTCAAAATCAAGGACTTGTCGCCGGACGATCTCTATTTCCGGCTCAAGCGTCAGCTTACCAAGGAAGATTTAGCGGCTATTAAGAGCCCACTCGAAGGCGGACTAAATCCTTTTGGTCAGCGTGTCAAGGGAATTAATATTGGCGGCGGTCACGAGATTAAACTTCGTGATGAGATTAACCATACTCCGCCAGAGCAGAGTAATCGTATGGAGAATGCCTTACGTAAAATACTTGTACCTAAAAGATTCCGTGGTATTGCGTGGCGTCAGTTTTCTGATTGTCGCACGGAATGGTGGGATAAACACCTTGTAGACCCAAAAGATATCCATGACGAGGATCTAGATAAGTACGTGCGAAAGATCCGCACAAATAAGATCATGGATAATGTTGTTGGGCGTGTAACGGAGGCATTTAGAGCACAAATTGTTAATCAGATTTATCCGTATAACCTAAGCGAAGATGGGATTTTACTAGCGGCTCTCGGCTTCCATCCTCCGGTGTTTCCATTTTATCAGAATCTTAATGGCCCGGAAGGCAAACGTCGAGTCATCGTTATGTTTGATCTTTCGCCAAGCACTTATTATTTCTGGCCTTATATGGCTTACATGACAGATGCCTTTGAAAATTGTATGGATATCACTTTCGCCAGAAACGCAAAGGGCGATCCCGGCGTCATGACTTTTGCTGGCAGTATTAAGATACTATCACGCGAGGAGTTAAATGCGATGAAGCGTGGTGAATTACAAGTCGGCTATTCAACGTGCTTTGATTCAGTAATCGAATACTGCAACGCAGAAGTCAAAACAAGAGACGTGGATACACTTATTATATTTACCGACGGTGAATCAGATTTATCAGATGCTAACGCGGACGAATTTAATCGTTCGGGCAAGAAGGCGTTTCGAATTTATCTTAATTTGGATGATAAATGCAATCCTAATCGTAACAAGCCGATTACATCGGCTTTGGACAAGTTAAACGGTACGAGCTACACACTCCTATTAAGACGGTCGGACGCCTTGACAGCACCGACATGACATGATATACTGCCTATCGGCAGTAAGAAAGAGAACATGACTAAGAAAATAAAAGGATTTGATAGACTTGAAGTTGGAAAATATTTTCCTTGGTATGACGACGATTCTGGACAATGGGTTGTAAGCTTAAGCATTGATGATAAAATATATGCAGAGGTTGCTCGTACAGATGATGAAGCTGTAGCAAGTGCGATAGCCATTGGACTTATTTTATTCAGAAAATACCGCGATCTTGTTCAATTAACTGCCGACCTAAATATAGATGATTCTTTTAATGTTGAAGATGGACATAGACTTTTCGCAGAAGAAGATGTAGAATAATGTGCCAAGGATTCAGCATAAAAATTAATGATGAGCCAGCACAAGAGATTGCTACGATTGGTCAATTAAGAGCATTAATTGTTAATCATTACGACAATTTGGGCCTAGAAGATACACTAGAAGATCAGCATTATCGACCAGAAGATCATCATTGTCTTTGTTGTATTGACCTCCTAACGATTTGTGGAGCAATAGTTAATTATCATATTGGCTGTATGGATAAAATCGTCATTTCGGGTATGTGAGCGAAGCGAACATGAAAGATTACACGCTTTTTAATGCAGTTAAAAAAGAAGTAGCAGAAGGCCGAGTACGCGAGAGCATACTGGGAGACCTAAGACTATTTAAGTATACCGAGACTTGTGCTAATGATAGAGTCTGGAATGACTGTAATAAAAAGTGTCGCGGGCTGATTATGAAGGAAGATGGCACGATAATTGCACGTCCGTTTTCCAAGTTCTTTAATTTGCAAGAAATGCCAGAAACCCAGGTGGATAATCTGCCGACAGGCAGTTATGAGATAGCTGAGAAGCTAGACGGCTCGTGCCTAACCCTATTTTATTACGATGGTAAGTGGCAAGGTGCGACCCCAGGCTCATTTGTTTCGGAGCAAGCTATTGTCGGCACTAAGATGCTTGAAAATTATAATTTGGAGCATATGCCAAAAAACGTAACCCCGGTTCTGGAATGCATATATCCGGCCAACAGGATAGTTGTCTCGTATGCAAATGAGCATAAATTAGTATTGCTTGCAATCAATGAGCTAAATGGCGAGGAATGGCATTCTGATAGAGTGGACCAAATAGCTGAAAAATGTGGCTTTCCAAGGCCCATTCGTTATAACTATAGTTCTCTCTTGGACTTACCATTTCCAGACAATTTCGAGGGTTATGTAGTTAAATTTGAGAATGGACTAAGGGTTAAAATTAAGAGCCCGCTTTATGTTAAAATTCACAGGCTCTTAAATTATATGACCCCTAAGAATGTTATTGAATTAATGCGTGGTCGGGAATACCGTGCCACGCTAGAGCAATTGCCGACTGATTTACAGGCGGCAATGGACGACATCAGGGCAGCCGTACAGACGGCCCATTATAATCATATGGCGGCTATCACTGCCATTTTTAATGCGGCTCCTGTAGGCGAACGTAAGGCTTTTGCGTTATGGGCTAAAGCCCATGCACCAGTTAAGTATCTCGGAGCCCTATTTTCGTTACTCGATGGCAAAGACATCGAGGATTTTGTTTGGAAAATTGTTTTAGAGGAGATTAAAAATGAATAAAAAAAGAGTATTCGCTAAAAGTATTAATATAAGTTTTGATTCGCAATATCAAGAACCATTTAAAAATTATGTATCTAGAATTAAAGCTATGTTAGATGAGACGCTTACTAAGGTAAGCGAAGATGCGACCATCTGTTCAGAAACGCCAGGATATGATTGTCCCACAGAATATATTATTACTTTATGTAGAGATGAAACTCTAAAAGAACAAAAAACCCGAGAAAAGGAAGAAGCGGAGCATATTGCACGTCAGCTTGCTGACAAGAAGTTAGACGAAAAGGCAGAGCGAGCACTTTATAATAAGCTAAAGAAGAAGTATGAAAATGATTAATTGCAAAGTAATCGAAGATATTTTAATCGACGAAGATCCAGAACGCCTCATTGCAATGGGGTGCCCAAAAAACGAATATTCACTTGAAGCTCAGATAATTTACGATATGTTAAATGGTGACGATGCAGATTGGCACATTGATGCTATACGTTTTGTTGTTGCTGCCGTATTCCAGCAGACGTTCGGTAGTAGTGTTAAATTACGTTGGAACCACGATAACAAAGCTATCATAAACATAGCGGAGCGAATATATGCAATTATATGAACTAGAACCCGGATCACTTTTTAGGTTTACCAGAGAAATAGAAACCTTTACTCCTGACGAAATATTATATAAATCTTCTAAAGAATCTTTCCAAGACCTGTATCTGGAGCATGATTGGTGGATAGATTGCAAATGGCACCTGGGCCAAGAAGAGGTTATTTTAGTAGGTGAGCAAGTCATGATAGAACACGCTCCGCAGGGTACCCTGCGGAGCTACTTAAAAGATATGACCTCTGAAATGAAGAATTTAATAGAAGAATTCGGGTTAGATGCAGAAATTATAGAACTCGGCGGCGATTACGATTCGCCGCCGAGTTATTGTGTGAGGAAATATTATGAATAGCATTCTTACCTCATTTGTTTGTGCTGCGATTATTATGTATTCATTTGCCATGCTATTTAACTACAAGACAAAACTTTGGTGGGCTCGTCTTATTATAATTATAGGTATGGGACTTTTAAATTATATTGTTTGGAGTGCATTTTATTTATGGATAGAAAATCACCAGTCTTGGAACGGGCTAGGTTTTTAATTTTAAATGGCTCCCTTATGGCCGAATTATGGATACTTCTGGAAAATGAATTTGGCCACTTGACATCACCCGAAAGAGAAGCTATAATGGATATGTATTGCCAGGAGCAAATGCTACAGACTTATTTAAGTGCGAGGACACCGAGCAATGAAACTTTGTGATGTAAAAGTCGGACAAGTATTTAGAGAAATATTCTCTGGTAAGGCTCAAAATAATCGTATGTGGTTCCGTACTAACGATTTTTATGGATTGCCAGTTTATGCACAAGTAGATGGTACAGATTGTGTATTAGAAATTAATAATGATCCCACATTATATAAAGAACAGGAAGTAGAAATTGTGGTTTTCCCATGTTCAATATGCAAGGGCAAGGGCCGATATGCCTTATTTAGTGGCAATCATTACTGTAGTTGTTTGATAGGTCAAGCGTTAAATGGTACTTATAAAATGGATAGATTACATGTGCCGACTGGTTAATAAAGCATGGTCCGGTTATGTTGCTCGCATAGAAACTATTGCTGGCAAGCAATATGTGATTTTGGAGCTATATGCCGTCGCAGACAGCGAAGGCTATCAGGAACTTCCGGTCCCATTAAATTGGTTTGAGCAGGAGCCGACTATTGGCGAAGCTGTAACTTATACGCACTCCATAGAAAGTGAAGGATAAATGAACCTTACTAATCGCCAAAAGGCGATCATAGTCGGCCTCCTGGTCGGAGGCCGTGGAAAAATACAATGTGCTTTCGCTGATAAAGCTTATTATTTTGCCAACGGGATTGGCGAATACTTGCCAGACCTATATTTCGATGCTTGGCTTGGCCAAGAATTAGCTGGCGTCCAATGGGACGCCAAGGAAGTACAGGGCTGGCTCGCAGAAGCTTGGTATCAATTCTATGCACAAATAGATAGTAATGACGCAAAGTCTCTTAGAGCCGATGACGAGCCGATGCCGCCGACCGAATGGATTAATAAGATGTCGCCACTAGCCTTAGCGGTGGCATATAAATGTTCGGCTATTAAGCCAAACCAGATGGTTGTTGAGCAATTCGGTGACGAATATTATGCCACTATTCTAGTGGATAGCATAAAAACTAAGTGGGGTATTACCCTGCAAAATAATGACGGAGTGATAACTCCGGCATCCGAAGATGATATGATTAACTGGTGGTTGCTTTTACGCAAGCACCTATTCGTCTTTGCTCCAAACTTAATTCCTCCTCTTGAGGCAAAGTATCGCAGGAATGGCAAGCAAATCTATCTCTCAGGGCCGCAACAGTTTGCAAAAGATGGTGGCCTTGGATGGCGAGTAAAAGTCAGTCCAGAGCTATTTAAAGCTGGTTTTCATCCTTATTCCCCGCCCTATGAAGAGGGTAAAGCTAGTGATCTTTTTGGAGTAAACTTTAAACAGTTAAAAGAAGAAGAATTTGAAAGATTCTGTGAATTAGGAAGTCACTTTGTTACTAAAGATAGATCGGCAGTGCTTGAAAGTGATATAATTTTAGCATACTATGATCCAAGAATACTTTCTGCTGGCACGATTAGTGAGATTACTTGGACTCACGACTTTAATAAAGAAGTATTTCTAGTAATACCAGACGATGTTAAAATGCAAGATATTCCTCTGTGGATTTTAGGTTCGGTGCGTAATCCTCACAGAATATACAATTGCTTTGAAAAAGCAACAAAAGATATTATTGGAATTTTTGGAGAAAGATAATGAAAAAACTAATTGCTTTCGCAATGCTCTTGCTGGCTTTAGCCAGTTGTAACTATCCAGCCCTTGAAGGCACTGTAAAAGTTTATAAAAACGAAACCCTGGTAGACGAGTCTACAATAAAAACTGACCAAGTGATTATACAGCCGGACAATAATAGTGTTAGTTGGTGGGACGCAAATGGCGAACTTCATATAGTAAAACCGGCCAATAATTACAGATTTATTATAGAACTTAAGGGGGAAAAGTATGAGCCAGAAAAAGACTAAGTTTATTGCCCTTGCAGGGCATAAGCAAACGGGCAAGGACGAATCTGCCAAAATACTTACTCGGCTACTCGCTGAGCGTGGCTTAACAAGCCGAGTTACTTATTTCGCTACCCCGTTAAAAGAATTCTGTATCGCGGTACTAGGATTGCCCCGCGACAAAGTATATGGGAGTGATGCTGATAAGAGTGAACTTTCCTTTATTCAATGGGATAAGTTACCTCATATGCTTAAACTTAAATATCATCCAAGTAATATGGCGTCCGAGACCAAAAGCCACTATCGGGAAGGATATATGAGTATTAGGGAAGTTCTCCAAATAGTCGGTACAGATATAGTTCGAGAAATGTTATGGAGTGATGCCTGGTCCAGCTACCCGTTTCGTCAGAAATGGGCAGAGGACGTTATTTTAATTCCCGATTGCAGATTCGAGAACGAAGTTGATGAAGTTTTAAAGGCTGGTGGTACAATTCTAAGATTAGAGCGTAATACAGGACTCACAGACAATCACGCTAGCGAGCTAGCGTTGGACAATTATAACTTCGATTTTAAATACGAGAATAATGGCTCGATAGCAGAGCTAGAGAGCTATTTGAAAGGCTTTTTAAATGCAATTCTGTAATCTAAAAATGGAGCGGAGCAATTATAATGCTTAAAGATAAAACGATATATTCTGATGGTCAATATGACTATGTAATTATTGTGGACCCTGAAAACTCATATATGTGTCGTTTAGTCAGCCTAGCTAATGGTAAAGCTACTAAATGGGTATATGAAAATGAGATAGAAGAAATAATAAAGAAGAAACGACTTACGCCAACCAATAATATATTTTATGAACCGGCTCCCATGCCGGTAAATAATAACAATTTTAATCTCTCGGGCGACGAAGCACGTTTAATTTTAACTGCTCTACTGGCAGAGAGCATAAAGTTTTCTGGTAACATGATCCCAATGATTTTAAGTTTAGTCCAGAGGCTCAACGAAATTAATTTAAATCAGCCACCGAAGGGATAATAATGGAATTTATTCATTTATCACGCTTAGGCGTAACAATAGGGCTCGCGTTTGGTAACACTCCTAATGAGCTAGGCGTCTCTATTGCTTGCACACGAAAGCCAGACCAGTTTGCCAAGTTTATTGGCCGGCGTATTACAAGCGGACGTATCAATGCGGCCTTTACTGAAAATAAAAATATTCCTAATACTAAAAAGTATGCACTTGCGAAGCCATTCGATCAACGCGACCTAGCTAATAAAATCCGCAAACTAATTAGAGAGCAAAGTAACGTATTAGAGGCCCAAGTATTGCGAGATCAGTTGGTCGGGCAATTATTTTATCTAATTGATAAGGCTGTCACCGAAGGTGACTCAAAGTGATAAATTTAACTCCTTATGCCGCATGGTCATGCGGCATTATCATTGTGAGAGCAAGCTCTCAATTTGAGAAACTAGGTTAAAAATTATGGGTTTTTTTCATTATTTCGCCGCCCGCAGCAAGCGAAAAAATCGCCCCTTATAGCCAATAATCCGCCACTTCTAGAAAAATCAGAAGTCAAAATAGGCACAATAGCACTTATTCGAGACATTATTTATCAGCATGGATTTTATATGGAACATGCTACAGAAAATAATGGATATCTTACATACCCCATATATGATCACAAAGACTGTTATCCATGGCATTTGAGCGGACATTTATTTACTAAAAAAGATGAAGAAATAGTAGGACTGAGACCTAATGCTGGTTACTTAGGATCTTTTGTGCAAATATGCAGTGCAATTAAAACACAGTTAGGAATAACGGTAGACATTTTATGATTGGCAAAGCCAAATGAAAATAAAACGCGACATCAAATTAGATTTCGACGACGTATTACTAGAGCCGCAATGGTCAGACATTAGGAGTAGAAGCGAAGTCGATCTAACTAGAAAATTCAAATTTAGATTTAGCAAGGCAGAATTAACTTGTACTCCATTAATCTGTGCAAATATGGATGTACTAGCTACAATAGATATGGCAAGAGCGATGTCCAAATACGGATGTCTAACAGCATTACACAAATTCCATAAAATAGAAGATATTAAACAAATATATGATGAGGGGATTATCGCATTCTATACTATGGGATCATCCGACGAAGATTTTAATAGGCTGAAAAATTCTGGACTATATCCTGCATTCATTTGTCTTGATATAGCTAACGGTTATAGCGACCATTTCCTCGATGCCGTAAAGCGTGTCAGGGATAATTTTCCAGCATCTACTATAGCGGCGGGCAACGTGGCAACCCCCGCAATGGTACAAGCGTTAATCTTACATGGTAAGGCGGATATTGTAAAAGTGGGCATTGGTCCGGGATCAGTATGTGAAACCCGACAAGTCACTGGTGTTGGAGTACCACAATTAAGCTGTTGCGAAGAAGCGGCTAATGTCGCACATGGATTGTCTGCCCATATTATAGCTGACGGAGGCTGCAAGAGCGGGGCCGACATTAGTAAGGCTCTGGGCTGTGGTTCCGACTTCGTAATGTTGGGCAATTTATTAAGTGGTCATACAGAATGTGCTGGAGAACTTATTGAACGTAATGGCAAACAATATAAGCAATTCTATGGCATGTCTAGCAAAATAGCGAACGATAAATATAATGGTGGCCTTAAAGGTTATAAAGCCGCCGAAGGCAAAGAAATACTCGTAGAGTATAAGGGGCCTGTCAGCGGAACGCTGGAACATATTTTAGGCGGACTACGTAGCACATGTGCGTATATTGGGGCCCGCTCAATTAAGGACTTGCCAAAGTGTGCAACATTTTTAATGGTTAATCGGCAAAAATAATGAAAATTAATAAATTCTGCTTAGGCGATCACGTCAAACACATTGGCAAGCTTAAAACTGGTCTTTATGGCGAGGTTATAGCTCTATTCGATCCGCGAGCATTATCGGTTATAGGTATGTCGAGCTATTTCGATGGCAAAGAACATGTTTATCTGGTTAAATCTAAAATGCCAAGTAAAACTACTATTAAAGGTAAGAAAGTTCTAATGGAGCATACCTATCTAAAAGAGAGTGATCTGACGCTTTGTGACTGGATAGACGAGATGAACAAGGAGATTAATAAATAGCTATGCTGTTTCTAACAGCCGATCAGCATTTTAACCACACCAATATTCTTAAGTACGAAGCTAAGAACCGGCCCTTCGAATCGGTCGAAGCCATGAATGCCGAACTTATTCGGCGTTGGAATGATGTCATTAGCAAGGACGATCAAGTTTTTCACCTTGGTGATTTTTGCTTCGGAAACAATAGAGGCCGGGAAATTCTAAAAGAATTACACGGCCACAAAATTATCATTAAAGGTAATCACGATCCATCAATTAAGAAGCTGCTTGAAATGGGATGGGACGAAGCATATAAAGAATATATATTGTATGACGATCATGTAGCGAAACTATATTTAAAACATAATCCTGATAAAGTGGTGAATCCACCATGCAAAAATATCATCCATGGACATGTCCATGGCTTGTGGGCGTCTCTGGAAAGAGACGGACACAAGTTTATTAATGTTGGGGTAGATGTTAGAGACTTATCGCCAGTCAGTTTGCTGACGATAGAAAAGGAACTAATCTAATGCCATATATTACGGAAGAAAAAAGAGCAGTCTTTGATAAGTGGCTCGCACAGTGCCCAGATATGCACGGAGCGGGCCATTACGGAGATTTAGCTTATGTAGTCTTTAGGCTAATGGATAAAAATCTTAAAAGTAATAGCTGGACAAGAATGTCTACTATTATTGGTTCCGTGCTTGGTGCGGTGCGGGAGTGGCAAAAACGACGTGTGGATAAATATGAAGAGTCGAAGAGACTAGAAAATGGAGACATTATATAAATGCTTACGCTACTTATAGATACCGAAACTGGCGGGCTTACACCAAATTACTCAGTATTATCAGTTGGAGCCGTAGTGCTTGACGTAAATACCGGAAATATTCTAGAGGAATTTGAAGCAAAAGTTAGGCTCGCTTCACTCGCAGATTATAAGGTAACGTCGAAGGCGTTAGAAATTAATAAACTAAGCGTACAAGACTGCTTTGAAAATGGCATTTCGCCGGAGGCGATAAGAGATAAGCTGCTTGATATGTATGTTAAGCACGGTTGCACTCTTCTAGGCGGACATAATTTTCTATATGACGTAGAAATGCTTACAGCAAATATTTTTAATTGCTCAATATCAGAATTTAAGCAAGCTTTCACGTACAGATGGCTTGATTCGTTAACAGTTATGCGATTATTTGAGGGGCATAACGAAGTACCAGCCGGTGCATCACTTGAGAAAACCGCAAAAGCCCTTGGCGTTAAAGTTGCCGATAAATCTAAACTACACTCTGCACTAGTAGATATTAAGCTAACTGCCGCAATTCTTCATAAGTTCCGCACACTTTTAATGGGACTCAGCCTGAAATAAATGTCTGGTTATCGCAAAGATAAGCGTAGCCTCAAAGAATTTAAGGCCGATATTAAATCGGCGAAGCACATTGAGCTAGACTGTTTAATGCGTTGGCTTAAAATACAGGATAAGCCATTATCTTATCAGGCTAACGCACCAGGGGAAGATGGGGAGTACTTAGAAGATAAAGAAGTGACCACTGACGCCGACTATAGTGTTGAATCTTATGGGCTAATGGAAGTTAAGTTTAGTAAGCCGATGATAAATAAACATTTTCATTTAAAGGTTGCTCAGGTTCAGTCTTACCTAAAACAGGGAGCCACCATCTTAATGGTAAACGGTTATGAAACTGAGCGACCAGAATGGACGCTCATATATCCTGATAAACTTGAAATATTGACTAAGCACCCAGATTGTCCAATCATCCCTTATTTCGGATTCGGGGGCAAGCCATCATATAAAATTCCGGTGGGACTATTTTACTGGAGAGAATTAAATGTTTGAAATAACACTAGAAGAATGTATGCAAATAGGTGACAGAATACGTATTGTTTATTGCGACGAAGACAATGATAACCCAGGCAAATGGGACCACATATTCAAGGCGGTATGGCCAGTAGAGCAAATCCAGGGTGTGCCAGTCGAGCCAATTATAATAGATGAATGCTCTGTAAAACCATGCTCCGACTGTAAAGGCACCGGACAATATATTGGACTAGGTTTCGCTCCACCAGAGCCTTGCTTACGCTGCGGAGGCAGCGGCAATGAAATTTAAACCAGAATACCCTAAAATCAAAATGGCTGCTAGTGGCATGTGTAATCCAATCACGGGCCATACTTTCTCCATAAATGAAATAGAAAAAATAGATCCGGCTTCTATTTATTATGCGTTAGATCCAAGAGATCAGACACGTAAAGATTATATAGAGCATGGACCAAAAATCGGGACCACAATTGTCATGCGTAATAGGCTGCTAGATGCCATTTATCTAGCAGGGGATACTGCCGCAGCAGCGGCGGTTAAATTGGGATACCCAATACATTGGTTACTTTATTCCGGGCCTCCTGGCTATATTACTGCCTCGTGCATAGCACGAATATTATCAATCTATCCTATAGATATAGACTATTATTTACATACTTCGACACGATATGCAGAAAACGAACAGGCGTGTATTCAGAATATTAAAGAATGGATTGCGAAGCAATGAAGATCATTAACTTAGTAGCCGAAAACATCAAGCGTATAAGAGCCGTAGACATTACACCAGAAGATAATTGCGTCATCATAGCTGGCAAGAACGGTCAGGGTAAGTCTAGCGTCATAGACTCTATCTGGCTCGCCTTGGAATACTCCAAGGCGAAGAAGGACAATCCTATGCCAGTAAGGGATGGTCAGGAAACAGGGACTATCCAACTTGATCTTGGCGAATATATAGTAACTAGGATCATCCGACAGGACGGATCTTCTTCCTTAAAAATTGAAAATAAGAATGGCGATAAAGTGTCCAGCCCACAATCTTTACTGGACAATATAGTCGGCGATCTATCATTCGATCCGCTAGCCTTCGCCAGAGCAAAGCACGATCAGCAAATCGAGATACTTAATAAGTTACTTGGTATAGACCTACGATCTTACGAAGTGAGATATAAAGCTTTGTACGATGAGCGTAGCTCGTTTAATAAAGAGAAAAAGACCCTGCTTAATATTATAGATAATGTTAGGCCACCAGCAGACAACGAGTCCGAAACGCCGATATCTAATGCCGAAATACTTGCTCAAATAAAATTAGCACAAAGTCAAGAGAAATGTCGTTCGCGTGTCCGCGACATAGACGCAGAGATAGATCGTCTTAACGCCGAAAAACTGTCACTTCTACAAAAATTAGAGGGGCCTTCCTATGATATTGAAAAATTGACTGGACAACTCGAAGAGTTGGACAGTCATAATAGGCGAGCAGAAGAGATTAAGAATTATAAAAAGATTAAGAATCAGATTGACTTGGCCGAACAAGGTGTTATACTTAAAGAGTCAGAAATGGACAAGTTAGAGCAAGACAAGACAGATGCCATTAAAGGACACTCATTACCAGTTGACGGGCTTGAAATCACAGCAGATACAATTAAATTCAACGGATATCCATTTTGTCAGTTATCAACATCCCTACAAACTAAGATTTCTACAGCGATTGCTATGGCTCTGAACCCCAGGCTTAGAGTAATAAGAATAATAGATGGTTCACTTTTGGACGCTGACTCAATGTCAGTCATTAAGGAGTTGGCCATTGCCAACGACTTCCAGGTGTGGATCGAACGGGTAGACGAGTCCGACAACTGTGGTATTATTATAGAAGATGGGAGTGTAAAGCTATGATGACAATCAATTGGCAGAAAATTGAATCCCTCAAGAAAAGATTAGACACACAGTTAACCGACGAGGAGTTTCTAGTAGTTAAAACACAAATAGGCAAAAATCCTCCGCGTCTCAGTAAAATAAAATTCCAAGACTTCTTAAAGACTATATGGGCTTTATACGATATTAGTGCAAGCGTCAATTCCATTAAGATCCTAAAAAAGGATGATAATAAGATTCTATTTCATTATGAAAGGCCAAAAAATCTCAGATCCATGCCCAAAAGCGGTAATCCAAATATTGTGCTCGCTTGGAAGAAGTTTAATCTGACTAAAAAAAATGCACTATTACAGATACTAGAAAGCGAAATCATCAATGACGACACGGGAAATTAACTGGAACGAATTAATCAAAAATATTGCGAAAAAATGCAAACGTAAATATTATACGGCCGATGTACAAGACGAGGATTTAGTCCAAGAAGGATTTTTAGCTCTTGAAAAGGCTAAGCGGCATTATAAGCCAACAACAACAGTACTCTTTAGCACTTATGCATATAAAGCCATACAAAGCAATATTTATAGGTTCATGCACAAAAATTCGAATAAATTACCTATAGTACAAGAGGAGATTTTTTTAGACAACATACCAGGCAAAAGTGTCGTACTCTGGCACGACATAACAGATGCAATCAATAGACTAGATTGTACAGAAAAAGACCTTATAACAGATTACTTCTATAATAACATGACGTATCACGCATTGGGCGAGAAGTATGGTAAAAGTCACAACGCAATGTTTCTTAAAGTTAAGAATATACTATCTAAATTAAAAAGAGAATTAAAGTCATATGAAAGTCATTAATTATACCGAATGTCGTAGTTGTGGAGCACAATTTTATAGTGGTCAAAAGACTCATCTTGAAGATGGCGACGATATGGAGATTATTTGTCGCAAGATACCTAGATGTTCACAATGTAAGTTTCAAGACAATAATAGGATTACAACATCTAAAAAGCCACGAGAGGATGTATGGTAGATTATATCCCAATCAAACATTTCAAGGTTGGCGAGAAGTATTCACAAGTCTTTTATATTAAATCGCTAGAAAAACGAGTTAGTACAAAATGTACTTACGGCGTATTAACCCTGCTAGATGTATCTGGCGAAATCACTGGATATGTCTGGAACTATACGTCAGCGTTACCACTTAAGGTCGGACAATGGGTACATTTAACATTTATAGCCAAAGAACACGAAAACAAGATAAATTTTATTATTCAACCACAAGATATAGGCACGGTAGACGAAACCCTAATTAATAAAAGCGATTATTTTTATTCAATACATCCCAACGTATTAAAAGTAAATATAGAGAGACTGAATAGTTATATTGCCCAAATAGAAGATCCAGACTTAAGAGATATCCTTGGTAACGCTTCTGTAAAAGAACGTCTCAATTTAGTTGAATTCATGAGTTGTTATCCGTATGGCTTAAAAAATACCTTATCATGTGATGGCGGATTAATTGTTTATACTAATCATTTGATTATGTTAACTTTGTCAATGCTAGATGGTTTAAAGAACATAGAAGTACCATTAAATAAATCACTGTTAATAGCCGGTGCTATATTTCGCAATCTTGGTTGGACATCGGCCCTTAAAAAGGGGTTGATTTGGGAGCCGAGTGACTCTTATTATTTAGTCGGTATCAGACAGGCATCTTTTATGATCGCCAATCATATATGTATGACTACAGAAACCGACCTAAAGACGCAGATCCCAGAGCCTAAGAAGGCCGCTCTTTTTGAAGCATGTCTCAAAACTAGCGTCACAGATGCTTATACACCAGAAAATCAGATATTAATTACGGCTAATAATATATTAGATCAGATGATCTTTAACGAGTCTAAACTACTTAGGGCCAAAGTTGGCCAGGACATCTGGCTAAATGGTCTATTTATAGGGCACCATGCTAGCAGACCTGAAAACTAAAATGGAGTCATGTCGTAGCTGTAGGCTCTGTGAATCTAGAACCCAGATAGTGTTTGGAGAGGGGAATGCTGATAAACCAAAACTAATGATAGTGGCCGAAGGGCCTGGGCAAGAGGAGGACGAACAAGGCAAGCCATTTGTTGGTAAGTGCGGAGCAAAGCTAGATCAGATTTTAAAGTATATTGGCGTAAGCCGACAAGAGATTTATATTACTAATGCAGTAATCTGTAGGCCGCCCAATAACAGACCGCCGCTTCTCGAAGAGATATTAGCTTGCCAATGGCGACTACACCTACAAATTAAATTAATACAGCCACAATTAATTGTTTTGCTTGGCAAAACAGCTATGATGGCCATGCTTGGGAAAGATATTAAAGGGCCACTCAAACAATTTTTTATAGACGATTGGCTTACTTTTACTATTGATGGTCAAGAATTCAAAGCAATTAGCTCCTATCACCCCTCGTTTTTGCTTCGCACGGGCTCACGAGGAACCAGAGAAGTGCTGCCACACTGGAATCGTATTAAATTATGGATTAATCAAAATGGCTAAATGGACTTTAGAAGAGATAGAAATAGTTAAAACATGTTATAAAAATACAACATGGGAGGAGTTGAGAAAACTACTTCCAATGTCTGGAGATAATTTATATATTACTCCTCAAGGACACAGAGTATGTAAGACCTGTAGTAATCTTAGAAGAAGAATTAAAAAATGCAACATTTAATCAAAGCTGGATTAATTAATAATCATGCCATACAATATGGTATACAAAGATTACAGCCAGGATTATCAAAGAATGGTCTAAATCAATTAATACATGATTTTATTGTTAAGGCTGGTGGACGTCCCGCATTCTTACAGTATAATGGATATCCTGCATCAATTTGTGCCTCAGTAGGGAGTGAGATTGTGCATAGTATACCGAATGATTATATTTTTCAGAACGGTGACGTAGTAACCGTAGATGTTGGCACTGATTATCATGGTTGCTATGTAGACTCGGCTACCACAATAATTTGTGGTATTAGGAATAATGCAGATCATATCTACCAAATATGGTTCAATCGTCTATGTTTGAAACATATAATCCGCAATATTAAACCTGGCATCACTTTATTAGATATCGCCAAACTTGGCGACAATGCCTTAAAATATTACAGCCCGGTAGGACTTAATTTACAAATTATCCCCCACTTAGGAGGTCATTTTTGCGGTACGGCACTACATGTCGATCCTTTTATATGCCACACAACTAAAGGCGTCCCGCAAACAGAGTTAGATAAAATGCAACAAGTGGCATTAAAAGTTGGTGACGTTTTATGTATTGAACCTATAATTACTTGTGGCGGCGTTGAGACAGAGACACTACCGGACGGATGGACTATTGTAACCAAGGATGGGTCGATTGCGACTCATGAGGAACATACAATTATAATTACTGAGCATGGAGCAGAAGTAATAACATGAATGACGAAATCGTAGCTGGCGGTGGTCATGGACAAATTAATTCAAAGCGAGTCATTATTACTACTGAGATGAACGAGCTAGCTCCAATTCTTGAAGTTAAAACACACGAATGCGTAACACCATTAAATGGTGAAGACTTAGAGACTATTAATCAATTAAAAGAGTTGCTCTTAGAGCAATGGGATACGTCTTATGGTATTGCGGCACCACAAATTGGAATTCCTAAACGTATTTTTATTATGAGAGACCGACGCAACCAAGTCAGAGTTTTCGTCAATCCTGTTGTTATACGAGCCTCGCGAGAGGCGAGTAATAAGCCAGAAGGATGTCTTTCTGTAAAAAACTTCTTTCCAAGGGTCACTAGATCAAAAAGCATTACTATACAGTGGTTTTGCCCTGATAAGGGCAATATACAAGAATCTATCTTCCAAGATATGGACGCTCGCGTAATCCAACACGAGCTAGATCATTTAAATGGCAGATTAATTACATATCATGGTATGTTAAATTTAGAAAAACAATTCAAACATAAAATGGCCATTAAGAACAAAAGAGATCAAGCCAGAACAAAAAGAAAGGCAAAAAGATAATGGACGGTACCATAGATTTTGAGGAATATATGGAAGATGCATTTAAACTAGCACTACAAATTGTAAAAAAGAATACAAAGGGTGACGATAATTCTCAAACTATAGCAGCTTCTAACTTAGCGTTGCCGTTGTTTAACGCCAAGATCGAAGAACTCTTTCATATCCTTTTTCATGAAGAAAGCGACGATGAACAAAATACCGCTTAATTTTATTTCGCCAAAAAGTAAGAACCAACAAGAATATGTAGATTCAATTATCAATAATGTTATTACGTTCTGCTACGGATACCCCGGTAGTGGAAAAACTATTTTGGCGATTAGTACATTTTTAAATTTATTTTATGACAAACGTAATAAATATAAACGTATTATCGTCTGTCGCCCATACATTCACTCGAATATAGGCGAGGAAGTCGGGTCGCTACCTGGTACTTTACAGGAAAAGGTAGAACCATATACAGAAAGCATTAAAGATAATTTACGCGAACTTGGTATGTCTGTACAGGATATTACTGAGTTATTCGAATATAAAGTGATTGATTTAGTGACCTTATCGACCCTAAGAGGCCGTAGTTTTAATAATTGTCTGATTCTGGTTGAAGAAGCACAAAATGTCCCCAAAAGCGGTGCCGCTATGAAACTAATATTAACGAGATTAGGCAAAAACTCTAAAATAGTATTAAGTGGGGATATACAACAGTCTGACCTTAATAAAAATGATGTGTCTTTTTTGGAAACGGCCAATCTCTTAAAAGACATAAGCGGTATCGGCATAGTACAAATGACAGATTATAGGGATATACAAAGGTCGCCCATTGTGCGAGAAATCTTGAAAAAATTTGAGGAGTTAGAAAATGGCTACACGCCTAGTCCATCAGTGTGATCTATGTAAAGTTGAGTTTACATCTGACGACGTATGGAATATCAAAATATCAAAGAAGGGGACTAAAAAAGCTGGTATTTTTGAACTATGTGCAAAATGTGCAGAAAAACTGCAAACTGATCTTATTAGTGCTAAAAAGGCAGCACCGACACCATCGCCAGTACCAGAAGTATTGTCTGACAAGGAAGCTAAAATAGCTGCCTTAGAGGCAGGAGACAGGTTTTTCCCAGAAATCAATGAGACTAGGATAGGAGCAACCCCCAAAGGTGGCCTACAAGAAGAAGATACGGAAAATTGCTCTCATATGAATAAGACAAGACCCAGGATGTCAAAAGATGGGTTTTATAGAGAATGTCGAGCGTGTGGTGTGAAATTGCCATTAAAAAATAAACAGGAAAACGATGCTCTTAATAGTATTAATATAAAAGATGATGATCTGAATTTTACAGAAAGGGATTAAAATGAAAGAAATACTTAGTTGTGTGCTGATCGCATGTATGGCCTTTACTGGCTGCATTGCTACTGACACTGGACGAGGAGCGGAATTTATCGAAGATTTAAGCCAAGAACAGTTTAATTTAGTCAATCAAGAGATCTATCTGATTGTGGAAATCGGCGTTAGGGAGCTTATTAGAAATGAGCACCTAAAGAAAGAAGATGTATTAAAGGCAGCCCAACTTATTAGTGCTACCACGACACTTTCGGCGTCAGAGACGATTATTATAGCGGTTCGTGACAGTTTAAGCGAATCTGTTGGCAATGACGCTCTTGCTAGTATTCTACAACTTGTCGAGTTAGAAATTCGTCGATTGGGGGGCTTTACAGTTATTAGGGCGGACGATGGTACCTTCTATTTCTCTGATAGATCAAAAGCATTACTACTCACGCTGGCAACCGCCTTGTCAAAAGCAAGTGTCTAAAATAAACATATATGTCACCGGGACCGGCTACGCTATAGCCGGTCCTGGCGTGCTTTTGGCTGTCGATTTGCATCAATTAACGGCTACTTCTGGTGAAGCATATTATACCGAGAAAGAACATCTATATAGGGTTCTAATTAAAGTGCTACTAGAGTTACAACACATAACGCCAGGTTCCGTCCATATTTATAATGACACGTCTCTTATAGAAGAAATGAGCGGCATAGCACATAATTCAATAGCTATTGCAATACGCAAAAATATAATGCCAAAAATACTTAGTATAGTTTATTTTAATAAGATGGCTCTTGCAAAGATACAAAAAGAGATATCGACCATTAAGGAGCAATTATCTTTTAATGCACCAAAGAGATATGGAGAAATGGCCCACAATACTCAATTATCTCAAAATTTTGCAACTTCGTTTAGAAGAATTAGAGCAGAAGTCTTCAAAAGGAACTGGTTTAACGGGTCAAGAACAGCTTGAGATAGCTGTTAATAAAGTGGCGATAGACTTTCTACAAGAAAATTTAAAACAGATAATGGAGAACATTTTAAGATGGAAAACGATAGATTAGTTAAAGTCCTAACAAGACTATTAAACGAAAGATTAAATAATTTTAATGTGCCAGAGGAAGTCCAGGCTGGCCTTTTAAATGATATATTGGCTGCTGTGTCAGCACCAGAAAAAAAGCCGCATGGTGCCTGTGTTATGACCGCCGCCGCATCTATGGCTGCTGATCGACAAATCAGAAAAGAACCTGTAAAGGGCGGTCCAAAGCCGGAAATAATTTAAAAGAAGGAGCAGTAAAATGGCTACATTGTACATCCCAATCCACACGAATCTTACAAAACTACCAGAATTACTTTGGATGAAGTCGGCTAATACCGGCATATTTTCTAATCCAGAAGCAAGCGGGATTGTATTACACGAGATTTATCCTACAAGAGCCGCACTATTACCAGACGATGTACGCTTAACGGTAGTCTTTAAGAAAGAAACTAACGCATTGCCAGGGTCGGCACCGAGCCTCATAGAGTTCTTCTAATCAAAGAATTTCTTAAATACAAAAGACCCTATTAGGGTTAGTAAGCCGCCTAAAAAGCCGCCTATTAGCCCTGATTTTACTTTAAGGGTCGTTACAGCTTCCAATATCTCGTTGATCTTACGATTAGTTTCCTCGCGAAAATCATGTACGTCTTTTTGTACACCCTCAAGAGTTTTTAATACATATTTACGATTTTCCAGCCAATCGCCATTATCACTCATATTATCTAACCCCCGTTGTATTATCAAGATAACGTATTTCTCTCAAGGAGGTAATGCCGGACGGCTTAATGCCAGACGACCTACGATCATCCCCCCAAGCTAAATCGGCCTCATCTCGCCCTTGTGGAACAGTTGGTAAGCCAAATAAAATAACAGCATTTTTGCATAACTCCAGAGATTTTCGTATTTCTGGATTACTTTCAAAATTTTTTTGTCTTTCTAAGACTTCGACTACATGTCTTGGTGTTGGATTAGCAATAAAACCAACCTGAAAAGCAAAGCCTGGTAGCCTAATGCCGCTAGCCATAGCTGCCGACTCCATATTAACTGTTACCAAGTATCTTACTTCATTTGCCATTATCCCACTCCACACTGCATAAGGTTTTGGCACTATTGCCTCTGTGGTCCAATTTTTTCTACAATAACCCAACACTCATTTTCAATAAATTGTATTGTGTCTAAGGCATTGGTTTGTCTTTGTGCTCTAATTCTTAGTATATCTCTTGGCCGTGCTTCAAATAGAAATATGGCCGAATTTGTTCCCTTTCCATGATCTGCGTCCTGACTAAAAGTATAAGTAGCACTGGCAGCGATAGCAACAGCATTTAGTGTAGCATCTACTTTTATGGTAGCCGGAGAAGCCGACGACGTTGGCTCCCACGACACATTATAAGTACACTTATAAAGTCCAGATGACATAATAGTAATAGCATTACCAGCCGCCGCTGACGACTCTAAGTGAGCATAATTTTGATCAGTAAATACATCTGCCGAAAAAATTAAATTTGTAGTCCCGGTCGTCGCAATTGGCTGACTTCCGCCAGTATTGGTATATTTTCCTATCCCAGATCCGATGCTAACATTAATAAATCCAGAGCCAGTATTCACGCCTAAAGTACCAAGCCCTAGAGACGCCGCAGTGGCCTGTGCTGGCGTAGCAAAGCCACCCATATTATCAGCAACCTGAGAATGTAACAAAAATAATAAATCCCCAGTTTCAAAAGATGTGATAGGTAACGGAATAAGCCCCGACATACGGATCTCGCTGAATCCTCCAGTATGAGCAAATCTTGTTTTCGCTGAATCGGCAACTAAGATCATATTGCCGCCCGCAGTATCAATAATAACGTTTGGACTATTTAGATATGCTTCTTGTAGACTGATGCTTTCAAAGCTACCTAAATTTTTAAATGAGATGCCGCCGTCTACTGATAGTTGGAAATCAAGTGCATCTTGACTAAATCTCATAACGCCAGAAGTAGCGTCCCCTTCGGTTGGTTCAAATAATAGTTTATGTGGATTAAAAATACCACTAATAATATGTACATTACCAAAAGGAGTGAGCGTGTTAATTTCAAACTCCTGTGTATGGTTGTCTCCTAAAGTGTTTCCATGAATACCCAAAGAAGCACCGGCAAATTGAGTGAAATTACTACCCCGACGAGATAATAAATCATTGGTGTTCATTATTATATACCACTAATACGAGACTCGTGGCGTCTCGCACCAATCTTCTCTACTACGCACCAGCAATCATTAGGCAATGTTACAATAGTTGAGGCGGTTGTAGTACTAGCATATTGACAATAAATAGTGAAGAAATCACCAGCGTTGGCTTCTGTTAAAAATGAACCATGAGCAGTATTCTCGCCATCTGTCGTATCTCGATGAAAAGTATATGATATGCCGTTACTAAGAGATTCGTGTAAATTTCTTCTGACATAAGTTTTAATAGTCCTTGGATTATTACCACTTGTACGATCTAAAGTAATATTATATGAAATTCTATATAAACCTGGCGATAAAACAATAAATGTTCTAGGAGGAGGGACGTGTCCAACTCCGCCAGCATTACCTGCAACATAATTTAAATCACTAAAATCTTGCAAACTCATTGGTACAGCAACCCCAGAAGTGCTAGTATCTACTGTAACAGCAATACTAGATCTAAATTGAGCAATACCAGAGCCAATAGATATATTGACAATACCAGATCCAGTATTTAATAATAATGTTCCAACACCCAAAGACCTAGAACGAGCTATAGCACTACTTGACGAACCGTGTAGTGGGTTGCCAGAAGTAATACTATGGATTAACATGGTTAAGTCGCCAAGGACATGCGATGTCTGTGGGTGTGCTACCAGACCAGAAATATTAATTGGAGTTCTACGACTATCTGTACCAAAAATTACGTTTGAACTTTGACTGATAAAATTAATATTATCAAATGTGGAATTAATGATTGCTACTTCGCCATTGTTGTATAGCGTTTGTAACGTTTCAGTAGGATTAATAATATTCGTAAAAGACAATCCTCCATTAACAGAAAATTGGAACCTCTTAAGTTCAGCATCAAATCTTAATACACCCGACTCACCATAATTGTCGTGATAAACACCGCTCATGTGACACATCACTAAATATGGTCTTAAGGTACTAAAATTAAATGAACCGCGTGATATGCCTTCTGAAATTCCAATATGGCCTCTGCCACTAGAGATAGGTAATGTATCTTGTATATGCATTATATGTATAAAATAGCCGATTCATGTCTGCGGCTTCCTATTTTACGAATAAAAATATATGCTTGATCTTCCATTATAACAGACGTATTACTAGCAGTCACACTACCATCATATCCACATTGTAAATTTAAATAGTCTCCGGCCTTCGCTTCTAATAAAAACGTAGCATGGCATGACCCCTCTCCAGCAGCGGTCGTCGCCGCCAAACAATACGACGTGCTGTGTAATAGTGGCTCATGTGTGTTACGAAACATTTGACATTTAATTAAATGCAGGTCATTGCCAGCATTTTTGTCAAACGAAACATGATACGAACACTCATATAGGCCGGGGGACCATATCAATAGACTCTTAGGTGCTACGAATGGTCCAATCTGTCCTATATTACCATGAAAATTATTCAAATCACTAAAATCTGATATAGACGTAACAACAACGGTACCTGAATTTGAGGCTGTATCAATATTGCTTGCCGTGCCACCACGGAAGTGAGCATATCCAGAACCAACACTAACATTAACAATACCAGATCCAGTATTTAACATAATGGTCCCAATGCCAAGCGATCTAGCTTTTAATATCGCTTCTGTTTGCTCTGTAATATTGATTGGGGTGCCAGACGTAATGCTGTGATTGAGCATTAATAAATCGCCGGGATTATTAGTATTTACTGGAATTGCTCCAGACAAATTAATAGGAGCTACAATAGAATAACTATCAAAGTATAGTTTGCGAGTATTGCCCAAAATCCTAACAGCACCGGGGGAACTTGTAATTAATACGTCATTGTCTTTTTCATAGGCGGTTTGTAAAGTATTAGTTCTTTCCTGAAAAAAATTAGCAAAAGTTAAGCCACCATCTACTGATTTCTGTAATTGTTTAGTGGAACCAGAACGACCAAAGCGGATAACGCCAGATGTCCCTTTTAAGGGATCGTGATATATGCCGCTTAAACAATGGACATGAAAAAATGGATATAAATCAAGAAATGTTAGTCCTAAACCAAGTGCTCCAATTTCACCGTCCTTGGTGCCAAGATTAATACCAAGAGCAGCTTTACCACTCACACTAGCTATTAAATCATTGACCCTAACCATAGAACCTAACTCCAATTATAACTTATACGCACCCAATTATAACGACTCGCCCAGATGTTACTTGATTAAACGTAACAGTAACAACATTAGAGGACGTAGTTGCAATTTCGTCTGGAATAATTACTAATCTTGGCGAATTGGAGTCATAAACTGTTACAATAACGTCTGTCGTTCCTATATTATGATTGACCGTCCAAGTACTTTGAGAGCTAAAGGTTTCGGCATAGCAACGTGCCATAGTGCTTGGGAAGCCATTGGTAGGGAAACGCCATAAACCAGAAAGTCCAAGAGTATTAACGCTCCAAAGCAACGGAGAGGCATCAGCAGTATCTTGAATAACGATAAAACCAGAGGCCGGGCTTGCGAAATCAACTGCTCCAGTTAAGTTTGCATCTCCTAATACGCCTACACTAGTAACCGTGCCACCCGCCGTGGCAAGATCATTAAATGTCAAGCCGCCGTCAACAGAAACCTGGAAAGCTGCTGCTGCTCTACTATATCTAAGAACACCAGACTGACCTAATAGAGTATCATGCCAGATGCCAGAATTCATATGGATATGGCTAAACGGAGATATGCTAGTAATATCGAATTGGCTATCGCCAGTTTGGTTGACGCCTATACTGGCTATACCAGACGAAATGGGAAGAAGATCATTAAATCTCATTATTACTCTCCGTGGCTAAATGTACTAACGACAACTTCGCATAATTGCTCTAATACCCGACCATTTGGTATATTACAAGTTTTAAGAAAATCAATAGCATATGGTCTCTTTTTTAAGATATCTTTTGGTAAAAATTTAAATGCCAAGAAAATTTCATGATAATTATCAATATTTTCCTCAATACCAGTATTCTGTGCCCATAGCCTGAATTTACCATAAGCTACTAGATTAGTGACATCAAAAGAACCACGTTTTGCCTCTAAGTAAGAGGAAAACTGTGGAGCATACCATCGGTCTAGAAAATAGAGGCTAATATCTTCTAGACGTTCCTTTACGGCATGTCTACGAGCATACTCTGGTTCTAATGTAATGATGATAAATAATGCCCAAGGCATAATATGACCTACCATAAAACAAGTATCATCAGCACCACTACCTCCACGCCATGCTGGTATGTCAAAAGAAAGTTGTTGATGCCATTCTCCAGGCTGGCCATAAAATCCCCTATCGCCAGCCCGTCTCCATGAGGTATTTAATACTTGAGTAATATATTCAAGCAGAAATGTTTTTTGTTCAGATAATCTGCGTCTCGTGATTGGCCATTCGTCACGAATGACACCGGCATCCCTAAATAGTTCTAAAGCTTTAATAACTCTTAAGTGAGTGCCCCAAATTCTAGCCGTTGGTCTTGTACTCGCAATATATGGACGACTTCTTGGGTATCTGTCGCTACCACAAATATCATTATTGTAAAATAATAAAATACCATTAAGTATGGCCGCTCTACGGGTTTCGTCGGTCTCTTCTAGATACCACAGTGCTAAAGATCCTGCTTCTTGATTATGTTGATTATCCCATGTTTCGCGGGAACTCGTTTCACCAGGGATTATATAGGCGTCGGAAGCACCTCTTGGACTATGTGTAGCTCTATAATGTGCCCAGGCTAAACCGTTGTGCCTAGCGATAGGATCATTATATATTTTCCAGGCTAACCACCACCTAAGAAGTCTATCTTCCTGATTAGATCCTCCGCCCATACCGGCGTCATAATATTCTCCCCTCGAATTATCAGGGACAGGAACCAAGGACGCCGGCACATAACTACGTTCTGCTTCGTTTAAAACAGAGTCTAGCTGTGCTCTTGTTGGAACACGAAAGACGGCTATCTTCGATGTATCTATTTCTGACATACAAAATCCCTGTAATATAAGTAAAGCAGTTATTAGCCACATATGACTACCCGTCCCGAGAATGGTCTATTAAAAAGTAAACTAATAAAATTGATACCGCCATTTAATATAATCCTATCAGGTATAACCTGCTCTCTAGGAGAGCTATCATCATAAACAGTTACCATAACGTCAATGGTACCAAGTCCATGCATAAAAACTCCACTTGTGACATTACTAAAATTAGCAGCATATTTCTGTATGCCAGAGCTACTACCTCCAGATGAGGTACCGCTTCCTGGCGGTCCAGAAAAGGAAATTAATCCGCCTATACCTAGTCCCATTAGCCAAACCTAAGTATCCTTAAATCTGAGTCCCCGCCACTAATTACGTATAATCTTACCTGGTCATTCCCCTGTAAATCAATAGACATTTTTTCACCCGTAGCTAATGGGAACCCATCACTTGTAGTTACTATAGAAGTACCAACATATAAAATGTCTGGGCCATTATTATGCAAGGCCATCACACGTTGATAAACAATCGACGGCAGCGGAACCGCCGCCGTACTTATATCCATCTGCAAATTATCAAATGACTTATTAAGTGAGGTATCTTCGAAATTTAAAACTACGGCACCCTCGCCAGTTCTAGTTCTTAGCTGATCCCTAGAACCAACACCTGGGAATTGACTTGCAAAATTAGATCCATTATAAATTGGGTGGTCGCGATTGTGTGGTAAAGAACCGCTCCCAATAGTAGTACTATACTCACGAGACATATATCAGTCTCCTTAATATAGTAAGATCCTGATTGCACTAGTTGAGTCTGAGCGTGCCCAAATCTCTGTGGATTTTAACAACGGTAACTCCAACCTATTATTTGGAGCAGTAGTTGCTAAAGAAAAGCCGCTAGGGCTAATGACCGAAGTTGAATTAGGGCCAATATATGCTACGCCGGGGCCTTCATTTTGAAGAATAATGCCTTTCTGATGAGCTATTAAATAGTGATTACCATCCCATATTTTACTTGGGGTAATCCCAAAGGCTACACCAGAAGTGGCAAAAAACTTTGATGAAGTGATATCTTCGGGGTTAACAACAACCACATTTGTGCCATAACGCTCACCGCGAGCCTGGTTATTAGCAGTGCCGCCCTGGCCAGAAGGAAGGATACTACGTATTTTGTCTATGGTGCCAGACCCTATTACACTCACGCTCTCATGAGCCATATTTGTCTCTCCTATAAATGGTTAGGGAGACGATTGGCCTCACCTAACATAACTTAACTAAACAGAGTCAATCTAGGAGAGAAATACACTAAGCGGCTGTTAGCCGCTTGCTGGCAAGCTGTGAAATTTAACTGTATTTAAGAAGGTGGGCATATTATCGAATTTAATCTGTCTAATGACCCAATCTTGCTCTCGAAGCCTTGGAATATAAGTTGCTAGAATGTCGCCATCGTTATAGAGTTCAATGTCTGCATAACCACTCTTACCATTTTTAAGATTAAAATAGAAAACAATACCACCCTCATAAGGCATGTTACTAATACGACTAGGCATTATATTATGTGTAATGCATAAACCTAGTAATCTCCAAGCTAATACGGTCGCTATTCCATTAACTCCAATAGTTGTTTTGTTATAACTATCAAAACCATCTTTAATTAAAGATAAGCGTATTATAGCATCAATTATTTCTTTAATCTCAGTAGGCTGATAAGCCATATTTATTCATGTCCCACTTAGGCCACTCTACTCTTTTATGTTTTCTCAGGCAACCATTTGGGCATGGCACAAAATCATTAAGTCCAACCATTAATACGCCTTCGCCTGGTTTGATATCTCCATTAACGAGCATAATATGACCCTTAGTTGCTTGGCCAGTACCACCACAATACTTACACATTTAAGCTCTCCATCCTATTTCTTTTAATGTTGCAATAGCCACGGGACATATATTTGCGTCTTCGACACAAGTTAGCATCTTTCTGGCGACCTCTCTAATTTCAGGCTGAGCGTGGTCAGAATCTCGTAGCCGAATATAATTAGCGAAGCTTCGCAAGTTCATAATAGTGGTACGCTCGACCATACCGGCGGTTGGAAGCTGACCTCTCAATACCTCTCGTATGCGTTTAAATTCTTGATTAGTAATTTTACCATCTTTTTCTGCATATTTTAATATATTAAGATTAAAATTATAACTTTTAAATGCTAGTTCGCACGCTTTATCATAATCATGTCTTAAACAAGTACCTTCGGGTTCCATTTTATTCAAAATAACTCTACAATCATCTGGCATATGAAAATAATCATTCGGCATTGTACGATATCTGCCCGATAGACCATTGTGGGAGGCGATCCTGTGCGTAACATGCTGTCGATCCGTAAAAATAGGCATTCTGATCCAGAATCTAAAAATAACAGATTCTATAGGCACTCCGTGACCATCAAGTATTAAACGCCTCACAATTGAGGCGACCTTTTCTGGATCGTCGTATTTATCTTCACGCTTGTCTTTATCGTAAGTAGAAGTCCAGGCAGCATTTGCAATACTTGCATCACTACCCATTGTTTCTTGTAATTCAACTAAAATTTGACTCATATTACATTCTCTTTATTAAAATTAATTAAATCTTTAATCCATTCTCTAAACTCTTGTAATGATAAGTCTCTTTTGGCCTTATTACAAATTTCACAACAGGTTACAATATTATCAAGAGTATATCCTAAGTCACTATTAATCCTATCCAATCCATTATAGGTAATACTGCCGTTTGTTTTCCTTTTGTGTATTCTAGCTAGGCTTGGATGTATGGTTCGTGGCTCTCTACCACAATAATAACAAGTCTGCAAGATATATTGCTTAAATTCTTCTATAGATAAAAGAAAGTCAAACTGAAACTTTTTAGCCCTTTGTTTATAAGCATTATAAACATCGTTAAATGCTGCAATTCCAACAGCTTTTTTATTACGGAAAGCCGTTTTAATACTGAGTTTTTGATAATTTTCCTTTAAAAGGCAACCACAACTTTGTGTTTTCCCACATATCAAGACGTTCCCTCTCACGATATGCGAATTACCACAGTCACACTTACAGAACCACATGTCGTGTCTACGTTTCTTTGCGTCTAATTTATATTCAACAAAACATTCAACCAACAATCTACCAAATCTTTTGTTTGTTAAATCGCGACGAGGATATATTCTACGCTTATTCGCCATATTGTATAAACTTAACTTCCTGGCTCATTCAATAACCTCAAATTCACTTGGATCACAAATTTCTTCATCCATCCTGCGTTTATGACAAATATTACCCGCTAAATGGCTACACTGACATGTGATTGGGTGTGCTTCCGCTAATCCATACATTAATAGCCCTGCCGGGCCACAATCGTGAACTAATTCTACTTCTGTACCAGAGACATACCAAGTATTTGGCTTAGCTATATATTTCACCCATCCACCTTTAATTTTATTATATCGCCCGTCTGAGCGTTATATCCACGGCCATCCATCTTTTTAAGAAGATCCGCAGTATGCTCTGGCTTGAAAATTCTAATCTGTTGCCCCACGGGCTCGTTTGGGCAGTATGCTACCCCGGAGTCATCAGGGAATGTAACAATAAAAGCAGATATTGAATTAGGGACTGCGGGATCATAATAAATGAATACGCGACGTTCGTTGAATGCTTGTTCAGCCTCAGTTTGCTTCATAAAACATTCCACACGAAGCATGAACATCAAAGCCTACCCGATTTACGATGCTAGTTTTTATACCAGATTGCTCCCAAGTATAACGTACCGTTTCCATAGATCCCTCTTCGCCGAACTTCTCATTAAAAGGATTATAATATACTAAGTTCACATCATATAAGAGTCTTGCTCTTGAAAAGGCGTTATATAGCATCATTACCTGAAAACTACTATCATTGACGCCTTTAATTACTGCATAATGAACGCGAATAATTTTATGCGTGTGATCTTGCCATTCTTTTAATTTACCAATAGCTTGTTCAAGCGGCATTGCGTTCGGCAACCATCGTTGCCTCACTTTTTCATCTGCCGAATAAGCTGAATAATATATATCTGGATGGATAACTGGAAAAATCTCCATAAGAGACTTATCTAATGATTTGGGCATAATGGTAGATATCTTAAATCTTGGCAAAAGACCGCTCTTGAGAGCCAAATATCCCATTTTTTCAAATAAATAATCAGTACCATTAATTAAGTCAGAAGATAATGGTTCGCCACGAGCCATAAAATTATAATTTACAATGCTAGCCTTGTTAGGCAAGGAATCATAGTGGGTAATAACTTTCTTAACTTGTGTAAAAATCTCTTCCATCCGAACATTACGATACTTGGTTTGATGCGATTGTGTTAAATGGCACATCCGACATCCCTGATTACACCCTGTCTGAACAGACAGGTAACAAATCACTTCGTCTGGCGACCGCCTAACATAACGTGCTTCTAAAAACTCGCCATCGCCGACAGGCGATATAAAATTAACTGACTCGTCTAAAGACGAGACAAGTTTAATCTCGTTCATCTAACTCCACTCCAGCCTCTTTAAATAACTCGCGAGTCAACGCGAGCGAATCTTTCCAACGTTCTGCCAATTCAGGAGTTGGCTTTTTAGTCACAACTCTAAAAATTCCTGCCTGGATAATTATATTTGCACAATTAGAACATGGCGGGAATGGCCAAACATACATTGTGCCATATTTAACCGGCTGAGTAGCGTTCAAGATCGCATTCACGTCAGCATGAATTATATACTTATATTTTAAGTCACGATTATTAAGTCGTTCAGGCGTATCTTCAATATCTTGTGGGAAACCATTATAACCTATGGAAATCAGGTGTTTCTCTCCATCTGTAATTACCGCACCAACCTTCGTTGACGGATCTTTTGATCGCGAAGCGACAAGTTCTGCCATTTTCAAGAAAAAATCATCCCACGATTCTCTCATGCTCCAAATTCCTTATCTAAGGCCAAAAGACCGGCTGGATCATTCTTTACAAGATTAATTCTTGTAAGGTTTTCCATCGCGTCGGCCTCTTCTTCTATTTGTTCATTAGCCATATGCTGTAAAAATTGTAAAGCATTATAATCTTTAGTACGTTGAGCAATATCATTTAAAGTATTAATTTTTTCGGTTACAACGCCCTCATGAGCAAGAGCAAGTTCAAATAGTTGAGCTATGGACGTAAAATCATGTTTTGGAGCCGCGAGAGCTTCGAGCCGCACATTATAGTTACGATCTAATAAATGCTTGAAAAATTCCTTAGCGTGTCCACCTTCCTCGTTTGCCTTCTGATAGAAGAAGGCAGCAAAACCATTATAATGTTGGCCTTCTGCATATAGAGCTAGAGCATAATATACCTGTGCTGAATATATCTCATAATTAGCCTGTTTGTTTAGTGCGTCACCCAAGTCTCTGCCTATAATCATTTACGAGCCTCCAGTATACTGCGTTTAGTCTGCTTGAATTGTCCCTCTGGGACAATAATATTACTGAACCATACATCAAGAGCTTTCTCTAAATTATCAATAACAGCATCTACATCAAACATTCGAGCAACAGCTATAAGAAATGTATATTGTCCCCTGGCCTGAACAGAGTCTAAACCTTCTACTTCTGTAAGTTTTCCAGCAAGATCTTTATCAACTTGCTTTGAAAGGTGTAGCAAGAATAGTCGTTCTACTGGTTTGCCGTCCTGATCTTTAGCTTCTTCTATTAAATAGTTTCCCATTATTTAATTTTTCCTTTTTTACTGTTGGCAATAGATGTAATAAATTGTTTTATAGATGCTAAGTTTTCAAGCGTAATTTCATATCCCCAGTTCTCACCACCGAAGGTCTCAATTTCGATGCATTCACGATTAACATTTATACTTCTAATATCGTCAGCATTAAAAATACGTGTTTCTGCAAAAGTAAGTTTCATCCTATCTCCTATAACTACGTTAGATGGTAGCGAGAGCCTAGAATTGCACTAGGAACTGGCGGTTATGAGCCGCCTGTGATACTGTTTCACCACTCCGCGTTATATACCGCACGCCTCCCCATCACAACCAGTCGGGGCTTCACTCTCTATTCTAGCACGGAGGTCAATGGGTGTCAAGCGACTTTTCATTTTCTCGTACTCTTCCTTAGTAATAGTCTCATATGGGGCTTGCTGATAACCATGGCCTGTTAATGGTAGGAATGAAATACTTTTAAGCTGATCTTCATACATTTCAAGGATGTGAGGGATATCATCAGCTTCTTCTGGTTTAAATGTTACTGTAACACTCACTTGGTTATCTGCCCATGCTCTTTGGTATGCTACAGCGTTTGCGGTCTGTTCCCAAATAGTTGCGTCGTCTTTCCCGCGTTCATAAAATTCCTCATGAATAGGAAATTCGGCAACCATACTAGAATCTTCCTTACCTATTTCTGGCTCTACTTTATAACCGGCTTTGATCAAGGCTGCTACCAGCGGTGAGAACTTACTCAGACGTATTCGTCTGATATAATATTCTGAATGAGGATAATGAATGCCTGGCGGCTCACCAGGCAGTAAAGAAACTGTGCCTGATGGCTTCACGCTTGTCTTTTTAATTGATTGTGGTATACAGAGCCAATTAGAATATTGAACGTCTAGTGCAGTAATGAACTTATATCCTTCGTCACACCACTTAAGCATATTATTGCGACCATGCTTTTTAAATGCCTTGATAATACCACTTTGAGAAAGTCCAATTCTACGATTACGCATCATAACCGCATTAGTGATTTCCCAATGGGTGGGCACTAAAGTAACAGTCTTTGCATAAAGATATGCTATCTTAAGAGTTTCCAAGTATTCTTCTAATGAATCATGGCGAGAGGGGAAGGTCTCTACTAAGCAGCATAATTCGAAATCTTCTAAACTCTGCTCCAGACACGGGTTACATCCAATAGCATTTTTATCTTTCCAATTTGGAGCGTCTACCATACGTCCAAACGCTTGGATATTATCCAACCATATATATCCGGGCTCTCCATTAGAAGCACTTAATTGAGATAAATGAGAATAATTCATTCCTTTTGTCACAAATACAGAATTATTGCTAGCCCATCTATGATTCATAAGTTTTGCTTTGTCTTGCTTCATAGAGACAAAACTGTCATCTTCTGGATCACCGATAGCTACTTCCGCTGATCTTCGTGAGTTACCGCTAACCACTACTTTTCCTAATAAATTCATAATATCTACTATATCAACGCTAGACAAAGTTAGCCCTATCTTTTTACGAAAGATATTCTCTTCTACGTATTCGAAAAAATCAATCAGTGGTTGTGGACCACTTGCTATACCACCAAAACCTTTAATCGGGGTTCCTGCCGCTCTAATCATAGAATAATCAAATATTGGCATTGGATTACCCTTAATAAGAAAGGCATTTAAGAACAAATCTAGTGCTTTAACCCATCCTTCTCTGTCGTCAGGAATACTAAACTTAGTGGTTCCTTTAGGGGTAAAAATCTTTGCTTTGTCGGCTCCACGAGTATCAAAGCCTACACCGACCCCCAACATAGACATATCCATTAAAAACAAAAATGGAATAATTGGATCAGTATTTAAATCTTTAGTAGAAATAAATGCACAATTGCTAGTTAAAATATTCCCATCTAGCGTAAATGCATGATATTTATCAACAGTTGCACAAAATACTTCCTCAAAACGATTAGTCTCCTCTACGGTTTTTACTATCCAGCAAATCTTACGCCTACGATCAGAGGACTTACTAGTTAAAAAATTCTCTCTGTGATGCGGCATAATAAAGAAATCTTCTGATAAAGTTTCTGGCATTAAATTTATAGTATATACATCGTGCTCTTGATTTGTTAAATTGCTAACCTTACGCTCATGTCTAATATCATAAGCACCTATCCCAATAATCGCACAAATATCTTTAACAAATAATAAATTCTCTTTATTATAACTAGTAATAGAAACTGCACCATTTTTATCGCAGGAGCCATCTGCTGCGAAATAACCAGATAAAAATCCATATAAATATGATCGCTCTAACGAGAGACTAGGTTTATCTTTAAAATATCCTGGCAAATTATTTATATACCAATAACCCTCTTCGTCATGTTTTGAAATGTCGGAAAATGGAAAAAATTTAGTTAAATGTATATTTTTTTCACCACATAGTTTAATAGCACATCCATTAGTCAGCTTTGTGCCATCGCCGAAAATAATGCCATGAGCAACGCCATAATCAGAACGCGGTATAGCATTAATACCTTGACCAAAGACATATTGTAGTCTATGAATACCTTCGCGTAAATCTATCGTTCTCAGTCTTGTCCAATGATCATCTCTGTATTTACGCCTTTTGTCATTCACAAACCATTCATGGTCTGGAGTAGTATATATTATTTTTTCTCTTCCTTGCCTTGATAATGTTAATTTCATTAATTTTTGATTACCAAACGACTTGATAGGTGCTTTAACCCATTTACCACCAGTCGTTAATAATAATTGCTCGGTATTAACACAATCTCCAATATTTTTAATACCATCACGAGTAATAATAGCCGTATGATAACTAAAACAGTTGTTTAATGATGCACCACCATTCTTAAGCAGTTGGGGAGTACCCATCGCCCACAGCCCTCTACCCGGAGGCAAGAATTTAAAGTCCCATATTAATTGGAACATTTTCTGAGCAGTACGCTGTGCCTTCTTTTCGTTCCATGGCAACCTATGCTGCTTACAATGATTCTTCTGAATAGAAAAAGTGCCATTCACCACTCTTTCGACAGTCTCCCAAAATTCTTCTGTTCTGTCTTCGCCGTCTATGCGACGTGAATACGTTCGTAGATAAGTAATTAATCCTAATGGTCCAAAATCTGGTTGCTTGCTCTTATATTTCTCAAGGAATGTATCTTGTAATGCAAAAGATGGCTTACAAATATCAAACATTTAAACCCCCGTAAATCTTGCGGCGTGAAATAACTTATACCAAGGCATATTAATTTTAGTGCCTAAATCTAAAACTTCATTCGCGACCATAGACGAGCCCAGAAACGAACAATTTATCCCGTCTGGGTTATAACCAATATTAACATATTCATGATCTTTTATTTTACCGACCACGGGTAATCTATTATCTGTGCTAGCCGACAATTGAGACCACGTATATTCATAAGTTGGGTCTTGAATACCCAACAAACTCACTATACGATGTAATTTTTTATTATTCTTAAAATTTACATCATCTTCTTCTTTTTTAAGATTTTGTATATCTGGAACGGTTATGAAAATATACTCATTAACTACTCTAAAAATTAGATCTTCAAAAATAAAGTTAGCATAAATTTGTTGATGCCAATAATCATTCTCTACTGTAATACAAAATACATTATCTTTTTGTGGTTTTAGAAAGGGACTATCATTATATATATTGTTAGTGTAAACAACTTTATTTGCCAATACCAGCGTTTTATCTTTAAGTTGAATACGAATTTTGCCGCCAATATTAGTTATACTATCTATCTTGTGTCCTGTAAGTATATTTTTCTTATATTTCTCATATAGAGATAAAGACAAGTCATATGGGTTAACACCATAGTCTCCAGAAATAAACAAGCCTCCATGAAATTTATCAGAGCACACCCCATCTTCTATAAGAGTCCCATATTTTTGAAGACGATCATATATTATTGAAAGCGTTTGAAATTGTTCTGGTGTCTCGCTAAGCCGAAAAGATCCAGCAAAATTAATATTAATATTAAGTTTTTCTTTACTAATAAATTCCCTTAAAAGATCATTATTAATTCTGTGAATATAAAATAGTTTTTCAAAATCATCAATTGCTCCAATCGTTCTGGAGCCAGAGATTACCGCACCAGAACTACGACCAGAAGACTTAACCCCAATGTCGCCAGGTTCTATAAGTAATGCTTTAATTTTCTTGTGCCTGGAGAGTAATGCCAGGGTAATAAGTCCTGTTAAGCCACCTCCTATAATAGCTACGTCCCATTGCATCACTATAGTAATTCCTCAATAGACTTCCCTTCGGGAAGAGGTTCTTCGTTTTGAAGTGCTTGAAGTACTTTTTTGATATCTTCTGGAGTGGTTTTCTTATAAACGCTTCGTATTTGCCTCTGTAGGCAGATGTCGCAAGCGTCCAACTTGTATTCTATTTCTTGACCATTTTCAAGTATAGCTTTAGCTGTGCCGTCAGACGGCACATAGTCAATCGGCCTAACTGAACGTTTTTTATTACAGTCTGGACAATATATATATTTGAAGGTCGGTCCCTTAAAAATCATTAAGTATATCTCCCTGACATATTCATCCTATTATCACTTGAACCAAACCCACGCTCTCCCCGTTCGGTATTTAAATTGAATTCTTCTTTAGAAATTTCTATTACTTCTGCCTCTATCGTTTTTTCAAGCTTAAACTGAGCAATTTTATCTCCGGTTTTAATCTTAAAGGCATCACTTTTGGATATTAACCAGCTTGGCTTTAAATATCTCATAACAACATTAAGCGGCCCACGGTATGATGTGTCAATAACACCGGCTCCAATAATAATACCCTTGGTAGCTAACCCCGACCTTTCTTTTACAATTAAAGCGTACCCTATCGGTGGCTCAATACGAATACCTGTCTCTACTATCACGGTACATTCGTCATGAATTTCTGTGTCTTTAGACGCATATAAATCCCAACAATGGTCGCTGCCGTGTGCTTTAGTCGGCAACTTTGCGTTTGGAGCTTCTTTATACACTCTTAGTTGCATACTGGATCTCCTGAGAAAGATATTTATTAATAACGAGCATAGCTATAGCCTTAAATTGTACTAAGGAAGCAGGAGCGATAAAGCCACGCACTGTATTCTTCTCGCCACTTTTTGTAATGGTTAAGTTTAGACCCCAATTACCATATTTAATACCTTCTTCTGTCGTTGGTGGTGTTAATTCAAACGAACTAACAACCTCAACACCATCACGCTCAGACTTATGAATAAACTTTACTTGCTTGCGATGTAAGCCATCAATAGAGGCAACTACTTCGCCTAGTTCGTCAACATTAAGCATGATACGAATTTTATTATCCCAATCAAAAGGACTTTCCTTTGAACCAGGAGCAGGTTTTGGACCAGTTTGATTAGCCGCTTCTGCATACAATACTGGTACTCCGTCTCTTTTTCTTGTGCCACTATGAAACTGGTACGCAGAACCCTTAGCAGGGTCATTATTGGGTCTATAGATTGATACTGGACGTGGCATAATTAATCTCCCTTAATCTTAGTTTTCGTTTTTGTGTTCAAATATTCTATAACTTTAATTGCTTCGCGATGGGTTAGGTCTGCCGCACCAGCAATACGATCTGCTCGATCTTCGCTTAAAGCCTGTGCGACTACTTTAAATAGGTCTGCTTTTTTATCCGACAGCAACTCTGTAATAACACGCACTTGCTGCGGATCTGCTTTAGCTAACATATCAACTGCCGCATCACCAATTTCCTCTGCGGCAAGTATTTGGATGCCAAGTGCCTTTCTAAGGCATCGTGCCTCTGCTCGTGACTCGGCAACAGCCGTTAAATAATTGCTGAATGGATCGCAGGTATTGTTCTTATGAGCGTCTCCGCATCCGACCCACTTACTACCATCTTCAAATGTAGCCGTATAAACAGCTTGCACTAATAGTCGAGTGCCATCTGGACTTACAATATTATTAAGGCTCACTTGACTTTCTTTTAGACCGGCCTCCTGAGCTAATTTCTGTAATGCTCTCAAAAAGACTGTTTTCTTGCCATCTTTTTCTACTATGTCGCCATCGACAAGTTTAGTCATCCAATCAATACCGAAGCGTTGCTTCTGCACGGTAATTAAAAACTGCTGGTTTTCATAATGATAGTGATGATGTGTTTCTCCTAAAGGGAATACCGGAGAATTTATAGGTGTAAATGTAGGTTCATTAAAACAACCTTCTGATCTGTTATCAGATTGTCCTGTTGCTGAATCTTGTATTACCATAATTACCTCGGAATCAAATCAATGTTAATATTTAAATTTAACCTTCTAATAGTTGCAAAGATATCTCTATTTGAGATACCAAACTTGTCTCGCACAAAGCCTAGACCTCTATTTTTAATCAATTTGACGAACTCCTGCTCAGAAGAATCGGCTGGTATAACCCACGTACTATCTATAGTTATAGCAGCAGCATTAAGTTTTTCAAGTTTCTTCTCGCGGCTCTTACGTACCTTTTCCTCTTTAATCTTATTTACTTTTTTGGGTTTAATAGCCTTAAGTTTATTTGTTTTTGCCTGTAAATCATTATATGCCTGCTGGCGTTCAGCTAGGATCTTAGATTGCTCCTGCTTATTAGCAAGAATGATCTTAGAGAGTACCAAATCTGCATTTTCATCAAATTGCTTAAGTAATTTTTTAGCATCAAGTGCATCGTGAATACCCAAATCTCCCTTTAGGGTATCAACGTCACGACGATTCATACCAAGATGAATTTCATAATCGCCAGAACCAGACATCTTGCTTGCAAACTCTAAGAACTTGCGTAAATCTTTCTTATTCATAACTCCAGCCTTTCGGATATAGCTCGCCCGAACCATAATCATAAGCACACATTAAATGTACTAATTCAGTAAATGTAACTTTTGGGGTCCACCCCAAAGCATTTTTAATCTTATTATTATTGCCTAGTAAACGATGTACGTCTGCTGGTCTAAATAGACCGGCATCAGTCATGACGCACAAACTTTGTGTAAGCTCAAAATAATGACACGCTATATCAAGAAACTCTTTAATTTGATGCGTTTCACCAGAAGCAATTACAAAATCATTTGGCTCTGTATGCTGTAGAATAGAGTGCATGGCACGCACCGAATCTCCTGCAAAGGTCCAGTCTCGGTAGGCGTTTAAATTGCCTAATTTTAATACATTAAGCTGGCAGCGTTTAATTGCTGCTAATGATTGTGTTATCTTACGAGTCACAAATTCCTCGCCACGTAGAGGGCTCTCTGAATTAAACATCATACCAGTAGATACAAACATTTTATATGATTTTCTATAAACATGAGCGATATGATGACCAAACACTTTAGCTACTGCATATGGAGACTCTGGAGCTAAAATGCTTTCTTCGTCTAGAATAGCATAGCCATTAATAGAGTTGCCGAACATCTCGCTGGAACTAGCCTGATAAAACTTACATTCAGGAGCAAATTTACGTACTGCCTCCAGACAATTGAGAACACCTAACCCCGTAATTTGACAAGTAGTAATAGCATTGGACCAAGAGGAGCCCACAAAAGACTGGGCAGCTAAATTGTAGAATTCGTCCGGCTTGTATTCTTTTACAATATTTTCAATGCTAGCTAAATCAGTAATATCGCCAGTTGTCATTATGAGATTAGGATTATTATATAATGGCCTGATTCGTAGGTCTGTTGGGAGAGAAGTTCTTCTGTCAACTCCTATTACTTTGTAACCCTTGTGTAACAATAAGTCTATGAGATAAAATCCACATTGCCCACTTGCACCACTAACAATCGCGGTTTTCATTAATTATGCCCCAATCTATATGCATCAATCGTTCTATTAATAGCTGTCACTAATTTCGTCTTAGGCAACCACCCCAATACTTCCTTAGCTCTTGTAATATCTAAACACCTAGCGTGCTGCCCCTCTGGCTTCGTATCATCCCAAACGATCTCTGATTTATAATCACCAAGAGCCTTAATCAACGAAGCTAGTTCTTTAATGGTGATCTCTTCGCCAGACCCAATATTAATTGGCCATGGTCCAGTTTGCTTAAAAAGTGATAAGTTTATAGCCTCTACCAAGTCCCCGACATATAATAGTTCTCTTGTGCCACGACCGCTGCCCCAAAATGTTACAGGTTGGCCTTCGGCCAACTCAAATTTTCGGATCATATCCATAACGACATGATCGGAATTATCGTTTTCGCCCACTAAATTAATTGGCACCAAATTAGTTATGTCCATTTTATATTGATTGGTATATTCTATTCCAAGCATCACTAAACTACGCTTGGCGATGCCGTAACCACGATTACTCTCGTGTGGAAGACCATTCCAGTAATCTGACTCTTTGAATGGACGCTCTGTTAAATCTGGATAGCCGCACACACTAGACAGATTAATAATCTTGGGAATCTTCATAATTCGGCAGGATTCAAAGAAGTTAAGTCCCATCATCATATTTTCATAAAAGAAGTGGCCTTGATTTCCAATATTACCTGGTAATCCAGCAACCGTCGCAGCTAAATGAATGGCAGCATCTATCTTAATACCCATACAATAATCTTCCATCGAGTGCCGATATAATAAGTCCATTTTATGTCTGGTAGGCATCAATAATGTGGCGTCGTGTAGGTGTTTTTCTAAGTATTCACATAGATGTCTACCAACAAAACCATAAGCTCCTGTAATAAGAATATTCATTACTTCGTTCTCTCTAAATACACCCGAAGATCATCAGGCGTGCCAATCCCATGCATTTCGTTTACCATAAATGGCAGTATAAGATTATTGCGACTACGCATCATAATATTAAATACAGGGGCAATGTAAAATTCCCCATTTACTCTAATATCTTCTCTAATCATAGTCTCAGCACAATCAATAAAATCAGATCCATATTCATACCAAAAAACGCCACAATTGGCCAAATTAGAGATAGGATTTTTTTCAGCCACCTCCCGAATAATATTAAAATTGTCAGTTTTAACGAAACTCCATTTTTTGTCAGTATCGTTAAAGGTGAAGACTACTGCTGATGGTGAAGCATTTTTCAGCAAAGTCATAAAATTAAAAGTGTTATATTTAATTATTTGATCAGAATTAACGATTAAAAGCTCGTTATAGTTATCAATATATTGCTTTGCAAGTAAAGCCGTACAGGCGGCTCCGGCAGTTAATTCTTCCACCGGAATAAAAATTGGTACAACATTAGGTCCGATATATTGTTCTATTAACTCGATTAAACCATATTTGGTTATATGTTCCTTCCGAGCTAGCAGAATTAAATTCACTTTTTCATAGCTATCCATGATCGGTTTAAGCGAATCTATAACACGAGCTATCATGGGACGCCCGTGTACATCAATAAATGGCTTAGGAAGATCGTAACCAGCTTCTTTGAAACGTTGCCCGGCTCCGGCCATTGGAACAACAACATTTAATTGGTTCATAATTATCTTTCCAAGAAATATAAATCATTTGGTAAATAACGAAACTGTACACCCATCAGCCGAAGAAAATTAGATATGCTCTCTTCTGGACCACAAAAATGTAAAAAATGAGATAGATGATTAAACATTAAACTATATATCTTCATATTAGCGGAACCAGAGATAGCTATTTGGTCTCCTATATTTATCTCATGAAACTGTGGTGCCCATATATACTTTAAATCATAATCTTCTATATTAAGAGGTTTTCTAAATAAACAATCAAATCTACACCTAATAACACAATCGTAAACAAAATTATTGTTAAATTCATAATTTGACACCAAAGCCATGCTCTGAGCAATAGAATAATACATGCTAAAAATACGGAATGTTATTCCTGGCTCCCAGAGCGAAGTAATATTATCTATATTAAATTCAACCTGTTTTTGTATTAAATGGCTTTTTGGCTTAATCTTATCTAGAAGCATCTGCATATAATTATAATCAAGAGTAGGATATTCTGGGATGGGTCTGTCTTGGCTAATAAAAGAATCGGCAAGTCCTGGTTTTAAGTCTCCCTTTTCCCAAGTGTGAAAAAATACATCACAATTTAATGGTTTAATAACATAAGCATAAATAGTCGGCCAACATTTTTCAAAACATCTAACTTGGCCCGAAAGACATAATGCTATTTTCATTCCTTTGTCAACTTGTATTTGATTGGTATTTGATTCCAATTAACGCCCCTATTTTTTAGATGATCTCTTAAAATAGTCTCTGGATGAAAGTTTGTTCCGGCTCTAAACAGAGCCGGAATATTGAAGTAACACAGTGAATATTCCCCTATATCTCTACTAGTCCCAAAGGCAACTTGGTCATTTACACAACCATAGGTTTCATGATCGGGCGTTATAATGCCAAATTTTGATAGATGTAAGATCTCGTCCCAATTTGGTTCTTGATGCCATTCCATGTCGGTCCTACACCTTATAATTAGGTCATAGCGGCCTTTGTCTGCTTCATATATTTGGCGTATTTGGTCTGCTCGCCAAATTGAATAATGCATACTAAGCACCCCTTGAAAACTCTTAGACTGCATACGCGAATTTTCCTCAGTGCAGCTACTCTTATAAAGTGACTGATCAAAATAAAGTTGTGGCTCATAGACCACATAATTAAATTGCTTTAATATGTCTGGATTTAACTTAATATATTGGACGAACTTACTGGCATCACTTGTATAGAGTAATTGGTCTATACTGAGTTTAGATACGCTGCACCAAAAGTGTCCGAATATATCCGCTTCTAACGGAGCCACTAAATGCCTTTTGATACTTGGCCAACAACGATCTAAAAATCGTGGTTGTCCCGAGAGACAGATCGCCACTCGCTTCCCTTGAACCATATCGCTTCCTCGTCCATAAACTTATATAGATTATCTAAAGTAACATTCTTAGCATTATTTACTTGCCATACGTATGCTCCGGTATTCTTTGCTGCTTCAACGCCTTTTGGAGAATCTTCTACAATAATAACTTCATCTGGATTAACTTGAGCAATCATATGAGCCATCACATACCCTTCGGAACATGGTTTCGGATGATTAAACATCTCGTTAGAGATGATATAATCTGGTCCAAATAAAGATATACCGGATTTTTCTAGCATAAGTTTTGCTGTATCTATACTACAGTTTGTAACACAAATAGTATAAATATCTTTAAAATCAAGAGTTGAAAACAAAACATGTTTAGAGTAGTCATATCTACAATTTTTGTTAATTAAATCCCTTGTATATTTCTGCTTCAATGCATAAAACTTTGTAAAGTCTGCTCTTTTTGGGATACGCTTTTCTTTTTGTAAGATCTCTAGCTTAGTAAGTGTAGGTAAACCATTAAAAGTCTCTTTGTGCTCTTTTGCAGTCAGCTTGAACTTATATAATTCTTGCAGAGCAAGATTAAATGCGTCCTTATGCCAGTCAACTGCGTCTACAAGCACTCCATCTAAATCGAAGAATACTGCATGAATTGCCATAATTACCTACTTTTTACAGTTAATAAAGAGCCAATGTGATGGCCAGTAACTAGCATGAGAAGTCCCTTTAAAATTAGTATATTTGTCGTGTACCGAGAAAGTCCATATCCTACATACGCTAAATAAATTCAACATATCCTCTTCTATTAAAGAAAAATCACTTTGCATAATAGCAACGTCACAGGCACTATTAGTACCAGTAGCATTTACTTTATCTTCTCTGTAAAGAGCGTGACCACCACCATTAAATCCTGGCAGAAGATTACAAGCCATCTGTATGGTAATCTGCCCGTGCGGCAACAAGGCCGCAGCCATATGTTTGAAAATATTCATACGGATAGAATGTACAGCAATATGCTGCATACAAATAGTGCTATAAATAAAATCGTAGCCTTTAGCCCCTCCTAGGTCATCCCCGCTAGAGACAAAAAACTTACTATCAGGATGTGCCTTAGCGGCCTCATCCAGAAGTCGCTGTGAAAGATCCACACCATCTACTCTTTTAAAGAGCTTTTTCATACGATTAACCATGCGACCTGGACCACAACCAAAATCCAATGCCGACTTACTACTTAAATCGGCAAAGAGTGGCTTTTCTTCTTCTCCATATTCATTTAATAACATCTGTTCATATGGAAATACTTCATGCCAGGCGTAATTACCAACAATATACTTGGAATCTAATGGCTGAGTATAATAACTACGTTGCATATCTAAATAGGCGGCATATTCTCCCATGGAGCCCTCTCTTTTTGCTTTAAAAGTTTAACTGTTGCATATGGGTTAAAAGCTAGAGCCTTCGCTCCGTACTTGAAATAGATATCTCGCGAAATTTTTACGTCCTCGCCCTGCGACCAAACTCTTTCTTCGTCTAATGGAACCTCTAATAATACTTGGCGTTTAGCCAGGAAGTAGGCCCCGGAATAATATCCCCACCTTACATAGCCATTATAATCTTTGCGGCTATAATCTAATAGGCGTCCATCCCCAGTAAAGTTTGGCGTAGCTGAATCTTTATAATCGGTCCAGGCGTCATTAGCAATTACACAAAAATCTCTGAATCTCGAACCATCTAAATTCTGAATTTTATTAGTGCAGGTAAGCCAGTCGTTACCGAATCTTTCAAAGCCTTGGAACCAACCAGGTTGGAGAGCTACATAATCATGCATGAGCACTATATTCTCTCTCGTCGCTAATTGAGCGACGAGATTCTTCTTTTTGGTGATATGGTTAGGTTTAATAGTCTCATCAAATTCATACCACTTTATACCAAGAGATATTAATTGGTCGCCCCCGACTACTATTATTTCATAACTACCATAAGGTAGCTCAAACCTAATACTACTTATAATATCTATGATACGCTTATGTTCGTTGCCAGAAGTTATGATGCCGAAGGTAAAGTCCATTATATCGTCAGTAATAAAATTACTGCCTCTATACATAACAAATCAAACATGAAATCTAGTAAATCCAGTCGCCGTTTTTCTGTCATTTGATCAGCCTAATGATTAGGTCTGCATGGGCCGCACCAGGGGTCTCTACACGCTCTACTTTAATTTGACAGCCAAACTGGCTTAGAAACTTTAATAACTTCGACCTAGAGTAATTGTTCCAATAATAAGTACATCCACGCTCGTCTGGTCCCTCTTCCTTAATAATATCCTCTGAGCCGCTATGCGGCTCTAAAAAGAACACTATGATTGCTTCTTTTGAGGCAACCCGCACGGCTTCTTTGATAGCGGCTTCGTAACCATCTGGTAAGTGCTCTAACAAGTGCCTAATACATACTAAATCAAACTCACCATCTTTAAATGGCAATTCCTGTGCGTAGCCTTCTAAAAACTCTGGTCGCGGCTGATAATCCTTATAGAGGTTTCTGGCATGTGCTAGAAATTGCTTAGTACGATCAATACCCGTGTAAGATATATTGAGCCCCATAAGTTTTATGGTTTCAAATGTAGTCCCGGTACAACAGGCAATATCTAGAAATTTAACTTCTGGTCCAGTACCATATAACTTAACAATATGACCAAGATACTGCCGACCTTGATTATCCAGCCCAGTACGGTGATTTCTTAAAAACACCTGAACGTGTTCAGGTGTAAAATAATCGTGGGTATCTTTTCTGTCTTTATAATTCACGTTCTACCAACTCTCTAGCATTTTCCCGAAAATATGATATCCCCATCCAGCATATAGGATATTTTTCCTCCGGCTTATTTGGGCTTAATAGATTGAGGATACCGTGACTCAATCCTAGTTCATTAATAGACTTTTCCCCATCATGTGGCAAACCATAATATGTAAAATCTCTAACTTTAATCTTCCAAATATTGCCACGCTTAATAGCTTGTTGACAAAATTCTAAATCGCTCATATTCACCCTCTTATGAAATTTTTCCATCATCATGCCAGTTACCAGCAAAATCTATATAACCAGAGCGTCTTCCAGCCTCGCCTAAATCGCTCTTCATAATAGTTTCTTCGTTAGAAATATATGTAATTCGTACTATACCCGAACGCGGGACCAAATTAACACTATTTTCCACCCAATCTAGTAACGCCTCACGTTCATCGTTCTTAAATGACTTTGGTTCGTAAGAACTATTGTACTTATTGCTTCGCAAAAATTCAATCAGTTTTTTGTCGATATCTTTAGATTCATCTTCCGATTGGTAGCGGCCTTTTGGATTATATGGACGACCTTCACGATTAAGAAATATATCCATGCCAGAATAACAAGAGTCAAATTCACGGCAAATCTCCATCAGCGGTTTAACTATATTAACCTCGCTGTAAAGCGAAGCATAGAAAGGTGATAACCAAATAGGGCTATCTGTAACAATAAGATCAACGCCATTCTTTAAAAGCCTATCTTCATAGTGAATCTGCTTACCAAGTAAATACAGTTGATCGAAGCCTGATACTTTACGACCAGTATGAGCCCAAGACTTTACGTACTCATTTACAAGTTCGACATGAAGTCCCTTATCTTTAAGGGCTGCAAAAAGCCATGCCGCAGTAGTGCTTTTACCCGAACCTGGACCACCATATAGGTTAATGCGGCGAGTTGGTATAATCTGTAACATTTATTAGCTCCTCAATAATTTTAATTAATTTTGGCACACTCTCTTGAGTAAAGCCACTATCTGCTTCTGAGCCTCCAATAGACCCATGCTCACGCCATTCTGGCCCATACCAATCTCTAATCTCTTTGAATTCCTTCACTAGTTCTTGAAATCGTTCCCGAGAAAGTAATAATTCGACAATCTCTCTTTTGGATGGCAAATTACTTGGTGGTGGCTTTATTAAATTAAAATCCGGTAACGGATTAGGTTCTTTTCGTCTCATTTAATTTCTCCAGTAAATAATGACTAGGATTCCAAATATGTTTAGCAGCATCATCTGATGAAGCTAATATACCACAATCTGGACAATTCCAAAATACTCCTGTTGGTTGAACAGGACCATCAAATCCAACAAAATATAATGCAACTTCTTTATTATTTTTAAGACAATAACCATTAGTATATTGATTTTTATATGTCATAGTTACCTTTCTACTCCAGTATGCATCGAATATAAATATAACCGCTCGTCTAATTTATGAAACTTGTATCCAGCCGTTATTAAATCATACCACTTTTTCCAATCTTCCCGCCCGAGATATCGTTTGTCTGTATCATATCCGCCATTACTTAAGAGTACAGATTTTTTTCCTAATAAACTCCCGTGAGCTAATACGTTCTCATACTTAATGCGTTCAGATATTTGTTCATGAGTCTTATATTGACCTACTTTAAAGCAATTAGGATACCAAACTTCGTTTATTTCCCCTGGATTATATACGTCGAAGCATTCGGTAAATAACATATCTATATCTGGATGTTGTAATAAAAAATTTCTTTGTAACTCTAGCCGACATACTAGACTAGCATCATCAGCGTCTTGATATGCCACATAATCATAATTACATTTTTGAAGCCCGTAATTTTTAGCATCCGCAAGCCCAAGTTTTCTTGGTCTCTCATATATTTTAAGACTATCTGTATCACGCCAGTCATAATATTGTAAGTTTCCTAACATATCTATCGTATCAGAGTGGCATTCATCTAATATTAAGATAATCTCGTCCGGTTGATAAGTTTGACGCATTAATGAACTCAGCGATCTCTCTAATAAACGATCATGTATTATGTCTTGCGAATGGCAGCAAATTAGGACGCTTATTTTATCCATTAATATCCTATCACGTCCAATATTTCTTGTGCTCGATGCACATACATATGATTTTCCAGCACTCTCTTCTGACCAGCGGCTCTAACCTGATCTAAATATTGTTGATCTCTTAAGAGACTATCGCATTTTGCAATTAAATCCTTTGAATCTTGATAAGTTAAGCAGTCTATGCCCGGAATAAATAAGTCGCCCAATGCTTCTGCGTCCTCAAAAATAGTTAACGATCCGGCAGCAGGAGCCTCTAGGCCACGCATTGACATTAATCCTTTTCCGCCGCCAGCAATATCATTGATCACGATTTTACAGGACGCGAGTGCATCAATATACGCTTCGCGGAATACCCCTGTTATCAAGTGTGCATTAATATTTGCGGCTCGAAGATCCGCGATAAGTGCTTGTCTTTCTGGTCGGTCGGAGCCAACTAGGCCGACATCATATTGCTTCGCAAAGTTAAGTGGCCTAATAAACTGTGGAGCCGCTGCGTATGGAAGGAACGATGCGGCTTTAAAGAGCCGCAAATAGTTAGGATTAGCACAAAACACATGTGCCGCATCAATAGACTCGGCATATTGCTTACAATGCTCTGGATACATGCTTATATCGAAGCACCAGTAGGCTATCTTTTTAGGATTAAGATATTTGGGCTGAATAATTGAATTTTCAGCATCGTTTGTTTCCATCGCCAACCACAGGTCCGGCTGAAACTTATAATGACCATATAATTCACGGAAGCCTGGTCCTATTAAATCATTACTTTCATATATATTGCCATATTCAAAGACTTCATGGCCAAGTTCACGAAATGCTTCTGAGATTAGGTGCCCTGTCTCAAAACCTCTAATATTAGGTGAGCCTCGGTACGAGACTAGTACCCGCATTTTTATTCCTTTCATAAAGCATCACGGCCTGTTTACTTCCCCAAGGGGTAACTCCAAGTAATGTCACTTTTTCAAGATTCTCTTTAATCCAACGATCAACATCTCGCTTCACCGGGAGGCAAAGCTCTAGAGTATGGCCCGGAAATATTCTTTGTTGGCCACCACCAAATATTTCTAAGTCATCTACGATAATTATCGCCTGATCGGCGAGATACTGCTCATACTTTTTAAGTCCCTCATAAGTATGCCCAGAATCATGATTTCCATCATAGAAGAAAACCCCAATTGGCGGTAAACCGCCAATAAACTCCTCGCACGCTATCTTATGTAATGTAATTCTACCACGCAGCGAGAAATCGTCTACGGCCTGATTCCATCCGGCTAACACCTTATCTCCATCACAAAAATTATCAATTACTTGTGCCTTAGCATTATTCTGATAAAGAGCACCGACTAGGCTACGCCCACAAAAAGTGCCTATCTCCAAATACTGCTCGCCTTCGGCGAGGCATTCTGTTACAGCAATGTTAATGAGGCCACAAAGGGCCTCACAACTCCAGCCACCGGATTTTTGTGCCACATCTATAAAATGTTGGTTGCACTTCTGCTCAAATAAGGCTCTTTGAGCCGCATTATATTCTATACCTGGGAATAAAGATAGAAACTTGTCTGGATTAGCCATTTATATCCCCTGATAATGAGAGCACACGTTCGTCCTGATCCATAATTTTTGAATTACTCTCTTAAGTTGAGAGTTCACATTTTCTATTCTTGTTTTTTCACGAAACAATCTATCATGATCATTACATAATCTCGGAAGAAATGGATGTTCTTCGCATAAAATGCAGCCGCAAGATATAGACTTGATAAGCATTTTTTACCTCCAAACCTTAGTCTCTAATAGGTCCATCCTCAATAAACCTTCATTAATCGCAAATACCATCCTTTGAGCAATTTTATCCCAGGTAAATCTCTCACAGTATTCGATAGCATTCTGAGATATTTGCCTCACTAATTCTGGATCTTCTGATAAAAACTTAACTGTATTAGTTATAGCGAACATATTGTCTGGTGGAATAATAAAGCCATTATAGCCACTTAAAATATAATCCACGGCTCCATAGTAAGTGCAGATAGGTATGCAGCCGCAAATCATAGCTTCCTTTGGAATTGTAGGGCTTCCCGCCAGTCGGCTCGCGTCTATATAAACGTGTGATTGCTTAAAAATATTAGCTACAAGTTTACGATCTCGAACGCCATCTGGAATAACATTTATTTTAAATTTTTTAGGATCTAGCCCATTAACTGCCTGTAAGGCAGTATCAACCCCTCTAATCCAGCCTCCTCGATTAAAAATGGCAATATTAAGTATTCCACCATCATATTCTGTTCTACCAATATCATTAAAAATATTATCGTCTACGCCAGGTGGCACAGTCAGACCAATAACGTTACGATTATAAACTTGCTCCATTAATATTTGGAGATAGCTTGAAACACACATTAATTTCAGTGGCAACTTATATGAATCTATAGCTCTTTTTGTCCACTCTTGCCCATTGTAAGTGAAGAGTCCCTCATTCGCGTGTACGAGAAAGAATCTATCCTGAGAGTTTTTATGAGTAGCCACTAATTCCGCCACAGGTGAGAATATGCAAACTAAAATACCGTCATACTCTTCCCATATATTACTGCCGATAGGATATATTGGAAAATCTGCATGTAGCCACAGACTTTGATATGGTGGATGCTTTACAAAACAACATACATCATGGCCTAACTTTTTAAGCTCATTTAAAACATAAATAGTATGCTGTAAGCCACCAGATACATAATCTGCTATTGCTTCTGTAACGATGGCTATCTTCATTTTAAACTAACCTTTCTATAGTGATGCGTCCTAGAGATGTATCATGCATAGCAACAAACATTTTGTGAGTTTTTGCAAACTCAGCGACAGCTTTCGGTATATTTTTATCTTTATAATTTATTGTCACACTAGATTCAGTCATACAACAATCCACGTCGGCAAAGTCGGCAAACCAACCAAACCCCTTCTCTCCAAGAAAGTTAATAAGTTCCATTTTAACAGCCAGTATAGCCGTATCAAATACCGAGTCCATCATAAATTGTCTCTAGTTGTTGTGTTACGTTAAGTGCATATGAATTATGCAGCCATTTATTATAGGACTTGATGCCCAAGTCCCCTCTAAGGGGTTTATTATTAATTAACTCTTCCAAACATGAGGCGTATGCTACATGATCGTCTATTGGTACTACTATACCACATCCGGCCAGTATTTCAAGGTGCCCGTTGTATATCCTACTCTTATGAGAGACAACAGGTAAACAATGAGCCATAGCCTCTAATATATTAGTTGGACACACTTCCCCGTCATGTCGGCAATGAGCTAGTATGTTTATTGAACTATAAAATCTAGATAGTTCCATATCCTCAACAATCTTATCTAAAAAAATAACATGCTTTAAATTTAACTCGGCAGTAACTCTTCGCCATTGGTCACACGGGTTGACCACTAAATAATAAACATTTGGATACTTATTTTCAATGACCCGAAAAGCCTTTAGGCTTATCGGGTCAAAGTTATCTGGTCTGCCAACTCTGCCTAATAATATTGCATTTTCAGGTAAATTATACTCCCTTAAAAAGGGAGTGCGATCATAAGATGACCAAAGGCGTGGCTCTACCGGATTCCACAATACTGGACCATCTGGACCTCCATACGCCATAGACTTATTCTTAATATAATTGCAGATATAAATGCGGCAATCGACTTTATAACTATGGTCCACATGGCCAAAAATACAATGTTCTACAACTTTAATTCCTGGTGGGATAACCCCTTGGATGAGCGGCCATTCACGAATCCCCGCTCTATGAATATGTATGATGTCTGGCTTTATTTTTTCGAGCGTAGCTTGAAAGTTATCTTCTTCTGGCCAATAAGGTGACGGAGGGTTTATCTGATGCTTATGGTGATATTCAATTAGATGCTCCGCGTCCAAGAATTTGGATATCTCACTTAATCGAGATTTATCTCCAGAATCCTGATAAAGATAAAATGGCTCATATCTTTGACTTTTACCCAGATACTTGCAAAACGTTTGAGCGACTTTTTCCGTACCAGCATACCCTGCTGTTTTTGCTAGATGTAACACCCTAACCTTCATAGAATAATCTACTTTCTTCAAAAGAAGCTGCTGGCCCTATATATTTAAATCCAACAGTATCTCTATTAAGTTTTTGTAACCAGGCACCGTTTTGATTACTCCCACTAAGTAACTTAGATGTTTCACTAAATTTAGTAGATTTGGCTCCAATCTCTGCCCAAAGGTCATTATGTTTCCTATTGTAGGAGATCACGGCAGGATGAGCTATTCTACGATAAAATAGCCCATTTCTTGCCTTGATAAGACTCCCCATATAATCTGCTAATTTACCGCCAAAGCCAAGCCCCTGATAATCTGGCAACACAACCATCCTAGTGGCTCGCCATGCATTTTTTAATTTCGGATGTGGCAAAGCGAGTATGGCTATAAAACCTACCGGAACATCATTCCAAGTACACATGAAACACCTGGCCGCTTTATTTAAAGTCTCACTTAAATAGTGATGCGATTTAAAATATTCCCACGCTGCATACTTACAACGAAAGATTTCAAGATCCAGTTTGGGTCTACAAAGACTCCCCCTTGGATAATATGTCTCTCCACTAACAGGATTATAAATCCAGTCCGGCTCTAACCATTCTAAGATATCATTGTGACATGACGCCACAATAACTTTTTTGTTCTGTTTACGTATATACTTCGCAAGTGCATATGATGCAGACTTAGCTACGTTTCTATCCACCACAGAAGTAAATTCGTCTATTAAAATAGGATCATTATTTTGCATTACTACACGAGCTAGGTCCGCTCTAAACTGTTCGCCATTACTTAAGTAAGTATATGGTCTGAGCCATGCGGGGACTGTTGATAATCCTACTGCACTTAATAATGCGAAAACTTCTTGTGGAGCGATAGGAGAAAAATTAGATACTATTGCCTCGTTGTTCCAAGACGGCTTAATAATTTTGCCGAAGGTTTTTAATAGCGTTGTTTTACCAGTACCAGAAGACCCGTAAATAACTCCAACATTCCACGCTGATGTTGGCAATTGAATATTATTTTTAATTGTAGTAACAGATTCATCTTGCTTCGCGAGATCGTAAAACTTAGATACTGCCTCGGTATAAGTGTCGTGTCTAATAGGATGTTTTAATATAATATTATCCACTAGCAAGCTCCATATAAATACGTTCTAATTTATCCCACTTTCTATGTAGTCCATGAGGAATAATGGTTTTTAATATCTTGTATATATTCATCACCCTATTACTATTAATCCTATATTCAAAGCAATTTTCGTCACCATATTTTCTAACGCTAGATACCGAACAGTTAGAAGAAGGAACTATGGTATCAAAAATAAACTTAATCCAATTTAAAGTAGATTCAGTACCAGTAATAGCTAAAACAATATCTTTATTATTACAATAAACACATCCATCGCCGTCAATGTAACCCTTAATAAAAGACAATTCCTGATCTCTCGTTAGTTGGTTAGGATGAGTAAAATTAAGTGATTTACATGGCGTAATATTAAAATTATCTTTTAAATCTTTGACCCATTGTTGTACCCCATAAAATATAATTCTATATTGTTTTTGGTTAGTCTGAAACCCTGGTTTAGTTTTGCGAAGTTCTATTTTACCATCATAATTAACAGCCTGTGCAAATTGCTCTAATAGATATTTGTCTTTCTCTTGCAATCCTATTTCAACAGCATCGCCACGCTTCCAAATACAACCATCTGCCGCTAACAGACCTGCCCAATAACAATTGTTAATATTTGGTATGTGAAAATAATCTATATTAGTATGATATTTTCTTATAGAGATTTTATTTAAATTTAAAAATCTTCCACGACATTGTATAGAGCCTATAGATCTACCTAATTGAACAGATAGTTGTTTATTGGAATATGATGGGTAATTTGTTAATAAAAACTGATCTTCTTCCTGGGTCCAAAATTTATAGATATTCATTTTCCTATTAATGTAAGATATATCGCTTCTAATTTTCTGACGCTAACAGGCGTATGACAATTATTTAGCACTTTATTATATCCCATATTTCCCATTTTATTTCTTAATTCTTTATCATTAGCAAGTTTAATAATAGCGTCGGCATAATTTCGTGAATTATGATCTACCACAAAGCCATTAATATTATCATTCACAGCCTCTATCTGTGCTTGAAACACGCCCATTCCAGGATAACTAGGAACAGCTATATGCGTGATTACCGGCTTTCTATGTATAAACGCTTCATGAATTGTATTCCCTCCGGTCTCACCATCTGCTCTGGCGTGACAATAAATATCCACCGTATTATAAAACTTACTTAATATAAACGGATCTACCGTTGGCTCGATTGCTTTGTAAGCAATATTATATTTTTCAAGATCCTCAATCATTCGTGGCGGTGGGGCCACTACTAAATAAAATAGATTAACGCCCATGCTCTTAGCTATATATGCGGCCTTGACTGCTATATCGTCATAAATCCCATCGTCAGCACGGCCGCATCTGCCCAAAACAATAGTACCTTCTGACACTCCTAAATCCAGTTTCTCGGCTGAGTATGGCCTATCTACTGGATTATTTAAATAATCCCAACGGTCTGGCCGCATGAATTTAAATTGTGGGTATTTAGCCAATGTATCGTTCATTAGCCACTGACTCATGAAAAGTGATTTAGTAACTAATGGATTTTGGTCTAATTGTCCGAAAACATTCACTTCACAGAACACTTTTGGGTGAATGTCCTGTCCGGGCACAGGGAACTCATGGAATCCGCTCCTATAAACCTGAACTATATCTGGGTTTATCTCATTGAGCTTAGCTGCGGCTTCCTCTTTTGAAGCGACCATAAACATCTTAGTGCCGAAGGCACTTAAAAATTCCATGTAACGAGGGTCTGTCTTTTTACCTAGTGTAACAAAAGTAACATCAAATTTTGACTTATCAATTCCTCTAAAACATAAAAGTGCAGACTTCTCTGTTCCGCCAAGTCCCATATTACTAAGATATAGGCAAACTTTTATTTTGTCCACGCTTCGCCTTTCTTCCGTTTAGCTATCCATTCCTCCTTTGGAGGCAAATTATTAAAATCTTTAAACTCTGGAAATTCACTAGGAAGTGAGTTAGGAAAGAATTCTGCTATCGAAGATAATGCCTCGAATGTATTTTTCTGTGGGCTTCTATTCTCAATAGAATCGACCCTCTGCATATAAATAGTCAATATTTCAGGAATAGTATATCCTTTAGCACCAATATTTAAGAAGTATAACCAAGCCCAATAATCCCAAGCTGATTGATGTTCCAATGCACGCTTCCACATCAGATCCCAATCTAAAACAGCTTTAAATTCTAAACTATTGCTCCAACAAACTTGTGGTCCAGCAGTACACTCATATTTAAATCGCTCATAATTAAAAGGTGGCTTCAATGCCTGATGCATAAGATTGCCATTTTTATCAACAACTTGCCAGCCAGCATAACAAAACCAATATGGAGCATCTGATCGCAAGCTAAGGGTTTGCATAGTATTATAAAACACTTCTGTAAATCTTGGAAAATGGCTATCGTCTACATTACTATTAACTATATATTCGCCTTCTGCTATTTTCCATCCATTTAACCACGCTGATCCATAACTACCATAATCTGGAGTAGTTAGTAGTCGCACGCGGCTATCCTTTTTTACCCACTTGTCAGCCACGTCACCGTCGTAAGAAGGCGACGTGGGATTAATTACTATTATCTCGAAATTTGGATCTGTCTGATTATATAATAAATCAGGAATGTGCTTGTCAAGAAATGATGGCGTATTATAAGTTGATACTAAGTATGATATTTTAGGACACATATAATTTATGCTCCGCAATATATTTAGCTACCGGATCTGGCAAATATCCATAATCACCTTCACGAATTTTAGTGCTACGTGCAGGAGGCGTCACTATGTCGGTATTAACTCTATACTTAAGTTGCCGTAGGCAATCATTCTCCTCAAGCGGGATTCCTTCCCTAATAACTATATCGAACATAAAAGAGCATTGTTCACCAAACATCCATGCTCCCTCTCGGGTGCATTCGTTCATAACGTCTGAGCTAATTCTATAAGTAAATTGCTTTTGTGGTTTAAGAGATTTTAAAAGCTGATCCTTCTCGGCACATGTTTTTGCGGCAGTCACCAGGACCGGCTTATTACATAGCTCCCACATTTTAATTCTATGATAAACATCCATCGGGTCCAATGGCCCCTTAAAATAATGATTGATACAAATCTCTGGGAGTGCATCTTTTGCCATTAAAAGATGTGCTCTGTGGGGAGGATTAAATGAGCCAGGATAAATTACATCGAAATATCCAAGATGACTCTTAATATCTACTATCTTGTCGCCATAAAAGATCATCGGGCCATACTCGTTAATGATATTAAGTAAGATGCTCATTACGATAACCCGACCTCTTGAAATATAGCTGTCAACCTATGCTTCCATAGGTGCTCTTTTTGCACCCTTTGATATCCAGCCTCGGCAATCGCGTTGCGTTCATCGTCATGCTCCAAATAATATTTAATCTTTGTAAGCATCTCTGGCATACTATTAACAATAACAATTTCCTTATTTGGAACAAAATATTCCTCTAAATTATCAGCCGAAGTACAAAGTTGAAATCCTCCGGCTGCCAGTATATCTACGTGCCGCCCCTTAATTTGGGGCAAGCCACCTTGAGACGGATTTGAAAAATTCAAGTTAATTTTTGATAGATGGAACACTTTAATCATATCGTCGGACTCTAAAAGTTCGCACTTACTATCTGGATAGCCTTCCCAGAATTCTCCAAATAAATGTACCTTAATACCGGCTTGAATGAGCATGGAAACGATTGTCCCGCGTATACCATGTCTCTGCCCAAGAAAGCTCGTATCAAATGGTTGATAGCCCGTCTCTGCTTTATAGTATAATGGAGAACCAGCCCACTGAGACTTGATAACATTCATGCCATTAGACTTATACCAGGGAATTGTACTGTTGTGAGTAGTCACAAAATGAGATACCCGATGCTTACGCGGCAAGATCCAGTCTTGGAACCGAAAAGACGCATCACAATCAAACTGAATAACTGGTATGTCATTAGCCAAAGCTTTTAGTGCTTCTGCTTCTGGTAGATCATAATTCCCATTAAAAGCTACATGAAAAATTGCGTCATATCCTCCCTGCGGAAAGGACTCGTTATTGTCGGGATGCCAATACATAGCGTCGAATAAACCTTCGGCTTGACATTGTTTAAAGCCGGCCTCTATATGACGATATTCATACGAAGTGCCTTTTTCTTGCATCCCATAGTGCCACATTAATCCCGCGTATAGGACTCGCATAGTGCAAACGCTTTCTCTGCCATTTCTTTGCAGTCAAATGCCCAATCAATGCCGCCGATTTCATCGGCGGCAATCCACTTATAATCTACTGCATCGTCGCCCAATTTTACTTCTGATGGTGACCAGTCTTTAAACTCTTCATGCATATTATATGGCGAAAAATATAGAATACTAATTGCTCTATCGCCTTCGGCTCTGTCCGGCCGATCAAAAATGCCCACTAATTTAAAACCGCAATAACCCGGATTATATTGATATCCTACTTCCTCATAAACTTCCCTACAAGCACATTCAATACATGTCTCGTTTGGATCTAAATTACCGCCCGGAAATGCCCATTTACCAGCTTCGAGACCGGGGCCTCTTTTAATTATTAAGAGCTTACCCTGATGTTCAATAGCCATATCACAGGTTACTTTATAGCGAGGATATTTATATATATACATGTTATTCATACTTTGGACATAATATACTACTCAAAGCTTCGTAATCACACTTTCTCAAAATTGCCCTAACTTTAAAAGCGTTATAAAGTCTCTTAATCGGATTAAACAACCAAGGCTTTTTTGTTCTAAAGACAGCACGGTTGGTAGCGTTTTGAAGTGAAATATAAAATACATCAGGATAATGAGCAACGCCGCTCTCCGTTGGCTTCATAATAATTTCTAATATATCATGACGAAACAACACAATTCTTAATACGTCAGTTAATTCAATAGTCTTAAGATCGCTATCTCTCTTACGACTGATATCATATGTTACAATGTTAGTTTTCATTAGTTATTCCTAACTCTCAATCTTGTATTTTCGTCTTGTAATGCCTTCAATACTGCCACCACTTCTACTAATTTATCAGTTGATATTTTACATAACCCTTTATATCCATTAATTGCTACCTCATAAAATTTAATAACCTCCACTAATAGTAGTATATGGTCATTTGCAGTAGCAAGTGCTTCTTCTAGTTTTTGAATTTCTTTATCTTTAGATTTATTGAACATTATTATCCTGTAATTCCCTGACCCGTTGTTGTAAGCCATTAATTTTTGCTCTTAATCCTATATTTTCCTCACATAAACCTGGATAATATTTAGAGTTTTGAGAAGTATATTGCTGTTTTAGAGTGATATATTGTTTTTCTAGCTCTATAACCCTTTCTTGGTAGTCAGCTAATGCAATAGAAAATTCCATGTTCTTAATAAACCTATCTTCCCACGCTCTATTTAGAGCCAACAACATATCATAATCCCTAATTGCTCTAATCCATTTCAGCATCTTAGACCTCTAACCTATTATGATAGAAACCAATATAAGGTTGACTCCTACCAGTTTGACAGAGCCAGATGTTCCCAACGGCTTCGCCATTAATGGCCTTAGAATAGAATTCATCAGTAGACCAAAGTGGATATAACTTCTGAGCATTTCTGTTATTAATAAGAGTCTGTTCAAACATAGGATGCTCTTTTATAATGTCTGGATGTTCTCCGTCAAAGACAAGTAATGGCTCTGTGCCATCAAACCAATCTTTAATCTTCTGATCAAACTTCTTACTTGCGTCTCCGTGAGCCGCAAGTTCTTTCTCATAATACTCTTGTTTCTGACGCATCACTTCATCCATATTGTTACGAGCATATCCGTAATGGTAGATATATACCGGCTTCGTCGGTACGAATCTTCTATGTTGATAATGTGGAGAAAAATAAGTACAATGACCATGAGCGTCGGTCACAACCGGATGGGAGTGATATTTCATTCCTCTTTGAAGTTTAAATATCCGTTGATGCTGTGTATTCCACTCTGGCCCTGGCACTGCTATATGTGCGAAGTCCCTATAAAAATGTAGGAATGTTGGGATTAGCTCGGTCATATGCGGCTGTAAATCGAATGCCTGACGAATTCTACGAATATCGTCAGGCATATAGAATTCATCTGCATCATTAATTAAGATAATCGAGCCCTCTGGAGCGAGATCAAGAAATGTTTGCTTAATCTCCTCAAGATTGTTCCATGGCCGCTTAATCTGTAAAAATAAGACTTTTTTATCAGGGTCATGATTATCGCGAAAATCCTTAATAATATCTACGGTCTTGTCAATACTGTGCCCATCTTCTGTTGAATTGGGACGATTCTTAACTGCTCCCTCAATAACTATAATTTGATCAATTTCATTATAGATCGAGCGGAGCGTTAAGCCTATAAATTCCTCTTCTCCGCACGCCTGGATACACTGGACCAGCTTTACCGGATTATTAATTCTTTCAATAATACTATGACTTTGTGGAACATATGGTATATTAGACATATTTGCTCCATTTTCTATTTAATCCAATATTAATGATTGGCTCAAGATGCTGATATATAGCCGTAGCATTAGAGCCCATTATAGAAAATTGATAACATTGATTATTTTTACGTTTAAAAATTTTATTTATTAATTTTTGGCCAATATATTGCGATAAAGTATTTTTAATCCATCTTAAAACTTGTCTCGTCCCTATGAATCCTATTGTTAAATAGGAATATTTATTTTGAATCTTTGCTATAGAAATCCATCCATCACCATCAATATAACCTTTAATAAAGGCTAGAGCGAAATTTCCATTTAGTGGTGGCGGCTTTAATATTAAAGTTTTATTAGTTATAATATTAAAATTGTTTTTTAGATCATGACAAATTTGTTTTGAATATATCCTTAAGATAGCCATCCCATAATTATCAAACTTAATAGGACCATTAAACTCAATTAATCGAGCAAACAACTTTAGATGTTGCAAATCTTTTGTAGATAATAAAATTTGTAAACAATTTCTATTTTTAATAATACATCCATCCGCAGCTATAAAACCAGCCCAATAAGAGTTTTCTAAATTAGGGACATTAAAATAATTATCATTACATGAATATTGTCTTTTACCCTGGCCTTTTAACGCAGAATACAGTCCTAATATTCTAGCTCTAGTACGTTTTGCCTGATAAGATCTCCCTGGTATATCTATATCAGGAAGTGGAATTTGGCCATAATTTTCCTTAAGTATCATTATTTCCTGGTCTGTCCATCTATTAATATTAGATCCCATTAGCCACCAACCTTCATAACACTTGCATCCTTAAGATCAAAAATAACTTTCCCATTAGTTTTCCAACTATCATAAGCCGCTTTTAATTGAGCAACAAGGCGATCTGCCACATTTTTATAGTCACGTTTCTCAACCAACTTTAACCCATTCTCCCTTAAAAGGGAAATTTTATTCCAGGTGTCCATAGACTGAAAATCTAACACGCCGTCAGCGTTGCCCTTGCGAAGCAAATGATACATTCGCATTAAGTGACCCATTTCTGATGTACTAGGCTCAAACCATTGCTCCACGCCAGTATATATTGTCGGGTCTCCGTGAGGCATATCATATACGTTGGTCCGAATAGCATTATACACCATAGAGTTGTTTTCGTCAACCCAATCTGCCATGCCGCCTGTTTTACTCGAAATAAGAGTATTACCATGGCCCAATGCATCAAACGCCGGAATGCAGTGCCCCTCGCCGCGTCCAGCATTCACATAGGCGTGGCACCCTTTATGAAGCTTGTGTATATCGGCTTCGCTCATAGTTTGCGTAATAGGCAGAATAGGAGGATACTTCTGTATAGGAATGCGGCACCCCTGCCTAATCTTCTGAATAAAGTTCTCAATAACCGTGCGTTCATTTTGTCGATTAGACATACTAATATAGGTCTTTAAGACCAATAAAACCTCGTCGGGCCGGTCTGCGAACGCTCCATAATATGCTCTAATAAGAGCATCAATACCTTTTTTGGCAGAAAGCTGAGAAATATTATAAAAAATGGTCCGTCCGGCTGATCCAGGGATTTCGTATGGAACTCTTTCTTCTTTATAAAGGTCTGTGTCAGATGGCGGCGGCATCACTAAAATAGGCTTAGTACAGCCACAGTGTACTAACATTTCGGCATTAAAACGGCACGGAACTATAATAAAGTCGAATTTCTCAATTTGAGAGAGCCAAAAAGGAGGTAGTCGGTCAGTTTCCCAGAAGAATATAAGTCCGTTTGGCAGACCTGGCTTCGGCTGAGCCTCAATATTGGGTGTGGTGCATTGGAGCACCATGTCTATCCCCTCAAGTGGCTTATTTAGGGCCTCTGTAATCCAAGGCTCCTCTTTATACTGAGAAGCGTCGTCTAACTGATCATATTTTAATGCACGAGCCACAACGTCAATACCACCCTTTAAAAGGGTTTTTAGGAATAAACGTGAGAAATTCGCATATCCGCTCATATCCTGTAGCGGAGCTATAAAACAAAGTTTCATTAAATCCACTCCTCTTTTCCTGGTTCCTGGCCCTCGATAGTATAGGCTTCGCCTTTTTGCTTAGCGACGGCCGCTCGAATTTGCTGTCTATGGTTTTCTCCTCCTACAGACTGAGTAGCCGTCTGACAGAAGTACTGATAAACCTGTTCCTGGGTCATTCCCGATTGCATATTAGTCAGCCACATCTTAGCTCCCTCTGGATCAACCTTTGGGTACTTAAGAATATTCAGATATAACCACTCTAATAGTTTATCATTATCAAGCTCAGAAGGCATCGGATCACACTTAGGTACATTACGCACCACTATAGGTGTTTCCCAGGTTGTAGACCTATCTTTAATCTTAATACCGTCGAGTACAAACTCCCATTGTTTAGCCAACTTATCCCAATCATAATTATCCTCGACACATTTACGTGCGTCTCGACCAAGATCAAGACGCTTTTCGTCATTATTAATAAGGTCACGCATTTTATCAGCTAAATCATCAATATCGGGCAGAGCCCGCATACACGAGGTTTCAGGTTCATAATAATAGCGACCAACATCAATAACGTCACCACCTTTGTGGCACGAATAGCTATCCTCAGTAATTCCGAGTTGCTTAAAATGTGAATATTCTTTGGGGAATCGCCCCTTCTCACGCATGGCGGAATAATCCATTACAAGAGTTGGTTTACCACAGGCTTTAGCCTCTTGGACGGGCATTCCATCTCCCTCACAGTTGTGGACGGAATGCCCACATATAATATAATTATGATCATCAGCAACGTCTATATTATAGACATAATCATTGTAATCAATATTAGTTATAGATTTCACTTTCGATAACATATAATTTACACCGTCTTGCTTCCAATAAAGAGAAGAAGTAGATGATTTTTTACCAGAAAAATTAATTTCAAACCTATAACGAGGCTTTTTGTTCTCTGGATATTGCATGTGACAATTAAAATATAAACCAAGTTTTTGCAGAGCAATATATAAATCCCTGGCAACGTATGGAGACGTATTAGTAAACCCATTTACTTTTTCGTCAATTACGTGACCGTCAGCATGTATTAATCCATTAATAAAAGCTAGTTGCAAATCAGGAGGCCATAATATAAAATTAAACGGACTCTTTTTATATCCGTTATCATGATATAGTTCTTTTCTAAGTAAAATAGCTAATCGTTTATCATTAATATTAACATCAAAAGCTTTCCGATCAATATATTGTCTAATTTTTGCTTCGTGATTTAATCTTTTGGCTATCAAATTTATCTTCTGAAAAGCTGTTGCGTCATCTGACGCACATGTTACTCTGCAATATGCTGTCGTATCATTAATATTTACATTACCGTCTCCAACCATTACGCCCAAAAACCAAGCGAAATGTTCATCAAAAATAATTGGAGTACCATCATCTAATTTAATTTCTGGCTTGGTTGACTTCATAGGAATAGTCTGAACAACCATATCATCTGGCTGTAAATCGCCAGCGTCTTTATATTCAAAATCTAATCGTTCAGGATTTTTCTGTCCAATCTTTTCTCGTAAAGAATTTTTGTTATCGGGCCATGCGTCTTTAACAACCAAAAACGGGTGGTTTGGAGTACATTTATTAGACCATGCATTACCATGCAACTTAACTTCTACCAGCGAATCAGTCTTATTCTTCATAGTTTTATAAACATGATGCAATTGACCATCTTTACCAAAGACCTGTTCGCCCTCTCGAATATCGCAGATATTTTTCCAACCTTCACCAGTTAATACCGGGGTATCAGGCGTAAAACATATAGAACATTGAACATATAAGTCCAATAAATTATATACTTTAGCAAGCTCCTCGCGACTAAATCCTACCCCTGTTGTTGGACAGGTAGCGGTCTGCTGCCCACACCACATGCACGGCAACAATATCACTCCATTACGGAGTGGTTTATTATATAAATTAATAGCATAAGCAAGTGACTTCTTCCCACAGGCCGGGTTATGGCACATAAGCGTTTGCATTACGCTGTCTTTAATACCCTTGGAATAATTAGCAAGCCATGGATATGCTTGTAGCCTCATAACGTGGCGTGGATAATCATAAGAATAAACATTATCTGGCCACGCACTATGTAGCAACAAAATAGCTTTATCGACAGCCTTTTCGCCTTTATACTTATTTTTCATACGTGCGAAAGCATCAATAAGATCTGGATAAAGTTTACGAGATTGGTTACGCATCAGGCTGCCAATAATTGGCACATCCTTCGCAATACAAAACTCTTCCCTGATCTGATCTCTATCCATTGGATAAAAAGTTTTTAAGTCTACGCCAGGACGCATAGCTTTAGGGAATACACGCATTAACGGACTCTGCTGCTTTAAAGTATGTACGCCAAAATCTGCGTATGCAACTATAAGATCAGCCTGTTCATAGTCTTTAATCCAATCCTCATGCTGAGGCAGACTGTCTACGGTGGGCATCCAAACGAGTTTAATCCATGGTCTGAAAACACTACTTAACTGCCAGCGTAACATCCAATTATCCCTGATATCTATACATATATCTGGCTTACAATCCGCAACTACACCATCAAATTTGTAAGCTCCAAATTGGGAAATATTCTGACCCTTATCTTTTGGATCTGCCGAAGGTTGATTATAAGCCTTAGCCTCTTCCTCTGTTAAGGGTAAATTCCCATAAAATTTCCAACGCCCCTTGATAAAGTTATTCACTTCGGGGTGATCTTGGCGAGCGTATGATCCATGCTCAAAAATATCGTACTTCCCAGTCACGGCTAATCTTGGCAATAGTTCCCTATAGTAGGTACTAAAGCCCGTAGATAGAAAACTAGCTTCCCCACAAAAAAGTATTCTCTTCTTACTCATATAAATCCCTTATCCGTCCCTTCAAAATTGCTTCCAATCCTCTTAATCTACCGATAGAAATCCCTAAAATTTGACTAGTTTCCTTTAAAGAGTAATTATGAATATACCGATAATATAATATATTGCGTTCTAGTTCTGAAACGGTAATCTCTTGTAAAAAGTGATCGTCATTGCTGCATAAACAATCACTATCGCTCGCAACGCCACGATATAGCACCTTTAGTTTCCTGACTGTATCAGGTGTCGTCTTTTTAATAGGTGATTTCTCGGCATTTAAAATCGAAGATATTTCCTCGCCGGAGGCTTCTACTCCGGCGAGTGTATTAATTTTAGAGCAAAGTCTTAGAATGCGATGAGGCAATCTATACGGACCATAGAAACTTGACGCCTCTTCGTAAATAGCTCTCTGCACACATTTATATATATAAGATTTAATACTTTTTCCCTTTGTGGGATCAAAACTCCTAAGAGCCTTGAAGGCAGATAAGCGTCCGACCTGTTCTAGATCTTCCTTAGATATAACTGGTGATATATGATGTGTTTTATTAGCTATTCTCTTAATGATCGGCTCAAGTTCCTGTATCTTCATTAAAATGGTAATCCGTTGCCAGTCTCTTCTGGAACTTCGGTTTGTTTTGGTCTCTTCCCAAGTACCTGGATAGACGTGGCACGTACAATTTCTTTATCTTTGTCCTTATAAGAATCAACTTCTACTGTCCCAGAAATAAATACCGTGGCACCTTTTGGTGAACCTTTCTCCTGCACCATAGTTAAATACTTAACCTGTGGACCAAATACAACAACATCTTTAAAAATTGTTTTTTCACCCTTTGGGGTATATAAATTAAGAGCAACCCCAAATTTAGCCATCTTAGAGTCCTTTATATCAAAGAATTTAATATCATCCGTAATACGACCACAAAAACTTATTGTTGCAAAATCAGCCATTACTTCCTCCTTGTTTGTCGTTTTTCCTTATAGAATAATAAGACAGGAATAGTAATAATTCCAGAAGAATGTAAGGTCCACCCTTCTTTTGACATTTCATTAATTTTATCTTCGACTATCTTATTCAATTTACGTCTACCATCAAGGTTTATACCAGTCATTGTTAGTTCATTAGCATCTATTTCTAAATCTATTAATTTATATTCTATCATTTTAATCGTTCCGCGACATCAACAATGATTGAACCGCTGGTGTCTAATTTTCCTTTTAATCTCAAAATATTACCCTCTGACAAGTGCATCTTATATTTATTAAAAGTTTGAGGAAAGATCACTATATTATCTAGTTGACAAGTATGGTCGCCCCCTGTAATGAAGGCCATGTCGTCATTTTTCTTAGTTTTAATCTGTCTTACTGATACAATCTGTATAATGGTGTCAATAGGATATCCAGCACTAAATGTCTTAATAATATCCTTACACTTGTCCTTAGATTTAAATAGGTCAGTTTCACTCCCAGTTAAGGGAATTCCAAGATAATATTTCTCCCAACCAATTTTTTCGATTGGGCCATCAAATGGATCTGATGCATCAAACATGTTTAGTAATTCTCTAATAGTCGCTCGTCGAGCCACATTAGGAACCTTAATCTGTTCTTTTAAAGCAATATACTCAGTCTCATGACACATTGCTCTTAGATGCTGAACCCAGTTTTTGGACACATTGTTATCAACTAATATTTTAAGTTGTTTTTGTTCAATGGTAGTTAGCTCTGATAATAATACGTACTTGGCCCACATACGACATCGCGGCATGTCAAAAGAATCAAACGCACCGCTTTTAATAAGAGCTTCAACTACTTTAACATTAAGTCCCGCACTAACTAAAGCCCATAAAAATTCATCATATGAGTTTAATAGCGTCCCCGTAATAGTTTTGACCAATTTACTAAGAGTTTTTTCACCTATGCCTTTTAAGCAAGATAAACCAAATGCAATTGTGGTATCGTCCTGTATCATAAAGTTTAAATTACCACTCTTAATAGACGGTGGTAGCACCTTAATATCAAATAACTTTGCATCATTCACAAATTTCTGTATCTCTTCTAAAGCATCCTGAGAAAATTGAGAATTATTTAATTGAGCACAGAAAAACTCTACGGGAAAATTAGCTTTTAAATATGCTGTGTAATATGATAATAGAGCATAACCTATCGAGTGGCTAAGATTAAATTGATACCCCGCTGCTTGTTCTATACTATCCCAAATTGCATCTGAGTCTACTTGCAGAATATTGTTTTTCAAACACCCATCAATAAACTTAGTTTTAAAAGCCTTTAATTCTTCAGGATGTTTTTTCCCAATTGCACGCCTTATAAGGTCGCATTCCTCAAGAGTAAACGAAGCTAATTCTTTAAATGCCCTAATAGTCTGTTCTTGAAAGCAGAGTATCCCGTAAGTTGGTTTTACTACAGAATCCAACAATGGATGTACTGGTGTATAGGGTATTTGTCCAGTTTTGGTCTCATAATACTTCTTGGTCATGCCAGTGTCTAGTGTTGCTGGACGAATTAGTGCGATTAAATCTGATACCTCTTCTATCGACTGTGGTGTTAGTTTCCTACACCAGCTTCTACCAAGCTGACTTTCAAGCTGAAAGACGCCAATAGTTCTACCCAAAGAAATTAAATCAAATGTGGCTTGATCTTTTAATGGAATAGATTGCATATTAAGAGCAACGCCGTGTCTTTCTTTAATAAGTCTAAATGCATCATCCAACACATCAAGAGTATTCAGTCCCAACACGTCTTGTTTAAGAAGATTTAGTTTATCGACTGTCCCCATATCCCATCCACAAACAATACTCTCTTCGTCGGAGGATTTGCACGTCGGATATTCTCCCTCAGAAAATGGGGTGTCTGCAATAACTACTGCCGACGCATGAGTCCCAAGAGACTTATAACAACCTTCAATTTGCCGTGCGATAGCGAACCACGATTTATACTTTACCTCATACGCCGCTAATTCTGGAACCTTTTTAATAGCTTCGTCCAATGAAATCTGAGTATGATCGTCATTCTTCATGGGCACTAAATTAGTAATTTGATTAGATTCTTCGAAACCAAGTCCAAAAACCCTGAATACGTCTTTTAGTACTGCTCTGGCGGCGAGTTTAGAAAATGTTGGTAATTGAGCAACAGTATCACTTCCGAAACGATCCTTAATATATTGCAGGACTAGACCACGTTTACTTCTCTGTATATCTGTGTCGATATCTGGTAAGCCGCCGCGACCCTTGTTAAGGAAGCGTTCCCAAATAAGATTGTATTTGATAGGGTCAATGTCTGTAATCCCTAATAAGTAGGCAACTAATGAGCCGCCCACACTCCCACGGCCTGGGCCCAAAAATATATTATTGTTTCGGCACCATTGTATTACGTCCCAGACAATGAGAAAATAATCATTAAAACCCATCGAGTCAATATCTGATAGCTCTTTATTAATTCTCTCTAGATATAGAGCTTTAATATCTAGTCCTTTTTGGATCGCACTAACCGTGACTAGTTGATAAAGATAATCCTTAGAGCCTATCCCTTCCGGGAGGAATTTATTATACGATGGTAATCTTTTCTTCTTAAGATTGATTTCAACGTTACATCTATCTGCTATCTCACTAGTAAGATTTAGTTCATCCTCGGTAAGACTAAGAGCTTCCATCTCTTCTCTGGTTTTAAGCCCATAATCACTACAATCAAAATTACTATAACTATAGCGTGTATGCATAGTTTCTGCTATATTAAGTAGCGTAGCATGTGCATGATAATCGTCCTTATCAATATAATGGACATTGTTAGTCGCTACTGTTTTAAGGCCATATTTGGTTGCTAATTTACGTAGCTCCGTTATAAGTTCCTTTTCTATATCAGAGTGATGATCCTGAACCTCTAAATATAGGTGGTTGACATCAAATAATTGCATAAGTCTACGCAAGAGTGCCTCGGCTCTTAAAACCGATTTATTGCCGTCTTGGTTGTGTAGATATTTAGAAATAATCCCGCCAGAGCAGCCGGTTAAAATAATTAGCCCCTCTTTGTACTTTTCAAGTAATTTAAAATCTATCCGTGGCTTATAATAGTAACAATCTCCCTTATTAGACTCTGAAACTAAGTGTATCAGATTTCGCCACCCAATATTATTCTCAGCTAGAATGGTTATATGAGACGTTTGCCGCAACTTTGCGGACTTAGATTCGGTGCAATCTTCTACAAAATTAAACTCTACACCCTGGATTGGTTTGATACCGGCCTTCTGGGCTTCTGTATAAAAATTAATTGCATCAAATAAATTACCATGATTAGTAATGGCTAGAGCAGTCATATTAAGGCTCTTGGCTTTTTTAACTAGATTTGCAACAGTGGCCATACCATCCAACATGGAGCCGATACTATGTGTATGCAAGTGCGTAAATTGCTTAGGCATCTCTTTTATATCTTCTTTTTGTAGGTTTAGTTATTGGTGTTCCCGCCGGTTTAGAAATGCGTTCCTTACGGATCTTTTTTAATCGCTCTTTGTTTCGTTTAGCAAAGTCTGTTTCAATAAAATTATTATCTGAGTCATAATGAGATGCTTTGGCGTCTGGGCATTTAGCTTTATCCCAGATATCACCAACTCTCACTTTAGTCTTTATACCAAAGATAGCTGGTGGTTTCAACTCAGAATCATCTATAGGTATAAGATTTAAATCGCACCTACATTTAATGATACCGTCTTTAATCTTTTTATAAAAGTCTTCCGTAGAAGATTCAATATTTTGGTGATTCTCGTCCCAAGATATATGAATAATGCCATTGGAAAAGATACCGACCCTAGTTTGATGTCCCTGGACGCAAATATATATTTTATCGTCATCAAATTTACTCCGTACTGGTGGTATATATTCTATAAGTTTATTATTAACAGGCTTACATTCACTACAAACTTTTAAGAGTTTATCACACTGTCTCACAAACTTCTCATAAGCCTTATGAGACATATGAAAACAAAACGTATGATCTTTATTACACTTGAAATAATATAATGCCATTATTCTTTTTCTTCCCAAAGTTTATCTACTATACCATATTCAAGAGCCTTATGAGCATCAAAATAACTATCCTCCACTCTTTTACACAAAACGTCCCAGAATTTAACATCTTTTTTAGTATGCTTCTCCATTAAAGAAAGCCATTTTTGCTGTAGTTCATCTCTATGTTTAGTTGTAGATTTCATTTCCATATATCGTTGTGGCCTGTCAAACTCCCAATGCCCCTCATGTACCATAAACCAGGCATTAGGAGTAGCATATCTCTCACCTTTAGATCCTGCGGCGACTAGCAACGGTGCCGCACTCATACATGGGCCTATAGCGACTGTTACTAATGGACACCCTACTGTTCTTATAGCGTCATAAATACCAAACATAAAATATTCATCGCCACCAAATGAGCTAACGAATAACTCTATCGGCTCGGTAGTATTTTTAGTCTCCATTAGATAGATACCTTTAATAATAGACCCGGCACTCTCTTGGTCTATATCGGCGGTTAAAAATATTCTTCTATTTGCAACATCTACGCCATTAAGGAAGTATTGCTCGATCCAGTCTTTAGATATTGGCTTCGGCATCAAAATTACCTTTCCAATTTGCTTCACACTGTTTTATATCACATAGATATTTGCATTTCCAATTAAAATCTCCATCACCAATTACTCTAGTGATATGTTTAGTATTTTTAATTTTATTAACTACATCAGCTAAATGACTTTCTAGACTATAATCTTCTTTTTCAGTATAAGCTATCGTCATTGGTTCATCACGCAAGTAATCAAATTTTAATACTACATATTTATATTTATAACCCTTTTGTAATATATCTTCTATAAAAATCTTACGAACAACCCAAGAGTAACAACGGACTTGTATATCGCTAATAAATTCATCATATTCTGGAATCATTACCCCAGATTTATAATCTATCACCATTACTGTCTCTGGATCTTTTTCTATAACTAAATCTAAATAACCAATCATTTTTGTATCTACGCCTTTTATCGGTAAATTATAAGGATATTCTATCCCAAGTATTGACTTAGGATTATCGAAGATAGCTTTATATCTATCAATAGTTTCTGTTAATAATCTATGAGATATTTGAAAAAGATTTTTAGGACAACCAGACAAAGCGTCTAAAGGTTCACCACTGACTCTACACCGATCTTTGTCTTTATAGCAACACATATCACATCTTGGTTGAATATTTTTAAATTCTTTCTCTTTCGCCCATTTTAACGGGCTCTCCTCTTTTTTATTGCCCTCAATATTATCCTTATAAAGTAACTCACCGGAATATCCAGCATATAAGTAATTAACCCAATCCCTATCACCATCAGCATACCTACGTAATATCTCATGTAAAAGAGATCCATGCACTGCCCCCCAATTTGTCTTTAGTTGTATTTTTAAATGATAATTCATAAAATATTTATAAAGACACATCTCATAAGTTTTAATTCTAGACGCAGATAAAGTCTTTAAATCTAACATAAATCTCCTCTAACGACATGTCACCAGGTTCTTTTATTAATTTCATATCAGTAATATCTAATATGTCTCCAAATTTTTCTTTTATCTTAATAGCTAGATTATTACCAGCTTGGTCAGGATCAAATGCCAATGCAAGTCTATTAATACCGTTCTTAATCAATAACTGTACCTGATAATCATTAAATGATGTTCCTAGAATACCACACCAATTACGTACTTTAGCTTCTTGTAATTTAAAACCATCAAACGGACCTTCGACTAAAATCATAGTATTGAGTTGGCGAGCCGACTCTTTAGCATAACATAAATTATAGAGAATTTTAGTTTTAAGAAACTCACCTGTATTAGACCACCGATCATAATATCTCCCATGTAACCACTTGGATACTATATGACGCTTATCCCATTCATTTTCTGGATAAACAGTCCTGCCAGAGAATCCTATTAAATTCATATGTTCGTCTCTAATAGGCACAATCACTCTATCGTGCATAAAACTACCCAAACGATGCCAATATCCAACTTGATATCCTGCTAAAATCTGATGGCAAAGTCCTCTTTGTAGGAGATATGAATGTGTATTATTATAATCCAAAAATTCGACCAATTCTTCCTTAAGAGGACGATTAGAAATAATAGTATTACGGTGTTGATTATTTCCACTATAAATGGTCGCCTGTCCTTCTAGAACATCCTTTAAAAAGGCCAAGGCACGATGGTAGCTACAATCTAATATACTGCGTACTAAGCCAACTACATCGTCACCATACGTATCCTGGCATCCGTGTGACCAACATCGCCAATGATTAATTTCTTCATGCCAAGAAAAAGCTGTCCTGTTACTACCATCACCGCCATGTTGTTTACATGGGCAACTACTCTGTAGAATAGCTCCCTTCTGGCAATATGTGACCCCTAATTTATCTAGGACCAGACTGATATTCTGACATGCCAACTCTTTAAGTTCAATCTTATTGGTCGTCATCATCGTCTTTTTGATCTCTCTGTTTTTTATATTCTTGTAATCTCTTTTGTTTTTCTTGGAAGAAATTAATAATCTTATATTCTAATTCTTCTAGATGCCCGCAATCTTTACGAAAATTAATATTAATATGACCATTCGGCGTACCTGGACCAAACCTTCCAGCAAATACCCTAATTAAATGGTCGCCATTCGAATCAAGCATTCTTTCTTCTTCAGTTTTAACCTTTAGAAGGCTGATAGAGTCAACGTTTTCAACTATACGCTTACCACCAGCTATACAATTAAAATTATCATCTATTTCTTTATTAGTTTGCCCAAGTGCAAATACTGGCACGTTATAATGGTTGGCAAAATCATGTAATGCGGCGACATTAAGTCCGTGCATCTGCCATTCCGCGACTTTACCCCCCTTTATCTCATCTAGAGACGAAAGCTTAATATAATCATATATTATCAAGCATTGTGGAGCCTTAGCATCTTTAGACGGCTTAACTCTTGACAAGACCCATTGACGCATTTTGGGTATAATCTGTTCCATACCAAGCCCGGCAGCCGGTAAATAATCTATACTAGAGTTATCTATTTTTTCCCAAAGGTCCGGGTCTCTAAGCCTCTTACCATAATCTACAATAGCTGGAATTTGATCTTCTGGTACCCCCTCTTTATGAAGTTCGTCCTCTGTAAGTTTCCAGAAGCCTGTCTCTAAAATATTATATGGTACCCCTGCAAACATACCAACAAATCGTATTGCTTGATTTTTCTCATTAAGTTCTGTATCTATAATCAGCACAGGGACTTTATGCTTGTGAGCAACAATCTTACCAGCACGTAAAGCGAATTGGCTTTTGCCCATTTTCGCAGACGCAGCCATAAAACTAATGGCACCGTTCCTTATTTGACCACTCCTGTGCTGCCAAATAGGTAGCCCTATATCCAGACCAAGACTACCGGGGTTATCCGCATATTCCTCAATAATCTTTTTAGCTCTTTTGTTTAGAGATACAATCGCATGTCTACCATTATCTATGGTGTTGGACTGTTTTAATATCCTAGACTCGACTTCTTGGATAATAGTATCAGGATTATCGGATGTGTCCGCAAGATATGCTTTAATAGAGTCGGCGGCTCCATCATAATTTCGGATAATAGAGCATTTCTTCACGTCTATGAAAAGTTTCCCAAACTCAGCCGGCTCTACTTTTTGTGCTAAGATCTCGTCTAAAATAGCTCCGTCTTTAGTGAGGGACATAAAATTATCAATACCAAGGCTTTTAGCTTCGGCGATAATTTTTAACTTACTTAAATTGGTTGTCTTTTTATCTATAAATAAAGAAGATATGCATTGAAATATAGATTTGCAACTAGGACTTGTAAAATCATCCTCGGTCAAAAATGAATATGCTTCAAAAAACGTATCAGTGTGTCGTATAAAACAACTAAGTAAAAGTCTCTCTGCCGCTACATTATGACTCATTTGAGTTTATAATCAGTCCTATTAATTGTTCCTTGGTAATGTATTTATCAGTAACTCTCACAATACGAAAACCATTCAACGCACACCACTCTTCTTTTTTCTGATCTCGTATAATTTGTGCCTCAAATGCTTTTTTAGACCCATGAAAAAAGCTATTATACTTAGAATGCTGCGAACCATCAAACTCAAAAACAATCCCCAAAACAGGAATAAAAAAATCAATAGACAACCTAGTATCCGGTATAATAAATTCTTCACAAATTACATACCCAGGGTATACTTGTTTAAGCAATTGGCCTAATAAATACTGGCTCTCGGATTTACACTTATCACGAGACTTTAATCCATGTCGATCTCCAGTAAATTGTCTACTAACCATTCTACCATCAAGGGTCTTAAGCTTCATCTTCTATTTCGTCAGTCTCTAACAAACTATTAATTGTGTTAGATTTAGTGATAAGCGGTATAAGTTGTGCTTCTAAGTAGTTAAATAATTGAGTATCTAAAATTAAACGACGAGCAGCGTTAATTCTGCTTGTGGTAATAGTTTTATCAGTTAACGCACCGGACTCATCTAACTTAGGTAATACAACTTGTTTACCCCCTTTGCCACCAGTTTTCAAAAGGCCAAATTTTAAACACATGTCTAATACTTCAAGTTCTCGCCAATAACCATTAAAATAAAGTAATGGCACCTGTCCCTCGGCAACACCTGGAGCTAATTTATTTTTAATTACTTTGTAACGCATAATCTGCCCAATATTACCAGGACCATTAGGGTCCGCAATCATTTGAGCATTGCCAGGCTTCTGGAATTCAATACGCTGCCACGCATAAAATCTCACAGCCTTACCGCCAGGGGTTTCTCGCGGATCGCCAAACATAGTAATCTTATCTCTTAATTGATTAATAAAGATCACGAGACAATTGTTCGCGTATGCCATATTATTTATCTTACGTACAGCATCGCTCATAAGCTTACCATGAGCCCCCATAGTTTGTTCGCCAATCTCTCCGGCTAAAATAGCTTGTGGTACACACGCATCAATAGAATCTATAACTGCTATTGAATTGGGACATTGCGAAACAAATAACAATATTAATTGTAAAGCTTTTTCGCCAGAGTCGGCTCTACCTATATCAAGTAGCTTACTTTTTTCTTTATCTACTAAAAAAGGAGCTATAGTTCTAATACTTTTTAAGAGTTCTGGAGTTAAAGAGCCTTCTTGATTAAGATAATAACAACGCTTCCCCTTTTGAAGGCCCTGTCCTACAATTTCTAGAGCGGCAGTAGTTTTACCACAACTCTCTGGACCGAATAGCTCAATAATACCCTTATCAGGGCACGGTGTTGCTAAATCATAATCTAGATTATAAGATCCGGTTTTATTAGGAGGGTGTTTTTTTAACTCAGCGACATTAAAAGTTAGTGCTCCCTCAAGTTTTTCCGCTTCCGCACAAAACAACTCATAATTACCAGATTGGAATTTTTCAATAATATCTTCTGTTTTTTTAGCTTTGGCCATCTGCTAGTTCCTTTAAAAACTGAGTAAGAGACTTTGTTTTCCTAGCCTCTTTAATCTTAAGAACAATAAAATTGTCTGATGATTTATAATGACTTCTATAATGTTCTACTAATTCATTAAGATTATATTTCTTAAATAGCTTTTTAGCTACAACTGCTGCCTTACCGAATTCCTCCGAAGAGATCTCTGTGGGCGAACATTTGAAGACGTAAAAAGCTAATTGATCTTCATTTATATCGTGATCACGCATTAGTTTTTTAACCGCCGCAACATTTTTTGACCACCAAAGTCTATGATTTTGACGCCACGGAGCGTCTATTGATTTATGTTCCTTATTTAGGAACAATAATTCTGTGATAATATTAGCAGTATCATGCTCAACATCCGGTGTAGTAATAGACTTAAATTTCATAAATCTTCATCTCCCTCATATGGGATATCTGGCGTTTTGCCGGGTAAATTTTCTAACGTTTTAAAAAGCTCATAATTAAATTCTATTTCAGGAACATGATTTACTATTATTCCTAGTTCGTTTGGTTTATATAATCGTTCTTCTACAGAGATTATACCATCTTCTCGTACCCACGTAATATGAATTTTTCCATCTTTTAAGTATCCTATACCTATTTCTTTAGTCTCGGATTCAAACCCTGACAATCCGAATATTCTTGCCATCCGATTAGAAAACCAATATCCCGCCACTTGCGGTGATCCATCGTCTGCTTTAAATGGTAATAATTGTACATGTTGTCCATAGGCTTGTAACCGCAAGTTAGTTATTTGTAGGCGGTTAGCTTGCACATAATTACGTAAACGATTCCAGGCTGATTCTATCCCAGGCGTATTATCCTGAAAAATCGTTTGTCCATTGCTCAAACTTGCGATCCAACGATGTCCTGGTACGTATGGATCTGAAGTCTTGGTCGCTAGAGTCATATTAATTATATCCTTATTCTAAGATCTTTGTTATACCGGCGAGATTGGGATTTTCAAGGGAAAATAAAAAAGGTGAGCTATTTTGTAGCTCACCTATATAGTAGGTTATATCTCTTTAAGAGAAGTAACTTAGAAAGGAAAGACCGGCAGCGAATAATATATTTAAAAATTCTAGCTGGACATAAAAGCCCCATGAACGGTTAACTCCGGCCGTGAGCGGCGAGGCCGATAAAATTAAGTGATAATCATGAACAAGTGCCGTTCCTGCCTGATTAGCTAGATCTAATTGATTAGAACCACCCGTTAAATCGCTCCAAGAAGAGTCACCGGCATTACCATGAGTATCTGCAAGTTGTGCTGCCTGAATAGTAATATTACTAGGTGTCGTGCTAATTAATGCTCCAGAAGCTTCAGTTAAAGCTATCGCTCTTATAAAGGCATTCTGTGTTTGTACTTGCGTTCCAGAGGGCTCGGTGAACCTCACAAGTAAAGTGCCAGATGCTTGTGGGATAGTTGCAAGTGTATGTCCTGTTAATGTTAATGGTACCCCAGAGACTTCTGCCGAGGAGGCTCCTGTAAATTTAACATTCATAAATGTACCAAGATCTGTACCGTTATGATCTGTACGATGGGTACGTTCTTGGTAAGTTCCTACAATTACTGGTCCGTTTGGGGCTCCGAGAAGCCCGAAAAATCCCAGTCTTTCTGGTGAGGCTGTAGCTCCTGGTTCTAAATTGAAAATTTCAAGATTTGGTGTTGCACGAGTAGATGGTGTTCCACCGAAAGCCCCACTACAATTAAAGAAACGCAAACCTGATGCACAAATGGTACACCTCCTTGTATTTATAAATACCGGAGCTATCTAGCGTATTGAACGCTCAGGCGGGATATGCTATGCTCCGTAAAGCGAGAGCAATGCTATCTTAGTAATACTCTAAAAATGGCTTGACACCAAGGATAAACATGCTATAATAGAGATAGGAGCATAATTATGAAAATAATGTATTGGAAGTCAGAATGGAAGCCATATATGAATATTTTTAATCCTCCAGACCCAAATATCATGTATGTTGCTGTCTCGGAATTCGGCGATATTCATGGGTTTGGTAATTCACCAAACGAGGCTTGTGATATGGTGCGTTTTCGCATTAAAGCTATGATAAGTCGAATCATAGACGGCACGCTAGATAAAACTCCAGACTTAAAAGTAAAGGCCGAATGGATGGCAGGGTATGTAGACGGCGAGGGTGGATACGTATATATGGAGGCAACTCCCTCTAAAAGGATATCTGCACATGAACTCTGAGACGGTCGGCGTAATAATTGGTAGATTCCAAGTGCCTTATTTACATATAGCTCATCGTAAATTAATTGCTGAAGTTTTAAGACGACATACCTCTGTTATCTTTCTTATTGGAGAAAGACCAACTCCAGTAAATTATGAAAATCCGTTACCATCTACTATTATTTATAAAATGTTAGATGAGTATATTAGATCTAATAGATTTGATTTGGGTCATGATATTCAAATAAAATCAATCAAGGATAGACGCTCAGATCCAATATGGAGCGAGTCGGTAGATTCTTATATAGAAGAATTAAGGTATGATGAATATACACAATCAACACCAGATTTTATACTATATGGTGGCCGAGACAGTTTTATATCTCGTTATTCTGGTAAATATAAAACAGTTCAATTAGATTTTGAAGAATTTATTTCTGGCACAAAGTTAAGACAAGTGGCAAGTAGATTACATATTTGTAATGATTTGAGTTTACATACAGAAGATTTTAGAAATGGCCAAATTAATGCTATTATGAATCTTCCACCAAGACTTTATTCTACAGTAGATGTGGCATGTATAAGACCGTTAGATCGAGCACCACATATGAATGGGAAAACTGTAAAAGATTTTAAAGTCCTATTAGGACGTAAACCAGATGAGGATAAGTTTAGATTTCCCGGTGGTCATGTAGATTTGGAAGATACTTCTTTAGAAGCGGCGGCATATCGAGAACTTTATGAGGAAACTAGTATCTGTGGCGTTGATTTTCGATACCTATGTAGTCAAAAAATAGATGATTGGAGAATTCGTGGTGTTGATAAGGTTGGTTATATGACAAATTTCTTTATATGTAATCCCTATACTGGTTTAGCGAAAGCTAATGATGATATAGCAGAAATTAAATGGTTTAATTTAGCTCAAAATATTCCTATCATGGAAGAACATCAAAGATTGCTTGATAAACTTACTGAATATATAAATAAAGGATCATTATGAGAAAAAATCTCGCTCTATTAACCGATAGTTATAAAGTCTCACATTGGAAGCAATATAGACCTGGCACCACAAGTGTATATTCATATTTTGAATCTCGCGGAGGCCAATTCCCGACAGCAGCAGTAGTCGGTTTACAAATATTGCTTAAGAAGTATTTAACCCAACGTGTCACTAAAGATGATGTTGACTACGCGGCTAGTCGATGGGCTAAGCATTTTAACGATCCAAACCTTTTTAATAGAGACGGATGGATGCATATAGTTAATAAACATGGCGGCAAATTACCATTGCGTATTATGGCGACTCCAGAAGGACTTTCGGTGCCGGTCAGCAACGTATTAATGACCGTAGAAAATACTGACCTACAAGTTCCATGGCTTACAAATTGGTTTGAGACCCTACTGTCACAAGTTTGGTATCCATCGACTGTATTTACCTCAGACCGAGAAGTTAAAAGAATCATCAAGCGATATTTGGACGCAAACGGCGATCCGGCAGGATTGCTATTTAAGCTACATGACTTCGGCTTCCGTGGGGTAAGTAGCGTTGAATCGGCTGGTGTCGGCGGTATGGCTCATTTAGTTAATTTTATGGGTACTGACACAGCCGAAGCTTTTGAATATGTATTAGAATATTATAGCGAAGATATGGCTGGCTTCTCTATACCCGCCGCTGAACATAGCACTATTACAAGTTGGGGTGGCCCAGAATTCGAACATGAGTCTGTGGCTAATATAATTCAGCAATTTGGCGATAGCCCAACAGGACTATATGCTATTGTTGGCGATAGTTATGATATTATAAACTTCTGCCAAAATATAATTGGTGATAAACTTAAACATAAAGTTCTTGCTGCTAAGAATACTCTCGTTGCTAGACCAGATTCAGGTATTCCAGAACAAGTAGATCTTGATGTAATAGAAGCCCTCGGATATGCATTTGGTTATTCGATTAACTCAAAGGGCTTTAAAGTTCTTAATAAAGTAAGAATGATTCAGGGAGATGGTATTAAATGGATTACTGAAAAAGAACACACTATAGAACGTATTCTTAGTAATCTAGCTCTTAAGGGCTGGTCGGCAGATAACATTGCCTTCGGTTCTGGTGGTGGATTACTCCAGAATGTTAATAGAGATACACAGAAGTTTGCCTTTAAATGCTCATCTACTATCTGTGATGGACGCGAAGTAGATGTTTGGAAACAGCCAATTACTGACTCTGCAAAGAGTTCTAAGCGTGGTAGACTTAAATTAGTTAATGATCCAAATCTAGGATATATAACCTTAAATGAAAAATGTGTTGGTGAAAATATATTGCAGGAAAAATATCTTAATGGCGAGATCACGCTTGAACATAGGTTTGGAGAATTAAGAGCGAGTGCGGCACTTTAAATGATATCCGCGAATACTATTTGTGGCCAGAAAGTGAGATCCGCAGTCCCAGTTTCTCCTATATAGATAAAATCTGCACCAGGATCTAGGTCTTGTGTATTAAGTCTAGTCTCTTCAAAAATTGTTTGAGTGGCATTCAGATCTAACGGAGCTATAGACAGCTTATTAGCGAATGGCGAACTTACATTATTTCCCCTGGCTATGGCAATAATCTCTCCATCAACATATGTGAATCCTGTGATTTGTCTAGCAGATCCACCTATAGCAACATTACCAAAATGTTTTCCATCGAAATCGCTTTGAATACTACCAACAATCAAACTACCTACTGAACCAACAAATGTTCCTAAAGTAAAATTACCTTGTATAATTGATCCAACAGTATCAGAATCAATAGCTTCGACAGAGATAATTGGATCAGTCTCTCCGGGGGTAAACGTCATTATTTGAGTGTCTGGAGTAATATAATCAATAGCCGGAGCAATTAGACCAGCTATCGTATTTGCCGCTACGGCAGGATGTGTACCTGGAGTAATTTGAGTACCAAGTCCAAATTGGAATCCTCCTGCGTCTGGTGTCGTTGCTCGTGTCCATAAATCTTCTCTTGTTAATGGGGGAAATCCGCCAGAATCTAAAAATCCAAAAGTGCTAGCCCCTTGTGTCCCTCTACCGCACATTAAACCATCGTCTGTTCTCTCAGAGAGAGATAGGCCAGGACTCCACGAGAGCATAGTGTAGTAACTTGGGACCGAATAACCGACAGGAATTCTTCCAATTGCCGGACCAATACCTACTAAAATATTAAATAAGTTACCATTCTGGGATCGGGGATTAAATTTCGGTAACGCACTGGTAACGTCATTAGTAAAGTTGGTAGAATCACCTACAAGAGTTGCCTTACCAGTACCTATATTTTGTAGTGATGGTATACCCCAAAGTCCATGTGCCTTTAAATCGCTAAAATGTGTTATTGATGACTCTCCGGCGTCATAACTTTCAAATACAAAAGTGGTAAAATCTGTAACGAGATTAACGCTTCCATTTTTAACTGATATACCACCAACAATATTGGACTCGTCTAAAGGAGCCGGACTAGCTGGCGTTCTTGTGCCGAAAATGTGATAATATCCTGCTGAATGACATCCAAATGAAGTTGCGGCCGTGATCCCTGCTACTCCGCCCCAACTAGTACCATAAGTATATAATCTATATTGTGGGACAACTGTTGCTATACGACTAGCAGCATCAAAAGATATATCTCTGTCATACTCTCTTAAAACGTCTTGTTCTATGACAATAGGATTAATATCTGCAAATTTATATGCCAAGCGTTGACCATTATATGGAGATATTAGTACCATACCCTGAGAATCTTGTACATGGCGTACCCATATAGCTTTATCCATAATATGATAGCCTTGTCCACTGCCACCGTTATAAGCTCCTGGGGATGGCCAAATACTAATGAGCCCCGAAGGAGCTATACCGTCTCTTAAAACGCCGCTCGCATCTATTGTCCCGGCTATATTATTATTAGCTACTACTGCTAATCTTTTTACATTACGAACTTCTCCAAAACGAGGGGTAATATAGTTAAAGTTATTTAACGTAGGTATCTCATACCAAGCTCTACTTGAATGATCAGCATTAATAATTTTTTGTGTTGGTAGTAATGGAATACCTCCAGCTATATTCCGTACAGGTTCTCCAGAATGAGAGGGATACCCAATCGACGTAGCTGGAAAACGATATATATTAATGCCAACGTTTGGCGTTCTCTTATTAACAGTCCTTCCAAATTCCCTAGCACCACTCTGAAGGATATGTGTACTAGTGCCTAATATATTATATAATTCATCATCAATTAGAGCCAAATTATTAGGAGATGTTTTTCTATTAATATTCTCAATAACCTTTAGATCAACTAATCCAGATACTAAAATATGCCCATCAATTCTAATAGTTTTTGTATTTTTAGCGTGAGCCCACCCAGATAAGGCAATAGTAAAATTACTACTATCTGTAATAATATCTTGATCTATCTCGGTAGGTATTAACGTAAACCCCTCTGGTGTTTGGAACGGTGGATAAACTGGGCCAAACTGACTTAACCGAGCATAGATTCTAGTATTTTCTGCTAATTGTGTGGAGGTGTCGAATCTTTGATCCCTAATATTATTAGTAAGATTCACAACTTCCTTGCTTGCAATTCTAGGATACGGACTATAAAATACCTCTGCCCAACTAATGTCAAACATAGCTCCACTTGAGGCTAAAATATTAGACGGATAGTTATATTCCCCAATAACGCCACTTACTGTGTCTCTAAACATAGAGCGTAACCAATCACGCAGTAAGAAATTGTTATCCCAATTAATTTGGGCTCCGGTATTAATATTGAGAGAGAAATCATTATATTCATTAGACATAGATGTAAATAGAGCATTAAGTCCATCTCTTAAATCTTTAATATAACCAGATGTGTGTATTTGAGCTACCCCAGAGGTTGCATCAGACGGCAATCTAATATTTGATACTTGTGAAAAATTAAACTCTTCGGTATTGCTTTCGGCAGTAAAAGCGAATCCACTAGGATCTGGTTCACGAATATTACGAACAATCCCATAAGTGTCATTAATATAAGCTTTGATAGTTGGGACTGTACTAAATCTATCAAACAGTCTAATCTGAGCTAAAAGTGCGTGCCAGGCATTACCCATGTGTATGCCACTAATAGCTGGTAGAGTTATTAAAAATCTATTAGTATATGGGTCTTTTAAATTTATAATACCAGAGGAGTTTTCATTATCTCGTATTCTAAATGGAAAAGGATTAGCATAATCATATGGATAAATCCCAGAGGTAACAGTCATGTTATTGTCCTATGAATGCCTGTCTTGCTATAAAGATAAGATTACCTTGGTCAATGGTTGTAACGGCCAATCCCTGATCTCCTATTCTGGCGAATTGAGGGAATGGGAATACAACACCGCTAACAAAATTATTGACTGGATCAAGGGTTTTATTCAGTTGTTTACACAAGGCAAATGCACCAGAGGTACCAGGATTCATAATATCTATAATCTGGATTGGCAACCCATTAGAGGTTGTTGTACCATTAATAAAAATTCCATCAAAACTCGGACCAGGAGATATGGCTGCATCTCCTTGTGCGGCTAATGTGGTACGATCTCCAATCTGTACCATTCCATTTAATACAGAAAGTCCTTTTAAAGCTCTCGTAACACCATTTAATGCAGCCGTAGGATCTATAATAGTGACATCATATTTAGTAGCATCATCTACATTATTCTGTTCAACTTGAACAATAGTCCCATTACCGAAAGGTCTACCGCCCGTAAAATATCTAAAAATCACAGTACCACCACCGCCCTCAAATTCATCTGTATTATATATGGCGGCATCACCAATATTTAAGAATCCATCAATACATACTGCACCTTCTGTAAAATCTGGATTACTAGACGAGAATTGTGGGGGTTTTGTATATAAGTTAGCATCTTCGCCAAAATATCTTTCGGGTAGCGGTGTGCCAACACTCCCTAAAGTGAAGACATTGTTCACCTCGGTGATTTCAACACGTACTGCTCTCTTCTCTGTATCAAAAAAGATAGGTGGAAGTTCTGGACTTCCAGGTAATGATGGATCTCTTGAGTCTGGGGGGATAGGATTAGCTAAACTTAAAAAGCTAAAATCAATAGGATTAATAATGCCATTGAGGATAGCTCTACTGCGTTCGCCAAGCGGAGCCTCGCGTCCAAACTTAGGAAAATATGATTGTATTTTATAACGGGTATTGAATCCATCAAATCCAAACCCTATATTTAATTCGTTTACGCCATGTGTTACCTGGCCAAATAATCCTGACGCTCCAACGGACTGATCGGCGAAACTATCAAATGATAGTAATGGCAATCCAACCTGTACAAAATCTGCATATCGAGAAGTGTTTCTAGGCACAATTTTCCCTATAACTCGACGCATAGCACGCTCTGTCATAACGTCTAATGAAGTTTGATTTCCAATTGGGAAATAAGTCCATGGTACAAATTGATCATCTAACTGAACAAATTCATCATTTTCAGAAATCTCACCCTGTACCCAGGTAGTCGGATAATTTTGACCATACCGTAAACGAGATTCAATAGGGATGGCCACTCCGCTTAGTGTTTGATATGCATTTAAAACTATAGCAGGATTCAAAATATCCCTTAATCCAGAGCCATCTAACTTTGTTCTAACTGTTAGTAACGTAGCTAAGTTAGCAATTACCTGATCTTCTAATAGTCCGCTAGCAGGACCGGCATTAATAGGTAATTGACACAGTAGCGTGCCCTCTGGAAAAGCCTCAAACGAGAAAAGGTCATCACTTCTGGGATTGATAACACGTTGACCAACTTCTACTAATGTGACTGGTATATAATGTCTCCCATCCCCAGATGGATTAAATGGCGGAGCGTCCTCTGTCCAATTCCCAAAACTAGCTGGAACATCATCTCCTTGCGGACCATACACAGTATCTTGTGGTAACACGCAATGTGCGATAACTCTAAAATCATCTGCAACAAAAGGACTTATCGGGCCTAGCTGTCTATTAATTTCATAATTATTGGTAAATGGACCATTCACACTGCCGGACTGCGAAAGATTAGCTCCTTGTAATTGATTCTCAACATTGGCCCAAGCACTATCAATTAATCTTAATAGTCCAGAAGCCTGATTATATAAAATACCTTCAGCGACATAAGATCTGCCATAATGGCGGGACGCATGATCTCTGACGCGGTTATAGAAATCTATAACCCAATTATGTTCCTCATCCCTTCTATTAGAGATGATTCTAATACCAGATATTCCAGCACCAGTAGCCTCACCAGCTAGCGGCATTAAGGGATCTAATCTACTTTGGAATGCTGGATTTTGTGCTGCGACGGACCCCGCGTCCCCATCTAGTCCGTAACCGGGGGGACTACCATTTGGATCTGAAGTTTGGTATATCTTGAAGTAAGTCCATTGTTCTATGCCAGCCAGAGCTAATTGTAATTCTTTTTCAGTTGGTGTATACACCCTGTAAAAGCCATCAGGATCATAAAATCCAATACTAATTAAATCCCACGCCTTAGTAAAGGTGATATTATTGTCCAATGCGGTTGTGTCTACTCCGTCTATGGGGCTTAATAATGGAGAATTGATTATTCCCTCTTGGTGTCCTCCTAGAAGTCTAAATCTAGTTGACTCTTGAATAAGATCGGAACCAAACCCTATTTGTTTTGTCTCATTGAGACCGCTCAGACTTCCAAATTGGGATACTAAATCAAGAATACCGGCCTCACTAATATCAAATGGCAATTTCTTATTAATAAGATTAACTAGGTTGCCATCCATATTCCAATACCAGTCGAAACCAGTATCTTGGAGCACTCTTGTTAACACCTCATCCAATGGATCTAAATTAAATATAAATCTAATTGCCTCAATCGTACCGCCAATATTAAGCTCAAGCTGTTCAACAGTAGGTAATATTGAAATTGGAAATGCACTCAGCCCCTCATTAAAAGATAAATCAATGGCTTCTAAAATTTGCGAATAAGTAGCTCCATGCTCTAAAATCCTCTTATACTCTTTGATATTCGGATCTAAAGGGTCACCATTAATATCTATAAGTCCATTTAATTTACGGAATGCTCTTGCGACAGAAACTACGCCACTTGGGACGCTTTCGCCGAGGTCTTCGGTATGAATTTTTACCCTTGTAAGATTTTTTCTATTATCTTGTACATTAAGTGTAACAATAGTACCGCCGTCTGTTACTGTGTAGTCAGAATGGGAGATTTTTCCACGAATAAAAAACTCACCAATAAATAATTCAAAATGATGTCCTATAGGAGGTAATTGCCCCGAAGCTCCATGAAATGACGCCGCGTTACCGAATGGGATAAATTCTAACTGGAAATTATGTTGTGTAAGATTAAATCCAAAAGTAGCATTTAATGATGCAAGGAACGCTCCTAAATCACTTCCTGGGACACCGGAACCAAAAAGCCCAGAAGGAAACATAACACCGTTATTTGGTACTCCGGCTCCACTTGTCGCAATATAATGATTAGACATATTTACCTCAAATCAATCCCATCTTCTAATGAATCTGACCATATGACGCCACGACTATCTCTGACAATCCAAATAGGATAATAAAGACCGGGCTCCGTATATGTATGTAGGCTATTTAAAGTCGATGTTGCTGTACTATCTCCATAGTTTAATAAGTTGGCCGTAATAGTCACATTACTCGGTATAGACTCGATCCTCTGAGCAAATTGTACTTGTAATGGAGCCACACCACCCCTAGGTACTCCTGATAGTGTCATTTCTACAGGCGAAATACCAGACGCACAATCTACAACAATTGTATCAGCATTTCTAATACCAGCAGTATCGGTAACTTCGACAACTACAGTAAAGTATCCAGAATTTGCAAAAGTGTGGAAAGCCGGGAATAGTGCGGTGCCACTCTCAGAAGAGAGTTCTGGTGGTGTTAAGTCCCCAAATACCCATCTTGCATGACTAATACCTTTACCTTGAAGCCCGGAAGCCCTCGCAATAAAATATTGTCCAAATGTTGGAGCTAATCCGCTTACTGTCATTGTGGGTATAATAATCTCCACACTTGGCGGGAGTTCCTCTTGGAAGATAACTATTTGTGAGTCAAAATTAGCAGCACTAGTCTTTTCTATAGTGACGTTAGAGTCAAAATTAGCGACATTAAACGCTCCAACTTTGAAGGTCGCATCAAAGTTCACTACACCAGATAATCCTGCATTAAGCCACGCTCCTACTATACCCGAGCCTAATTGAGATACTAATATATATCCACCGATAATACCAGAAGCTTCACCAAGGATACCAGATACGTACCCGCCGATATAAGACGATCCATTAGACATGCCTCTTAAATAACCTCCAATAATTCCAGAAATTGGAATCACTCCCTCAATATAGCCGCCAACCACACCAGAGTTTATACCGAGGCCATGTGTATAACCGCCTATCATACCAACGCCACCGGGCTCTATACCCGATACGTATCCGCCTATGATACCAGAACAAAGCGGATTTTCTCCCCACCCATATACAACAATACCCCTAATCTCCTCTGGCGATAGTACTTTATTCATAAAGAATACGTCTGTCAAGATACCTGAGAAGTTAGTAGACGACATACGTGGGAAATGTCCGATTACAAAATCACCATTAGCACCATCTGCTAAGATGGCCTGCGTGTCTCCTCCTTGGTGTTTGATCGCATTAATAAGTATACCGTCTCGATAAAGACGAGATTCTTGTAGACTATTATCAAATACATAGGTTAAATGAGATTCGCAAGTCTCAACAGATGGAGCACTACCATCAACGTCTTCTGTTGGTGGACTTAGTGGATAATTATTCTGACTTTCTCCCTGCACTTCTAAAATCACATCAGCGGCAGAGCCGCGTGCTCTGAAATGAATTGGCCCTTGGAAATTAGCTCCTCGTCCTAATATAGAGGTATTAAGTTGAGAGGTGTCTAATATCTTAAACCAACCGCCAAATGAGAAATTAGATCTTTTGTCATCAAAAATACCATCTTGATCATTATCAGATATATAGACGAAACTTCCAGAAAGTCCGCCAAGACCAAGTGGATCTGAGGCGAACCTATTCCATGGTTTATGATTGAATCCATGGTTTCTTAAGTTAATAGTATTTTGTTCAAAAGTATTACCAATACCGCTAGCTACACCAATTAATCTTGGCGGATTAGGATGTGGACTTAGACTTACCCCTACGCCAGAGACGCTTAGATCAAGATTAGTCGTAGTTGCAAGTAATGATCTGGCTGAATTAATTCTATCTGCCTGTGTATCCTCTTCCATTCTGTATAGAAATAATAAATCCTCGTCTGTTTCATTCAGTCGCGGCAATGATATATTAATGCCGCTTAACATAATCCCACGGATTTCGGCAGCACTTAATGGTTTTCTCCAGAACGATATTTCTGCAAAATCTGCTATATCCTGCACGCCAGATGATCCGGTGTTATTTTCAAAAGCATTTCCTATAATAAATGCATCAGATAATCTTGATGCGGCAAAAACTGCATTAACCCCAGAGACAAACGATCCACTCCCTTGTGGGATACCGTGAGTATAAAAAGTAGTGTATTGATAGTCAAACATCGTTTGTGCTGGATTTAATGCATAATCTATAGGTAATTCAGACGAGGCAATACCAGATCCAGTCCTAGTGATCGCTATAAATTGCCAACTATTAAGCTGTAGAACATTACTAAATGATTCAGTTTTACCAGTACCTCCCCCGTAAAATACTGTAACGTCATCCTGCGTATGAAACACGCCGAATCTCGTTGCAGAACTACCCTCCCCAAGCCCTATAATACCGCGTTCGTTGCCATCAAAGGCGTTGCCCCTTGGTCTATACCAAAAACATAATGAAAATTCCCTATGACCGGGGGTGGACTCCCAATATCCGGCCGCAGTACCAGCCTCAGAACCAAGATAGTCTGTCTTACTATTCGTAATCATGGCTCTTGGCGAGTAAACTATACCAAGTGATGTATTAGGGGTGATAGAGACAGGATTAGTATTAATAGATACTGGTAGGCTAAAACTTGCTGTCGGGAGCCCCGACGATGGATGTGCAAATAAATTTGATATACGTAATGCACCAACTTCATCTTTATATCCAGCATTATCACTAAAATCTAAAAATTTATGATAAGTAATAAGATTATCTCTGATAAACTCGCTTGACAACACTCTTGTTACATTAGGATCATCAACACCAGTAATATACCCTCCGATAACGCCACTTGCTGTTTCGGCGGTTCTAGGAGCAATGCCATCTCTAACAAGAGCTTTTATTTCAAGGGATGTCAGTGGTCGATTAAAGATCGCCGCATCTTTTATAATACCGCTGAAACCAGTTGTGTCAACAAATGGTAAAGCAGCTTCATCAACTATACCGCCTAGAAACAAGAATATGTCATCCGACGATGCCCCATCAATGGGCGGTACAATAGGTCTATATCCTAATAAATGACCGTTAAAATAGTAATAAGCTATATTAGAATCGGCGACCATAGCAATATGCTGTGGGGTATTCATACGATTTTCTCGCGTGCCACCAAACGCTAGGTCTGACCAGAAACCAGGATAAAAACCAAGGTCTACTGATCTATCAGTCACAGAATCGCTCAATAACATTCTAATGTTATCTTCTCTATTATTATCGGTACTTGGAGTCATGCCAAAGAACCATTCATTATTAATAGAGACCAGCCCATCAACTCCACGACCGAAAATCATACTATTAGTAGGATTCGTGCTATTACGCAGGCTAGTAAGTGTGGGCATAACCCAACACGCGACAGTAAATCGTCCGTTAGTCTGTATAGCATCCCATGCCGCTACATCAGTATTACGTAAGGTACTTGTTATAATAGCTGTACCAGGAGCATTATTATGTTTAAAAAATGCTCCAGAACCAAATGTTCCATCTTTTTGAGCACCGGGAGCGATAATTTCTGGCAATTCGCCATCACCAACAAAAATCATGTCATGATTACCAAAACTATTGTCTCTAAAAGTTAACAGATCTTCCTCAACATCATCAAGTCTCCACAATCCTATTAATCCAGCATCTTTAATAGTCAGAGCAACCCCAGATGATGTAATAGCATCGTAAAATCCTGCATTGCGTGTTATATTTAGTAAACCAGACTGTATAGCCTGCGGTGTCCCAGATCCTAATATGCCATATATGAAGAATGTTTCAGCTATTGCTCCTTTAAAATAAGGGAGCGTAGGATGAGGGTCTGGAAATGATCCCGGCAATCCAGATAACGATGTGCCCAAAATAAACATCGGCGTTGTCTGATTGGCGAATATATTACCAGCTCCCACTTTTGCTTTTAACATAGTGGGAATACCATCTATGTATAATATTAAATGATTAGGAGTTTTTGACAAATTATTGTCGAATGTTACAGCAATATGCGTCCATTTATCGACACTTAAAACATTCCTAGCCCTTAATTCTACGTCGTCATTATTAACGCGAGCAACAACTGTATCCCCCTCTTGGTAAAGATTTAATGCAGGTCGCCAGCTTGTTGCTGTAAGGCCGCTACCTATAGCAACAATACCGCGAGTATTTGTAATCTCATCTGGTTTGACCCAGATACCAAAGGTTGCCTCCGCAATAGCTAGATTACTTAGTGTTTGTTGTGCTGTGCTAGCATCCCAACCCCTTTGTACTCCAGAATATCCAAATAATATAGTTTTTTCACGCCACCATGCATCATTGATACCATTAAATACAAGGCCGCTACCCAGAGCACCTCTAGCACCAGCAACAAATAACTGTGATCCATAGGGTCTTTTAAATGGAACTAAATTATTACACGTCGCTCGATCTCTTATACTTTCAAGGATTACGCCTCCGTGAGCACTTTCGTCAGCTTTAAAAGTATAATAATTAATAACCTCGTAGCCTTTCCATTCATCAGCATCTAAGTGAAAACTGGTGTGCATATTAACTGGTCTATCACCGATGCCAGAAACAAATCCACCAAAGACTCCAGAGGCAAATCTTTGCTCACCAATGATATAACCGCCAATATTAGCGATTGCACCACTTATACCAGATACTTGACCGCCAATAATACCAGACGATTGCCCTAATGCATTAATATACCCACCTATAATACCGGAACCATAATCAGAACCTTGTAAATAACCACCAATAATACCAGAGGTAGTGCCGGAGGCGGCACCTAAACCATTCATAGATAGGTATAATATTTCACTATCATTTAGTGGTTTATTGAAATATACAACGTCTGCTAGATATGAATCGAACGACGCTCTATTAACACCCCATCCCCAAACTCCGGTTTGCGGAACTAAGAAACTTAGGATTCTAGTCTCAACCTGTTGTGGAACATGGAAACCACTAGGATCTACACCTTTAGAGTCAATCGGAATACCATTAAGATACGCTTTAATAGTATTATTATTCTTATTATATGACCACGCTAAATGTTGCCAGGAATCAATGTGTCCGCCATCAAATGCACCATTTTTAAATAATTCTACAACATCATTTGGATTACTATCAGTGGCAGTTCTTATTAAACCACAACGAATAACATTAGCTGTAGTGCTCGTATTATCATATGGCATACTACCATTACGAGATAACAACATCTTAATAGAATTTGAGTCATCAATAATAATAGCCCACGAAGAATCATTAAAAGCGGTATCATTAATTGCATCTGGTACATTCCCATACCCCATAATAAATTGGGCGTCTGTAGCAGCAACAGCGGCTCTCTGAGCAAACCAAAAACCGACAGTAAACCCTTCGTTTGGGGTATTAAAAGCCGCACCTGACGCTGCAAATGGAGTAATAGCATCACCGACTACGAAAGACTTAGCGGCGTAAGAAATACCACTAGCTCTAAATCTTAGCGGCGAGTCTTTTAGTGGGCCAGGAGTATACCTTAAATTATGGGCAGCATTGGATTGACTTGCAAATAAATTCTTTTCTGCCACCTCTCTAGCAAGGTGTCTCAGATTATTACCCTGACCAGTTACATCTAACGTACCAGAAGCATCTCCAGAAAATCGCCAATTGGCTATTAATCCTTCACGTAAAATGTCTGTACGTCGCTGTGCTGGTGCGTTTATATATCCTGGTAAATTAACATTATTTGTAATACCGGAAGCTGCTAAATGTAATATATCGTCATTTGAAAAAGAGCCAATTAAAACAGCAACATTCCTTAGAGATATTTGACCAAGACCGCCAAATAAAGTCTTATGCGTGCTAAATGTATCAGATGCCGCCCGGCCACCAAATTGTAAAATCCATGGTTGATGATCAACGTCACTATAATAACGACCCAACGCATTAGTAATCGTTCTAGTTTGAATTCTCTGGCCACTAACATAAATACTAAATTCAATAGGTTGAGTTGCTGCTGTAGTTAGGGTGTTTGGAAACAAAGAACGAGCACGTAATAATACTCTGTTCGGTAAACCATAAACAAGATTACCAGAACATAGTGGAGTCTGATTGCCGTCTAAAGCGTCTCTCGATTCCCAAACTATAGCAATACCAGATCCGGGTTGATTTGCATTAATGCCAGTTAAGAATGCAAATAACCTATCTGAATCATCTCCGTATTCCATTAATAAAGAATTAAATTCCCTACCTGTGCTACCAGCATCAGATATTCTTGGAATAGATCCGCTAGGAGTAACATCAAATACCCAAACTAATTCATTAATTTGTGCTGGTTGTCTACGATCTCTTTCAGCATCAATTGGAATCCAACGCATTGAAAGATCAGATGATCCTGTTAATCTCTCGGATGTAAATTCTCCACCAATTTCATGATAACCCTTACTTCCTGCCATAACAACATAAGTACCAGATGTAAACCCTAGTATTGGATCAGTAGTAATATTGAATCTATCTATCTTAAAAAATGGACTTTGTGTGTCACTTGCCTCTATTTGATCCCATTCTAAATCACTAGCTATCCTCGTTAAATGTGCAGGGATAGCGGTTCCACCCATAGACATAGTATGGTCCGCAATATTGAATCCCTGATTTAATAATCCAGAACCGGGCCAATAACCTCTTAATCTAGGATCATGCGGAGTATAAAAAAGCGGCGTAATATTAATACCGCTTTGAGCCAAGAAATTGATTTCAGACGCAAGTAATGGTCTACCCATGATAAGTACATCAGCGAATGCATTACGTGTAGCATTATCATATGTTAATATAGACGTTGGTATATCCTGACAAAATACCAAAGGAAATCCGCTTGTTGCTAGTCCTTGAATATGATTAATTAATGAGACTGGCAGGGTTCCACTTTGAGCCAAAATGCCATTCACATATAGAGACACGCCAAGGGTTTGATCATCATACAAGAACGCTACATGGCTTGTTGTTGCACTCCACGGATCATTAATATTAGAACTTAGAGTTGTAATATTGGAAGAGTCGCCATTATTAAATATTCTAGCCTGAATACGATTATTTGGAGCGGTGCCAGTAATATCTAACACGAATCCATTAGAATTAGCAGTATTGGCCGTGGCTCCAAATGAGAAAATTTTACCATCATTTGCATTTAGATTGAACCAACCAGCAATAGTAAAACTTCGATTGTGTATTAAGTTTTGTGATAAACCACTACCGGCAGCAAGTCCAACAGTAGTAGACGAGCTAATAAAGGGCATAACATGTCCAAATGGACCGGGAGCGATTGTAACATATTCATCAACTCCATTAGTAGAACCTAAATCACGCTCTGCTATAAGATTAAAGTGTCCGCTACCAACATCAATATAACTTGGACTTATATTAGGATAATATGCAATAAGTTTTCGATCACCAAGAAGGATTTCTTTGCCTTCGGCGATACCAATACCATCTAATGGTTGTAAACCGCCGGCCAAATGAATATCAAGGATTTCTCCTTCGTGCAAAACACGGTCATAAGCATAAACGCCAGAAACTAAATGACCCCATCCAGTAGCATGATCATAAATATCAGTTAAAGTTGTAGTAGTTTGACTAGCACCTATAGCTAAAACACGATCAGCATAAGTTGCATTAGCTCTAGTTAAAGAGGTGGATGTAGTACCGCTGGCAGCCACACGACCATTTTTATATAAAACAGCCTGATTACTAGTACCATCAATAAATCTGTAAGTAAAAGTTAAATGGATATAATTACCAGACTCGATAGGAGTTGTTAAATGTAAAGCATTTTGTAAAATATGTGCGTATGCAGTTAATGGAAATCTATTAGGATCTGCACTAAATTGGGCACCTTCATTTAATTTGCCAGAAACTCCGAGTATAAATCCAGCATTAGCAGCACTTTTTGCTATTAATGCGTGATGCTCTGCTAGTAATTCATTAGTATTTTGAACGCCAGCAATGTCTGCCGATCCATTTGTTTGTGGATTAACCCAAAAACCTACAGTAAATCCACTTTGGGCTACTGCTGGTGGAGCTAATGCCATACGAGCAGAAAAACCACCATGTCCTAAGATTAATGCTTTTTCATTTGGACTACTATCTTCAAGACTAAGATTAGATGTACCCTGTACTTTATATCCAGTATATGTTGTGCCAGACGATATATTAAATTCAGAAAAAGTACCAGGCCATGAAGCCTGTGCAGATAAATCCGTATCATCCCCAGTTATATGTACATGTAAATCAAAACTGATACCAGATGGTTTGCCAGCATATGACGGAGCATAATTATGGAATACTGGAGATCCACTTGGTTCATTAAGTGGAGCTAAAAGAATTAAACTTCCATCATTTATGACCATAAATTAATCTCTTTATAATCACCAAACCATGGGTCTACTCTATATCTACGCATAATATTGCCACCGCCGTCAATGATATCTATATTAATAAAAAGCAGATTAATATTCGTAGGCTGATGATCCAATATAAGCAATTTAGGCTGAGATGTTTCCATATTAATATCATAATATTCTACAATAAACTTTTCTTTGTCGTCTATAATGACTTTTTGCATACTTAAGTCACTTAAAGCGGTGCCGCCAATACGAAAAAATTCATCTGATAGTTTATTGCAAGTAATCACATGATGAGTATTTAAATGTGTTGTTAAATATAGGGTACCAACATCCCCCTCATATTCAAATTTATAATCCATTAATAAATCCTATAATATTATCAGTATTTTTTAAATGACAGAATTCAGACAAATCAGGAACTATATCTATTCTCTTATTTTCATTTAATGCTTTACGCATCTGCGTCCTGACGCTTTCAATATCGCAGTCATACCATGTACCGCCAGTCGTGACTTTAACTAGATCAAAAGGACCATGAGATCCATCACATATATAACGACCACCAACTTCTTCTGAATAAATTCTATAGCCAAAATTACTTAGGTAAGTTGAGAATTTATGTAACCCGCTGTGATTAGGAGCAATAATTATCTTTTGAGAGGCAAGAGCCTCTAGAATAGAAAAACCATTACAATCGTAACGGGAACATGACACTATAGCATCACTAATATCATATAAATCTCTAATATCGGCAATTGGTGATTTTACGATTTGAATTCTGGGTGGCTGAGTCTTATTATTTATTCGAATAATCTCATCAATCCAATGTTTTAAATTTAGAGACGGTTCATTATTATTTGTAACGCTGGTTCTTAAAATTAATAAAACAGGATCATCATAATTAAATTCTTGAATATAAGCATCTAATAAAATATCAAGACCTTCCATAGTATCCAATGATCCAATAGATAAAAATGTATAGTCAGATGATTTTTGTAACTTATTTTTACTCTTATTGTAATTATTGAAATATTTAACGTTTAGAGGAGTGTTGCAAATTAATATTTTCTTCTTAAGACCAGCACGATCAAAATTATGAAAATTCTGCTCGTTATTAGTAATGATCGCATCTATCTGGTGTAGATGTTCTATGCAGACCCTTTTAGGGATATAATCTGAATAATAATTAACATACGCAATATTGAGTCCATCCTTGGATACTGGTTTGCCCGCAAAACAAATTGGAGCAATATTTAAAGAATGTCCAGAGACACTCTGCGGGATAGGATCAAACGCTCTCTGATTTGAATAGCGGAAACGTGGACAGGTAATATTATTCTCGTAAATACCTTTGTGGTATAACCTGCCAAGTGAGGCGTAGCCCCTGTCATTATAATAAGATATAAACACCCTAACTCCCTAAGCTAGTCCTAATGGCCACGCTTAATATTGGGGCTCGTGCCTAAACACGAGCCCCATTTAACAGTTATGACAGATTAGTAAATGGATTGGTTGTGGTAACGCCAACGCCCAAGTTATTGTCTGCGGCTATTTCATCATGAAGATTGAAAGATCCGGCAGGACGGTCAGTTAAAAATACGATCTTAGTAGAGTATGACCACTCAACTTGGTTGACATTATTTGTGCTACCTACGAAGTTAATTGTTGCCATAATTATCTCCTTTCTAGAAAAGATAAGCTGTTAAAATTAAGTACACTAATGGTTAAAATTAACGATTATGGAAAAATCTGTGGTATTAGGGAAAACCCTTAGTTAATTAACTATAAATGCCGCTTGGACTTGAAAAATAGATTAAAAATGTTACAAACTTGTTACAAATGAACCACTTAAATTTGGTGTAGTATATACCTACTGTTCTTTAGGGTACGAAGTACCCCGGCGGGAGCCGATATTCAGTTCGGCTGGAAATTGGTTGCGTTGCTTTAAATACGTAAACTACCAATGTGTAGCAACGAATTGTAAGCCGAACCTTCACCAATAGCTGGACGTTCCGAAGGAACGACCCTGAAAAATCTAATATATACAGTAATACGGTCGTTTGCGGACGCTCACAGGCGGACGCTTACCTTTAGATAACTAATTACGAAGGAGTGAAGGTCGGTACGACCACAACGACTGAGTAATTACAGCCGATAATGATCATCCCAGAAATCCGCAAGTAACTTTATTTGTAGCTGGCCGGACCCACAGGCTCCAAATTGACCGAAGGCTCCTCCATACGGAATGACAAGATTCATATAAATATACTGAGAAACATTTGCATCATCATTGGCAATTAACGCATTGTCTCCGTCTTGTCTTTTAATATTTGGTAATAACCCTGGTATCGCACTTAATCTAGTGCCTTGTCCAGACGGCAATACACAATTTGGCTGCCAGGTGCCACTTGGAGCGATCTGAATAAAAGCCGAGTCTAGTCCTTGATCTATCGGATAGTTTAATGCCGAAGAATTGCCCAGAAATAACCTTAAATTAGAAATCGCGACACCACTTGTTGCAGTTCTGACAACTACTGCGGTTACTTTAGACTCCAAATGAGAAGTGGGCGAAGCCGCATTAAAATTAAGGTTCTCAAAAACTAATGTGCCGCTGGAAGTATTGCCGGTTGATTTTTTACACCCTGTTGATAATCTTTGTTTAAAAGCAAACGAGCCACCCGGAATATGCCTAGTGCCAGCAGGATTGGCTATTTCGCTGGTATTAAACTCGAAAAACTCAATAATCGGTAGTGTTAGTGCCATATTTATCCCACAAATAATGCCGTAGAATGCGGCTGGTTAAACAAATTATCTTTGAACGGCTCATAGTCCCAATAATTTAATAGATCCCACCACGAGCCTAGAAGAAGGTCTTTATGAGTCCCTGGATCAGGCATTATATATTCTTTTATATGACTGCACACTTTCTCCGAATTAAAATGCTCTCCATTAAAATATAATACGCATTTATTTTTCAAGCGTCTTAATACTGGGAATTTTTTAATAGGCTGCATAATTATAATAAAATCATAGTCTTCGACTAGCGTAATCTCCGTCAATTGTTTCAAGTGATTTTTATAGCCAAAATAATCTGCTCTTTGGTTCGCCGCTATTCTTGGGCCGGGGTGCTTCTCATAACTCGCAATATTAAAAGATCCGTCTGAAGCTGAAGCAACCAATGACTCTGTATATCCATTACCGCCTCCAATAATTAGAATATTCTCAGGCTGTACTTCTTTAATTAAAAGATATAGATGTACAGAATCCCATAAATTTAACTCGCCAGAATAATTAATCCCAAATCGAAAACGCTCTTTATTTTGATATGTGTCTTTAAAGATAGTAAAATCATGCTGGAATCTCTCGTGTAGAGAAACAAACCAGGCACGAGGTTTTATGTTATGAAAAATCATAAACAACGGTTTGGCGAAATGAATTGCCAGCCGCTCCTCCTCGTTGTCCGACAGGGACATCGTTATCGGCATATACCGCGAGATAAATATATTGAGAGGAATCTACGTCTAATACTCCGCTTAGTACGTTATTACCGAACTGAAATTCTGGGAATTGTCGAGTCGATTTAAGATTTTGAGCAGTAGGCAACGAAGTTGGCGTATCTGGTGTATCTCCAAGCGTAAGTTGAAAATTAGGTATAAAGTCAAAACTCTTCTTTTCTAAGAATCTATAAGTACCCTCTCCCCACGCCGAGATATTTCTGAGGAAGAATCTGAGATTAAATATGCCAGATGCGTCTCCGTAAGATGCAACTCTCCCATATATACATCTGGTAGGACTAATAGCACCAGACACAGTAGTATTAATTGATCCAAAATCAAGACTACCACCAGCGGCCGTATTTAATAACTTTATAAAGCCGAAGCTTGGATCTGCTTCATGTCTATGTCCAGATGGATTTATAGCAGGGTCTTGTTGAATCCACTGCCAAACGGGGATCGAAACCATAATTTTATCCTTTAAATTGTCACAAGTACAATGTCTGAGTTATTACTAAGTGTGCTTGCAATATCCGTTGTGAAGATATAGGTTACATTAGCATTACAAGTTAAATCAATATCACTAAATGTTTGATTCTGACTACCAACCCGTAACGTCTGAAAATTAGCTACGTTAGCATGTATTCTACGAAGCCTATTTAACTCGTCTTGTACAAATTGTATAGCTCGATTAGTATCAGCAATATTATCGCTAGTGTTCTTTGCCTGAGCATTACAAGTGATGGATATTGAACCTTCTGTTGTTGTCTGTATAGACTGTAAAAGTGGGCCGATCCTCCTAAAGGGGATAGGATGTGAAGCTATGACTCTAATACCATCGTTGATCGTTACGGAACATTCTCTACTAGCAATCCCGCTAGGTAAGAAGACGGCTGGATCATCCGTATAAGTATAGGCAAATTGAACAGTACCGCGACACTTATTTTCTGTAATACTAATAGACTGAGGATTGTTTACTGCCAGTCCGCTTCCAAATATATTAATCTTGTATCTTTGATAGATACCAGATGCTTCATATGGTAATTGTGGTTTTACTTGATTTAAGAAGCCAGAGGCCGCTCTTTGGAATCCTACACCCCCTTCTAGTCCTAACCCTGGCGTATTGGTTCTTCCTAGCCCTTGGACCGTTCCTTGTACTGTTACGGTAGCGATACCATTTTGATCTTCTGTATAAGATGCTGTTTTTTGATTATAGAAGAATGGCACGCCAGAGACAATAGTAAATACTTCTGTAACAGAGTAGCTGCCGTTTGCAACGTCAGCCACCTCTTCACGTTGAGTAGAGACTTCGAAAATAGGACCACCGGCAGGATTAGACGGATGGATAAAACTAAAACTACCAGAAGCATTAGGTTCTGTGAAACATGGCAAATCTATTGGTAATTGGTTAATACCTAATGCAGCTTTAACCCTACGAACAGCCTGTTGGAACGCATCTGGCTGTCCCGTAATACCTTGAGCACTAACATTATGAGTTACTTGTAATACGCAGGCATCCGGGTCTTCTCTAAATGACCATTGATTACTAAAAGAATCTGTAACTCCCGAGACTCCAGAAGCACCAGTATTATCTTCTAATTCTACACTGTAATCAAACCTTGTTACGTGAACGTCTGGCGTGATGTTAACAGAATTCACTCGTGGTCGAAGACCAGAGGCAATAATAGTGCCTTCGGCCAAGGTTTTGTTGCCTGGACCGGCCAATATAACAAAGTCGCCAAAATCTACAGAAAAAATACTGCGTAGCTGTTCCTGCTTTACATACATTTGTTCGTAACTGCCAGATGGGAATATTAAAATAGAGCTTGTGAGAGTGAGCCTGGTTCTATTAGCAGTTCGAGTACCAGAGTCATCTAGTACTGGCTCTACTGTGAAATCAATAAGAGGAGCTGGTTCTATGCCATTGCCGTTATATTTTACTACAACTGGAGCCGGTTGAACTCTAGTTACTACTGAAATTAGATCTGCCATTATAATGCTCCGCCGTTAGACGACATAATTCCCCGCTCTCTTAAAACTTGGAAGATACTTCTTATTGCTTCTTGTACCGGCACGGTTAATGAATCAAATTGTTGTTCGAATTGTCCTTTAATGGCGTCTCTAAGTGCATCTTCTAGATCATCAAGGCCGGTAACTCTTACGCTAGCGTTTTGTTGTGTTACTACATTAATATTAATGTCACTAATAGGAGAAGCCGCCGATACAACGGCTGGTGTTGCGGCTGTAGCTGCGTCAGTATTACTTGCAATATTATTGTTAGCAACCAGTATTTGTTCTAAAGTATCAACGACCCTATCGAGTCTTTCCGTTAATTGTTGTGTGGTTTGTTCGTCATTGCCGCGTACAGAAGGGATAGATTGTAGCGTCGAGGTTACTGATCTAGCAATAGCAGCGGCCATGGTTGGATTTAGAGATCTTATATCGTTGATAGCAGATGCTATGGTTCCCATGTTGCCATTAGCATAATTCGGTACTATAGTCTCTTTAGTGTTAGCTATGGCTAAATCGGCTCCAGCAGGCATCATACGTTTTTCGCGTTTAGCGGCATCTAATACGGCAGCAGCTTCTTGTGGATTTAAGTTACCACCACCGTAGTTAGGGACATAGCCAGCATATCTAGACGATAGTTCGCCAGCAGAAGTGCCTGCTTGAAAAATTGATAATTTAGCAGAGGCAAGTCTATCAATAGCTTGCACGATTTGTCCACCAATATCATGTTGTGTACCGATCTGTCTTTCAAATTGATGAGCTTCGGCCTCTATTTGTTTAAGTTCAGATTCTTTAGTTGCCGCAAGTAATCGCTCGATCAGTGCTTGTCTTTGTTCGTTAGCAAATTGCAATACGCCAACTTCGCGGGCTATTTCGTCTCTGATAATAATCGCATTTTCTCGGGCTCTTTCTTCTTGGATCTTTGCCATTTCAAGCTGTATTTCGGCAGCCTCTAATGCTCGTTGAGCTTCCATTACTTGCGTGATCTGTAGCTGAGCGTCCCTAATAGCTAAATCTTGTAACTTTACAAGCTGGTCTTTTTGTTGGCTTAAAAGGTCTTCGACGGCAGGCAAGCCTTCGTCTGGAGCGATACCAGCACCAACCTGCCCTAATGCGGTTCTTAATTCTTCTGGACTGAACCCACCGATTTCAGTTGTGCTTGGGAGAGTGCCTAGAGCATCTAATATTTTCTGTCTTAACTCTAGTGGCATGGATAATAATTCAGCACTAATTGCATTAAATTGCGTATCTCCAATCTTAAGAAAATTTTCAAAGGAGCCGCCAAGTTTATCTGCTACAAGTGCAAGTCCGGCAATTCCTTCGCTTAAGGCTCGATTTTCTTGAAAAGACTGCCCGAACACCCCAAGGCCAGCACTTGTTATTTGAGATTGAGCATCTCTTAAGAATGATAGCGTCTCTTGAGCCAACTGTCTTTCAAGCTCAATACGTGTTTGAAGATTAATATTCGCGTCTAATAGCACAGATGTAAATGCGTTATTAATTGCAAACAATCTATCTTCCAACGTATTAAGGCCGCCACCCAATTCTCCAATTTGTAAGCCTAATAAATTAGATTCTACAGTAGCTTGAGCGAGCGTGCTGTTGTAGTCAAGAATTGATTTTATAAGGTCTTTGTAAACGTCTGATAAAGATGAGGATGCTTCTATAACCTCTCCGTGAGAAGTAGCCAATTCTGACTGAGCGTTGGCCTCTTGGTCTGCTAAATCAGCAAATTTCTCATTTAAGAAGTCCTTATACGCCTGTTCAGTATCAAGTAATTCTTCTTTAAATTCTCTTTGTGCGTCTCTAACTTTTCGAATAGCTTCGTCGAGTTCTTTAACTTTTTGAGCGTTGGATTTTAGTGAGTCTCTAAGATTAAAGTTTGCCTTTGTTAAATCTACCTTCCCTTGCACCTCACTTTTATCAAGTTCGGCCTGAAGATCGGCACGCTCTTTGATTAACTGAGCCATGCCTTTGCCGGTCTTTTGACTTACTGTCCCGGCTGGCGTCGATTTAATTTCTTGATCTAATTCAGATAGCTTCTCAGTTAAAAGACTAATTTGTAATGCTGTACGTTCAGTTGTAGCGTTGAGAGAAGCCTGTGCTTTTTCGACATCGTTGCCAAAGGCCATTTTAACAGCATTTCTCACCCCGTTACTAAAGTCTCCGGCGTCTCTAAGGATTTCTGCAAAATCTTGACTAGTAAGTGAGGCCAATGTATCCAGGTCTGCTGTAGTAGCACTAGCACCAAGACCGAGATCAATAAGAGTTAACTTAGTATCATTTAAAGCACTGTTTAATAACTTAGTTGCCTCTACGTTCGCCTGTGAGATTTCGAAACTCTCAGTTTTTATTGCTTTATCAAGATCTGCTGCCTTTTGAGCAAGCGTGACTTGACGTTGCAACACTTCTTCTGTTAGACTAAACAAATCATTAACTAATTGACGCTGTTTATCACTTAGGTCTTTGCCTTCAAAAAACTTAGTGAGGAATCCCTGTGCGGCAGGACCAGATTCGGCCATCGCTTTAGCAAATGAGGATAAAAATTCATCAGCAGCCTCTTCTGCGGTCTGTTCTGGATTACCAGTAATGCCGAATCCTTCTGGTCTCTGTCTAGCTAAATCAGTTAACCTATCGAGGCTGATCTTTGTAAAGTCTAGTACATTTTCAGTAGCCTCAAGTTCTCGCTTTCGGACTTCAATTTCAGACTCAAATAATTTAATATTAGCCTGCTGAATAGACTGTAGTTCCATACGAGCTTCTACTAATTTCTTTTCTGATTCGGCAGCTTTATCGAACAAAGAGGCTCCAGCTAATACATCTTCGATCTCACGAGTCTTAGCTTTAAATTCTTTAGTAAACTCTGAGAAATCTCCCCCCAAATCTTCAAAGAATTGGCGACGAATCTTCTCTGGTGGTGCTCCTTCTTCTGCGAGTTTTCGTGTTTCTATAAGGCGTTCAGCAGTTTTAGATAGTGCTGCAATTAGCTTAGGATCAAAAACATCTTGCGGATCAAATCCTAAAAAGTCACTACTACCACCGCTTAATTTCCCAATTTTGCCTACTTCTTCAGCTATTTTAGTTGTGTCAATACGACCCTTATTAGCCTCAATAGCATTTTCAATAGCAACTACTATATCATGACCAACGCCGGCTGCATTTTTATTAACGTCAGCTAGGACATTATCGAACGCCTTAAAGCGTTGCTCGTTGTCTTTAATTTCTTTCTTGAGTTTATTAAATTCAAAGAATGCCTGTACGGCAGTATTGACGCCTTGCGTGAGTAAGCTGATTCCAGCAGCCAATAATGATACTTTGCCACCGAGCGGCAAAAATGCCAGACTAGTTTGAGCTGCATCGAATCCAAGATTAAGTAAGTTTTTAGAGGTTGTTTGTAAGGCTGTTAATTGCCCTTTTTGGGCGTCTGCTAATTGTTCAAAGCCAATTTCTACAGTTTTTTGTGTCTGTGATAATACTAAATAACCAGCAACGCTTGCTGCCAACACTGCTGTTTGTCTCTTATTGGCAGATGCTTGAGCCTGATTAGCTTGAGCTTGAGCGGCAATATGTGCCGCACTAGATTGTAGCCCTTTTTGGAAATGATTGATTGTGCTAACAAATTGTGCATTTGCACCCACTTGAATCTTCTGAGCACTATTTAATGCCGTTGTAAACGTTGTAACTGCCTGTGCGGCTTTCTGAACAGTATTCGTAAATGCCGCTATAGGACCAGTCTGTGCTGCTGTTGCTGCACCGCCACCGCCTTGTAATGATACTGGGCCACCCGGGCCTTTACCAGGACCACTTAAAGGGCCACCTAACGGTCCTTGTACACCGAATATCTTAGCTCCAATCTTAAGACCAGCTAAAGCCAATAACGGTGCAATAGATACGCCAAGCGTATCTGCAATCTTTACTATCTCTGTAAGGCCGGACGCAAAGTTGCCGCCGAATTTCACAAGCTCTTTAAAGATATCAAGTAATCCTGCCTGTCCAACCGAACCTGCTAATTCTTGGAATTTAGCAATAGTAATATCAACTTGTGATGTGAGCGTCGAAAGAATAATCTCTAATCTTCTCTGGGACGCTCCTTCGGAATTAGTAGCAATGGTGCTAAGTTCTTGGGCTCTCTCAAGAGAATTAAGAGTCGCAATAAAAGACTCAACTTGACGAACACCACCAATCGCTTTTGCCGCATTAGCCTGCTGAGCCTCTGTTAAACCATCAAACTTAACCTTTATATCCTTCAAAACAGGAAGTAATGGCCTAAGAGATCCATCGAAATTCTCAATTGAGATACCGAGTGCTTCGATAGCAGTTCTAGATTCACCGGCCGCTAAAATTCTTGTGGAAATAGTTTTGAAGAATGTGCCGATTTCTCGACCAGACTTACGAGTTTGCTCTCGTAGAGCACCAATAAGACCGAACGTATCTTCAATATTTTTAGCAGCGAATGCAAGCGAGTTACCACCTGTCCTAAGTGCCTCTGCAAGGTCAATCGCGTCAACAGCGGCAGCGTCTTCAACTGTAGCTAACTTATCAACAATAGATGTTGCTTTTCCGGCCTGGCCAGCGAATTGTTTACTAATAGCAAGTAAAACTTCTTGAGCGTCAGCTAATTCAAGAGTAGTTGTCTTTTCTGCAAGCGTAGCTGCTCTTGCGAGTTCGAGAGAGCGTTCGATTGTTTCACCAGCCTGCTTGAAAACTTTGACTGTTTTAAGCACTTCTGAGCCAGTAGAACCAAGAGCAACTGACATTTCGAATACTGAGTCGGTAATAAGATCCATTTTGCCAGCAAGTTCCGTGGGGTCGGTTCTAACGATCTTTGCAAGTTCATGTTCAAAGTCTGCAATAAATGCAACGCCACCCTGGATAGCCCTATTAAGGGTAACGAATGTTGGCAGTAAGATAGCGAATTGAGCCATGCGTTGCACGAAACTTCGTGCAATATTACTAGCTCCTACCATATTTTGTTGTACTTTTTGTGTGCTTTTGGCAACATTGGTCATTTGCTGATTAAGTGCCTGGGCCGACTTAACAGTTACATTTATGTCCTGTGGCAATCCAGCAGTCATCCTACTAACCTTTTTAAAGATTGCGGGATTAATTTGTATCTGATTAAGTTTTAGAATGCCCTCTAACTGAATCTTGCCCATTAACTTACCTCATGTTGCATGAGTTTTTCAAACTCGTTACCAATCGCTGCTTCTATTGCCTGCATATTGCTTTGCAGCCAATCTACATGATATTGTCTAAGTTTAGGATCGAATCTCCAATAACCCCTACTACCAAAACGTCCTCTAGGAAGCATTAAACCGCCCAATGGAGCGTCAAGTCTTGGCCTATCCTGTAATTCTGGCGGTAGGTTATTTCTATCCACATAACCACCATCACCAACAGATTCTTCATCTACGATCCATTGCAGCCACGATTTAACTTTTAATTTACCAGTACCAGACGCCCAATGTGGAGTCCCATATTTTAGCTCTGCCTCATCACCAAATCTGAAAATTAAAGACCGGCCTTGTGTTCTTACAGTAAATGAATCTATATATGCTTTTAAGAGAGAATCAGTATCTC